>WNFT01000251.1_pt1 | contig 41663 bp, 39 predicted proteins | sample 5400191 | NCBI WGS metagenome assembly WNFT01 (sample SAMN13153359, study PRJNA577476) | soil metagenome | isolation source: 80 cm saprolite under Madrone tree | place: USA:California | collected 2016-06-14 | reverse complement strand
CTGCTGGGGCGCGCAGGTCACGCTCGGACTGTGTGCCTGGGCCATCGCCGATCGGTCCGGCGTCGCGACGGAAAGGCGCGCAGGCAGGCTTGCGATCGCGTTGACGGTCGCGGTGCTGTTACAGGCCATCCTGTCGCCCACCCTGGTCAGCCTGCTGGTCGGACACCTGGATCCCTGTGTCGTGCACGGCTGCGAAGACAAGGACTGGTCCAAGGTGCCGGCCTGGCTGATGGATGCCGAGAGCAGCGGACACATGTTGATGTTCGGCGCGCTGGTGTTTGCCTGGCTCGAGGCCAATCGCCGCAACCGCGAAATCGAGCAGCGGCTGCTGACTTCCCAGCAGGAGCGCGCGCGCCTGAAGCGCAGCGCATTCGATGCACGCCTGACCGCGATGCGGGCCCAGGTCGACCCGCAATTCCTGTTCGAGAGTCTGGCCGACGTCCAGGCGGCGTACGCGATCGATACCGCCAAAGGCGCCTCGACGCTGGACCTGTTGATCGCGTACCTGCGCACCGCCTTGCCGCGCCTACGTACCGAGGGCTCCACGATCGGCGCCGAGACCGAGCTGATCGATGCCTGGCTGGCGGTGGTCGCGGCCCGGCGCGATGGCCTTCCTGCCCGGCACGTCGACGTGGATCCGGACTGCTTACAGGCGCCGTTTCCGGCCACGGTACTGCTGCCGCTCGTTCAGTGGGCCACGGGCGACGGCGGCCAGGCGGGCAGCGAGGCCGTGTCGCTGCGCGCGCAGCGCCTGCGTCAGGCGGGCGCGGCACGACTGACGCTGCAGCTGAGCACGGCGCCCGGCCGCCCTTGTGGGGACGACGAGCCGGAGCCGCGCCGGATCCGGGAGCGGCTGCAGGCGATGTACGGCGAGGCGGCCAGTCTGACCTGCCGGCGCGAGGTGCTCGGAGACGGTCTACTCGGCAAGGGCGGCGCCGCGGCCACTGTGATCACCTTGTTCTGGCCCGATGAGAGCGCCGAGCGCAATCGTCGCTGAGGACGAGGCCGCGCTGCGCGAACAGCTGGTCGAGCAGCTCCATGCGTTGTGGCCGGAGTTGCTCATCGCGGGCGTGGCCGCCGACGGAATCGAAGCCCTGCGCCTGCTGGAGGAGCAGCGGCCCGACATCCTGTTCCTCGACATCCAGATGCCCGGTGCCTCGGGCCAGGAGGTCGCGCGGGCCGCTGCGGGCCGCTGCCATATCGTGTTCGTAACCGCGTTCGATCAGCACGCGGTGGAGGCGTTCGAGCAGGGCGCGATCGACTATGTGCTGAAACCGGTGCTGCCGGCACGCCTGTTTTCGACGGTCAGCCGGCTCAGGGAGCGGATCGACGCGGGCGCGGCCAGGCCGGAAGAGGTCAACGCCGTGCTCGGTCAGCTCGGCATGACGGGGGCGTCGCGCCCGACCCTGCGCTGGATCAACGCCTCAGTGGGCCAGAATCTGCGCGTGATCACCGTCGACGAAGTGCTGTACTTCCAGGCCGACAACAAGTACACGCGGGTCGTGACGGACCATGGTGAGGCGCTGATCCGAAAGCCGCTGAAGGACCTGGTCGACGAGCTCGATCGACAACAGTTCTGGCAGATCCATCGTTCGACACTGGTAAACGCGGCGGCGATCGACCGCATTGCGCGCGACATGCGCGGCCGCATGGTGGTTCACGTCAAGGGGCGCAGCGACACGCTGCTGGTGTCGGACAGCTATGCGCATCTGTTCCGGCAGATGTAGACCGCGCGGCCCGGGCCGACCTCACATCGATTCGGCAGTTTCAAGACCGCTCTGGGACGCGGTTCCGCCCGCCTGCGCGCTGCGCGCTCCCGCCTGCGCGCTGCGCGCTCCCGCCTGCGCGCTGCGCGCTTCGGCGGGCGAGTCGGCGGGCGAGTCGGCGGGCGAGTCGGCGGGCAAGCCCGCCTGCACCCGCTCGAGCGCGAAGCGGGCCATCTCGCCCGCCGGCAGCGCCTCCGAAAACAGGAAGCCCTGCACTTTCTCGCACCCGATCTCCTGCAGGAACCGGTACTGGTCCTCGCGCTCGACGCCCTCGGCGACCACTTCCTTGCGCAGCGTGTGCGCCATGTTGACCATGGCCGCGACGATGGTGGCGGCGTCGTTGTCGGCCGGGGCGCCTTCCAGGAAACTCTTGTCCAGCTTCAGGATTCCGGCCGGCAGCGTCTTCAGGGCCCCGAACGACGAGTACCCGGTGCCGAAGTCGTCGATCGCCACGCGCACCCCGGCCGCGGCCAGCGCGTGAAGCGCCTCCATTCCAGCCTGGCCGCCCTCGACGAAGATCGACTCGGTGACCTCGATTTCGAGGCCACCGGGCTGCATCTTGGCCAGGTTCATCAGGTAGTGCACGGTGCGCAGGAAATTCGACCTGAGCAACTGCCGGGTCGACACGTTGACCGCGACGCAGGGGATCGGAACGCCGTCACGGCGCCAGCGCTGCTGCTGCAGGCAGGCTTCCTTCAGCACCCAGGAGCCGATGGCGTCGATAAGGCCGCTTTCCTCGGCGAAAGGGATAAAGGCGGGCGGCAGCAGCATGCCCTGCCGGGGGTGCTGCCAGCGCACCAGCGCCTCGGCGGCGCAGACCAGGCCGCTGCGCACATCGATCTGAGGCTGATAGTGCAGCACCAGCTCCTTGCGATCGAACGCCTGGCGCAGCTCGTGGTCGAGGGCCGCCCGACGCTGCGCCTCGACGTTCATGCTTTCTTCGTAGTACGCGAACCGATTTCGGCCGCCCTCCTTGGCGCGGTACATTGCGCTGTCGGCCTTTTTCAGAAGATCGGCGCCGTTGGTGCCGTCCTGCGGGTAAATCGCGATGCCGACGCTGGCGCCGACGTAGATCGTGTGGCCGTCGACCTCGAAGGGGCGCGACAGCGCCTTGATCAGACCCCGCGCCACGGTTCCAGCGTCGCGTGCCGACGGCAGATTGCACAGCAAGACGGTGAATTCATCTCCCCCGGGACGGGCCACCGCGTCGCCGGTACGCAGGTTCTCCGTGATGCGGTCGGCTGCCTGGCGCAGCAGCGCGTCGCCGACCGCGTGGCCCAGCGTGTCGTTAGCGCGCTTGAAGCGGTCCAGATCGAGGAACAGGATGCCCACGCTGGTGCGGTCGCGCTGCGCGCTGGCGAGCTCGCGCGCCAGCAGCGTCAGCATCGAGGCCCGGTTCGGCAGGCCCGTCAGCGGATCGGCGTGCGCCATCGTCTGCAGTTTGCGATCCCGTTCGAGCCAGGAGAAGGCGACTTCGAGGCGGTCGTGCACGCCCGACAGCAGCCTCAGCTGATCCGAGGTCAGGGCAAGCTCCGCTGCGTGACCGAGCATCAGCACGCCCCATACGCGATCGCCGCGCGCGATCGTCTGCACCCAGTACTTGTGTACGCGGTCCTCGCGCTTGAGCCGGGACAAGACCTGTTCCGGCAATGGCGGCTCTTCGGTCCAGCCGGCTGCGTCCGTGTCCGGAATGCGTTCGCGCAGCCGCTCCGTCAGCGTGAACTTGGCGCGAATCTTAGGAGTCCCATCGCGGCGCAGCGCATAGATCCGCATCAACTCGGCCGCTTCGGACTCGTACAGGCCCAGGATCACGACATGCGCCGACGTGACGTAGCGCACGCAGCTCAGCGCGCTCTTGGCCACTTCGCCAATGTCCAACTTGGTCAGGATCGTTTTGTCGATCTGCGACAGAACGTGCAATGTGGCGAAATTCATCCCGAGGCTGCGGGCCATTTCGTTGAACGCCCGTGACAGTTGCGCGATTTCGTCGCGCCCGCTGGCCGCAATCTGGTGCGAAAAATCGTGTTCCATGATGCCCCGGGTGCCGGCCAGCAGGCGGTGCAGCGGATCCACGATGCGACGCGTCTGCCACGCGCCCAGCACGATCACGAGCGCGGCGGCCAGCGCCGAGACCTGGATGAAGTGGATGTTGCCGGCGTGCAGATAATCGAGCACGGCCAGCGCGCCGATCGGCAGCATCGCGGCGCCGACATATTGACCGAGCATCCGCCGGCCCAGCACGCTGCCGATCAAGCTTCGGCGCACGCGCAGCCAGAGCGTCTCCGAGTGAGCGCTCGGGGCAGGTTCAGGCAGCGGGTCGCGCATCAAGAGGTGGCGTCCGGAAGGAGAGGTGCTGGATACAGGTAGACAACCTCCATAATTGATCGGCAGCGCGATCCGGAAATGAAGCGTCACCCGACCTTTTGGGCTGTATTTGCGCCGTTACAGGCGGTAACGACGGTCACAACTGGCTATTGATCCACCTGAGGCCGGCGCCGTTATAGGAAGCTGGTGCCGACCGGCGCCGACGGTCCGCTTAAGAGTGGCCGCCAACCGCCAATTCCATCTGGAGGATCCGAACGATGAACCGAATGATTCGAGTGAGCCGTGGCACGCTGTTCGCAGTCGCAGTCGCATTCGCCGGCTCCGCCTTTGCTCAGGCGCCGGCGTCGGCCGGCGATGGACAATGGGCGAAGAGCCATCCGCGCCGCGAGGAAGTCAACGCCCGTCTGGCCAACCAGAACCGCCGCATCAACAAGGAGGTCCGCGAGGGCGAGATCAGCAGGGGGCAGGCGGCCAAGCTGCACCAGCAGGACCACCGGATCCGGATGGAAGAGCGCGCAATGGCCAGCACCAACGGCGGCCACATCACAAAGACCGAGCAGCGAGCCCTGAACCAGCAGGAAAACCAGGTCAGCCGCGAAATTGGCCACTGAGGCGGACCCGCCTTCGCGCGCTGCGCGCGCTTCGGCGGGCCTGACCGCTTTCGCGCTGCCCGCGAAGGCGGACGGCTAGAAGAACTCGATGTTGGCGGCCGACTCTTCGCGCTTTGCGAGCTGGCCGCCCGCGATCAGGCTTTCGTAGCATCCGATCTGGTTGCGACCCTGCTCCTTGGCGTAGTAAAGGGCTGCGTCGGCGCGATCGAAACAGCTCACGGCCGGGTCGGAGGTACCGATCCGCGTGTAGCCGATGCTGATCGTAACCTGCCCGACCTGAGGGAACGTGTGCTCGGCGACGCGCCGGCGGAAGCGCTCCAGCGTCGCCTCGGCGTTGTCCGCCTGTGTGCTCTCCAGAACGACCACGAACTCCTCGCCGCCGAAGCGGAACAGGTGATCGGAGCCGCGGAAGGCCTGCCGCATCAAGCGTGCCACCAGCAGCAACACGTCGTCGCCGAACAGATGGCCGTACCGATCGTTGATCGACTTGAACCGGTCGATATCCGCGATCGCGAACCAGCTGGGCGATGCGATGCCTGCATCGCGCGCCAGGGCCCGGTTGCGCTCCACGATCTTGTCGAAGCTTTGATCGAAGGTCCTGCGATTGAGCAAACCGGTCAGCGTGTCCCGCTGCCCATAGTCCAGCACCGCCAGGTGATTGCTGAGCAGGCGCAGCACGCCGTTGATCATGCGCACATCGCGCGGCTGCAACGAATCCGGGTGCGGGCCCCGTTCGATTTCGATCAGGCCAACCGCTCCCTGCTCGCCCGGAAGCGGAAACACGGTCCCCATCGTCGCATCGGCGCCGCTGCCCGCCTGATAGTGAACGACGTCCAGCGTCATGTCGCACTCGTACCAGTGGGGCCTGTCGAGCAGTCGCGGCAGCTCGTTCGGAGGCTGCATCGCAGGGCCGTACTCGTATCCGAAGGGGTCGATCAGCACGCGCTGCTGGACGCGGCGCACGTTACCGTCCTCGATCAGGCGGTACACGACCACCTTGCATGCCTCGACGTGGTCGTGCAGCAGACGCGCGACCGAAAGGTCGATCTGGTCGCGGTCACGCTGCGCAGTGGTGCGCGCGAACGACTCGATCAGCTTTGAGACGGCATTCATAATGGTTCGCGGACGGCCCGTGACCTGTGGCAGGTCGGGGGTGCACAAGCGTCTCCCGACCTCTGGGGACAGAGGCAACCCTTACACAGTACCCCGAGCACCTCGGTGCGGTCGTTTGAACTGTCGAACGAATTGCCACCTTTTGACCGGTGTGGTTAATCGCAAGCCGCTGCACGCGTCGGGGCAATCAAGGCGGCCTGGATAGCGGACTCGCGCCCCAGCCAGTCCCGGGCTTCCAGCACGGTCTGATCGGTGGCGTTGGCGGCTTCGGACGGCGAAAGCTGCCGTTCGAGCGGCTGGCCGGTTCGCCCGATCACGAGGGCGCCGCAGCGGGAAATCAGTTCCGGGTCGACCCAGGGTGCCTGGCGGGGATCCGCGTTCGGCAACACGGCCGGGTGTCCGGGCAGATACAGCGCGATCGAGCCCGCCTCCCAGTCCGGCCCGACCACAAGCCGGATCGGTCCGCTCTGGTGCTGCAACCAGTGGCGCTGGGCCAGCGCCGCCAGGGATCGCGCCGCGAAGCGGTGGTGCGGGCCCGGATCGATTTTCCAGACAGCCACATTCCAGGCGATCGCGCCGGCGTGGCATAGCGCGGTGGCCACGGCGACGGCAACGACCGATCGATTCGCGGCGAGGGGCAAGCGGCTCACCAGCAGCAGCGGAATCAGCAGCGTGGCGGACGAGCCCCAGTGGTTTTGAGGCGCCACTCCCGCAATCAGGATCAGCAGCACGATGCCGGCCATCGGCGTCAGCGCCAGCACCGCGAGCGCCTGCGCCTTCGCGCTGCGCGCTCCCTCCTCCGCGCTGCGCGCTACGGAGGGCCGCCAAACGGCGTCGATCCCGGCTGCAAGCGCCAGAACCAGCAGTGCCGGGGCCAGCCGGGCGAGCTGCTGGCCAACAAAGCCGACGCCGGATTTGAAGCGCTGAAGCGGACCCAGACCAGCGAGCAGGCTGTGACCGGCGTATTCGAAGGTGCTGAACTGATGATCCACCAGCCAGAGCGCGTGCGGCACCAGGGGCAACAGCGTCGCGGCCGCGGCAAGGGCAAGATGCGGCCAGAACCGCGGCTGGCGCTGCACGCCGGCTGACAGCAGCGCGGCGGCGTTGGCGATTACGCACAGGCCCATCTGGTATTTGGTCAGCAGCCCCAACGCCTGCGCCAGCCCGAGCACCAACCACATCGCCCCACCGCCCCCTTTGACGATGCGCAGCACCGCCCAGGCGCTGAGCGCCACGAAAGGCAGCATCACCGTGTTGTGGTTCAGGAAGGAGCCGCGGCCCATCAGGTAGTAGTTGGCGGTGGAAACCAGCAGCGCAATGAGCGCGCGGCGCGGCTCCATCACTTCGCGTGCACAAAGCCAAAGCAGCAGCAGAGCCGCCGCCACGCATGCCATCGCGAGCGCGTATGTCAGCGCGGCGCTCGGTCCGAACACATCGATCGCGGCTCGCAGCAGCCAGGTCGGAAGCGGCGGGTGCTTCAGATAGCCCCACTGCAGGCCATGCGACCAGTTCAGCTGCTCGACGTTGTCGCCGTGCGGAGCCGACAGCAGCACGGCCGGCACGAGGCTCCAGATCAGCGCGCAGGCCAGCACCACCGCCAGGGCCGCCGTGGCGCCGCGAAATTCGGCCGGATTGCGCAAGGTCAGGCGCGTTGCGAGCGTCGAGCGGGCGCGGGCGGTGCGGCCTGCTTGGACAGGCGGCGTTTGAACTGCTCGACCTCGCTCACAACCGCAGCGCGCACCGGCGGCTCCCAGACCGAGTGGCCGGCCTCGGGCACGACGATATAGCGGCACCCTGCCCAGGCACGCGCCAGGTCGTCGGCGCTGATGATCGGGCAGACCATGTCGTAGCGAGCGTGGATGATCGAGGCGGGAAGATGGCGGATCCGGTACATGTTCGACAGCAGTTGATTCGCGGCGAGGAAGCAATCGTGCGCGAAGAAATGCGCCTCCAGCCGCGCCAGCGCCAGCGCATCGTCCGAGAACTGACGGATCAGATCCGGGTTGGGAACCAGCGTCGAGCAGCTGCCTTCGTACTCGCTCCAGGCCCGCGCGAAGGGCAAATGCACGCGCGGATCGGGATCGAACAGGCGCCGCACGTATCCGCGCAGCACATCGCCGCGCTCGCGCTCGGGCAGCATCTCGACGAATTGGCGCCAGGCTTCAGGATAGATATGGCGCGGACCGCTGAAAAACCATTCGACTTCACTCGCGCGGCCGAGGAACACGCCGCGCAGGATGAAACCGAGGCAGCGCTGTGGCACCGTCTGCCCGTAGGCCAGCGCCAGCGTGCTGCCCCAGGAGCCGCCGAACAGAAGCCATTGCCGGATTCCCAGGTATTCGCGCAGGCACTCCAGATCCTGAATCAGATGCTGGGTCGTGTTGCCCGCGATTTCACCGATCGGCGAAGAGGCGCCGGCACCGCGCTGGTCGTACAGCACGATCCGGAAAAAATCCGGGTCGAAGAAGCGGCGGTGTTCGGGCGAGCAGCCGCCGCCCGGACCGCCGTGCAGGAACACGATCGGAACGCCCCTGGGGTTTCCGCTGACCTCCCAGTACATCGTGTGGATGTCGTCGAGCGCCAGCATGCCGCTGTCATAGGGCTCGATCGGAGCGTATAGATCGGCGCGGGCGTCCATCAGCTGAACACCCGCTAATCAACAGCGCGGCTGCGGCCAGGCATTGTTCGCAAACCCAACTCCTCGGGCACGATTATGCCGGCTCGGGACGCAGGCCACGCAGGCGATTCGCGGGCGAGTGCTTTGTCCGCGGACGGCGGCTTTGCAGTGCAACAGCGCCGCAACGGCGCCCTTGGGCGACTTGCCCGGGGCGGGGCGTCCGCAATTGGGGTCCGGGTCCGCGCGATCGCGGCGCCGACCGCACTGAAACACGGGGCGCCCGACGGTTCACGCCACGCTCCGGTTGGACTAGGATCGGCCCCACTCGGATACGAGCACGATCGAGGCCGGTGCCGCAGGCGCCGGGTATCGAGTCCGCGTCGGGCGGGAGCGGCCGGTTCGAGTGTCTGTCGCAGGGGGTATTGCGATGAAGGTCAGCGACATCCTGAGAGTCAAGGGCAACACGCTGTACACGCTGGGGCCGGATCACACGCTGTGGGCCGCGGTGCAGACGATGGCCGAGCATGACATCGGTTCGGTCGTCGTGATGGAACAGGGACAGCTTATCGGAATCCTGACGTTTCGCGAGATTATCAACACCGTTCACACCAACGGCGGACAGATCGGCAGCGGAACGATCCGCTCGGCGATGGACCGCAGCCCGCAAACGGTGACCCCCGAGACCGACGTGAACGAGGTCCGGCGCCTGATGCTCGAGAGCCACGTCCGCTATCTGCCCGTGCTCGATGGGCGGACGCTGGCCGGTCTGATCTCGTTTTACGACGTGGCCAAGGCGGTTCTGGAGGAGCAGGGGCTCGAGAACCAGATGCTGAAAGCCTACATCCGGGATTGGCCGGAACAGGAGAGCGTTAGCGGCTGATGTCGGGATCGGCGCTGGCGGGCATCCGCGAAACACGCGTTGCAGTCGTCGGAGCAGGTGTCGCTGGCCTTGCCTGTGCCCGGGCGCTCGCCGAGCGGGCGTTTAGCGTTCGCGTATTTGAACGGGAAGCCTGTCCCGGCGGGCGCGTTGCGTCGCGCCGGCTGGACGCGCTGACCTTCGATTACGGAGTTCAGTACTTCACGCTCCAGGATCCCCGCTTCGAACCCGTTGTGCGCGCGTGGCAGACGGCCGGCGTCGTTGCAAACTGGCGCGGCCGCACCCTGGCCCTGGCCGGATCCGGTTCGACCGAAACACTCGATTCGGGGCAACGCTTCGTGGGCGTGCCGAACATGGAGGCGGTCGCGGTCCACCTGGCGCGAGGCCTGGACATCCGCCTCGGGACGGAAGTGGGCCGGCTCGAGCGGCAGTCCGGTCGTTGGATACTGCGCGGCCCGGACGGAACGGACCTGGACGGGGCCGGATTCGATTGGGTCGTGCTGGCGGTGCCATCGCCGATCGCCGCGCCGCTGCTGGAGCAACACTCGGAGCTAGGACAGCGCGCGGCGACCGTGGCATGGGATCCGTGCTGGGCCGTGATGCTTGCGCTGGCGCGGCCCAGCGCGGTCGACTTCGACGCGGCCTTCGTCAGCGACGATCCGATCCTGGGCTGGATCGCCCGAGAAAGCAGCAAACCGATGCGCAGTCCGCTGCGCGGCGCCTCCGAGAGCTGGATCCTGCACGCGCACCCGGCCTGGTCGCGAACCTACCTCGAGCTGCAGCAAGCCGACGCAGCGCGCTGGATGCAGCGGGCCTTCGCGGCCCGCGTCGGCCGACCCCTGATGCAGGCTGGAGCAACGGCCCATCGCTGGCGCCTAGCGCTGCCGGTGAATCCGCTGCCGGAGCCGTTCTTGTACGATGCGCAGCAGGGAATCGGACTGGCTGGCGACTGGTGCGGCGGCCCGCGGGTTGAGGGCGCCTACCTGTCGGGAACAGCACTGGCGCACGCAATCGCATCGTGACGAGGGCCCTCCTTCGCCAAGGCTTCGGAGGGCTACGCCCTGCGTAGCGCGCAGCGCGCAGCAGGGGCGCCGGCACGATGATCGAGAGCGGACAGCTCCTGCTTCTGAAGCAGCGCCGCTTCGCTCCGTTTTTCTGGACGCAGTTCCTCGGTGCCGCCAACGACAGCGTCTTCAAGTTCGCGGTCACCTTGCTGGTGACCTACCAGGGTCCGGCCTACACGTCGATGTCGACCGCAACCGCGATCAACCTGATCGCGGCGGTGTTCATCCTGCCGTTTCTGCTGCTGTCGGCCACCAGCGGCCAACTGTCGGACCGGATCGACAAGGCGCGCCTGATGCGGGCCGTCAAGTGGCTCGAACTCGGGATCATGCTGCTCGGAGCCTGGGGCTTTGCGGCCAAGAGCTTCGGAATCCTGCTGCTGTGCGTCTTCCTGATGGGCACGCACTCGACGCTGTTCGGCCCGGCCAAGTACGCCTACCTGCCGCAGCACCTTGGATCGCGGGAAATCGTGGCCGGCAACGGCCTGGTCGAAATGGGAACGTTCGTCGCGATCCTGCTCGGAACGCTGGCGGGCGGCGCTCTGATCGACACGGGCGAGCACGGCCACCTGTACAGCGCGGGCGCCTGCGTCGCCCTGGCCTGCGCCGGCGTGCTGGCCAGCCAGTGGATTCCATCCACGCCGCCGCCCGATCCGGGACTCAAGATCGACTGGAACCCGCTGCGGGTGACCTGGAGCAATCTGCAAGTCGCCCGCGAGAGTCGCGCCGTGTTCCTGTCGTTACTCGGAATCTCCTGGCTGTGGTTCTATGGCGTGCTGCTGCTGACGCATTTCGCCCCGCTTGCGAAAGTCTCGCTGGGAGGCGATCCGGCGGTGGCCAACGTGCTGGCCGGCGTGTTCACCCTGGGCATCGCCGTCGGCTCGCTCGCGTGCGCGCGCCTGTCGGGCCGGATGGTCGAGATCGGCCTGGTGCCGTTCGGCTCGATCGGGATGACGCTGTTCGGCATCGACCTGTACCTGGCTTGCGAGGGGCTGCCGTACGGGCAGATGCAGACGCTCGCGCAGTTCTTCGGTCACGCCCGACACTGGCGGATCCTGGTCGACCTGTTCCTGCTGTCGGCGTGCGCGGGGCTGTACAGCGTGCCCTTGTATGCGCTGATCCAGACCCGCTCGGCACCCTCGCACCGCGCCCGGATCATCGCCGCCAACAACATCATCAACGCCCTGTTCATGATCGTGGCGTCGCTTTATGCGATCGCGATGCTCGACCTTGCCAGACTCAGCGTTCCCCAGCTGCTGCTGTCGGCTGCGCTGCTGAACGCCGCGGTGGCCGTCTACATCTACGGGCTGATGCCCGAGTTCCTGCTGCGCTTCCTGTCGTGGCTGCTGGTCCACTCGATCTACCGGATCCGTACCAGCGGGACCTCGCATATTCCAGAGCGGGGCGCCGCCCTGATCGTGTGCAATCACGTCTCGTACGTCGATGCGCTGCTGCTGATGGCCGTCAGTCCACGGCCGATCCGGTTCGTGATGGACGTGTCGATATTCCGCCTGCCGGTGATGTCGTGGCTGTTCCGGCAGGTCCGGGCCATTCCGATTGCCTCCAGCCGGGTCGACCCGGCCGTGATGGAACGCGCCTTCGAACAGGTGTCCGAGGCGCTGCGCGACGGTCAGCTGGTGTGCATTTTCCCGGAGGGGCGGATCACGGACAACGGCGAGCTGCATCCGTTCCGTCCCGGCTTGACCCGGGTGCTGCAGCGTGACCCGGTGCCCGTTGTGCCGGTCGCGCTTCGGGGTTTATGGGGTTCGGCATTCAGCCGGGCGCCCGGGCTGCCCCGGCCCATCCGGGCCATGCGCAGGATCTTTTCGCGGCTGAGCATCGAAGTGGGTGCAGCGCTGGACCCTGCGGTAGCGACGCCGGAGCTGCTTCAGCAGCAGGTTGCCACGCTGCGCGGCGCGTGGCGCTAGACATGGCCGGAGCATCCGGCTGCGGCGACATCCCGGTAAGCTTGCCCATATGTCCGGTTCCACGTTCGGCCAACTCCTGTGCGTGACCAATTTCGGCGAGTCGCACGGGCCGGCCATCGGGTGCGTGGTCGATGGCTGTCCGCCCGGACTGCCGCTCTCGGAGGCCGATCTGCAGCCGGACCTGGACCGGCGCAAGCCGGGCACCTCGCGCCACGTCACGCAGCGGCGCGAATCCGATCGGGTCGAGATCCTGTCGGGCGTCTATCAAGGCAGCACCAGCGGGGCGCCGATCGCGCTGCTGATCCGCAACGAAGATGCCAGGAGTGGCGACTACGCGGAGCTGGCTGAAACGTTTCGCCCGGGCCATGCCGACTACACCTACTGGCGCAAGTACGGAGTACGCGACCCGCGCGGCGGCGGCCGCTCGTCGGCCCGCTTGACCGCTCCGATGGTCGCGGCGGGCGCGATCGCGCGCAAATGGCTCGGTCAGGCCTTCGGCACCCGGATCCGGGGCCATCTGCAACAGCTCGGTGATGTGGCCGTTGCCTTCGAATCCTGGGAGATGGTCGATGCCAATCCTTTTTTTGCGGCCAGTTTGGATTGCGTGCCGCAGCTGGAGGCCAAAATCGACGCGCTTCGGCGCAGCGGCGATTCGTGCGGCGCGGTGGTGCGGGTGGTCGCATCGAGCGTGCCGGCCGGTCTTGGAAGCCCGCTGTACGACAAGCTCGACGCCCGGATCGCTTACGCGATGATGGGGATCAACGCGGTCAAGGGCGTGGAGATCGGCGCCGGATTCGCTGCTGCGGCCCAGCTCGGCAGCACACACGGCGACGAGATGACTCCCGACGGATTCCTGTCGAACCATGCGGGCGGGGTTCTCGGAGGGATTTCGACCGGACAGGACATCGAGGTCCGCCTCGCGTTGAAACCGACTTCCAGCATCCGGCTGCCGCGCCGCTCGGTCGATCTGAAGTACCGCGCGGTAACGGTGGTCACGCAGGGGCGGCACGATCCCTGTGTCGGGATCCGGGCCACGCCGATCGCCGAGGCGATGCTGGCGCTGGTGCTGATGGACCATGCGCTGTTGCAGCGGGCCCAGAATGCGGAGGTGCGGCACGAGCTGGCGCCGCTTCCCGGCGCGGCGCCCGTATAATCGACCACCGAGTCGCGATGGGGATCCGCAGGGGGATGGCCGGCCCGCGTACGCTTTACGACAAACTGTGGGATGAGCACGTTGTGCACGTCGAACCGGACGGCACAACCCTGCTCTACATCGATCGGCACCTGATTCACGAGGTGACCAGCCCGCAGGCGTACGAGGGCCTGCGCCTGGCGGGGCGAGAGCCCTGGCGCGCGTCGTCGATCGTTGCCACCGCCGACCACAACACACCCACCCGCGGCTGGCACAACGGGCTCGAAGGCATCGCGGACGCGGTTTCGCGCGAGCAGATCGTCACGCTCGATGCCAACATCCTGCGCTTCGGCGCCGCGGCCTATTTCCCGTTCCGGGACCGCGAGCAGGGCATCGTGCACGTGATCGGGCCCGAGCAGGGCGCCACATTGCCCGGAATGACCGTGGTGTGCGGGGACTCTCATACGAGCACGCACGGAGCGCTGGGGGCGCTCGCGTTCGGCATCGGCACATCCGAGGTCGAGCACGTGCTGGCCACACAGACGCTGATGGTGAAGAAGGCGCGCAATTTCCTGGTTCAGATCGACGGCGCGCTCGGCTCCGGCGTCAGCGCCAAGGACGTGGTGCTGGACCTGATCGGGCGTATCGGCACCGCGGGGGCGACCGGATTCACGATCGAGTTCGGGGGCAGCACGGTGCGCGGGCTGTCGCTCGAAGCGCGAATGACGTTGTGCAACATGTCGATCGAGGCGGGCGCGCGGGCCGGCTTGGTCGCGGTCGACCCGCTCACGATCGAGTACGTGAAGGGCCGCGCGTTCGCGCCACGCGATGCGCAGTGGGACGCGGCGGTGGCCCACTGGGACGACCTGCACTCGGATCCAGGCGCCTACTTCGATCGCGTGCTCAAGATCGACGCGAGCCGGGTGGAACCTCAGGTGACGTGGGGTACCTCGCCCGAAATGGTGTGCGCGATCGGTGGCACCGTTCCGGATCCGGCGCGCGAGACCGACGCGGTGCGGCGCGCGGGCATCGAGCGCGCGCTGGAGTACATGGGATTGACGCCCGGCCTTGCGATCAGCGACATCCGGATCGACAAGGTATTCATCGGCTCCTGCACCAACTCGCGCATCGAGGATCTGCGCGAGGCGGCGCGCGTGGTGCGCGGCCGGCGCGTGGCCGCGTCCGTGAAGCAGGCGCTGGTGGTGCCCGGCTCCGGGCTGGTCAAAGCACAGGCTCAGACCGAGGGACTGGATCGCGTTTTCGCGCAGGCCGGATTCGAATGGCGCGAGCCGGGCTGTTCGATGTGTCTCGGCATGAACGAGGATCGACTCGAGGCCGGCGAACGCTGTGCATCGACCTCGAACCGCAACTTCGAGGGCCGCCAGGGCGCCGGCGGCCGCACCCACCTGGTCAGTCCCGCAATGGCCGCGGCGGCGGCGCTGGCGGGTCGTTTCGTCGATGTCCGGCAGATGTCGTACCGATGATGCCACCCTACGCGCTGCGCGCTCCCGCCTCCGCGCTGCGCGCTTCGGCGGGCGAGTCGGCGGGCGAGCCCACGCGCGCGGGACGGTCGCACTAATGCGGATCTTCACGCGGCACACCGGGCTGGTTGCTCCGCTGGACCGCGCCAACGTCGACACCGATCAGATCATTCCGAAGCAGTTCCTGAAGTCGATCCGGCGCAGCGGTTTCGGGGCGAACCTGTTCGACGAGTGGCGGTACCTGGACCACGGCGAGCCGGGGCAGGATCCGTCGAAGCGTCGCCCGAACCCGAATTTCGTCCTGAACCTGCCGCGCTACCAGGGGGCATCGATCCTGCTCGCACGGCGCAATTTCGGTTGCGGGTCGAGCCGCGAGCATGCGCCCTGGGCGCTGCTGGAGTTCGGTTTCCGCGCGCTGATCGCCCCCAGCTTTGCCGAGATATTCAACGGCAACTGCCTGAAGAACGGATTGCTGCCGGTGGTGCTGCCCGAAGCGGTGGTCGATGGCATGTTCGCCGAATTGGAGGCGAACCCGGGCTACAACGTGACGGTCGACCTGGTCGAGCAGACGGTCACCGCCGCGACGGGGGAAAGCATTCGCTTCGAAGTCGACGCCTTTCGCCGCCAATGCCTGTTGAACGGGTGGGACGACATCGCGCTGACGCTGCGCCATGCCGACCGCATCCGCGCTTTCGAGGAGCAGCGGATGAGCCGGATGCCATGGCTGGCGGCGGTACGTGCGCCGGCCCGGGACGAGCGATGAAGCCTGCGCGCATCGCGATCCTGCCCGGCGACGGCATCGGCCCGGAAGTCGTGGCCGAGGCGGTCCGGGTGCTGAAGGCGGGCGCCTTCGACTGGCTGCAATTCGAGTTTGTGGAGGCCCCGATCGGTGGGGCGGCGCTCGAAGCGAACGACGATCCGCTGCCGCCGCGCACGCTGGCCGCAGCGCGATCGGCCGATGCAATACTGTTCGGTGCCGTGGGCGACCCGCGATTTGATACGGCCCCGCGCGCCAAGCGCCCGGAACAGGGGCTGCTGCGGTTGCGCCAGGAGCTGGGGCTGTTCGCCAACTTGCGGCCGGCGACCGTATTTCCAGGCCTGGAAGCCGCCTCGACGCTGAAGCCGGAGGTGATCGAGGGCCTGGACATCCTGATCGTGCGCGAGCTGACCGGAGACATCTACTTCGGGCTGCCGCGCGGCATTCGGGCGATGCCGGGCGGCGAGCGCGAGGGGTTCGGCACGATGCGTTATACCGAGGGTGAGATCCGGCGCATCGCACGGGTGGCCTTCGAGGCGGCCCGCAGGCGCGCCTCGCGCGTGTGCTCGGTGGACAAGGCGAACGTGCTGGAGACGAGCCAGTTGTGGCGCGAGACCGTCACCGAGGTCGGCCGCGACTATCCGGACGTCCAGCTCGATCACATGTACGTCGACAATGCGGCGATGCAGCTGGTGCGCTCGCCGCGCCAGTTCGATGTGCTGCTGACCGGCAACCTGTTCGGCGATATCCTGTCGGACGAGGCATCGATGCTGACCGGCTCCATCGGCATGCTGCCTTCGGCTTCGCTCGATGAAGCGGGCAAGGGGCTGTACGAGCCGATCCACGGATCGGCGCCGGACATCGCCGGCAAGGGAATCGCCAATCCGCTGGCGACCATCCTGTCGGCGGCGATGATGCTGCGCTACTCGTTCAGCTCCGAGGCCGGCGCGGCGCGCATCGAGCAGGCGGTTGCGCGGGTGCTGCGCTCGGGGGCCCGTACCGCCGACCTGGGCGGCGGCGCGCAGGCTCCGGTCGGCACGCGCGCGATGGGCGACCTGGTGATTTCGGAGCTTCATTCGTGACAAGGGTGCGCTCGCAATGAAGGTCGGATTCGCCGGCTGGCGCGGGATGGTCGGCTCCGTGCTGATGGAGCGGATGGCGAGCGAGCGCGATTTCGAACTGTTCAGCTCGCGTTTTTTCAGCACTTCCAACCGCGGCGCCGCGGCGCCGGCCGTGCCCGGCGGCGAGGCGCGGCTGCACGATGCGCATGACGTGTCGGCACTGGGCGACTGCGATGCGATCGTCAGCTGCCAGGGCGGCGATTACACGGCGGCGATCCATCCTCAACTGCGCGCCGCGGGCTGGGGCGGCATCTGGATCGACGCGGCCTCGTCGCTGCGGATGAACGAGGACGCGGTCATCGTTCTGGACCCGGTCAACCTGGACGTGATCCAGGCCGGCCTGGCGCGCGGGGTGCGCAACTACATCGGCGCCAATTGCACGGTCAGCCTGATGCTGATGGCGATCCACGGGCTTTTGAAGGCGGGCCTGGTGCAGTGGGTCAGCGCGATGACCTATCAGGCCGCTTCCGGCGCCGGCGCGCAGCACATGCGCGAGCTGCTGCTGCAGATGGCGTACCTGTCCGATGCCGTTCGCGATCGGCTGGCCGATGAAGGTTCGGCCATCCTTGAGATCGACCGCGCGATCAGCCAGGCGCTGCGATCCGACAAGCTCCCGCGTGAGCATCTCGAGACGGCGCTGGCAGGCAACCTGATCGCCTGGATCGACCGGGACCTGGGCCAGGGCGTCAGCCGGGAAGAGTGGAAAGCCGGGGCGGAGGCGAATAAGATCCTGGGCCGTCCCGCGATGGGCCAACCGGGCTCGATCATCGTCGAAGGCATCTGTGTTCGCGTGGGCGCGATGCGCTGCCACAGCCAGGGCTTGACGATCAAGCTGTCGCAGGACGTGCCGCTGGCCGAGGTCGAATCGCTGGTCGCCGGGGCCAACCGCTGGGTGCAGGTCGTGCCAAACCGACGCGACGAGACGATCCGGATGCTGGCCCCGGCGCAGGTGGCCGGGCGATTGCAGATTCCTGTCGGGCGGCTGCGCAAGCTGGCCATCGGCGGCGAGTATCTTTCGGCCTTTACGGTAGGGGATCAACTGTTGTGGGGCGCAGCCGAGCCGCTGCGTCGTATGCTTCGGATCCTGTTTGATCGCCGGAATTGACCGCTCCCGGGGCGGGATTGATCATCTGACCGGTTGGTGGGGACAATCTGGCACTTTGGAACCACATGTTGCGGGTAGTTCTAAACTTGCGCACGTAAGTGTCTGATGTTATTTTCGAAAACCCTACATTTTTGATGTTGAGGGGGCACCCGTGCCGTTGGACAAAATTCGGGCAGCGCATGATCGCTTCGCGCGCGCCGGCGTTCTAGTCGCTATCACTCTGGGCCTGGCGATGACGGCCGGCGGCGCGTACGCGGCCGGCCTGGGTCGCCTGAACGTGCAGTCCGCGCTCGGACAGCCGCTGCGCGCCGAAGTCGAGGTGCCCTCGGTCGGCCAGGACGAAGCGGCCACGCTCCAGGTCCGGCTGGCGCCCCAATCCGCGTTCCGCCAGGCCAACCTGGAATTCAATCCGGCTCTGACCCAGTTGCGTTTCGACCTGGAGCCGAGGGGCGATGGCACCTATGTCGTGCACGTGTCCTCGGCGCAGCCGGTCAACGAGCCATTCCTGGACCTGCTGCTTGAGCTGACGTGGTCGACCGGGCGGGTTCTGCGCGAGTACACGGTACTGCTCGACCCGCCGGCCCTGAAGACGGCGCCCGAGGTCGTGCCGCCGGTTGCAGTTCAGGCGCAACCGGCGACGCCGCCGGCCGCCGCAGCGCCGGCCGAGGCTGCGCCGGCTCCCGCGGCAGCGCCTATCGTGACGGCCCCTGCGCCGATGGCTCCGCCGCCCCCTCCCGCTGCGGCAGCCGCTCCGACACCGGCTCCGGCCGCCCCGGCACCGATGGCGCCCGCGCCGAAGGCCGCGCCAAGCCAGGCGCGCGCCAAGCCGACGCCGCCCGAAGCGCCGATCAGCACGAGCTACAAGGTCAAGGCCGGCGATACGCTCGGGCGAATCGCGGTCGAGAACAAGTCGAGCAGCGTGTCGCTCGATCAGATGCTGGTGGCAATGCTCAGGGCCAATCCGAACGCGTTCATCAACAACAACATCAACCTGGTGCTGGCGGGTAAGACCTTGACGCTTCCGGCGGACAGCGACGCCCGCGCGATCGACCCCACCGATGCGCACCGGGAGGTCATCGCTCAGAGCGCGGACTTCAACGCTTACCGCAGTCGGATCGCGCAGGCTGCCGCGGCCGCGCCTCCGCCGGCTCCGACCCCGTCGAAGGGTGCGGTGCAGGGCAAGGTCGTCGCCAAGGTCGAAGAAAAAGGCGCTCCGCCGAAGACCGGCGATCAATTGAAGATCGCCAAGGCCGAAGCGGCTGCCTCTGTCGCAGCGCAGACGGCTGATGAAGGTCAGATGCGGCAGCGGATGCTGAAGGAAGAGGCGTCGCGCGCAGAGGCGCTGAAGAAGACCAACGAGAAGCTCGCCAAAGAGCTCGAGGTGGTCAGCAGGGCGGCGGCGCTTGCTCAGCAGCAGGCCAGGGCCAAGGCCGACGCCGAACAGCTGAAGGCCGAGGCCGCCGCCGCCAAAGCCAAGGCCGAAGCGGACGCCGCAAAGGCGCGAGCCGATGCGGCCGCGGCGAAGGCCCAGGCGCAGGCCGATGCCGCGGCGGCCAAGTTGAAGGCGGAAGCCGATGCCGCCAAGGCCAGAGTCGATGCGGTCGCGGCGGCCAAGGCGAGAGCGGATGCGGAAATGGCCGCACGCGCCAAGGCCGCAGCCGACCAGGCCGCCAGGAAGAACGCTCCGGTCGCCGAGCCGGCTCCGGTCGCGCCGATTGCGCCGATTGCGCCGCCCACGGTGGCCAAGGCCGAACCTGTCAAACCGGCGCCGCCGGCTGCGCCCGCGGGCGGCGAGAGCATGTTCGATCAACTGACGTCGGCGCCCGTTTTGGGCGGCCTGGGCGTGGTGCTTCTGGCGACGCTGTTCGGAATCAATTTCTACCGCAAGAAGAAGCTTGAGCGGTCCGACGAGTTCAAGTCGACGGTCGACGGTATGCGCGCCAACTCGCTGTTCGGCGCCACCGGCGGACAGAGCGTCGACACCAGCGCTACCAGCACCTTCAATTCAAGCTTCATTCCGGCCGCCTCGCAGCTCGATTCGAACGAGGTCGATCCGGTGGCCGAGGCCGACGTGTACATCGCGTACGGTCGCGAAGAGCAGGCCGAGGAAATCCTGAAGGAAGCGCTGCGCCTGCAACCGGACCGGGTCGGGGTGCGCGTCAAGCTGCTCGAGATCTACTCGCGCCGTGGCGACAAGTCGGCCTTCACCGGGCTCGCGCAGGATCTTCATGATCGCTCGGGCGGAGCCGGCGAGGAATGGGAGCGAGCGGCCAAACTGGGCCGATCGCTGGATCCGGGCAACACGCTTTTCAGCGGCGGGGGCGCCGCCGAGACGGCGCATGGACCGATCACCGAACTGCGCCTGGGGGCGTCGGCGACCGACTCGCAGGGCTCCACCGCCAGGTCGATGGCAACCCAGCCCGACCTGGAAGGAATGGGCTCATCGACCCAGCCGCTGACCGTCGAAGCGCGTTCGACGCTTCAACCGGGCATGACGAGCGTGCTCGGAATGTCGCCCGGCACACGCCAGGGTAGCGAATCCAGGATGGGAGACACCAAGCTGCCGCTGGACTCTCAAGTGGGGCCGAGCACGCGCGGGCCCGCGATGATGCCGCCCGAGCCGGCCAAGGCTTCAAGGCAAGCGTCGGCGTTGCCCGGGGAAGGGGCGGGCAAGGTCAGCGGGATCGATTTCGGTGCGCTGGATTTCGATCTGGGTCCGACCAAGACCGGGTCCGACGACGCGACCGTGTTGCTGCGGGTGCCGGAGGAACGCCAGCCGCCAGCGCAGAGGGCGGTGCCCTCGAACGAGGCGCCTACCGTTCCTTCGATCGACCTGATGTTCGAGCCCACGACGCCGTCGTCACGTCGCGGCGGGATGCCGACCGCGACCGGTTCGGTTCCGATGCCGGAGATCGACCTGAACCTTCCCACCGCGGGCCCGCCCTCGCGCCCGACGTCTGGCGCGCCGTCCTCGCTGGAAGAGGCGCTTTCAAGGCCGACGCTGCTGGGTGCGGTGGGTGCGTTGCCGGATGAGCAGGCTTCGCGCTTGAACTCCAATACGGACCAGGCCACGGTGCCGTTGATCGATTTCGACCTTTCGGGCACCGAGTCCACGCTCACCGGGCGCCGTACCGAGACGCAGGCGGGTACGCCGCTTGCCTCGCAGATGGCAACCAAGCTGGATCTGGCGCGCGGCTATATCGATCTGGGCGTAAAGGACGGCGCGCGCGAGTTGCTCGAAGAAGTGATGCGCGACGGCACCCGCGAGCAGCGCCAGCAGGCGGTCGAGCTGATCAAGATGGTCGAGGCCTGACCCTCCTTCGCGCTGCGCGCTTCGGAGGGCAGGCCCGCCGAACGCTGCGCAGGCCGTTTCTCGACCTGCGATGCTCGGTGTATTGCCCGCCGTGGCGGCGGTCGGGTCGCCACGGGTTTGAACCGCCTGCCAGTTTGAGAATTTCTTGCGCATAGCACTGGGGCTGGAGTACGACGGCGCGCGATTCGCGGGCTGGCAGACTCAGAAGGACGGCTCGGGCATCCAGGACGCGGTTGAAGCGGCGCTGCAGTCGTTCATCGGCCAGCCCGTGGCGGTCGTGTGCGCGGGCCGCACCGATGCAGGGGTGCACGCGACCGGGCAAGTGGCTCACGTCGACAGCCCGGTGCAACGCGATGTGCAGGCCTGGGTGCGCGGAGCCAATCGCTTCCTGCCGCATACGGTGTCGGTCCGCTGGGCGCGCCAGGTCCCGGACGACTTTCACGCGCGATTCAGCGCGTTGAGCCGCACCTACGAGTACTGGATCCTGAACGACCCGGTCCGCTCGCCGCTGCATGAGCACAGGGCCGGTTGGGTCTACCGGCCGCTGGATGTCTCCGCAATGCACGCGGCCGCCCAGACGCTGCTCGGCACGCACGACTTTTCGGCGTTTCGTTCTGTCCAGTGCCAGGCCGCCTCCCCGGTGCGCGAAGTGCGGCGATTCGAGGTCGAACGCCTGGGCCGGCTGGTGCGCGTGCGAATTGCGGCCAACGCTTTCCTGCACCACATGGTGCGCAACCTGGTCGGAACGCTGGTGTACATCGGGGTCGGGCGGCATCCGCCGCAGTGGGCGCGCGAGGTACTGGCAGAGCGCGACCGCGCGGCGGCGGCACCGACGTTCGCGGCCGGCGGTCTTTATCTGACTCGAGTCGAGTACGATCGGGCGCTCGATCTGCCGATCGGATCGGACCCGAGCGTGCCGTGCTTACCGTGATGCGAACGCGAATCAAGATCTGCGGGCTGGCGCGACCTCAGGACGTTGTTGCGGCTTGCCGCCTGGATATCGACGCGGCCGGATTCGTCTGCTACGAGCACAGTCCGCGCTTCGTGCCGCCCGAGCGCCTGGCGTCGCTGGCGAGCGAGCTCAGCCCATTCGTCACGCCGGTGCTGCTGTTCGTGAACGCCGCCCGCGATCAGATCGAAGGGGCCTTGCAGGCCGTGCCGCACGCACTGCTTCAGTTTCACGGCAACGAGTCGCATCGCGACTGCGCCCAGTTCGGCCGCCCCTACGTGCGCGCAGTGGCGATCGCCGAAGGTGTCGATTTGTTAGACTCGGAGCGGCAGTACCCGACTGCGTCGGCGCTGCTGGCGGATGCTCCGAGCGCTGCCTTTGGGGGAAGCGGCCGCGCGTTCGACTGGAGCAGTTTGCCGGCGGTGGAACGCCGCTGCCGGCCGCTGATCGTTGCCGGCGGTCTGGACGCTTCCAATGTGGGCGCCGCGATCGGCGCGACCCGGCCTTACGGGGTCGACGTCAGCAGCGGCGTCGAGGCGGAGCGCGGAGTCAAGAGCGAGGCGCTGATGCGCGAGTTTGTGGCCGCGGTGCGCGCCGCCGATGCGGGGATCCATCACGAATGAAGCCCTACGATCTGCCTGACGCCCAGGGCCATTTCGGCCCGTATGGGGGCACTTTCGTCGCCGAGACGCTGATGCACGCGCTGCAGCAGTTGCGCGATGCATACCAGCAGTGCCGCTCCGACCCACAGTTCCAGCAGGAGCTGCAAGACGAGCTGGAGCACTACGTGGGGCGACCGAGCCCGATCTACCACGCCCGCCGCTGGAGCCAGGAGCTGGGCGGAGCCCAGATCTACCTGAAACGGGAAGACCTGAACCACACCGGCGCCCACAAGATCAACAACACGGTCGGTCAGGCGCTACTGGCGCGGCGCATGGGCAAACGTCGCGTGATCGCGGAAACGGGTGCCGGGCAGCACGGCGTTGCCACCGCAACGGTGGCGGCCCGCTATGGAATGAAGTGCGTCGTCTACATGGGGTCGGAGGACATGGGCCGCCAGGCGGCCAACGTGTACCGGATGCGGCTGCTCGGAGCCGAAGTGATCCCGGTGGAAAGCGGCTCGCGGACACTGAAGGATGCCTTGAACGAGGCGATGCGCGACTGGGTGACTCATGTCGAGGACACGTTTTATATCATCGGCACGGTCGCCGGCCCGCATCCGTATCCAATGATGGTGCGCGACTTCAATTCGGTGGTCGGCAAGGAGTGTCTGCAGCAGATGCCGCGGATTGCGGGGCGCCAGCCCGACGTGGTGATCGCCTGCGTGGGCGGCGGCAGCAACGCGATGGGGATTTTCTATGACTACATTGCGCTGGAACAGGTCAGGCTGATCGGAGTCGAAGCCGCCGGCGAGGGCCTGTCCAGCGGGCGCCACGCCGCCAGTCTGCAGTGCGGGCGGCCCGGAGTGCTGCACGGAAACCGAACCTACCTGCTGCAGGACGACCAGGGGCAGATTCAGGCCACGCACAGCGTCAGCGCGGGCCTGGACTATCCCGGGGTCGGCCCCGAGCACGCTTGGCTGAAAGACCGTGGTCGCGCCGAATATGTCGGGGCGACCGACGCCGAAGCGCTGCGCGCGTTCCACGACTGCTGCCGGATCGAAGGAATCATCCCGGCACTCGAATCCAGCCATGCGTTGGCGCACGCGGTGCGGCTGGCGCCGACCTTGCCCGCGGACCGGATCCTGCTGGTCAACTTGAGCGGCCGCGGCGACAAGGACCTGCATATCGTGGCCGAAGCAGGCGGACTGGATTTTTACTGCAGGCCGTCGTGCCGCGAGGCGAGTCTGGCCTACCTCGGAAAGCGCTGATGTCGCGCATCGGCCAGCGCTTCGAGCAGCTGCGCTCCGAGGGTCGCACCGGGCTGATTCCGTACGTGACGGGCGGCGACCCCTCGCCGCAGAGCACGGTGCCGCTGATGCACGCGCTGGCAAGGGCCGGGGCCGACGTGATCGAGCTGGGCGTGCCGTTTTCCGACCCGATGGCCGATGGGCCGGTGATCCAGAGGGCTTCGGACCGCGCGATCCGCCAAGGGGTGGGTTTGCAGGAGTGTCTGAAGTTCGTCGCTGATTTTCGCCGCGGCGATCAGGCCACTCCGATCGTGCTGATGGGGTACGCGAACCCGATCGAGCGGATGGGAACCGATCGCTTTGTGCAGCTCGCGTCGGATGCGGGCGTCGACGGCGTGCTGGTCGTCGATTACCCGCCCGAGGAATGCGCCGAGCTTGCCGAGCGCCTGCGGATGCGCGCAATCGACCCGATCTTCCTGCTGGCGCCGACCTCCACCGAACGAAGGGTCGACGAGATCGCCCGTGTCGCCCGCGGATACGTGTACTACGTGAGCCTGACCGGCATCACGGGGGCCGGTCACCTGGACGTCGCGTCCGTGGCCGAGCGGATACCGTCGATTCGAGCACGTGTACGCTTGCCGGTGGGTGTCGGATTCGGCATCAAGGACGCCGCCAGCGCACGGGCCATCGCGCAGGTGGCCGATGCAGTCGTGATCGGAAGCCGCGTGATCCAGGCGATGGAAGACGCGGGCGAGGCGGCCGCAGTGGACGCGGCGGCCGCGTTCGTGTCCTCGATCCGGTCCGCTTTGGACAGGGTCGGCTGAAGTTCATGGAGAGGCAAGCATGAGCTGGATCGACAAGCTGTTGCCGCCGCGTATCAAGCAGGGCGCGTCGCGCAAGACCGTGCCCGAAGGGGTATGGACCAAGTGCCCGGGCTGCGAGGCGGTGCTCTACAGCGCCGAGCTGGAGCGCAGCCTTCAGGTGTGCCCGACCTGTTCGCATCATCTGAGAATCCGCACGCGCGAGCGTCTCGATGCGCTGCTCGACCCCGAGGGTCGCTACGAGATCGGCCAGGAGATCGTTCCGGTCGATACCTTGAGATTCAAGGACAGCCGCAAGTACTCGGAACGGATCCAGGAAGGGATGCAGGCCACCGGCGAGACCGATGCGATGGTCGTGATGGGTGGCGCGATCCGGGCCATTCCGGTCGTGGTGGCGGCCTTCGAATTCGAATTCATGGCCGGTTCGATGGGATCGGTAGTCGGAGAGCGCTTCGTGCGGGGAGCGCAGACCGCGCTGGAGCAGAAAGTGCCGTTCATCTGCATCACGGCCAGCGGCGGGGCGCGGATGCAGGAAGGGCTGCTGTCGCTGATGCAGATGGCCAAGACGACCGCGGTGGTCGCCCAGCTGGCCGAAGCGCGGTTGCCGTTCGTGACGGTGTTGACCGATCCGACCACCGGCGGAGTGTCGGCCAGTTTCGCGTTCATCGGCGACGTCGTGATCGCCGAGCCGAAGGCCCTGATCGGTTTCGCCGGTCCGCGCGTGATCGAGCAGACGGTGAGGGAAAAGTTACCGGAAGGATTCCAGCGCGCGGAGTTCCTGCTTCAGCACGGCGCGATCGACATGATCGTGGACCGCCGTGAGATGCGCGACGAGCTGGCCCGTTTGCTCGCGTTGCTGCTGCGACAGCCGGTCGATGCGATCGCATAAAACGGCTTCGAGGTGACCGAACTCGAAGGCTGGCTGCAGCGTATCGAGCGGCTGCACCATCCGCCCATCGAAATGGGACTCGCGCGCGTGCGCGAGGTCGCGCAGCGACTGGCGCTGCAGCTCACCTGCCCCTGCATCGTGGTGGCCGGCACCAACGGCAAGGGTTCCACCTGTGCGATGCTCGAAAGCGTCCTGAGGGCGGCCGCCTATCGGGTCGGGCGCTACAGCTCGCCGTACCTGCTGCGCTTCAACGAGCGGGCCGTGATCGACGGAGCGCTCGCCAATGACCCGGAGCTGATCGAGCAGTTCGAGGCAGTCGAACGGGCCCGCGGCGAGGTGTCGCTGACCTACTTCGAATTCACGACGCTGGCGATACTGCGGCTGTTCTCGGCGCGCCGGCTCGACGCGGCGGTTCTGGAGATCGGCCTGGGCGGCCGGCTCGACGCGGTGAACCTGATCGACGCGGACTGCTCCGTGGTGACATCGATCGGCTTGGATCATGCGGACTTCCTCGGATCGACCCGCGACAGCGTGGCGTTCGAGAAGGCGCATGTGTACCGCAGCGGCCGGCCGGCGATCTGCTCCGATCCGTCCCCGCCGGGCACGCTGGTCGAATACGCCACGTCGATCGGGGCCGATCTGTGGATACTCGGCAGGGACTTCGAGGTGATCGCGTGGCCGCAATCGGCAGCAACGCAGCAGCCGCCCCAGCAGTGGACCTACCGGGGACCGACGATCCAACGCGCGTCGCTGCCGATTCCGTCGCTGCGGGGGCAGCACCAGCTGCGCAATGCGGCGGGCGCGATTGCAGCGCTGGAGGCCCTGCAGCAGCAACTTCCAGTCAGCCAACAGGCGGTGCGCGAGGGCTTGCTGCGGGCCGTGATCGAGGCGCGCTTCCAGGTCCTGCCGGGCCGCCCGAGCCTGATACTGGACGTCGCGCACAATCCTCAGGCGGCCGAGGCGCTGGCGCGGACGCTGGACGAGCATCCGTGCCAGGGGCGCACGCGCGCTGTGTTCGCGATGCTGCGGGACAAGGACGCGGCGGGCGTCGCCGAACAGATGGGCCAGCGCATCGATCGGTGGTATCTGGCTCCGACTTCCGGGCAGCGCGGTATGGACTCGCAGACTCTGGCCTCGGTGATGCGGAAGGTCGCCTCAGCGGCCGGCCGCGTCGAGTCGAGCTTCGAGTCCGTCCACGATGCGCTGGCGGCGGCGCGGGCCGCTGCAGCGCCCGATGATAGAATCGTCGTTTTTGGATCGTTCGTCACCGTCGCCGACGCGATGCGCGATCTGCAGCGCGGTGAAGGCGGCTCCTAGTGTCCGGGATTCGGAATGAAATGGGCGTTCTGGCGGCGCCGTAAGCCGCGCGCGACCGACCCGGGACGCACCGACGCAAGGCTGAGCGGCTCCGAAGAAGCGGCGGCGGACGAAGCGGGCGGGCGCACCGGTCAGGCCGCCCGGCTGCGGGCTCGGATGCGCCGCCGCCTGATCGGAGCGGCTGCCTTGCTTCTGGGAACTGCGGTGGTGGTCCCGATGATGCTGGATCGCGCGCCTCCGCCGCTTCCCGACAACATTCCAATCGATATCCCGAGCGAACGGGTCCCCTTCACGCCGCGTCTTTCCTTGCCCGCCTCTGCGCCCACCTCCGCGCCAGGCGCTCCGGCCGGCGAGCCGGCCTCCACGCCCGGCGCTTCGGCGGGCAAGCCCGCTGCCGACCCCGCCGACGCGTCTGCGACGGCGCCCGCTGCGAGCGCTCCAGCGGGCTCGCCCGCCGAAGCGCGCTCAGCGCGCGTAGGTGGGTGGTTCGTTCAGGCGGCGGCTCTGTCCAACGAGACTGCGGCAAGCCAACTCTCGGAGCGGCTGTCGAAGGCCGGCCTGACGCCGTTTGTCGAGCGCACCGAGGCGGCCGGCACGGTGCTGTACCGCGTCCGGCTCGGGCCGTTCGGCACACGCGATACGGCGGTCAAGGCTCGCGGAAAGCTGCGCGCGATGGGCGTCGATTCCAACGTGGTGCGGGTCGAGCAGGCGCAACGATGAACCTGTTCGACGCGTCGCTGCTCGGTGTGGCCCTGATATCGGTGCTGGTCGGCGCGCTGCGGGGATTCGCCAAGGAAGCGGCGGCGCTGGCCGGCTGGGTTGTGGCGGCGGCGCTCGTGTTGAATTTCGCCGTCAGTCTTGGCCAGCGTTTCCCGTTCGATACGGGATCGCCCGGTGTCAAGACGGCGATCGCGGCGATCCTGATCGTGCTGGTGTGCCTGCTGGCTGCGAACCTGCTCGGGCGTTTGCTGCGCGCGGCGATGACGGCGGCGAAGCTGGGCGGCCCGGACCGGGTGCTGGGCGCGCTGTTCGGAATCGTCCGGGCAGCGGCCGTCTGGCTGCTGATCGCAGTGGTTGCGGTTCATATCGGCCTGCCGGAGCACGCGTTCTGGAAGTCCTCGCGCCTGGCACCGTTGCTCGTGGCCGCGCTACGATTGATATCGCCCGAATTTGCACCTTCGGCAGACCGGCCTCTGGCCGCGGGAGTTTGAACGATGTGCGGAATTGTCGGTGTCGTTTCGGCCGGTCCGGTCAATCAGCTGCTGTACGACGCCTTGCTGCTGTTGCAGCATCGCGGCCAGGACGCCGCGGGGATCGCCACCGTGCATGGCGACCGCTTCTACATGTTCAAGGGCGCGGGCCAGGTGCGCGACGTCTTCAGGACACGCAACATGCGCTCCTTGCCGGGCAGGTCCGGTATCGCCCAAGTGCGATATCCGACCCAGGGCTCGGCCAGCGACTCTGAGGAAGCTCAGCCCTTCTACGTGAATGCGCCGTTCGGAATCACGCTGGCGCACAACGGCAACCTGACCAACGCGGAGACCCTGAAGGAGGAGATGTTCCGGCGCGATCGGCGCCACATCAACACCAATTCGGACTCCGAAGTCCTGCTGAACGTGCTGGCGCACGAATTGCAAGTTGCCAGCAACGGGCTGTCGCTCGATCCGGATGCGATATTCGGGGCGGTCTCGGCCCTGCATCGACGCCTGAACGGTTCGTACGCGGTGGTGGCCGAAATCGCCGGCTACGGACTGCTCGCGTTTCGCGACCGGTTCGGCATCCGCCCGCTGTGCTTCGGCGTGCTGGAGACCGATCAGGGCACCGAGTACCTGATCGCCTCCGAATCGGTTGCGCTGGAGGGTCTGGGCTACCGCTTCGTGCGCGATGTGGCGCCGGGCGAAGCGGTGTTCGTCGACTTCGATGGCCGCTTCTTCAGCCGGCGGTGTGCCGACCAGGCGAGCCTGAATCCGTGCCTGTTCGAATACGTCTACCTGGCGCGTCCGGATTCGCTGATCGACGGCGTCTCCGTCTACGGCGCGCGGCTGCGCCTGGGAGAATACCTTGCCAACCGGGTCGAACGCGAACTGCCTACCGGCGATATCGACGTCGTGATGCCGATACCCGACTCGAGCCGGCCCGCCGCGATGCAGCTCGCCACGCGGCTGGGACTGAGCTATCGCGAGGGATTCATCAAGAATCGCTACATCGGGCGCACCTTCATCATGCCCGGCCAGGCCGTGCGCGCGCGTTCGGTGCGCCAGAAGCTGAATGCGATCGGCGTCGAATTCAAGGGCAAGAACGTGCTGCTGGTCGACGATTCGATCGTGCGCGGCACGACCAGCCAGGAAATCGTCCTGATGGCGCGCGAGGCCGGCGCCAACCGGGTGTTCTTTGCCTCCTCGGCGCCCCCGGTGCGTTTCCCCAACGTCTACGGGATCGACATGCCGACCCGCACTGAGCTGATCGCAGCCTCGCGTACCGACGAAGAGATCCGGCGCGTGATCGGCGCGGACGCGCTGATCTACCAGGATATCGAGGACTTGAAGCAGGCGGTGCGAAACGGCAGCACGCACCTGGACGGGTTCGAGGCGTCCTGCTTCGATGGGGTCTATATCACCGGCGACGTGACGCCGGCCTACCTGGACCGGATCGAACGTGCCCGCCTGGCGCCCCAACTGGCCGAGGGCGGGGGCGGCGGGTTGTCGCAGCTGAGCCTCGCGATCGAGTCGGCCGACTCGTGAGCTGGCGATGAGCGAAGACGATCGCCCGTTCGGATCGCGGACGCGGGCCGTGCGGGCCGGGACCGTGCGCAGCCAGTTCAACGAGCACAGCGAAGCGCTGTTCCTGACCTCCAGCTTCGTATTCGACAGCGCCGAGCAGGCGGCGCGCCGCTTCGCCGGGCAGGAGGAAGGCTACGTCTATTCGCGCTTCTCGAATCCGACCGTTCGGATGTTCGAGCAGCGCCTCGCGGAGCTGGAAGGCGGACAGGACTGCCTGGCGACGGCCTCCGGCATGTCGGCGATCCTGACGCTGTGCCTTGCCCACCTGAAGGCCGGCGACCACGTCGTATGCGGATCCAACGTGTTCGGCGCCACGGTCCAGTTGTTCTCGAATGTGCTGGCGCGGTTCGGGATCGAGGCCAGTTACGTCCAGGGTTCCGAGCCGGCCGCGTGGCGCGCGGCGGCGCGTTCGCGCACGCGGCTGCTGTTCTGTGAAACGCCCTCGAATCCGATGATGGAGGTGACGGACCTGGAGGCCTTCGCGTCGCTCGGGCGCGAGCTGGGCGCGCTGACCGTGGTCGACAACTGCTTCTGCACCCCGGTGCTGCAACGTCCGCTCCAGTACGGCGTTGACGTGGTGATGCACACGGGCACCAAGTTCCTGGACGGACAGGGCAGGGTGCTCGGCGGGGCGCTGGTGGGACGGGCCGATTTCATCCGCGAGACGCTGCTGCCCGCTTTGAGGACAACCGGCCCCAGTCTGTCGCCGTTCAATGCATGGGTTCTGTTGAAGGGTCTGGAGACGCTGCCGCTGCGGATCAACGCGCAGTCGGCCTCGGCGCTGCAACTGGCCCGGTGGCTGCAGTCGCATCCGGCGGTGGCGCGCGTCCTTTACACGGGGCTGGAATCACACCCTCAGCATGCTCTGGCGCAGCGTCAGCAGCACGGCTTCGGAGCCGTGGTCGCTTTCGAGCTGAAGGCCACTCAATCGGAGGCCCGCCCGCGCGCCTGGAGATTGATCGATGCAGTTCGGTTGCTGTCGATTACCGCCAACCTGGGCGACACGCGCAGCACGATCACGCATCCGGCGAGCACCACGCACGGACGCCTGGCGCCGGAAGTGCGTCAGAGGGCTGGAATCTCGGAATCGCTGGTCCGAATCGCGGTCGGGCTGGAGGACGTGGAAGACCTTCAGCACGACCTGGAGCGCGGTCTGCAGGCGTAACCCTGGGCAATCGAGCGCGCCCGTCGGGGTCTTAGCGTATCAGAGGGATTCTCAGGCGATAGCGCCTGGCATCCCGACGGGTTAACCTGCGTAGCTACCCGGTTTCCGTGGGTCGAGTTACCCCCCCAACCCGAGGGCCAAGGGTGTTTGCTGCCATGTTGACGTTGGACTCGGCTTCGAATCCGGCTAGCACGTGCAGAAACAAAGGCGTTTTTCGCACCGGATCGACCTCACCGCCGCAAGGCCTGCACCCTGGACATGGGCAAAGTTTCCGACGAAGTCAAACTGGGTGATCTTGCGCGCCGGGCAGCAAGGGCTCTGACCCGGGCCGGCCTCGAACATCGGATTGATATCTATCGCGACATTGAGGTCGAGGATCCGGCAGTCCAGAAGATGCTCGGTCGCCCCCACCGAGTCCGCGTGCGGATCAGGATCACCGCACAGAGTCTGCTGTTCGAGGAGCGACCCGGGACCGCGGCCAACGACACCGGCCCGCCGCTGCCGACGAAGAAGAAGAAGCAGGAAGCTTAGTGTCCTGAGCGGCTGAATCCACTTCGAACGCGGGGGTGCACCTAGGGCGCCGAGTCGCTAGAATCGGCGCGCCCTTGAAGTGGATTCATTCAAATTTATTCAAATTAGTCAACGCGTCAGGCCGCTGGGCGCGAAGGAGATTCAACATGAACCGGACTAGACGCAGGTTGGTTCAAGCAGTCGTTGGAGCACCGGCTGCGGGCGCAGCGCTGCGCTCCGGCTGGGCGGCTGAGCCGCGCGCGCTGGCCATCTCTCATCAGTTTCCGGGCGGGACGATCAACGAGGGCGATTTCCGTGATCGCTTGTGTCGCCGTTTCGCCGCCGAGATCGAGCGGCGCACGTCCGGTGCCCTGAAGGCGACCATCTATCCTAACTCTTCGTTGATGAAGACCAATGCGCAGTTCAGCGCGATGCGCAAGGGCGCGCTGGACCTGTCGCTGGTGCCGCTGTCATATGCCGGCGGAGAGGTGCCGGAGACCAATCTTGGCCTGATGCCCGGCGTGGTCACGTCCTACGAGCAGGGTGCGAGCTGGAAGAGGGCCGCGATCGGAAAGGCATTGGCGGACCTGCTGTACGAGAAGGGAATCGTGGTGCTGACCTGGATCTGGCAGGCGGGCGGGGTCGCCAGTCGCACCCGCCCGATCGTCGAGCCGGAAGATGCCAAGGGGCTGAAAGTGCGCGGGGGCAGCCGCGAAATGGACATGGTGCTGAAGGCGGCTGGCGCCGCAGTGCTGTCGCTGCCGTCCGACGAGATCTACGCGGCCATGCAAACCGGCGCGCTGGACGCCGCGATGACATCGTCGACCAGCTTGATTTCGTATCGCCTGGAAGAAGTGGCCAAGCAGCTGACCACCGGCCGCGGCAAGGCGTACTGGTTCATGTTCGAGCCGCTGCTGATGTCTCGTACCATCTACGAGTCGTTGACCAAGTCCCAGCAGGAAGTGTTGCTGACGGTGGGCGCGGAGCTCGAAAGGTTCGCCCTGGACGGCGCAAAAGCCGACGACCAGAAAGTGGCGTCGATCTACGAGCGTGCGGGCGGCAAGGCTTCCGACCTGTCGGCCGCCACGGTCGAACGGTGGCGCGCCTTGGCGCGGGACACCGCGTGGAAGGACTTCGCCGCCCGATCCGAAAGTTGTGCGCGCATGCTGAAGCTGGCCGAGCAGACGCTGGCCTGAGGCCGGAACCGGAGGCGACACGGCGATTTCGATGCTCGCGCGGCTGTCGCGGGGACTGGAGCTGATCAACCGCCTGTTCGCGGGCGTATCGATGGTGGCGATGCTGGTGGCCTGCGGGATCCTCACCAGCAGCGTCGTGACGCGCTATTTCTTCAAGATTTCGACCGACTGGCAGGACGAGGCGTCGGTGTTCCTGCTGGTCGGGGCGACGTTTCTGAGCGGGGCGTACGTACAGGCGCGCCGCGGCCACATCGGAATCGGACTGTTGGCCGGTCTGCTGCCACCCCGCTGGAACCGGCTTCGCCAGTGGATGTGCGACCTGCTCAGCCTGTCGTTCTGCGCGTTTTTCGCCTGGAAATCGTGGACGCTGTGCCTGGAAGCCTTGCGGGAAGGGCAGACCACCGACTCGACCTGGGCGCCGCCGCTGTGGATTCCATACGTGCTGATGTCCAGCGGCATGACCCTGCTGTCGCTGCAACTGGCGTTGCAGCTGGCCGGCTTCGGCCTAGCAGAGAGCGAGCGGCGGTGAGCACCGGCACGGTGGGCGCCGCCTACGGCGTCGCCACGCTGGTGTTGATGTTCACCGGGATGCCGATCGCGTTCGCGCTCGGCGCCACTGCAATCGTGTTCATGCTGGCGCTGATGCCGCTCGCGGCGCTGGATGTCGTCACGCAGAACGTGTACCAGGAATTGGCCAGCATCACGCTGCTGTCGATTCCGCTGTTCATCCTGAAGGGCGCCGCCATCGGCCGCACCCGCGCGGGAGCGGACCTGTACGGCGCGGTCCACGCCTGGATGAATCGGATCCCGGGCGGACTCGGAATGGCCAATGTCTTTGCCTGCGCACTGTTTGCCGCGATGGCCGGGTCGAGTCCGGCCACCTGTTCGGCGATCGGGTCGGCCGGGATTCCGGAGATGCGCATGCGCGGCTATTCGGGAGGATTCGCGGCCGGGATCATCGCGGCCGGCGGAACGCTCGGAATCCTGCTTCCACCCTCGATCACGATGATCATTTATGCGGTGGTGGCCGAGCAGTCGCTCGGGCGGCTGTTCCTGGCCGGAGTCGGTCCGGCTCTGCTGCTGGTTGCGCTGTTCTGCCTGTACTGCGCTTGGCGCTATCGCATCGAGTTCCGCCTCGCACAGAAAGCCTCGAACCGGCACGGTGTGCGATCGGCGATCCTGGATCGCGAGCCGTTCACGATGGCCCAGCGCTTCCAGCTGCTGCCGCGCGTGCTGCCCTTCGTGCTGCTGCTGACCGGCGTGATGATCGCCCTGTATGGCGGCTTCGCGACCCCTTCCGAGACCGCCGGCCTCGGCGCCTTGCTGGCGTTGGCGCTGGTCGGAACGATCTACGGGGTCTGGCGGCCGCGCCAGGTCACCCCGATCCTGGTGGCGACGCTGCGCGAGTCCACGATGCTGATGTTCATCATCGGCATGTCGCTGCTGTACGCGTACGTGATGAGTTATCTGCACATCAGCCAGTCGACCGCCCAATGGATCGTCGAGCTGCAGCTGTCGCGCTGGCTGCTGCTGGCGATGATCCTGTTGATGGTCGTCGTGCTGGGCTTTTTCCTGCCGCCGGTGTCGATCATCCTGATGACGGCACCGGTGATTCTGCCGCCGCTGCGCGCGGCCGGTTTCGACCTGATCTGGTTCGGCATCGTGATGACGATCGTGATGGAAATGGGACTGATCCACCCACCGGTGGGGCTGAACATCTTCGTGATCCGGAACGTTGCGCCCGACATTCCGCTGCGCGACGTCGTGCTGGGGGTGCTGCCGTTCGTCGCGCTGATGACGGTGGCGGTGTTCGTTCTGTGCCTGGCGCCGCCGATCGCGACCTGGGTCCCGGATCTGCTGCTGGGCGACCGGATCCGTTAGCCCGGCTAGCAGCGACCGACGATCGAAGCCGTCACGATCAGCTCCTCGGTCAGCGCGGACACAGCGCGGCCGGACAGCGCGTACGGATCGATCAGCGCCCGCTCCGAGTACTTCAGCAGCGTGGAGGAATTGACCTTGGACAGATTGACCTGCCCCATGGTCCAGCCGGAGAAGCGCCGTTCGAGAATTTCCTCGTAATCGAGCAGCGTCACGCGGCGATGGCGCCGGTCGCAGGCGATCCGGTTGTACAGAGTGTTGACCGGCTCGCGGCCGCCTTCGAGCACCTGCAGAAAAACGTCGCCGCCGTGGCACAGCACGCCCGTGATCCCAAGCTCCGGGTTGTTCCGGCGGGCCTGCTGCATGATGGTTTCGACCAGCCCATCGGGCACCGGCTCGGCGGCGCGGCTGGCGTACAGGAGGCGAACCAGCATGGGCTCCTCTAGCGACTGCTGTTGGCGCCGATCAGCGACAGGAACTCGCGGCGCAGGTTGATATCCTTCAGGAACGAGCCGCGCATCACGCTGTTGGTCATCTTCGATTCGGTGTCCTTGATGCCGCGCCAGTGCAGGCAGAAATGATCGGCCTCCATCACGATCGCCAGCCCATCGGGCTGTACCCGTTCCTGCAGCAGATCCGCCAGCCGGGCCACTGCCTCCTCCTGGATCTGCGGCCGGCTCATGATCCAATCGGCCAGCCGTGCATACTTGGAAAGCCCGATCAGGCTGGAATGCTCGTTGGGCATCACGCCGATCCACAGTCGGCCGAAGATCGGGCACAGGTGGTGCGAGCAGGTGCTGCGGATGATCACCGGCCCGACGATCATCAATTCGTTCAGGTGTTCGATATTGGGAAACTGGGTGATGCCGGGCTCGGGCACGTAGCGCCCGCGAAACACCTCGTCGACGAACATGCGGGCCACGCGCTGTGCGGTCTGCTGCGTATTGTGGTCGCTCGCCGTGTCGATCACCAGTGTTTCCAGCATGTCCTGCACGCGCTGCTCGACCTCCTCGCGCAGCGCCTCCAGCTCGCCCGGCTGCAGGTAGCGCGAGATGTTGTCGTTGGCGTGAAAGCGGGCCCCGGCCTGCAGCAGCCGCTCGCGGATGCGCCGCGATACGGAGGCCGAAAGCTCTTCGTCCGTTGCCTTCGAAACACTGGCCAGTGCGACAGGAGTCATGGCGGATCTTTCCAGGTTGCACCGATTCTAATATTTCGCGGGCAAGCACGTACGCGCCGGCGGCCCGGGGCGGCCGGGCCGCCGTGCGATGATTGTGTGCGCGCGGTCGCGGTCTGCGGCGGCAGGATCGGGCTGGAAGTCCACCATGTCATTCGAGTCTTTGCTGGAGCCGCTTTGCAGCGTGGCGCGCGAGGCGGGGTCGGCGATCCTGAAGATCTACGCCACCGATTTCGACGTCCGGCATAAGGCGGACCGCTCACCGGTGACGGACGCTGATCTGCAAGCCGAGAGGATCATCGTCGCGGCCCTGTCCGAGCTGACGCCGGAGATTCCGATCGTCTCGGAGGAGGCGGCGTCCGAGTCCGAAACGCCTTCGATCGGAGATCTTTTCTGGCTGGTCGATCCGCTGGACGGCACGCGCGAATTCGTCCGGCGCAGCGGCGAGTTCACGGTCAACATCGCGCTGGTGCAACAGCGGCGACCGGCACTCGGGCTGATCTACGCGCCGGCACTGGGGCGCCTGTACGCAGGCTCGGACTCGTTTGGCTCCTTTCTCGAGAGCGACGGGCAGCGGCGGCGGATCGAATGCCGCCGCCCGTCACCCGAGGGCCTGGCCGTCGTGACCAGCCGCTCCCACCAGGATCCGGCCTCCTGGGGGGTCTTGCTGGGCGCAAGGTCGGTCGCATCGCGTTTGACCGCCGGATCCTCGCTTAAGTTCGGGTTGGTCGCCTCCGGGGAGGTCGACGCATATCCCCGGACCGGCCGCACCTGGGAATGGGACACGGCCGCCGGCCACGCAATCGTCGCGGCAGCCGGCGGCCGTGTCACCTGCGCCGATGGCGCCGAGCTCCACTATGGCAAGCCGAACTTCGTCAACGCCGCCTTCGTCGCCCGCGGCCTGATCGACTGAGCTCCGCAGCGCACAACACAGACGACGCGCCTGTGGCTAGAATCGGCCGCAAATAGAACCAGAACGAATCGGCGCCGCTGCCAGGTGGCGACCCCCTCCGGAGTACGCCATGACGAAACGTTCAACTGCCGGCCGGGAAGCCAAGAAGGGCTGGTACGCACTGTTGCTGCTTCAGTTCGTACTTGCCTTGTGCGTTCCCTTCTACAACAAGGTCGAACCCGAGCTGGGGGGGATGCCGTTTTTCTACTGGTACCAGCTGCTGATGATCCTGGTCGGCGCGGCTCTGACGGCGATCGTGTACTTCGCGACCGAGCGGCCGTCGTGAACCGCCTGCGCCACTGATCGGGTCGAGAGGGGGAATGGACGACATGGCGACCATCAACTGGACCGCCCTCATCATCTTCGTCGTGCTGTTCGGTTTCATCACCTGGCTCGGATTTGTCGCCGCGCACTGGCGTCGGGGCGATCTGGAGCATTTGCACGAATGGGGGCTGGGAGGGCGGCGCTTCGGAACGCTGATTACGTGGTTCCTGATCGGCGGCGATCTTTACACGGCTTACACGTTCATCGCCGTGCCGGCGCTGGCTTTCGGGGCCGGGGCACTGGCGTTCTTCGCGGTGCCGTACACGATCATCGTCTATCCAATCCTGTTCGTCGTGTTTCCCAGGCTGTGGTGTGTCGCGCACCGGCGCGGCTACATCACGTCGGGCGATTTCGTCCGCGGCCGCTTCGGCAACCGTTGGCTGGCGCTGGCGATCACGGTGACGGGCATCGTGGCGACGATGCCGTACATCGCACTCCAACTGGTCGGTCTGCAGGTCGTGATCGGGGCCATGGGAGTTGTTGGTGAGGGCTGGGTCGGCGATGCTCCGCTGATCATCGCGTTCCTGATCCTCGCCGCGTTCACGTACTCGAGCGGACTGCGAGCGCCGGCCGCCATAGCGATCGTGAAGGATTCGCTGATCTTCATCACCGTCTTCACGGTGATCATCGTCGTTCCGATCAAAATGGGCGGGTACGGCGCGATCTTCTCGGCAGTGCCGCCTGAGAAGCTGCTGCTGAAACCTCCGCCCCCCGGCTCGACCGGGGCCTACGGAGTCTATGCGACGCTCGCGCTCGGCTCGGCGCTGGCGCTGCTGCTGTACCCGCACTCGCTGACCGGCATCTTCAGCGCCAGCAGCGCGCACGCAGTCCGGCGCAACGCCGCGATGCTCCCGGCTTACTCGCTGGTACTCGGATTGCTGGCGCTACTGGGCTTCATGGCGATCGCCGCCGGCGTGGACAAATTGCCCGAGTACGCTGCAGGATTCAAGCAGTTCAAGAACAACTTCGCGGTACCCGCGCTGCTGCTGCAGATGTTTCCGTCGTGGTTCGTCGGCATCGCGTTCGCGGCGATCGGAATCGGCGCCCTGGTGCCGGCCGCAATCATGTCGATCGCGGCCGCGAATCTGTTCACGCGCAATATCTACAAGGAGTTCCTGCGACCCAACTGCAGCCACGTGGAAGAATCGCAGATGGCGAAGTGGATGTCGCTGATCGTAAAGGCGGGGGCGCTGCTCGTCATCATCTTTGTCCCTCTGAAGTATGCGATCGACATGCAGCTCCTGGGGGGCATCTTGATCATCCAGACCTTGCCGGCTGTGATATTCGGCCTTTACACGCGCTGGTTCAATTCGTGGGCGCTGTTGATCGGCTGGGCCGTCGGCACGGCGATCGGGAGCATAGTGTTCGTGCAGGCCGACTTCAAGACCACGTGGCAGCTGGTGCTGGCCGGGTACGGGCTGCCGGGCTACACCGCGCTGTACACGCTGATCCTGAACACGGCGGTCGCGATGCTGTTGACCCTGCTGTTCAAGGCGCTGAAGTTCGGCGTCGACCGCGACGAGACGGTCGCGTCCGACTACCAGCCCGCCTCCGCGCTTGCCCGCCAAAGCGCGTAGCGCGACGGCGGGCTGCGCGCTACGGCGGGCGCAGGCGGTGCCGGACAAATTATTTCGGCTGCGCGACGATCCTGAGGTAGGACTTCAAGGTCTTCCAGCCGCTCGGGAATTTCGCGCGTGCGGCGTCGTCCGAAACGGACGTCGGGATGATCACGTCGTCGCCCGGCCGCCAGTTGACCGGCGTCGCCACCGTGTGGCGGGCCGTCAACTGCACCGAATCGAGGGCGCGCAGCACTTCGTTGAAGTCCCGCCCGGTGCTCATCGGGTACAGGATCGACAACTTCAGTTTCTTGTCCGGGCCGACAACGAACACTGAACGAATCGTCGCGTTGTCGGCGGCGCTGCGACTGGACGCGCTGCCCGAGGCGTTCGGATGAATCATGTCGTACAGCTTGGCCACTTTCAGGTCGGTATCACCGATCAGCGGGTAATTCAGCGGCGTGCCCTGCGTCTCCGCGATGTCCGCAGCCCAGCGCCGGTGGTCTTCCACGCTGTCGATCGACAGGCCGATCACCTTGGTGTTGCGCTTGTCGAATTCCGGCTTCAACTTCGCCAGGTAGCCCAGCTCCGTGGTACAGACGGGGGTGAAATCCTTCGGGTGCGAAAACAGGACCGCCCAGCCGTTGCCAATCCACTCGTGAAAACGGATCTCACCCTCTGTGGTCTGGGCGGTGAAATCGGGAACCTCATCGCCAATTCTCAGGCTCATGGCAGTGCTCCATTCGCGTTCATGTCGAAAACAGGACTCGCCGAAACGGCTCGCCGACAACGGCCCCTTGCAGCCTCGTAGGGGCGCGATCGTACCGTGGGCAGCCGACGGTGCGCTGATGTTAGGCGACAACGGGTCGGAGCGCGAAATAAGCCGGGGTTGGACAGGTATTCGTGGGGCTCCCTAAGCCGGCGCTCTGCGTAGCATCGGCGCCCATTCGGCAGTGCTTCGACGGTTACAGGCCGATAGCGCGGCTGCATCCAGGGGACGCAAGCGGGCAGGGCCGAAGTTAATCCGTACGGATGGCGATCGGCAGGCTGCCGATTGGCGGCAGTGGACCGATACTTAGGCGGTCTCTTTTCGAGGGAAAGCGCACTCATGAAGCAATTTTTCGCCGCCGTAACCTTCTGGGCCGGGTTGGCGTCCGGGGCATTCGCAGCCGATGTCGGCGTATCGATACAGTTCAGCCAGCCGGGCGTGTTCGGGCGCGTGGATATCGGCCAGTTTCCGCAGCCGCAAGTGATCGTGACGCAGCCCGTGATCGTCGCTCCCGCACCGCCGGCGATGTTGTCGCCGGAGCCGATTTACCTGTGGGTTCCGATGGAACATCGGAAGCACTGGGAGCGGTACTGCGGCGAATACCGCGCCTGCGGGCATCCGGTGTACTTCGTCAACCACGTCTGGTACCGGGAGCACGTGCTGGCGAACCGAGGCCGCGGCGAAGAAGGGCGCGGGGAGGAGGGCCGTCGCGGGCACGGGCGGGACGCGGAGGACCGCGGGCGCCACCGGGGCCGCGACGAGGAAGAGCACGACCGGGGCCGCGGGCGTGATTGAGGCGCGGCCCAGCTCTTCACCGCAGGAGGATATCGAATGAAAGACAACTGGGTCTGGATCGGCAAGTACCTGATCGTGATCATCGCGGCACTGGTGCTGGGTGCCGTGCTGGCCGGCCTGGAGCCGTTCAAGAGCGCCACGATCGGCACGGCCGGGATCGGCGCGGGATCGCTGGTGCAGTTCATCGCGCACAGCGGTGCTCTGGCGATGCTGTGGGCGCTCGGCTATCGGCACTCGAGCCAGCTGCGATCGATGGGGGGGCCTAGCGCAGCGCTGTCCTCGACGGTGCTGGCCCTGGTCACGCTGATCGTGGTTGCCAGCGCCTACGGCGTTCTGCTGCGCTTTATCAATCCTTTTCTGGCGCCGGACGCGAAACCCTTCGTCGACTGGACCTTTATCGTCGCGATTCTTTCGGCCGCCGGGTGGCTGCTGTGGGCGCTGTTTGCCGATTCGGAGGCCTGGATCGAGGCGATCGGCAGTTTGAACGCGGGGCGCAAAGGGCCTGCCGCGCAGGTCGACGATCGGGCACGCGGCTGACGCTGGGCTGCGAAGCGCTGCCGGTGGGGTGGCGCTGCGCGCGCACGATTACCGCGATTGCGCAGAGAATGTGACAAGTTTGTACGGGCTCAGGGGTTTTCCTCGGCCCTGGAGGGAATCGGCCGGATTGAACGCCCCGCACGATCGAGTCAACCATAGGGCTTCACAGGGTGCCTCGATGAACCGGTTCGTCTACCTCGTTCATACCGACTATCGGGATCCGGCGCAGCGGGCGGCGATTCCAATCAGCCCGCATCGTATTCCGGGAAAGGTGGCGCGGCTTCCGTTCGAACTGCGGCGCTACCTTCCCGATACCCAGGTCAGAATTTTGGGCGAACCGATCAGGCGCGACCCGGACGTGATCCAGGTTACGGTCGTCACGACCCTGGACGAGGCGACCGCCGATGCAGCGTTCGTGCGGTTCATACGGGACTGCAACGCTGCGTTCCACGAGCGATACGACACGACCTAGAGACCCGCGCCTGCTCACGGCGCCCTGGACAACCCTTTGACAGCCGTCCCCGATTGGGGTTAACTCGCCCTGCGGGTGCATGGTTATTGCACTTGCCCTCGCGCGGGCAACCGGGGTAGCACGTAGGGGCGCGAATATTCAGGCCTGCGAACGCCCGCTAGGAAGGGGAAGGGCCATGGCTGCAGTGCAAAGGCCCGTTCGCGTCTTGGCCAGTGTGCTGCTGTTGGCCTTCGGGGCGGATTTTCCGTCGGCTGCCGCCGAGCCCGACGCCGGCAGCCTGGCCGACCTGAGTCTCGAAGAGCTCAGCAACGTCGAGATCACCTCCGTATCGAAGCGGGCTGAGCGGCTCTCCGACGCCGCAGCTTCCGTGTTCGTCATCACGGCGGACGACATCAGACGATCGGGCGTGAGGAGACTTTCGGACGCCCTGCGACTTGCTCCGAATCTGCAGGTCACCCAGATCAATGCGAGCGGGTACGCCATCAGCGCGCGCGGATTCAACGGTGCCGGCGCAGGCTCGAAC
>WNFT01000641.1_pt1 | contig 41751 bp, 44 predicted proteins | sample 5400191 | NCBI WGS metagenome assembly WNFT01 (sample SAMN13153359, study PRJNA577476) | soil metagenome | isolation source: 80 cm saprolite under Madrone tree | place: USA:California | collected 2016-06-14 | reverse complement strand
CGTAGCTCGTGGAGCTGAGGTTTGACGGGATGAAGAGGCATCGTTGTTCCGATAGCTAATTAAGCGGGATCGGAGCCTATTTCTACTGTTTCTCACCGCGAGGTCTTGTAACAGCCATTGTACTGCGAGGTTTGCGGGAGCGAGATCGTCGGTAAGCCCGGCCGGTCCCTCGTCGAGGGCGCAACCCTGATCGTCTGCCAGTCATGTTCGAGCCTGGGTAAGGAGCTTCCCGGTTTTCCCGATAGAAGACCTAGAGCAGCCCGGCTTGGTTCCGTGCCATCCCATACTCGAACGCCATTGGAGAGCCTGCCGAAAGCGGTCGAAGACTCAGACCTGGTCGAGGATTATTCCCATATTGTGAAGGGCGCTCGGGAGAGACTCGGACTGTCTCAGACTGACCTCGCCTTCAAGGCAAAGGAAAAGCTGACCGTGATCCAGAAGATAGAGCTTGGCAAGATCATGCCCACAATGCGGCTTACCAAGGAACTCGAGCACATTTTGCGTGTCAAGTTGCTCGCGCCCAGAGAGGAGCTTGAGGTCTCAACCGTTCCAGTCAGGCAAGCGGGGCCAAGAGAGCTGACCCTCGGCGACATTGCTCTCATACGACATAAAGAAACAGAAAGCAAATAGATGAAAACGGAAAAGAGTTCAATCTGTGGGCGCTTTCTGTAAAGCATTATTTACTCTGAAACTGTCTTGGCCCGCATGGCTTCTCTAGGGCAGGCGAAGACGCTCGGCGGAGTAGGAGCTATCCTTGCTCTACTGTTCTGGGTTCCTGCCCACATCGGCATTGTCTTGCTGATTGTAGGCCTCGTGTTGATGCTTTTCGCTGTGAAGAATATCGCTGACACAGTGGGAGATCAGCCGATCTTTAGCAATATGGTGTACTCTGTCATCTTAGCAATCATAGGACCAGTTATCGCAACCGTAGTCTTGCTTGCGGCTGCCGCGTCATTCCTAGGCGCCTTGGGCGGTTTCACACCTGGAACAATGACTCTCCCTTCCGGGTTTTTGACCGCGATTGGGTTCGTAATCTTGGCCGGCGTCATACTGTGGGTTTGCATACTGATCTCCACCATTTTCGTCAAGAGAAGCTATGATACTATAGCCACGAAATTGGGAGTTGACATGTTTCGGACCACCGGTCTCCTATTCCTCATCGGGGCCGCCACTCTGATCGTCGTCGTAGGTTTTGTGATACTCTTCATCGCTGCAATCCTTCAGATCGTAGCCTTCTTCTCAATCCCGGAACAACTCCCATCGCAGGCGCCTCCGCAGCAAGTCTGGGGTCCACCAACGCCGCCTGCGCCAATGCCTCCTTCTCTGACCCCAGCACAATAGATCGTCTCCGAGACGGTCATTAGAAACAAAGAGATTGAAAGAAGGAACGGCTACTGAAAAGATGACAGTTAGGGCCGTCCCTCTTACGGTACCGGAGGAGGTTTTCCTGCGTGACACCGATAGAAAACGGGCGAAGAAGGGCCTCCTAGGCGGAACAGAAGAGAAAATCGTCTTCGCCAAAACGATCTTTCTGCCCTATCTCGACTTCACTTACCGTTTTCCAGTGGAAAAGGGCCTTGTATCAAAACAGACGGTGATCAGTGAAGGCCGGTCAACGATCTTGGCTTTGCGAGAAGCGAACTTTGGCTTCGACCCTAGGCTCGTTGCGCTGATTCCGATGCTTGCTGATATGGAAGAGGATTCTGCATCGATCATTAGGGGTGTTGACTCCACGGTGTTGGTGAGCGAACGGTTAGACGAGCTGAAGAATCTCTTGAGAGATTATGAAGTGCAGTCAGAAGAACGCTCGAAACAGTATGAGGCTCTCCCGAAGGAGAGTTCAGCGAGAGAGAACCTGAAAGAGAATATTGAGTACCTGAGAAAGACGAAGCTGTTGCGATGGAAGATGTTTGCCGACGGGCTACAGCTTCCACCGAAGCTCGATCTCGATAGGCTAGAGCTCTTGGATGGGACATTGTTCTACATGCCCTATTTCATAGCGAAACTTTCTCGTGGTGGAGAGAGACGGTATATTGTCTGGAACCGCGAAGGCAAAGAAGACGACACGATCACGGACGAAATGACGAAGAACAACAAGTTCCGCGCCCTCGTGGAAGCGCACGCCCTCTCGTAGACGGGTTAGAGCAGTTCTCGCAAACCCTACGGTGATATAGAGGAGTACACGTTCTATCTGTGACTGAGAACAATGGCTTACTGCTGGAAATGCGGAGCTCAACTCTACGAGAACTCTGCCTTTTGCCATAGTTGCGGAGCACCCGCCAAACCGTCTCAAACAATGGCTCTCAGTGCACAAACAGGCTTCGACCGTCTGAAAGGCGACAAGGGATTTCAGGACCACTGGGCGAAACGCGTCATCGCCTACATAGTCGATGTCGCGATCGTATCGGTTGCGGTGTATGTTCTCGTACTTGTCGTCGCGCTTCCCGCCTTTCTGGGGATCTTCTTTGGACAGACACTTCCCTTTGCATGGTTCTGGGCATTCTGGCTTGGTGGAATCACGCCACTGATTATGCTAGCTTACTTTGTTCTCGCTGAAGCTCTGTTCGAGCGGACCATTGGAAAGGAGCTGATGGGCTTGAGAGTGGCGAGGCTGGACAATAAACGACTAGACATATGGTCCTCGTTTGTCAGAAATATTTCCAAGATCGCCTTCATCCTCCTGATAGTTGACGTAGCAGCAGGGCTAGGGACCCATGGAGACGGCCGGCAAAAGTATAGCGATCGCTACATTGGAACCGTTGTCGAAACTACGAACAATAGTAGAATTATTCCCGACTGGTTGTAAATCCGGCCGGAAGGGCAGGAGCCTCACGGGTTCCTGAGGATCATAATGCCATTTCTGGTTGAAAGGTTTCAATTGCGAGTTGACTAAACGCTTCACGCTCACAGTCCGGCGGTCTAAAAGTGAAATGAGCTTATTACTTCAGGCCAATACCTTGCGTGGAAGGTTTGGTTTAATGTCGAAGTTCACTAGACGAGGAGAGAAGAAGGCCCGCAAAATTCGCGAAACCGGTGAGACACTTTACGACGTCCTCGAAAACTCGATGCTGGGCAACCCGATCGACGAGAATACGCTGTGATATGTCTACAGCTTAGTAGGGGTTAGGTAGGATTTCAAGCTCATCCCTCTGAGTCTGCCTCCAATCTTCGCGATTACTCCCGGTGCGTCTGTGCCAATCTTACATACTAAGGATTGGACAAAGAGAGACAAGTTCTCCACTTCTACAATGTCGCCCTGAAGCCCTGATGCTTTTACAGCGTTCTCAGCTTGCGCCTTGTCCGCTCCAACCACGATCACCCTGTCGAAGGGATACTTTCTCCACGAAACAAGATTGTCCCTAGCCTCATCGCTCATCTCAACAGAGATGTTCTCGCCCTCTAGTTCGGTCACGGTCATATTCACGGGAACATAGTCAACCAGACCATTTCCATCTAGGATTTCTCTAGCTGACTTAGGCTCTCCGTCTGCCAGTTGTGCCCGCATTCGGTGGAGTGGATAAAGCGCGTCCTTAGGCCGGGGGTCCTGGATCCCAATGTCGACGTAGACGCCATAACCGATTCGACCCGCACCAGCTACGAAACCTTTGACACTGTCCCACTTTTCCAAGTTCGCACGGGAGACTGTAGCTTCCCCCTGCTCTCTTCTGAGTAAGTTGAGAAATGCATCCGCATCTTCGCCTTTGGCTCGAATCTGGAGCCACTGTCCTTGGAGGCTAAAGTCCGACACCATCTTGAGGCCCTTGGCTTGTCTGGCCAGAATCTTTCCAATTGTCTGTGAGCCTTGCTTGAGAGCTTGCGGCGGGATTTTCTCGGCGAGGGTGGCGACCTGCCACTCCTCTACCACTTGCTGTTGCCTCGGAGAATTCAGATCTTGTCAGGGTGGAATGCTGCGGGTCGTTCCTGGAGTTCTGACTCTAGCTTTCGCGAGAGATCCTCAAGCACCTGGACTGTCCGAGAGTTGTCTTCGCTGATTAGTTGGCCGTTGCAGCTACTGCAGCGGAAGGCAGACTCCATGGCTTCTTCGAAGGTCACTCTGACCGTGAGGCATCCTTTGCACATGAAGAAGCTGTGGCCCTTCTCGTATTCTAGGCGGGTCCGCATCTTTTCCAGAGCCTTCTTTTTCCTGCTTCGGACGAACGCGTCAAGCTGGTCTGGTTGAAGCTTCCAGTGATAGATGAACCAGCCTGTCTTCTCATCCCGACTCCGGACAACGGTGACTAGGGCGTGGTTGTATAGCTTGTAGAGGACTCTCCGGGCAGCGTTCAGCTTGACGTTCGCATTGACCGCGATAATATCGTCAGTAGTTGTCCCAGCGTCGGATAGTGCCTGGACGACGCTGAGCGCTTCCTGCCCGCCGAAGAAGCTTGCCAGTCGTGCAAGATCATCATGATTAGACCCCATATTCCCAAAAATCCCTCGTTAACACCCTATATTGTGCGCTTCTCCAATTTAATCTATTAGCCTAAATCAACCGGGTCCAGATATGGGACGGGTTATTGTGCTCCGAATGGGGCACCGGGTCTATAGGGATTCAAGGGTTACAACCCACGTCTGTCTCACAGCACGTGCGCTCGGGGCCGACGGGGTCATAATAGCGGATAGGGAAGACAAGACTGTTGAAGCTACTATCAGAGAAGTAGCCGGAAGATTTGGCGGAGATTTTTCGATCGAATCGGGAAAACCGTGGAGAAAAACGATTCGAGACTGGAGAGACAAGGGCGGAAAAATTGTCCACCTGACCGCCTATGGATTGAGATTGCCTGACGTTATTCAAGAAATCAACAGGTCTGATGGAAATCTTCTCGTTGTTGTGGGGTCGGAGAAGATGCCTGGAGAAGTCTTCAAGCTCGTAGACTGGAATGTTTCGGTCACAAATCAGCCGATGAGTGAGGTTGCTGCCCTCGCAGTCTTCCTGGATTGGCACCTTCAACATCGGGCCTTCGACAAAGCCTTCCCAAATGGACAAGTCGAGATCATTCCATCAAGTGATCAAAAGCGGGTCCAGCAGAGGATGGCGGGTGCTTGAACCATGCTGAAAATTCGCGAAGCGAGTGTTGAAGACGTTCCTTTGATTATATCTTTCATACGCGAGTTGGCGGAGTATGAGCGGGAACCCCATGCGGTTCGAGCCACGGAAGACGACTTGATCAGGGATGGCTTCTCAGCAAGCCCCAAGTTCAGAGTAATTATTGCCGAATGGGATGGCAAACCGGCCGGAATGGCATTTTTCTTTCAGAACTATTCCACATGGCAAGGTAAGCAGGGACTCTTCCTAGAAGATCTCTTTGTCAGGCCAGAGTTCCGGGGCAAAGGTATCGGCAAAGCCCTCATGGTTCATCTCGCACAGGTCGCTGTCGCGGAGCATTGCTACGGGATGCGATGGGAAGTGCTGGACTGGAACACGACCGCCATAGAGGTGTATCAGAAGCTAGGAGCTCGTTTCCGAGAGCACTGGCGAGTTATGCAGATCACCGGCGATGAGCTGAAACGCTTGTCCGAAGCAGAACTGTGATCAACTATGGCGACTCTCTTAGTGAATGCTGGCTACGGTTCTGATCGCCTCAAACGCTTCGGCGAAATCTTCGATGAGATCTTCTGTCGCCTCGACTCCAACTGATACTCGAATTAGTCCTTCAGTGATCCCGAGTCTCTTCCTGTCTTCTGGAGACATTCCAGAGTGTGAGGTGGCCGCTGGCCTGGTGAGTAGGCTTTCGACTCCGCCCAGGCTCACCGTAATGATCGGGATGGAGACGTTTTTCATGAATTGTTCTGCTGCGGTCTTGCCGCCTTTTGGTTCGAAGCTGAGCATTCCACTGAATCCGTCAAACAACTCACCTGCCCTGTTGTGTTGCGGATGGCTCATGAGCCCTGGATAGTTGACCTTAGCAACTACGTTATGCTCCTCTAGAAATCTCGCGATCTTGAGAGCGCTCTCGTTGTGTTGTTTCATGCGCAAAGCGAGTGTTTTCATTCCTCTGTGCAGCAGGAAACACGCATGCGGGTCCAGACTACCACCCAGATGGTCCAGTCGATGTTTGACTTTGCTGATTAGCTCTGAGTTTCCAATGACCGCGCCTGCGACTATGTCAGAGTGCCCATTCAGGTATTTCGTCCCGCTATGAAGCGAAAGGTCAAACCCGTGCTCCATGGGACGGAAGTTTATCGGGCTCGCGAAAGTGTTGTCGATCATTGAGACGAGGTCATGTTTCTTGGCGAATTTGACGACCGCTTTATGGTCCGCAACTTCGAGCATTGGATTCGTCATGGTCTCTACATAGATCGCTTTCGTGTTGGGACGTCGTTTCTTTTCCCATGATTCCGGGTCGTTGCCGTCGATGAAGTCGTAGGATATACCGAACGTCTGGAGATCCTTCGTGACAAAATCATGGGTCCCACCATACAGGCAGTTCTGGACGAGAAGGTGATCCCCGTTGTGAAGAAAGGTTAGCAGTGTTGTGGAGATTGCGGCCATTCCACTCGATGCTACGAGCGCGTCTTCTGCGCCTTCGATCGCGGCAAGCTTCTCGTGGAGCGCCCGAGCATTCGGGGTGTTGTTTAGACGAATATACTGAATATCATGGTATCCCTCTTCCTTGCGGGTCTCGAACATCGCCGACTGGAAAATCGGCATACTAACAGCCCCCTGAACCCTGGGTTCCGGCTCACCGGAATGAATCAGCTTAGTTTCAATATGCTTGAACTTTTTCTCTTTCAAGACAAGAACCAGATGCGGTAATCGCTCAAGCAATTATTCTTCGGATAGCTAAGACCCTTACGCCCAGCTCACTCTGGATAGAGACGGCTTTACGTTTGCTACATGGGTCCTGTGAGTTTTCCCAGCTTGTTCGTTAGCCCAGCATTCTGTGAATAGTCGACGGGACAGGCGATGACAGAGACGTGATTATCGGCCAATGAGCGCTTCAGCGTGGGAAGTATATCTCCTGCTCGAGTTATCAAGTAGCCTTTGGCGCCGAAGCTCTCAGCGAACTTGACAAAGTCCGGGTTGCCAAAGTCAACATGCGAATGGTGTCCGAGCTCCAGGTCCATCTCCCACTTGATCATGCCATAGGACCCGTCCACCCAGACCAATACGACAAGCGGTATCTTCTCTCTCACAGCGGTCTCGAGCTCCATCGAGTTCATCAAGAAACCAGCGTCTCCCGCAACCGCCAGGACTTTACGGTAAGGAAAAGCGAGCTTTGCAGCAATCGCTCCCGGCAGAGCGAAGGCCATTGTTGAAAGACCGTTGGAGACGATGCAGGTGTTCGGCTGATACGTCGGGTATAGCCGTGCCATCCACATCTTCACCGCCCCCGTATCAACGAGTACGATGTCTTTCTCGCTCATGGCTGCTCGGATATCGGCGACGATTCGCTGGGGTTTGACCGGATAGGAGTCGTCGTTTCTTCCCATTTCAAGCTCTTGCTGTAACAGGCGGCGGATCTTCTGACCTGTCGAGTTCCTTGCCGGTTCCAGCTTGGTCTCCCTGGCTAGGGCATCGAGTGATTCTGAAATGTCACCTTGGATCCCTACGGCAAGGTGATAGTGGGAGTCAACTTGGGCGGGATAGCGATGGATGTGAATTATCCGCTTATCCCCGTTCGGATTGATCTTTGCAGGGTCGAACTCTTGCATGTCATACCCAACACATATGATGACGTCTGCTTGGTCGATGCCGAAATTGGCGTAGTCGTGGACCATGAATCCTATAGTACCCAGAGCGTTGGGATGGTTGTCGGGAAAGACGCCCTTGCCCATGAACGTGGTCGCGACGGGTATGTGTAGACGCTCTGAGAAACGAATGAGCGATTCGCTTGCATGATTACGCACCGCACCATGTCCCGCTACAACAACAGGTCTCTTCGCGGCTCCAAGGACTTTCGCGGCTCGAGATATCTGAATGGGCGATGGAGAGGTATCGCGCACCACATTGATCTCGAGCGGGCGATAACCTAGTGGCACGGGCATTTTTTCGACATCCTCTGGCAGTGCAAGATAGACAGCGCCTGGACGTTCTGTCTGCGCAAGCTTGAAGGCCTTCCTGACCATCTCCGGCACAGCCTCCGGTCTCGGGATCAGTTCGGCCCACTTTGTGACCGGCTTGAACATGCTAACTAGATCGATTATCTGGTGGGATTCTTTGTAGATCCGGTTCAAGCCCCCTTGCGCGCTGATTGCGACTAGCGGGACGCTGTCGGTGTTGGCGTCCGCTGTTCCCAGTAAGAGGTTGATGGCTCCGGGTCCTAGGGTCCCTATGCAGACACCTGCCTGATCGGTCAAACGACCATAGATGTCGGCCATGAACGACGCAGCTTGTTCGTGACGGACAAGAACGAAGTGGATAGACGATTTGTCTAGCGCGTCAATGACATGTATGTTCTCCTCGCCAGGTATGCCAAAAGCGTACTTGACACCCTCATTCTCTAAGCATCGAACGAGAAGCTGAGCAGCAGTCATTGACGACGAATGTGCTGGCTGTTTAGTCACAGAGGTTTGTTCCTCCCTCAGGGTTTTAACATCGGCGGCGAGGCTGGGGTTTGCTGGAGATTGAAACAGTCCGACATGTCATCAGCTTGCGCATCTCGCTGGTTCAACGAAGGCAGCCCAAACAAGGATTCGCAGAACTTCACCAAGCTCACATGCGAGTGCAGTCTCTTCGAAACATATCCGCTCTTTGCATAGGGACCCATTACTAGGCATGGGACCCGTGAGCCGTACCGGAACTGTGTTCCCTTGTATGATGGCTGTGGAGTCGCAAACTTCCACGTCTCCACGTTCGGCGGGTCAACGTGGTCGTACCATCCACCCCAGTCATCCCAGCTTAGGAAAATGGCAGCCCTTTGCCAGAGTCCTCCCTTTACAATCGCATTGACCTGGTCCACGGTCCACTGCATACCCGTCGTCACGTTCCCCATCGGACCCTTCCCGGGGTCCGGAGGATGCTCATCAAACTGACTCGTGGCATAGACCCATGAGACGTTGGGTAGTTTCCCTGCGGCCGCATCTTTGGCGAACTGGTCCGACGTGAACTTGTTTCTCCCCCCAACACCACTCAGATATTGAAACGCGTACCCACCATAGTTTCCCCAGCTCAGCTTGTGCGACTCGATGTTCAGGGGGAGCGATGAAGCGATTCTGGACGGGTCGCCGGGGTGAGGGTTATCGATGAAGGGAGAATCGGCAGCTAATACCATCAAGTGGTTCGGCGTAGATGGTCCCGCAACGTCCTTGAAATACTGGTCGCACAGAGTGAACTTTCTGGCATAGGTAAAGTATGCTGGAATGTCAGCCTCAACGAACTGTTGGCGGACCGCGGTCGTCTGACGGGTCAGCCATGCGCTGTGGCGGTGGTCCGGGTCTCGTGGTGGCGGGTTAGGAGACCTTGGCATATTCATCCCGTTAACTCCGGGAAAAGTGCCGAAGTAATTGTCAAAGGTGTGGTTCTCCTTGAAAATAATCACTACGCGATCGACCTTGCCAGAAGCTATGGCGTCAAGCGGTCGCTTCGTCGCAGACATGTGAAGCAGAGGATGCTCCGAGAAATCGGTTTTATGTCTACCTCAGATGACACGATAATAGGTACTTGACTATGCCGCTGAGTCTCAGCGACTTCGTGACGTGTGAATGCCATTCTTGGGGAGAAATATGGCTTTGAATCCTTCCAGCCATGCTCGTCTCGCATCTTCAACCGGTAGTCCGGAAACAACTAGTGTCTCGATTCCATTCCACAAGGCAATCAGTGCGTAGGTTATGGATCTCAAGTCCAAGTCTCTTTCAATAAGCCCCCTCTTTCGTCCCTCATCTAGGTAGTTCATCAGAGTCGCGGCGTATTCGTCCTGAGTCTTCTTGAGCACTCTTCGAAGGCCGGGGCTGTGTGAGGCCTCTGAGAATATTTCGAAGCTTAGTCCCGAGTTCGATCCGTAACGCTTCAACATCTTGTCGAAGAATTCGCCAGCGCTCTCTAGAGGGTTCCTGTTCTCGCTGAAGGTGGAGTATAGGATCTCTTTGAAAGCTAAGGGTTCTGCTCGGCAGATATCCTCGAACAGTTCTTCTTTGCTGGTGAAATAGAGGTAAAGTGCTCCCTTGCTGACGCCTAGCTTCTTGGCTACATCATCCATCGTAGCCTGCCGGTATCCCTTTTCGCCAAAGACCTGGTTTGCAGCTGTGAGAATCCGTGTCTTGGCTTCTTCTTTGTATTCAGGAACGACCCGTGGCATCTTCCTACTACGACATGTGCCCGTGCGTTGTATTTAAAAATGACCGACGCGTTTAAATAATGACTAACCAGTCAGTTTAACTACGCGATAATACATGCGGAATGAAAATGTCTCCGACAAAACGACAATGAAAGAAAAAGTTGTCCTGGTTACCGGAGCCAATTCCGGCATCGGAAGAGCAGCCAGTCTAGCTCTTGCCAAGATGGGCGCTACGGTAGTCATGGTCGCGCGCAACCAGGAGAAGGGCGAAGCTGCAAGATCAGAAATAGTCAGAGAATCGCAGAACGGTTCAGTTGATCTCTTAATAGCCGACTTATCGTCTCTTGAGTCGGTGCGGCAGCTCGCGACAGAATTCCAGAGAAAATATTCTAGATTACAAGTGCTGATCAATAACGCTGGACTCTTCAACCAAAGACGTCATGTCACAATGGACGGTTACGAGGATACTTTCGCCACAAACTATCTCGCGCCCTTCCTCTTGACGAACCTCCAGTTGGACCTGCTAAAGGCCAGCGCTCCGAGCCGAATTATCAACGTGTCATCTGTGGGACACTACAGTGGGCACATCAATTTTGACGATCTCAACCTGGAGAAGGAGTATGGTGGATGGAAAGCCTACGGACAATCGAAACTCGCCCTCGTCCTCTTCACCCATGAACTCGCCAAAAAGCTCCAAGGAACCGGGGTTACAGTCAACGCATTACACCCTGGAACTGTTGCGACAAATATCTGGAGTAGACCTCTCGGCCCAGTAGGCTTCATCATGGCCCTGCCGAAACTGTTCATGACAACTCCTAAGCAAGGTGCAGAGACAATTGTCTATCTCGCTTCCTCACCTGACGCAAAAGATCTCAACGGAGAATACATGGAGAAGTTGAAAGTGAAGAAGTCCTCAGACGAATCATATGACGAGGAGATCGCCCAAAGACTCTGGGATGTCAGCGCAAAACTGACACGTCTTTCATAGGTTATTCCAATGATGAATGCAGATCTCTTGACTCAGTCGGACGTAATCACACTATGTGACTACGAAATGTGCCCGACCATTAAAGGCAACAACGCGATCAATACGATAATCGTAGTGAAATCTGATGGAATGTTGCACTCGATCGAAGCCAGGAGAAATCACGGCGACGATAATCGTTACGAACCTCGTGAGAATCGCACGGTAGGGGTCCTACTGCTATGAGCGACAACCTGCCAGCACCTCTGCCGGGACAATCCGACAGGGTTGTGCAGGTCGACAAGCTCTCCAAGAAGTATGGCGAGAACATAGCCGTTAACGACATATCGTTCAACCTCACTAAAGGTGAAGTCTTCGCCTTCCTCGGCCCCAACGGCGCGGGAAAGACGACGACGGTGGAGATCCTAGAATGTCTCCGAAACCCTACTGGGGGCCAGGCCCGGGTCCTGGGCTACGATGTAAGCAAGCGTTCCGATCAGGCAGAGATCCGAAAACGAATAGGCGTCTTACCCCAAGACTTCAACGCTATCGACCGACTCACCGTTCGTGAGAACATCAACTACTTCGGGGCGATGTTCAAACACCAGCTCGACGCCGACACACTCATCGAGCTAGTTGACCTGAAGGATAAGCGGGACGAACAGTTCAAGAAACTATCAGGCGGCCTCAAACAAAGAGTTGGACTTGCAGTTTCTCTAGTAAACGACCCTGATGTTGTTTTCCTTGACGAACCCACGACCGGCTTGGACCCCAGAGCTCGCAGAGATGTCTGGGGTGTCATAGAACGATTGAAGAAACAGGGAAAAACAGTCTTTCTAACAACGCACTACATGGATGAGGCAGAATACCTGGCCGACATCGTATCAATTATCGACCGTGGACAGATAATCGCATCGGGAACGCCTGACGAGCTGATAGACGCCCATGGTGGAAAAAAGACACTTATCATCAGGGACGCTGGGGAAGAAGGGCTCAAACAATTACCGCAGGGCCTACCAAAGGCAGAGCTCAGGAACGCTGGAGACATTGCCATTCCCTTGCACAACGGCGAACTCACAAACATACTCATGAGCATAGGTCAAAGCCCGTTGCACGACAAGGAGATAGAAGTGAGGCGTCCTACACTGGACGACGTGTTTCTCAATCTTACTGGGCGTAGAGTTTCGGAAGAGGGAAACTAGACATGCGGAGTCGAATCTACACTATAATCAGTGGACACTTCAAGAGCTGGTACCGCAGTAAGAGCAACATATTCTGGACTATCGCCTTCCCACTGCTCCTTATCGTTCTCTTCGGAGCAATATTCGGAAATGGAAGCACCAAGTTCGACCTCTACCTCCAGAACCAAGACCTCAATGCGAACGTGCCAACGTTTTATTCTCAAGGGTACATCACGGTCCTGAACAATACTGGAGCTTTCAATCTCCACGTGGTCGCAGCTGAGCAACCAGACCCGTTAACATATGTGAAAAATGACGCTCAGCCCCATAATCGTGGACAGAGACTGCTCGTCATACCATTAGGCTTCAACCAGACTTTGAAGAATGGAGGTAACGCTACAGTTCAACTTTACATGGATCAGAGCGATCAAGCTTCAGCATCGCTCGCGGGAATAGTGCGCTCGGTCACCATCTCATATGCAGCTTCCATCGCGGGTTCCCCCAACCACTTATTTCTCCAACAAGTCGGCATAGTAACCCGGAACATCCGCTACATCGACTTCTTTATCCCCGGAGTAATTGGCATGACCCTCCTAACCACGGGCGTCTTCGGTGCCGTGAACACAAACGGACGCTACCGCGAGCTGAAGATCATCAAGAAACTCGCGACCACACCTCTTAGCAAGATCGAATGGATCCTCGGCATGGTTGGCTACCAGATGATCCTGGCCACCATATCACTGGTCGTCATCCTCTTCTTCGGCTATGCCATCTTCGGAGTGACGGCGACCATTGACATCTACACTGTAGGATTGGTTGTTGCGGCCTCCCTCCTTTTCCCAGGTATCGGAATGGTACTTGCAAACTTCGTGAAGGAGGCAGAGAGCGCGGATGCCGCGGCCAACGCGATAACCTTTCCCATGATGTTCTTGGCTGGAACCTTCTGGCCCCGCGAGACACTTCCGGACATCATGAAGATCATAGCGAACTTCATGCCACTAACGTACGTGAACGATGGACTAAGGGATGCGCTGATCTACGCGGAACCAGCCCAAGCCCTGACAAACACGATCATAGCGTTGGGCCTAGCAGCCTTCTTTATCGTTCTCGGTAGCCTGCTCATGAACTGGAAAGAAGAGTAGTCCTGCTGTAGTTACTCAGAACATTCCAACCTTAAATTAGGGACAGCTGAAATATTCGCGCTCATGGCCTCTCTATCGTCTGCCAAGACCCTTGGTGGCGTAGGTGGGATTCTTGTCTTCATACCTTTCCTCAGTCTGGTTGGCTGGATACTCATTCTATTAGCGACCAAGGAAATCTCGGACAGTGTTCAGGACAAGACCATATTCGATGACGCCCTTCTTGCCGGGATAACGGCCGTGATTGGAGCGGTTGTCTTTGCAATTGTCTTTGCACTGACTGTGTTCACCGGATCCGTGGCAGGTCCTTTCGCTCCTGGAACCTTTGCATTCTCAGGAGTATTCTTGGTCATCCTTGGAGCGTTCTGGATCTTCACGATTATCTCCGCGATCTTTCTCAAACGTTCATACGAGAAGATTGCACAACGGCTGAACATCAGCGCGTTCGCTACAGCCGGATTGCTGTACCTGATCGGAGCGGCACTCACCATTGTGCTGGTAGGCTTTCTGATCCTTCTCATTGCCCTGATATTCCAGGTCGTAGCATACTTCTCTATCCAAGACCAGCCCCCAGCGCCCGGTTGGGGTCAGCCTGCTCCGCAGACCTTCGCGCCTTCCCCTGTATTGTAGCAACCAGCGACTTCGCCTCAACAACCCGCAACCGAGTCAAAATTCTGTCCTAAGTGTGGCGCCAAGCTCTCTAGTTTCGCAGTTTTTTGCACCAGCTGTGGCGCAAAACAGTCTTAGCCTAACGATATTGTGGACTGCGTTAGCTACTACTTCGGCCGGACTAGAATACTACCACTTTCAACTTTGACATCGTAGACCGGCTCTGGCCTCGTCGCGGGACCTCTCTTCACCTGCCCGGTGGTGACGTCAAAATGTGAATGGTGCAGGGGGCACTCCACCTCGTTACCATCAAGAATACCTCTATCCAAAGATCCACCCAAATGGGTACAGACGTTTCCAATAGCGTAGTACTTGCCCTTCAAATTGACAACTAGAACCTGTTGATTGCCGACAGTGACCTTCTTCATCCTGCCTTCGGGAATCTCACTGGTCGAAACTACACGGACAAAATCAGACAAGGCCTTCTCCCGGCTTGGACAATTTGTTTCTGATGAGTATTATCTTTTGCTGGTCAGTCGGTTTCATATGCTTCAAAGTTTTTAGGGAGTTAAGAATTGGGAGGCCTGGTCGCTTCCATGAGCCCGTTCAATAATCCGGTTGTCCTCGACCTTCTAGCCGGGTACAGGTCGATCGCAGCGATGACCCATGCTTCGGCCCTCTTGGGTTGGGACCTCGAGATCAACATGCCCGAAGCAGGGGCCAGCGCCAGAGGCCAATCCCAGTCCGAGATCGAGTTACTTCGTCAGAAGATGACCATTGACCTGACGGGTCCTGTCGAGAAGGCTGAGAGGCTGAAAGCGCTTAACGACGCCGAAAAGGGCGTTGTCCGGGTTGTCAAAAGAGAACTCAACTACTACCAGAAAGTCCCGCCGAAACTCGTTGAGGAATTACAAAAGGCCACGATCGATTCGAATATCCCGTGGAGAGAAGCGAGAAAGAAATCCGACTTCAGCATATTCAAGCCGCATCTAGAAAAAATAACTGAGTTGAAACGGGAAGAAGCAAACCATCTTAACCCGTCAGGAAACCCCTACAACGCGCTTCTGGATCTGTCTGAGGAAGGACTGACTACCACTGATCTTGACAAGATCTTTTCCGAACTTGTGCCGCAACTCAAGAAGATCCTAGCCAAGACTCTCTCCCAAGGAGTATTTCCCGAGAAACATCCGTTGGAGGATGTAGATTACGATGTTAACTCGTTGAAACAGGTGAACGAGAAAATTCTTCGATTGCTAGGAATGCCGGAGAACAGGTTCCGACAGGATGTTTCCACTCATCCATTCGCGATCAGGATCGGGAGTGATGATGTGAGGATAACGACAAGGTATGAGCCTAAGAATTTCAAGGCGTCAATGTTCGGGCTCATGCATGAGTGCGGCCATGCCCTCTACGAGCTTCAAGTAGATCACGAACTACAGCTCACACCGACTGCCTCAGGCGTATCCGCGGGAGTTCATGAGTCGCAGTCCCGATTCTGGGAGAATATCGTTGGAAGAAGCAAAGAGTTCGTCCCACTCGTCTATCCACTCCTCAAATCTAACCTGAGCTTCGTATCTCGCTATGATCAGAAGCAGCTCTACTCTTACTTCAACACGGTAAAACCGAGCCTCATCCGAGTGGAAGCTGATGAGTTGACCTACAACTTCCATGTCGCCATGAGATACGAGCTTGAGAAGAAACTCCTGCAGGGAAAGATCAAAGTCTCAGAACTCCCGTCCGTCTGGGACGATATGATAGAGGACTATCTAGGGAAGAGACCTGAGAGTGATGCGGATGGGGTCCTTCAGGATATTCACTGGAGCTGGGGACAGTTCGCCACCTTTCCAGGCTATTCTCTCGGAAACATCATCGCCGGAATGCTCTGGGGCGCCTTGACGAAGAAGGGCTTGCTTCCGGTCAAAGGTGACAAGAGCATCGCACCATTGAAGAGCTGGTTGGCGGAAAACATCCACAAACCAGGGTCAACGTATTCCCCCAAAGAGCTGCTCAACCGGGTCTTCGGAAAGGGATACGATCCATCAGGGCTAGTCGGTTATCTCGAGAACAAGTACCTCGCTGTAAACTCAATCTAGTCAGCCTAGGTCAATGCCAAAATGCCGACGTAGCAACGTAGCGAACTCTCCAGGGGTCTTAATCGGTCGTTCAACCTTCCTATTGCCACGCGTCACGACGAACTTTGCGTCGGTAAGCGTCAATCTCCCGTTAGCAGTTAGCCGTGTGCATAATCGACCTTTTCTGAAGTGAGACCTTGGGGACGTTTGCTGCCAGCTGCATCTGAGAATGAAATCCTCCAGCTTTCGCTGCGTTAGGCTGAATTTGTATTGAGGCTCCCAGACACTATTTCCCTTCGTCCTTCGGGACAATAAGGTCCAGCCATCTCTCCGAGTGAAACGGTACTCTTTTCCGTGGTCAGTTTGCGGGCAGGTTATGTCGAGTGGCTTAGGCTCTGTGAATGAGTCTCCGAACCCCACATCCGCGAGCCAGGGTCTATTGAGCTGCACTAGCAGGGTCATATGATCGTAGTCTGGACTCAAGCCTCCACCCCTTCTCGCGACGCGCGCTGAGAGCATTGATACTTTGAAGCCCAAATTTCTCAATAGAGAGGCGAACGAGCCGTTCAGTTCGTAGCAGAATCCTCCACGGTGATGCGTGATGATCTTGTCGTGGAAAGCAGCCTCGCTCAGGATAATTGGCCTGTGCAAGCGTATGTCGAGGTTCTCGAATGGGACGGAGAGGAGGTGCCTCCGGTGTAGTCTGCGCAGAACATTCAGGCTGGGCCGTGTCGGTCCACTGTAGCCGATTCGTTCCAGGTAGGCCTCGGTATCCATTAGCCTCTCCCAGCGGTCATCAGCTTTAATCTCCTTAGCTCGGTGGAGGGATCATCTTGGAACTCGGACTCAAGAACAAAGTAGCATTGGTCCCAGCGTCGAGTAAGGGAATAGGGCTCGGAGTGGCCAAGGTTCTGGCGGCAGAAGGATGCAAAGTTGTAATCTCCTCCAGCAACCAGGATTCTATTTCCAAGGCTCGCGATGTCATTGTAAAGGAGACCGGAAACAACAATGTGCGTGCTGTGAAAGCGGACCTCACGGTCAAAGAGGATATTGATCACCTAGTCGATCTCGCAACTAGCAAATTTGGGACCATAGATATTCTTGCCTACAATACCGGTCCGCCGAAACCTGGAACCTTCGCCGATCTAGGCGATGCTGACTGGGAGCAGGGTGTGAAGCTGCTCTTGATGGGCGCTGTGTGGCTGACAAAGCGGGTTGTCCCGGGGATGGTACAGAAGAAATGGGGGAGACTGATCTACATCACATCCTCCACCCTTCGACAGCCTGTCCCGAATCTGGTCTTGTCCAACACAGTAAGGTTGAGCCTTGCCGGATTATCGAAGTCTCTTGCACTGGAGTATGGTTCGAGGGGAATTACTTCGAATGGGATCATGCAGGGTCACATACTGACGGACAGGCAGAGACAGGTCGCCCAGGATATTTCATCGAGAACAGGAAGGAGTGTAGACGAGTCGATGAAACAGATGCTTCAGGACGTGCCCGCGGGAAGGTATGGCCTCACAGAAGAAGTAGGGTATCTTGTCGCTTTTTTGGCCAGCGAGAAAGCGAGCTACGTCAATGGGACAATGCTCGCTATCGACGGGGGGCTCATCAGATCGGTCTTCTAGAGAAGAAACATGGATGGTCATAGGCGCAACAGACAATTGAGTTATCGAATTAGCCTTGCAGAGTTAAGGATGAAGACGAGCTCCGAAGCCACATGAATGCCCGCCGCGAATAAAGGGTTGAGAAGCCCGTCAAATGCTAGCGCCAATCCTATCCCATCCACGATAAGGGTACCATAGAAATTCTGCAAGATAACCCCGTATGCCTGCTTGCTCGCCCTCACGATTGTTGGAATCTTCCCCAGATCATTCGTCATCAATACAATATCCGCTTCTTCAATCGCGATATCCGTTCCCGCGCCCATACCTATGCCTACATTCGCCCTGGCTAGTGCGGGAGCATCGTTGATGCCGTCGCCTACCATTGCTATCCTCTGACCTGTTTCGGACATTTGCTCGATGATCGAGACCTTGTCGGCGGGGAGAAGCTCTGAGTAGACTTGTTTGATTCCTGCTTGTTCTCCAGCTCGGTTGGCAGTGATCTTGTTGTCGCCTGTCAGCATGACTGTTGAGATTCCCATTTTTCCGAGTTCTTGGACTGCGCTCAGGCTCTCGTTTCTGATTCTGTCTGAGATTCCAATAATTCCGCAGGTACGCCCTCCGTGGGCGACTATGACCGTGGTTTTTCCCTCCGAGTTCTTGCTAGTTATGGTCGCTTGGGCATCGTCGGATAGCGAGATGTTCTGCTCTGTCATCAAGACGGTATTTCCGACGATAATTTGCTCCCCATTGTATGATGACAAGATGCCTTTTCCGACCTGATAATCAGACGAGGATGTTCCTGTGAGACTAGCTCCAAGTTCGTGTGCCTTCGCAGTTATTGCTCGTGCGAGGGGATGATTGGACAATTTCTCTGCAGCCGCAGCGTAGGTCAAGACTTGCTTCTGTGAACATCCATCAAGCCCCACGATGTCCGTTACCTCGGGATCACCCAGGGTAAGAGTTCCAGTCTTGTCGATTACAACAGTATCGATCTTGCTCATCTCCTGAACATAGACTCCGCCCTTTACGATCACACCCTTCTTTGCGAGGCCGCCCATGACCGCGACGATCGCGAGTGGGGTTCCGGCTGCGACACCGCAGGCGCCGGCGACCACGATGACGGAGATTGTTGAGATGAGGTTTCGAGTTACTATGAAGGTGATTACAGCGAAGACGATGGTGAACTCGACTAGCCAGGTCGCGAGCTTGTCGGATAATTTCTGGATGGGAGCTTTTCGGCCTTCAGCCTCTTCGACCAGTTTGATGATCTGGCCGAATACTGTCTCGTTTCCAACCTTCTCTGTCCGAACCTCTAGAACGCCGGACTCGTCGACGCTTCCGGCGAACACTCTGCTGCCATCCATCTTCTCAACCGCTAGGGCCTCCCCTGTTATCGCAGATTGGTTGACGAATCCTGAGCCTTTGACTATGACACCGTCGACCGGGATCCGTTCTCCATCTCGAACGATTACGACCTCGCCTGGACTGATTGTATCAACATCAGTTTCGACTTGTGTCCCATTGCGTCTAACAAGTGCTCTTCTGGGAATGGATCTCTCGAGCTTGACGATGGTGGCTCTTCCCTTGTCGACGGCGTAGGATTCTATGAACTCGGAAAGGAGAACGAAGAATGTCACGACGACCGCGGCCGTGAACTGGAACACGAGCAGGGAGCCAACGATCGCGACCGTCATGGAAACTTCCATGTTTATGGAACGGTGGCGGAGAGAGTGGAAAGTTTCAATGAAGACCGGATATCCTCCGATGAGCGTCGCTCCAATGGCTACAACATCTATCGGTGCGAGACCGCGCAGGATCCCTAGGTAGCTGGTGAGGGCTGCAATGCCCATTAGGAAAAGACGGATCTCGTTTTTTCTAGTCTTGGGACGAGATTCCGTGTAGTGCGGGTCACGAACTCCACCTACTACCGGGAGCTCGTCCTTGGAAACGCTCATCTGCTGCTTGCAACTACTTGCTGAATCTCAAGGACCGTTTCCCTCACGGACCCACCTTTACGAGCAGTTGCCACACAGTCTTCTACAAGATCGTCAACAATTACCTCGATTACTCCGTCTAGCGATGCTCTGACTGCGGCGACCTGATGAACTATCTCTGGATAGGTTCGATCATCCTGAAGCATCTTTCGAATAGCTCGCACGTGTCCTTCAATTTTCGATAGTCTATTGTCGACTTCGGGACGTTTGTGCCTGGACATACCCTACCCATGGGAGGGGACATATTTATACTGGTATCTAGTCTCCCTGCGATCTCTCACCGGTTTCCCGGCTGCTAATCCCGGATTATTTACGCAGTCTAGGATCGGTCTTCAAGAAGACCCAGTCGCTTTATGACGAGTAACGCTTGGAGCGTCACCCACTTGCTGGGCTTGCCTGCCTCTTCCAATTGCAAGGTATGGTCGGTTCCCCATCCCTCTGTGACGAGTTCTCGCTCCTCAGGTCTCGACACCGTTTCTGTTCCGTGCATTGGGTGGGATTGACGCCAGCCTCGGTACACCGCCTCAAGTGGCCATCGTCCGTCTACGAGCTGTTTTGCGCGCAACATTCTGAGCGCGTCATCCATTCTCTCGTCTCGAGCCGTCCCCAATTCCGCTAGAACCCTCAATCCATGGAGGAAATCGTAACAGTAGTGTGTCGGATAGTGAATTTTCAGAAAATCGAACAGGACAACTGAATCGTCTCTGTCGGATTTGTAGACCTTGTGTCTGAGAACAAACTCGGCGGATTCAGCAGCGGCCTCTTTCCACTCTTCTCTCGGCTCGTGTTTGATCATCTCGGAAAGTGCCCACATAGGCTCTACAGTGGCTAGGAAGGACCCGTGCTTGCCAGATGGAGCGCAGTTCCATGCGGAATCGGATAATTGCTTGGACAGAAGCCAGCCCATGGCTTTCTGAACCCTATCATCCTTAGAATATCCTGCCTTTGCGAGAGCTCTGACCATGTTGCCTGTATTGCAAATATGCGGCTCGAACCCTTTCTGATTCTTGGGACGGATGGAAAACCCGCCGGTCTCAACATTGTGAAGCTCGAAAAAGTGGTCTACAGCATTCGCAAATCTTGGATCTTCAGAGGATACTCCAAGATCGGCCAGAACCGCTAGCTGCCATCCTGTGCCGGTGAACTTTGGAACATAACATGACTCCTTGTTCTCCCAGTAAGTATTCTCTTTCTGTCTAGCAAAGATCCTCGCAGCCCATCCCTCTTTTCCAATCTTCTCTCCTGCCCTACGGACGGCCACGTCTTGTTTGTCGCGGTCCATCAGCTCGGTGAGAGTGAAGTATTGACTGGAGGGCTCGTTCTCTTCGAGCAACCATCTCGAGACGGTTAGTGAGACTAGGCTTTCTTTCTGAAGTTGTTCCAAATGAGGTTCACGAAGTGTGTTGCATGCTCGACTAAAGAGTCTTCTTGCAATTCGGAGCCGACAATTATGCTCGGCGAGAGGTCCAGAATGTTCTTGAATCCGTTATCGATGAGCGGGGTTCGATTGCCGTTGAACTCTTGGGAAGACGCTTACCAGACCACACCGCCGTGGGATGTAGGCCGTCCACAGCCAGCCTTCGTGGAACTCGTAAAGGCCGGGGAGCTGAATCGCGGGAACGTTCTCGATGTAGGGTGCGGAACAGGCGAGAACGCGCTCTATCTTGCCGAGAAAGAATTCTCAGTGACCGGAGTCGACCTTACAAACCGAGCGATTGCCGCGGCAAGAGAGAAGGCTGCCGAGAGAAAGCTGAAAGTCGAATTCCAAGAGGGAAACGCACTCTCGCTAGACTTCAAAGATAGCGTCTTCGACAATGTCATTGATTCGGGACTCTTCCACACATTCCCCGACGACGACCGGCCAGTATACGCGCGGGAGATCGCCCGGGTCCTAGCCGGGAGAGGAAAATACTTCATGCTCTGCTTCAGCGAAAAGGAGCCGACTAACTGGGGCGGACCGAGAAGAGTTACCAGAAAGGAGATAGAAGCAACTTTCTCCTCGTTTTTCAAAATCAACTACATTCGGGAGGCGTTGTTCGCTACGCGATTCCACAGCAACGGTGGCAAGGCGTACCTGACGTCGGCAACGAGAGTCACCGCTTAGCTTACTTTCTGCTAGGGTTGATAGCGAAGCAGAACAACCCCGGAGCCGAACGTCTTTTGTTTCTACGAGTTTCAGGTTGGCTTTGTTGGCGTCGCTAAAGAGACGTTTTCCACTTCCTGGAACAATCGGGTGGACCAAGAGCCGGTATTCATCGATCAAAGTCATGTTGCATTAGCGTTTACAAGTTGGCCGCTGCCAAAGATCAAGAGGTCCTGGCCTGGCTGCTGCTTCAGCTTGGATACTTCCTTCCCAATATCCCCTTTGATCAGATGTGAATTGTTCCAGGCAAGTTTGTCCATTGTTCTTGACACAACATGCTTGGGGAAACCGTTCATTCTCTTCGCATAACCCTCCTCATCAGTCATCGAAGGCCAGGCCTTTGCAAAACCCTCGTAGGTCACTCGTCCCAGCAGGAGAACGTCGCTCGAAAACAGCTCACTAAACTTGAACTTGCCGATTTCTTCATTCCAGAACGGGAAGGACCATTTGCCAGGATCTTCAGCGACACCCATCCAGCGTCACGAACTCTGATACGACTAGTTTTCTCATGCTAATTCTCCTTCACAAACGCCGAATCTCATACGGATTCTGTTTTGAGGTAGGATGATTTTACCTGCATGATTCCTTTCCGGCGCTTCAGCTCTCCCTCAAGTCTTGTAATGTCCTGGACCTTGCCGCGGACAAGCAGCGCGCACAAGCAATGGGCCGCGTCAATGTGAGCGTGGAGTGATGAAAGAATGGATTGTCGGTGATGGTGGGACGTTTCCGTTATGCCCTCGTCGGCACCATGGGTCTCATGGTTGTAGACCATGACAATGGACCCGACAACGTGCCCTCCTCTGACCCCTGTTTCAAAATCTGATATGAAAGATCTCATCGCCGCCTGGAGAGCCTTGGATCGATCCCTGTAACCGCTGTGCTCGGAGGCCGTGTCGAAAGCCTCTAGAAGCTCGGGTGGCAGAGACATGCTTATTCTCGTAACTCTTTCATCGTTCACTACCAAATCGTTATTCGCCTCACAGTATTACTCATCTTGGTCGAAAGGGCTAAAAGTATTACCAACTTAAGACTTTATATTACTAAATAGAGGGGTTAGGCCGAGACAACCTGTCAATATGCGCTGAGGGCCATAACGGCTCTTGGAGAGGGCGTCTTCTGAATTGACTGAAACTCAGCTAAATCGTTCAACGCTCGGACTTTCAACAGCAGAGAAGATCAGAATCTCGATCATATACTCGGCCTTGGGCATCGCCACGCTCATCGGCCTCACCGCCTCAATTATCATAGGGCAGCTGTCCGCCTTGCTCGCGGGACTTGGGGTCCTCGCCTTTACATTCGGACTGCGTCACGGGGTCGACGCAGATCACATCGTTGCGATCGACAATACTACACGGAAACTCCTCCAAGAAGGTAAACGCCCCCTTACTGTCGGAATGTGGTTCTCCCTAGGACACTCTACCGTCGTCGTCGGTCTGATCATATCCCTCATTCTCGCCACCAACGCGGTGAAAGATCAGATTCCAGCACTTCGAAGCAGCGGCGCGATAATAGGAACGACAGTCTCGGGAATCTTCCTCTTTCTGATCGGATTCATCAATGTCATAATCGTCCTTGGGATCTATCGGATGTTCACAACCCTCAAGCAGGGAAAGATGAACGAGTCAGAACTGGAAAATCTCCTAGAAAACAGGGGATTCCTAAACCGGTACTTCAAAGGACTATTCAAGATCGTCCGGGAGCCCTGGCAGATCTATCCCATAGGAGTCTTGTTCGGTCTCGGCTTCGACACGGCCAGCGAGATTGCCCTGATAGCTATCACCGTAGGGGTCGGAGTCTCATCAGCAGTTCCGTTATGGATGATTCTCGTTCTTCCGTTCATGTTCACCTGTGGAATGGTCTTGGTCGATATGACCGATGGGATCACGATGTTGACTGCGTACGGCTGGGCGTTTCTCAGGCCGATTCGGAAGATATACTACAACCTGACTGTGACCGTCATCTCTGTCGCCGTCGCCTTTGCAATCGGCGGAATTGAGCTGCTCCAGGTACTTTCCAGTGAATTGAAGCTAAGCGGTCCGTTTTGGACCTCACTTGGGACCCTGGACTTTGAGACTATGGGTTTCGGAATAATCGGCATTTTTGTTGTATCATGGATTGCCTCAATGGCCTACTGGAAATACAAACGATACGATGAGTTATACAACTGAGTGAATCCGATAGCCCTTATTAGCGAAAGGGTTCTTCGGAAGATCAGAAACCCCCAATGCCCTCGCAGAAGAAACTAGCCTCCAGACCTGGCAAGAGAATCCGGATTCTCGTGGCGAAGCCCGGTCTAGATGGTCATGATAGAGGCGCTCTGATTTTGACGCGTGCGTTCCGGGACGCAGGCATGGAGGTAATCTATACGGGTTTTCTGGCGACACCCGAGCAGGTTGCGCAGATGGCTATCGATGAGGATGTTGATGTTGTAGCAATGAGCCTCCTCAACGGTGCCCACATGACGGCCTTCCCAAAAGTCGCAAAACTCATCCGGGAGAAGGGTGGAGACGATATTCTGCTGGTGGGTGGCGGAATTATTCCAGATGAGGACAAGCCGCTCCTGGAGAAGCAGGGTATTACGGGAAATTTTGGACCTGGGACCACTCTCAAGACGATCATTGAACATGTTGAGAGGGTTGTGAGCGAGAGAGATTCGAAAAAGAAAAGGTAAGACCAAGACATTTCTATCTAGAGACATTTTCGCTGGGAGCTGGAAAAACATGGGCTTTCTCTCCATCATGGGCAAGATAATCATCGGAGTAGCCGTTATCACCCCTGTTGTGGCCCTCTACTTTGCAATGACATCTAGCGACGCTCTTGGTCAGACAGGCGTAATAGGACTAGTAGCGGGAAGCGGAATTTTCTGCATCGGAGGCCTATACGCGGGACTTCTAGGGCTCAAGATTGAGAAACTCTCCGCGAGACTGGATCCAGTTTCCAGGCAGCGTCCCAGAACCAAGGCAAAGAATCTCATCAAAGCAGAGTGCCCTATCGATCACCGCGAAGGGGTTTTCGTGCACGTGAGTCCTTTCAGAAGTGATGCGGTTCCGGATGGGCTGGACATCTTTCTGGGCTCATGTGGACACGAGGTCCACCGCGGAGAAATCGAGACCGAAGCATAGCTCATGAAGTGACGTTTTCAGAAATGTTGGTTGAAGAAGCACTGAAAAAATTTCTAGACGAAGACATAGGCCACGGAGACATTACCACAGACGCACTAGTTGATTCAGCCGCAAAAGCGACTGGGACAGTGGTCTGCAAAGAACGAGCCGTAATTGCTGGCTTATCAGAGTCTATCATCCTTCTCAAGCTCCTAGGCTGCCAGGGAAAACCCAAGGTCCGGGATGGACAAGAGATCCCTGCCGGGACAATCATTCTGGAAGCCAATGGTTTTGGACGTGACCTCCTCAAGGTGGAACGGGTGTTGCTGAACTTGTTATCTCACATGTCAGGCGTAGCAACCGCGACCGCCCAGCTTGTCAACATCGCCAAGAAGAATGGGGGCTCGACGAGAATAGCGTGTACGAGGAAGACTCTTCCAGGGCTAAGATATTTCGAGAAACGAGCGGTCGAGCTGGGCGGTGGTGACACTCATCGTCTAAGGCTTGATGACGCTGTCTTGATCAAAGACAATCATCTGGCGCTAGCCGGTTCAATAACCGAGTCTGTTCGAAAGGCGAAGGCCAAGGTGAGCTTCACTAAGAAGATCGAAGTTGAGGCTACAACTCCGGACCAGGCAGTGGAAGCAGGGCTGTCTGGGGCTGACATCGTTCTGCTGGACAACATGACACAGTCGGAGGTGAAGAGGTCTTTGAGTTTACTTGAGGCAAGAAAGCTTCGAGACCGTCTTCTGGTCGAGGTGTCCGGCGGTATTACGCGGGAGAATCTTGAGAGCTATGTCAAGACGGGCGTGGACGTGATTTCCGTCGGATCGATAACTCACTCGGCCAACGCCATTGACATGAGCATGGAGCTTCACCGTCCAAAGAAGGTGCATTGAAAATTTGCCCGGCAATCTTAAACCACGCGTAAATCATTCTAAAGTGAGATAGTTCGTCTGGACCAAAAAATCAGATTCTGCACTACAAAGGACGGCGTCAGACTGGCCTATTCCACACTGGGCCATGGACCACCCCTGGTCAAAGCTGCGAACTGGCTTGGGCATTTGCAGTTCGATCTAGATAGTCCGATCTTTCGTCACTGGACCCGAGAATTGTCAAGATACCACCAGTACATCCGTTATGACGACCGTGGATGCGGCTTATCGGACCGTGATGTAACCAGCTCTACCTTCCAGGATTGGGTGCACGATCTAGAAACTGTTGTTGATGCGGCTGGTCTTGAGAAGTTTGCATTGTTAGGTATGTCTCAGGGAGGGGCGGTCTGCATCGCCTATGCTGCTCGCCATCCTGACAGGGTAAGTCATCTAGTTCTGTACGGCGCGAGCGCGTTGGGCTGGTCGAAGATCCACACTTCCCCCGAGGATCTGCAAGAGGGAATGGCTATTCTGACTCTGACGAAGACGGGGTGGGGAAGCGACAACCCTGCCTATCGTCAACTCTTCACGTCCATGTTCGTCCCTGGTGGGACTGCCGAGCAGGCCGGTTGGTTTAACGAGCTGCAGCGAAAATCCACGTCGCCGGAAACCGCGGTGCGCTTCTTGATGGAGTTTGCACAGATCGATGTCCTCGATCAACTCGCAAAAGTATCGGCGCCAACGCTCGTCATTCATACCCGAGGTGATTTGGTGAACCGGTTTGAGGACGGAAGGGATCTGGCAACTCTGATCCCTGGAGCTCGCTTTGTTCCGCTGGAAAGCAGGAACCACCTACTATTGGAGAACGAGCCAGCGTGGAGGGACTTTCTGGTTGAGACCCGGCGTTTTCTGGGGGTGAAAGAGACGGGACCCGAACCGTCTTCGAAGGAAAAGGAGCTAGGAGTCAAAGGCTGGCTCAGAGGACCCAAGAAATAACAGACATAAGGAGACAAAAGTATGTTGAGCGTAGTTCTCGACTCTTAGTGTTTCCGAACTTTGTTAGGTCACTCGAACTTTATATAGGCATTCAACCATCCCCTCGGATGGACGTATTTCTTTGGGTGCATGGTTCCCCTGGAAGAGGAGGACTACGACGCAACAACAGGTTGCGGTCGAGGTGCAAGTTCAACCCACAAGAACGGGGGTTTCTCTGCGCAGTTTCATTCTTTGGCTAGGACCAGCGCTTATGGTGTCCATAGCATACATGGATCCGGGCAACTACGGCACCGATATTGCTGCTGGTGCCGGCTTCAAGTACGACCTTCTCTGGGCGTGCTGGCTTGCTTCGGGCATGGCCATGCTACTGCAGTACCTTTCCGGCAAACTCGGGATTGTCTCTGGATATTCACTGCCTGAACTGGTCAGGAAGTCTCTTGTGAAGCGCAGATATGTCATCCCGTACTGGCTGGCGGCAGAGGCGGCAGCCGCAGCCACAGACCTAGCAGAATACCTGGGCACGGTGCTCGGTCTCAACCTGCTCTTTGGAATCCCACTTCTCTACGCGGCAATATTCGGTGCGCTTGACGTCATCTTGTTATTGACTATGATGACAAGGAGGTGGCGCCTGATCGAGCAGTATTTCGCGTTGCTGATCAGCATTCTTGTCATAGGCATTCTTTACAACCTGATAGTGGTCAAACCCGACTTGACACAGGTCGGGTATCATTCCCTTGTGCCATTCGCGTCGAGCAACGCCGCTTTCTTGGTAGTAGTTGGAGTAATCGGCGCAACCGTGATGCCACACGCGCTCTATGTCCACTCATGGCTTTCAAAGAACAAGATGGACATCGTTGGACGAAAGACCAGCGGGGGAAACCTAGGCAGCGCAATCACCGATTCAATGAAACCAATGGCGAGTCATCACCCATATTCGAACCAGCAGATAGAGAAAACGAGGAAGATACACCTCATCGAGACCGTAACTGTCTTAACAATTGCAGGAGTGGTCAATGCGGGAATACTCCTCATCGCCATCCCGCTTTATCCGAACACTAACATCACGGTTCACGACTTCGTCCAAGGAGTCGGCCAGATGTTCGGGCCGGCGATCGCCATTATCTTCGTTCTAACACTGCTCGCATCGGGGCTCTCCTCCTCTGCCCTTGGAACAATAGCGGGACAGGTCATAATGGAGGGATTGATCGGGAAACACTGGAACATTTGGGCGAGACGAATAGTAACGAGATTCATCAACGTGTTTCCAACCACGTTCGCAATATTGCTGGGGGTCGATCCGCTCAGTTTGCTTGTTTACAGTCAGGTAATTCTGAGTCTCATGATTCCCCTCCCAATGATACCTCTCGTCTACTATACCTCGAAGAAGAAGTTCATGGCAGGCTTTGTCAATAGAAGGAGCACGCTCATCCTAGCCGTAATTACTGTTGCTCTGATCGTGGCCTTCAATAGCTTCCTGCTCTACACAATATTTGTTCCTCGTTGACGCGTCCTCCCCCAACCCCTTTCCCCTGTCAGGGGGAGGCAGATCGCACTTTCTAGTCATCCACCTTGAACGCCAAACAGTTGATAAAGAACGCGGATGAGATTCGGGTCCGAGAACACCGGCTCAAGCCGAGCCTCAGGCTTAGAACCACAGAAGATATCCACAGATTCATCCATGATGAAGGCCTCGTCTCATTCCTGGGAGGAAATGAACTCCCAAGCTTCATCAGCGCGATACTGGGAAGAACATGGAAGCCATCAGCGAAAGGCTTCACCGGATGGAATGATTGGTGGTCAGTCAAGATTTCAGGTCAGCCGGTGGCCCAGGTGTCCCGGGAGGTCGATGCTAGAAACGATATTCTCGCCACCAGAATATTCAGGCGGACGAAGACCTTCGTCTCGAACAGGATCTGGCCCGTCCTAGACCCGGTTGTGAAGCATCACAAAGAGCTCGTCCAGAAAGGAGACATACTCTCAGTCTTCGAACAACAATTGCTCAAAACCATCGACGGCGAGGGCTCAATCAGGACAGACCAGCTGAGAAAAAAGCTCAAGCTCGAGGCAAAAGAAAACAATTCCAAGTTTCACCGAGCATTAACAAGTCTAGAAAGCTACGCGCTAATAATCGGTGTCGAAGATCCTCACCCGGAGAAACATCTTCACGCTAACATCTGCTGAGTGAAGCTATTCTGAAGGCTGGACCCTACCTCGTCTCGTCTCGGGTTCGAGATGTCAACAATTAATCACCAGGGCACCTCCCAATGTGAGCTATGCCAACGATACCCACTGATCCTTCGTCTCCTGATCTCGCCCGCAGAAGCCGAATCATTGAGAGAATCGAGAGGGACGCGGGGGTCCAGAATCTAGCGGATATTCTCGCGCATCGTCTCGCTCCAACTGATCTCCAATCGTTGCTCTTGGAGGTCTATGCCCGAAGGGCGAAGAGTCGCGAACCTAGAATATTGCTTGAGGACCAAGTCTCAAACCGGTTCACCCGGCCGTCTATCTCTAGTCCTTCATGTCTTCTTGAATGGGATCGCATCGCCTTCTCGCAACTACCCGAAGTCTTCCAGCCTATGGAACTCTCGCCTGTCTGCCCGCTAGGAACAGTTTCTGTACTAGCTCCCATCAGCCAGGATTGGACGGTTTCGACGATCAGGAATAATGAGGTTGTTGCTGATTCGACGAACGTGCTCGCGATTGAGTGTGCGGTCCGACGCCGGGAGCAGAGGAACTTTTCTTCAGGTAAAGCGAATTCTGTTCATCTGGCGGCGAGTCACCGCCTCCTGAGAGGCCAGAAATTTAGCGTCGGTCCCGGCACTAGACAGCACTTCAGAATCCTCACCCTGTGTAGTGCAGGTCGTGATTCAGGGAATCTTTTGTTCGAAACCGAGACTGTAGATCTCCACATCGGATTCTATCTTGCTGCACTCGAGCAGTTTCTAGGAACCAAGACGGCTCTGCGCGTTGCCATTTCCGACTTCGGGTCCACGGTCATGCGCCCGGTGATTCGATCGGGAGTGATCGAGAAGCTTCAGTCAGCACACAGGAAGGTCAGAATCGGAATCGACCAAGGTCGGAAGCAAGGCAGAGGATACTACGGCCAGTTGTCTTTCAAGATCTTCTCAACACCATCCGAGGGACTGGAGCATGAACTGGTTGACGGTGGAGATGTCGATTGGACCAAGAAACTCCTCAACAATGCCAAGGAGCGTCTCATCATCAGTGGATGTGGTAGCGAGAGATTGTGCGAGCTCTTCGATCCGACCGCGTCCCGAAAGAGCGGCCAGGGACTTCCGGTCGCTACTGCTGAGTGTCTTTCTCCTTTTTCAGCAACTCGTCCAACCGTTCGAAGCTCTCGTTCCAGTACTGCTGGAACTCGGTGGCCCAAAGAGCAACTTCCCTCAAAGGCTTAGCCTGCAGCCGGCACCAGCGTCTCTGTGCTTCGCGTCGGCGCTCGATGAGACCGGCCTTCTCCAGAACCTTAAGGTGCTTGGAAACCGCTGGCTGGCTGATCGGCAGCGGCTGCGCTAGTTCTTGGACGGTGGCCTCGCCCTGTGCGAGGCGCGCGAGGATGGTGCGGCGAGTAGGGTCGGCTACCGCCTGGAAGGTGGCGGAAAGGGTGTCATTGTTCAATGTGTGGTCCGTAGGAGCTCGTCGAGGCGGTCGTATCCCTCGTTCAAGCCGCTCTCCATGTTGCTGGCTAGCATACCGTCGCGATGCTCCTTTCGCTCGAACTTGACGATTGACGTGACCGTGGTTCGGCCATCACGTTCTTGGAAGAGGGCTGTTTGAAGGGACTCGCCTGGCATACCTTCGAAGTTCCAGGTCTGTACTATGCGTTCTGGGCGCACGATTTCGCGGAATTCGCCATGGAAACCGTACTTGGTGCCGTCCGTATCAGTGTGGGTGAAGTGCCATTTGCCGCCGGGTCGTATGTCCATTTGTTCGATGGTCATCTTGTATTTTCGGGGGCCCATCCATTGGGAGAGGAGTTTGGCGTCGGTGTACGCGCGGAACACGAGGTCGCGGGGCGCTTCGAAAGTCCGCACTATGCGGATTTCGGTATCATTCGGGGTTGTTATGACAGCGGGTTTCGCGGTGGATTGAGAAACCTTCATGGACCATACATAACCATGTAGCTATATAATCATTCTGTTAAACTCAGTTCCTGTAGGGACGCAGGCCTAGAAAGCGGAAGCTACTCTAAAGCGGATCTTGTCCTGATGGAACCTTGAGGCTTTGAGAATGTGTAGGAATATCAGGGCGCTTTTCAACTTCGATCCTCCCGCGACAGAGGAAGAGATCCGCGATGCTTCCTTGCAGTTCGTCCGAAAGATTAGCGGGTTCGGTCAACCGTCGAAGGCAAACGAACGGTCGTTCATGGCGGCGGTCGAAGGGATAACCGATGTTTCAACTAATCTTCTCCGGTCGCTCGAAACGAACGCGCGACCGAGGAACAGGGAGCACGAGATTGCAAAGGCAAGGGCTCGCGCCAAAGAGAGATTTTCGCGCTAGCGTCTCCGCCTAGTTGGCCTTTACGTTCTCGAGGAAAGTCGCGGATGGGACGAAGAAGAGGTTCCCCGTGGCCGCCCGGCTGAAATCCAGTAGCTTATCATAATTGCCTGGCGGTTTGCCGACAAACATGTTTTGAAGCATCTCTTCGATAGTGCGTGGCGAACGACTGTAGCCGATGAAGTAGGTTCCGAACTCTTTCAGGCCGGCGTGACCGAAGGCCATGTTGTCTCGGAGTATCTTGATCTCCTTTCCATGTTCCACTATCTTGGTCAGCGCGTTGTGCGCATAAGTTGGCTTGACCTTGTCGTCCAGCTCCACATCATTCAGCTTCGTGCGACCAACAATCTTTTCCTGTTTTTCCACGGGCAGCTTGTTCCAGCCGACCAGGTCGTGGAGATACTTTTGAATGATCACGTAGCTGCCCGCAGTGAAGGTAGGGTCCTCGCTGGTTATGAGAGTAGCATCGACCGCGTCCTGACCCTTGGGATTCTCCGTGCCATCAACAAAGCCGATGAGGTCGCGGCTGTCAAAGTAACGGAACCCCTGCACTTCGTCGACCGGGCTGACTGAAGCTCCGAGCCGAGCCATGATCTGCGTCTCCAGTTCGAAACACAAGTCCATTCGTTGCGCGCGAATATGGAAGAGCATGTCACCGGGTGTCGAGACAGCATGACGCTCCCCAGCACGTATCTCGCGAAACTTGTGCAGCTCTAGGGGCCGCGGCTTCCCGAACAGCTGGTCCCAGGCATCGGACCCAAACCCTACAACACAGGAGAGAGTTCCCTCCTGTTCGCGAAACCCAACCGAACGCACGAGAGCGGCTAAATCCGTGCAGAATGATCGGATAACCGCTCGATGTCCAGCCCATGGGTTTATTGTCACGACTAGAAAGATCGCGGCGCGGGTCAGCCCTATGGCTACAGGCTGTGGGACGGCTTGTGAAATATCTGACGCTCTAGGCGTCATGGAGTGGAGGTTGGCCTATAGTGCTGAAAACGTTTGCTGTCTTTCCTTTAGCGATGTCGGATTTGCGAGGCTAGGCGGGTGTTGTCAGTTCGAGCTTCTTCTCTTCTTTCAGAAAGCTCAGCAGTGCAGTGTTGACTTCTTCAGCGTGTGTCCAGGATATGAAATGCGGTCCGCCCTTCACCACGACCAGGCGTGCTCCCGGTATCATTTCGGCGGTCCGTTGTCCCGAGGAGGCGAAGGGAACGATCCGGTCAGCATCACCGTGAATGACTAGAGTCGGTACTTGGACGCGAGTTAGATCGTTACGGAAATCCTCATACCATGTTGGAACGCAGGCAAGAGTGGCGCTTGCGGAGGCACCTGCTGCGATGTTCCAGCTGGATTGTACGGCTTGTTCACTGACTCTCTTGCCGAGGAACTGGTCGGTGTTGTAGAAGTTCTTGAAGAACTCGGTGAAGAACGCGTAACGGTCTGCTTTGATGGCAGTCTGAATTCCGTCGAATACACTCTTGTCAACTCCTTCTGGGTTGTCCGGTGCCTTTAGAAGATATGGTGGGACTGATGATATGAATACGGCCTTGCTTACGTCCTTTGATCCGTATCGTCCCATATATCGTGCTACTTCACCCCCTCCCATCGAGAAACCTACAAGTGCAAAATCATGCAGTTCGATTTGACCGACTAGTCTGTGCAGATCTTGGGCGAACGTATCATAGTTGTAGCCGCTTGTCGGCTTGCTGGACTTACCGAAGCCCCTGCGGTCGTAGGTGATTACCCGGTAGCCCGCATCGAGCAGGACTGGTAATTGTTTTTCCCAGGACGCTCCGCTCAACGGATATCCATGAATCAGTACAATCGGCTTACCCGAACCATGATCCTCGTAATAGAGATCAATATTCCCAGAGTTTTCCTTACCGACATTAACGATTGGCATTAGAATTCAGCTCTCAACTGTGTTCGTTCTTATGACTATCGGTCGCCTGCGAGCAAAATTCTTTATGCAGATACGGCTCAGCTTATCCCATCTCGGTAATACTTTGGCGGTTCAATACAAGTCCTTTTTTTGTGGCTGAACATACTGTGGAGCCACGTGTTAGGAAGATTGAGGGTCAGGCTTCTACGGTATAGCGACTATTCCGCTGTTCGAGGAATTCACGAGGCCGTGAGTAAGGAGTACGTGCGATACCAAAGACAGACATCGGGCGAGGTGTACGACTCGGTCAAACTTGATCTTGAGATCTCCCAACTCGGCTTCTATGCGGCGACTCATTGTAGTTTCGTCGCGATAGAGAACGGAAAACTCCTCGGTGTTCTTCTGGCTCAGCCCCTCAGGTGGTTCAATGAATGGAATAAGGTTCTTTGGATTGAGTACATCGCCGTCCATATTGCCCACAGACGAAGAGGAATCGGTCTAGCTCTGATCTCAGCAGCAAAGGTTTTCGCACGAAAACACAGTATCAAGGGATTGTTCACCACTCTGAACATAGACAATCAAGAATCAAAGAATCTTCTCCTCAAGGCAGAATTCGACGTAAGAGACTGGAGAATAGCTTCCTACCCACCTGATCGCGCCACGAGAACCAATGATAAGGGGCAATGAGACGGTGCTAGGATCGCGGACAAATGTTTTCGCGTTCCGTCCGAAGCTCATCGGACAACCGAGAGCGAACAAACTATAGATATCTGATTCTATCCCTCGCCACGCTGAAGACTCTCCATGGCTAAGGCGCCAAACGAGGTAATCACTGAATCGAAGCACGAGATTTTCCACCAGATAGATTCTAGTAGTAACAGGTTTGTTGAACAGCTCCGCGTCCTCTGCAGACAGCCAAGTGTGTCAGCCCAAAACCTCGGTCTCGATGAGACCGCTGAATTGGTTAGCAAGTTCCTCAAAGAGACCGGCTTCACAGTGGAGCAGTTCTCTCCAAGCAAGGGTCCTCCGGTAGTATTCGCTGAACTCGCGTCAAAAACCGGTAGAAGGACGCTTGTCCTCTACAACCATTACGATGTGCAGCCTGTCGAGCCGGTTGAGCTGTGGAAGAATCCGCCGTTCTCGGCGACCGTCGAGGATGGCAGAATCTACGCCAGGGGAGCGAGCGACAACAAGGGAAACATCGTCTCTCGATTAATGGCGATAGACGCGTTCTTGAAGGCGAGAGGAGACGTTCCTTGCAATATCAAGTGGGCGATCGAGGGGGAGGAAGAGATTGGCAGCCCGCATTTTTCCGAGTTCATTACGCGATACAAGGACAGGCTGACTGGAGAGTCGGCCATCTGGGAGTTCGGAGGCCTCGACTATGATGATCGACCCCTGGTCACTCTAGGGTTGAAGGGAATGCTGTATGTCGAGTTCAAAGTTCAAACAGCTCTCAAGGACTCTCACTCCGCACGTGCGGCAGTTGTCGAGAATCCCGCGTGGCGTTTGGTCCGGATGCTGGACACGATTACGGACGAGGACGGTCGGATACTGGTCGAGGGCTGGTATGACGATGTCAAACCGTTCACTACAGAAGAACTGGAGGTCATACGAGCAATGCCGTTGGAAGAACACAGTATTCGAGACGAGCTAGGGGTCAAGAACTTCCTCTTCGGCCTAACAGGATTCGAGTTCAAGAAAGCATTCTACGGAAACCCGACCGCGAACATCGCAGGAATATGGTCAGGATACACGGGCCCTGGACATAAGACCGTCCTTCCATCTGTTGCTCAAGCGAAGATGGATTTTCGTCTGGTGCCGAACCAGGACCCGGTAAAGCTGGCTGAGAAATTGAAGCAGCACTTGGTCCGCCACGGTTTCGCCGATGTGGAAGTGAACCTTCAGGCTGAGAATCCAGCAGCTCGGACTCCGATCGACTCGCCGATCGCGAAGATTGCAGCCAAGGCTGGAAGAGAAGTGTTCCACAAAGAACCCGTAACCCTGGTGACGTCGGCGGCTTCGGGTCCCATGCACTATTACACAAACACACTAGGACTACCGACGGTGGCCATTGGTTGTAACCATGCCAAGAGCAATACTCACGCGCCGAACGAGAACCAGAGGATCGACGTGTTCGTTCAAGGAAGCAAGTGGATTGCAAGGGTAATCGAAGAATTCGCCAAAGCCTAGTTGCCGTGGCTCACGGGCCAGGTGGGAGATGAAATGACCGTCACACGGTTCTGAGAGAGGGCGTCACAATATTCGACTGAACTACGCGAACCGTTGTCTTGAAGAGATGTATTGCTAGAAGCTCCGAAATGGAAATAAGGAGCCCGAACCCCAAGGTCGTTTGAGGGAGGCCCGATACGAACCACTAAGGCTCTCTACGTTTGCTCCGCGATTGTCATTATCGTAGCGATGGCCGTCTCGCTCGCATACCCGATGGGGTTGCTTTCACAGCTAACAGCAGGCCATTACAACACTGCGTCCGATTCCAATCCCGCCTCGGGGATTCGCCTAGACCTCTCAGCTAACTCGATATCCCTTAAACCTGGAGAAAAGATTGCCATTACGACAGGCGAAAGTGACTTTCGTCTCTTTCCGAACGAGGTGCGCGCGAACAACACCGCATCAGATTCCAATTCCGGATTGGGAATTCGCCTAGACCTATCCGTAAATTCGACCTCCCTCAAGCCCGGAGACAAGATTACAATAACGATAAGCGAAAGTAACCTTCGCCTCGTTCCGAACGAGGTACGGGCCGCTTCGGCCTGGAAGCTTCAGGGTTTGAGCCTCGGGCCCTGTGGAACCGTGAATCGCCCTATCGGCTTCGCCATATTCAAGGGGATCTACACGAGAGAGAACCTTTCCGCCAAACATCCTTTGCAATTGTACCAACCAGGAGCCTACTTTTGCCCGATGATACTTTCACGAATTAACTCGTACGTGTTCGAACCTCTGAGCAATCTCGCCGACGTTGAAGGTTTCAAGTTACAGATAGAAGATCAGACTCAGGTCGCCGGCGCATGGTGCGAACCAATGTTGCCGTTTCCGGGTCTAGCGACCTTCCATCCGTTTTCTCCCGGCGTATACACCGTGGTGGGAGGAGATGAATGGGGAGACCTCATCGTTCTCCACTTCACAGTATCATCACCCTAAGCAAACTCACACGAACTTATCTCTCCTCCCAGTAGCACAGTTGGGATGACAAGCGTTTATTCCGTGCGAGCTCGTGTACTCCACAGGACTTTTGGCCTCGTCAACGCTTCTCGGGGCAGCTCTTGCTGGTCTAGTAAGTATTGTTTTCATGACTTTGTTCGAGTTCCCTTTTTGGAGAAGATGAGGGAATGAACGGCGTGGCTGAGTGGCATCAAATTGGATAATCATCTCTAAGCTCACCCGAGGAAACTCAAGCAAGACCCGGGAACCAAGAATTTCGTGGACGATCAGTCTTCACTTGTGGCATGGAGTCGCCGCCGGGATTGTGTTCGAACTCCTTCTACCCTACTTGACGCTTCTACCGGCTGGAAACCTCTCGGTTCTTCTAGATGCTGTTGTCTATAGCGTTGCACTCTGGATCCTCTTCATGCTTGCACCTAGGAGAGCGTTCGAATCTGCAGGGGGCACGCGAATTTCAGACCGCAGCTTATGGGTCGCGTTGGCGTCCCACGTTGTCTACGGTATCTTTCTGGACTTCTAGCTCTTCTCGCCTAGGATTGGTTCAGTTCTAGCTGACTGTCAAGACCACTGCGACCGTGTGGGTTAAGCTCCCGCTTGTCGCGGTTATTGTGATTGTATAGGTTCCAGGTGGAGACTTGTGTGATGCGCGAATAGTTAGGGTGGATGTTCCGGACCCTCCTGAACTCAACGAGACGCTGTTGGAACTAAAGCTGAGCCGGGGTCCGCTGGGCGAGCAGACTGCAGAGAGAGATACTGTGCCAGTGAACCCTGCCATGCTGGCTATGCTGACAGTAACAGTCCCGCTGGCGCCAGCAGCCAAGCTGAGAGATGATGGGTTCACACTAAGAGTAAAGTCTTGAACATTGACGGCAATCGTGACTGAGTGAGACGATGAGCCGCTCGTCCCAGTAACGGTCACCGTGTATGTTCCCACCGTGCTGGAGCTGATGGTGAGAGTGGAGGAGCCTGATCCTCCGGAGCTCAAACTGATACTGGCCGGACTGGTGGAGGCAGATAGGCCGGTAGGAGCCACGGATGTGGAGAGATTGACTATGCCCGTGAAACCGGCAACGCTGAGGACCGTTATGGACGAGGTGCCGGAGCTGCCTGCCTGAACGTTTACGGTGGTTGGGCTGGCGGAGATTGTGAAGTCTCCAACTTGGACTGTTATCGTTGTTGTGTGAGATAGGGTACCGCTGGTCGTGGTGATGGTGACTGTATAGGTGTTCTGGGTGGACGAGGTGAACGTGCAGGTGGAGCTAGCGGAGCTTCCGGACGATATGGAGACACTTGTCGGATTGCATGAGACAAGTAGGCCCGTGGATGGAGTGACCGATTCGGCGAGATTCACGTTACCTGAGAAGTTTCCTAGGCTGGCTATGTTGATGGTTGATGAGGCGTTGGAGCCTGATTGGAAGCCCACCGTGGATGGGTTAGCGGTGACACTGAATCCCGATGATGCGACTACATTGACGTTGATGATGACCGCGTGGGATAACGAGCCGCTCGTCCCGGTGACTGCGACAGTATAGGTTCCTACCGTATTTGAGCTGACGGTCAGGGCCGAGGTGCCCGTACCTCCGGATGAGAGGGTTATGCTGGTTGGGCTCAGAGAAGCGGTCGCGCCCGAGGGAGAGGCGGATGTTGCAAGGTTGACTGTTCCTGTGAACCCGTTGAGGCTGGTCAGGGTTACAGTTGATTGCGTGGACGAGCCTGCAGTGACGGTGAGACTTGATGGGGTTGAGACAGCGAAGTCGGTTACTTTTACTGTTACCTGGACAGATTGAGATGCTGAACCGCTAGTAGCCAAGATTGTCACGGTGTACGTGCCGCTTGTTGTAGAGCTCGTCGTCAGAGTTGATGTTCCCGTTCCGCCACTGGTTAGGGTGATGCTGGAAGGACTCACGGACGCGGTCAGACCTGAAGGGGAGACGCTTGTTGAGAGGGAGACAGTTCCAGTGAAACCGTTGAGACTCGTCACAGTGACAGTAGAGATGGCAGAAGAACCTGATTGAGTTGTCAGGGCAGTAGGATTAGCTGAGACGCTGAAGCTGGACGGGTTAGATGGACGGACGCTGGTGAACTTGATGGTGGAGGGTGAGGAGGTTCCCGTGGCATACAACAGGTCGACTGTCGGACTGGTGCCTGTTGGTCTGAGGCTCAGCACCTGATCAGTGGTCGCGGAGTCGAGATAGTTGACGGTCGGGTTCCAGACCCCGCCGGCAGGCAACCGGACATAGCCGAGGGGCCCGCTTCCACCGTCGGTGTTGACGTTCATGAGAAAGAGGTAGTAGTCGCCGGTGGTGATGTGGACGGCTATTCCGGCCCAGCCTCGGTTGGTTACCGCTAGTGAAGGCGTGTCGATGTGAGTCTTCACGTCCTGAGAGTTGAGTGTGAACACCCCATAACTCAGAGTTCCAGTTAAGCCATAGGCGACGACCACCATTGATCGGACAGGGTCCCAGGCAAGGCTGACGGGATCATCGTCCGCATCGGAGCAGTTTGTTTCATAGGTGATGTTCTGGGATCCCCAGGACCAGCCGGTTCCGTTCCAGGTTGCCTTGTTGAGCGCTATGGTTTCTGGAGGTCCAGTGAATCTGTTGGCCATGAGGTAGACGTTGTTGTTATCCGGTCTCTCAATCATGTTCGGGACAAACCAGGTGATGCTGACCGAGTCCAGCAACACGATATCAGGAGTTGATGAAGAGCCTGCAAGATTAGTCCAGCCCGTTGAAGAATCCCAGCGAAGGCTTTTGACCATAGTCCGGGTGGAGTTCTGCCAGGCCCATGCCGCCAGAATATCCCCGTTGTGAAGGAGACTAGCCGCAGGATATCTGCCTAGACCAGATGGGTCAAGGACCCTAGGCGTTCCGATGGTGAATCCTGTAATATTGTTCTGAGAGTCTCGCTGTATCACAACTGGAATATCACTAATTATTCCTGCGCCGGATCCGCCTTCGACAATAATTCGGAGTGACGTCAAAGACACGAGAACCGCGGCAGGCCACTCGTAGGGAGCGATGGGGACTGATGATTTGGCAGGAGCTGACCATCCTCCTAGCATCGGGTCAGAATCGGCATAGACCAGCCCGATCCTTCCCGAACTGTCAGTATAGACGGCGATCATCTTACCTGCGGAATCCTGGATCAGTTTTTCGCCACCAACCGTGGCCAGCGATGATGGCCCTGGCGCAGAATCGGAGGCGACGATGACGGATGTGGGTTGTGTCCCGGTAACCGTGACTGCGGTCGAAGCCGCCCCGGTCGCTCCCTTAGAGTCTGTGACAGAAAGTGTCGCGGTGTAACTGCCGGAGGATGTGTAGGTGTGGGTTACAGGGTTTCCGGTACTAGTTGCTCCATCACCGAAGGTCCAGGAAAAGGTGTAGGGTGCGGTTCCACCGGAAGCTGTTCCAGTAAAGGTCACGACTTGCCCGGTTGCAGGTGAGGAAGGAGTGAAACTGATACCGACGCTTAGTGATGATGCCTGATGAATTCTCCAGCCGGTTAAGGGATGGAGTTCCCATCCTGAGAAGGAGTGACTTGCAGAGTTCGCATTATTACCATCCCAATAGACGAAGCCTTGAAAATCGATCAGTGTAACCTCTGCGGTGGTCTGGCTGTTCAGTGCGTTAGGGTCGCAGGCTGTACTAGACGCACAGTACTTTGCAGCTTGCCAGTCATGATCAATCTCAAGATGAATGCGGCCGTAACAGGTGGGGTCTTTGGCTGTTGTGCAGGAGGTACCATAGTTGGAGACAATAGTAGGGTCGTAGATGTTGAAGGTAAAATCGTTAACAGTCGCGCCACCGTACGATCCTCCTCCATTGGTAGGATCATAACTGGTAGACGAGTCTTCAAAGGTTGTACTTGCCCTTTGGACACCGTCAATCTCAACAAAGACTCCTTGCTGCTTTCCGAAATTATTAGTGATGGTGCAGGCTGGACCTGGCGAATGCCACCCTGATGGAGTCGGCCCCGGAGTCAACCATCTCTTCGCGTCACCCCCGCTGACAGTCGTAGTGATCCCAGGACTGAATGGGCTAGTGTTGAAAGATGTCGTTCCGGTTTGGTTCGCGGTAATGTCTGAGATTCTGACCGTCGTGGGTGTGCAGTTGACATTCGAATTCCACGAGCCGACAAGAGGGGCTTGCGTTGTCGCCAGCGATGCGAAAACGGGCAATGCGACTTGGATGACAGGAATCAGAAGAAGGGTTAACGTGATAATTGCGGTGATGCGTAAAAACCGAACCTCTGTCAGCATTCTCCACTCTCCCTGCTTTAGTTCTGGAGATCTCGGATGAATCGCTACTTTCAACATAGAAACGGGGCTGGACCCGAGGCCCATTTAGCCGTTACTTCTGACCACTATAGAAAGGCATAACAGGCTGTCGCGCGATACAAATCGCAACATTTGCGCGCTTGTTTTCTGAATGACCGTGGAACTCAAATTTCGATCAAGAGACTTTGAGGATTGGAAAGTCTTCTACGCCTTGAGTATCCGTTCTAGGGACCTTCTGAATCGTTTTCAGTGGCCCCAGTTGGGTGGAGCTTGTTGTCTCCCTGTTTGCAGGACCCAGTAGTCGTGCAGTTCCTTACACAGCCCGTTCTTCGCGAAGTGTAGCATTATGCAGCCGGCAAGAGTTACGTCTTCCAATTTCTCTTTCATCGTGGTCCAGTATTCAACACCGGCTCTCGAGCCTTCCACGACTGGCTTTCCAAAACGAACCTCGTACACCTGTCCAACATCCAACGCCCCGAGCGAGTAATCCAGGATACTCTTTCTACCCTGGTTCAAAGGTCGGAACGGATGAGAGTGGTAGGAGGCGTCCTCGGCAAAGAGCGAAGCAATAACTTTTGCATCTTTCTTGAGCCAGGCCTTCGCGTAGTTACGAATCCACCGGTCACAACCAGTCTATTACTAGCCATCTCAAGAATGTCCCTCAGTTATGAGGATCAAAATATCACTTACGCATGAAATCGCCCACAGATCTTCAGAAAGTAGACGGCGTCATCCTAGGTGCTTACTTTTCCAGGGCGGGCCGCTGGGTTCGGGGCTAGAGCAGTTATTCTGGCAACCTTACCGTCCACTATGATCGCTTTCACTTCTTCCCCTACAGTATCAAGGTCGACTGTCACATCATCGGCCAGTTTGACAGTGGCAATGGCAGGCTCACCTGTCTCCTCGTCGTCCAGTAGTATCTCCATCTTCTTCTTTGTAATACGGATAAGCTTCCCCTGGATGAAAGAAGCTTCTTTGAAATCCACCAGCG
>WNFT01000274.1_pt1 | contig 41854 bp, 42 predicted proteins | sample 5400191 | NCBI WGS metagenome assembly WNFT01 (sample SAMN13153359, study PRJNA577476) | soil metagenome | isolation source: 80 cm saprolite under Madrone tree | place: USA:California | collected 2016-06-14 | reverse complement strand
GCCGTGACGAGTCCGAGGTGGCGTTCGCTCAGCTCGAGCGCCGGATCACGCGGGATCCCGCCCACCAACTCCGCCCGACACGACCCCCGCATCGCCTCCCTGATCAATCGTGCGTGAGCCTCGCCGCCCAGGCGATTGGCGATGATGGCGGCGACGCCCAGGTCCGGATCGAAGGACTCGAAGCCGCGCACCACCGCGGCCGAGCTTCGCGCCTGGGCGCTCGCGTCGATCACCAGCACGACCGGCGCGTCGAGCCACTTCGCGACCTGTGCGGTCGACCCATCGTCGCTCGTCGGGTCCGCGCCATCGAAGCACCCCATCACACCTTCGACGAGAACGAGGTCGACATCCGCCGCGTGACGCGCCACCGTCGCCCTGACGTGGTCGCGCCCGCACATCCAGCCATCGAGGCTGTAGGAGGGCCGTCCGCTCACGAGCTCGTGAAACCCCGGATCGATGAAATCGGGGCCGACCTTGAACGCCTGCACGACGAGGCCGCGGCGGCGGAAGGCTTCGAGCAATCCCAGGGTGATGGTCGTCTTCCCGACTCCGCTCGCGGTTCCGGCCACGACGAGGATGCGCGCCACTCAGGGCTCCAGCGGTCCGCTGACGCCGGCCGACTTGAAGGTGGCCATCTCGCTGTAGATCGCGGCCGCCGCCCGGGCCACGGGGATGAAGAGCGCGCCGCCAGTCCCCTCGCCGAGGCGGAGGCCCAGGTCGAGATACGGTTCGAGGCCGAGATGGGCGAGCGCGATCGCGTGGCCGGGCTCGACCGATCGATGCGAGGCGAACAGGGCGTGGCGGGCGTTCGGCGCCAGCGTCGCGGCCACGAGCGCGGCCGCCGTCGTGATGAAGCCGTCGAGGACGACGGGCACGTGATGAGCGGCGCCGGCCAGGATCACCCCGGCGAGGCCCCCGATCTCGAACCCGCCGACGCTCGCCAGCACCTCGACGCCGTCCGCTGCGTTGGGCCGGTTGACGGCGAGAGCACGACGGACGACATCGACCTTGCGTCGCCAGCCGCCATCGTCGATCCCGGTGCCGCGGCCGGTCGTCGCGGCCGGGTCGGCGCCAGTCACCAGCGCGGTGGTCGCGCTGGCCGCCGTCGTGTTGCCGATCCCCATCTCACCGGTCACGAGCAGGTCGGCCCCCTCGGCGATCGCCGCTTCGGCCAGCGCCGCGCCTCGCTCGATGGCCACGATCGCCTGCTCCGTGCTCATCGCCGGTCCGCGCGCGATGTTGTCGGTGCCACGCGCGAGCGCGCAGTCGATCAGGCCGGCCGATCGAGGCAACGGACCGGCGACACCGAAGTCAGCGACGACGACGCGCGCGCCGGCCTGCCGCGCCAGCACGTTGATGGCGGCGCCTCCAGCCAGAAAGTTCTCGACCATCTGCGCCGTCACGATCTGGGGGTACGCGCTCACGCCCTCGGCGACGACGCCGTGGTCCGCCGCGAACACGAAGACGACCGGACGCTCGACGCGCGGCGGGCCCCCGCGGACCACGGCGAGCCTCACCGCGATCTCCTCGAGGCGGCCGAGGCTCCCCGGCGGCTTCGTCAGACGATCGAGATGACGCCGCGCCGACGCGCCGGTGTCCGCCACCGGCGCCGCAATGGCGTCACGGAGCTTGCTGAGCAACGTCGGATCGCGAGGCGCCCGTGGCCACCGGCGCTTTGATCGTGAGAGGGAGGCCCGTCACCATGAGCGTCACCTGGTCGCACGCGGCGGCCAGTCGCTGGTTCACGAGGCCGAGGAGATCGCGGAAGCGAAGCCCCTGCGCCGTCTCGGGATGGACGCCCTCGCCGACTTCGTTGCTGACGAGGACGACATCCCAAGGGCGGCGGCCGATGAACGCCGCCAGCGCCGCGCCCTGGCCCAGGATCACTTCGTCGGCGTCGCCGCGCAGCAGGCGATTGGCCACCCAGAGCGTCACGCAGTCGATGAGCACGGCGTCGGCCCGGCCGTCGAGCTTGTCGAGCGCACCAACCAGGTCGAGCGGTTCCTCGATCGTCTCCCAGTGCGGTGGCCGGTCCGCGCGGTGGCGCCGGATGCGCTGGGCCATGTCGCGGTCGCCGGCCTGAGCGGTGGCGACGAAGGCCACGCGCGAGCGGGACACGAGCTGAGCCACGGCAAAACGGCTCTTGCCGCTGCGGGCCCCGCCGAGAATCAGATGAGACAGTCGCACGGTTCCCGGATCCTCCCTCGAAGACCGGTGATGGTGGAGCGCGCCCGGGCAGGTCTCCTGGCTCTCGGATCGTCCTACTCCCCACGCCTTCCCGGCCTCACGGCCAGTGGCTTTCGCGGGTTTCGTCCCCGATCACAGTGACGGGGTCGCGGCGGTTTCGCACCGCCTTCCCTGGGCTCTCTCGAGCACCCTGGGCGCCAACGACGCGCAGACGGTAGCAGAAAGCCCGAGGGCCCGCAACGCGCGACAACGCCGCGTGGTAGAGTGAGCGCGCCAACGGGAGGGACGGCTCATGGACCGACGTGACTTCCTCAAGGCCAGTGCTGCCGCGACGCTCACGCTCGCCGCGGACACGACGTGGGCCCAGAACGCGAAGACGGAAATTCACTGGCTCGGCCAGGCCACCGCCAAGATCACCACGCCCAGCGGCAAGGTGATCGTCATCGACCCGTGGCTCGTCAACAATCCGAAGACGCCGGCTGACTACAAGAACCTCGACAAGCTCGGGAAGGTCGACGTGATCCTCGTCACCCACGCTCACGGTGATCACGTGGGCACGCTCGGCCGTTCCGACGGCACGAGTGACACGGCCGATCTCGCCAAGCGCACGGGCGCCAAGGTGTTCGGACCGGCCGGGCTGATCCAGACGATGATCGACCTGGGCTGGGTCACCGGCGAGCAGGGTGTCCGCTTCGGCAAGGGCGGTACCGTGACGCCGCTCGGGCCGCAGATCAAGATCACGCAGGTGCGCGCCGAGCACTCGTCGGAGCTCACCCTCGTCGATCCGACGACGAAGAAGAGCCAGACGTACCCGGGCGGCGAGCCGGCGGGCTTCATCATCGAAGTCGAGAACGGCCTCAAGGTCTACCACATGGGTGACACCGGGCTGTTCGGCGACATGCGGCTCATCGGCGACTACTACAGACCCGACGTGATCCTGATGCCGATCGGCGGGCACTTCGTGATGGACCCCCGCGACGCCGCATACGCGACCCGGGAGATGCTCCGGCCGAAACACGTCATTCCGATCCACTACGGAACGACGCCGGTCCTCAAGGGCACGCCCCAGGAATACCAGCAGTTCCTCGGGCAGACGACGACGCAGGTCCATCCGATCAGCCCGGGCGACCGGCTCACCTTCTGATCGATTCGCGATCTGATCGAACCCCGCCGCGGTCGGCGTCGGCGCGTTGCTGACCGTCGGCGCCCAATCACCGCCCGCGCAGCTGGTCGATATCCCGGCGCTCGCGCTTGGTCGGCCGGCCGGCGCCGGGCGGGCGCAGCGGGGGACGCGCCTGACGGATCCGCGGTGGTTCCGGCGGCGTCAGGTCTTCGTAGAGCCGGCGGGCGGCCTCGCCGGAACCACGGCGATCGTCGAGAACGAGAACGCGGGCCACACGCCGTCGGCCTTGAGGCAACGTCACCTTGATGACATCACCCGGACGGACGAGACGCGCCGGCTTGGCCGCGTCGTCGTTCACGTCGACCTTGCCGCCGGCGCAGGCGGCCGCGGACAGGCTGCGCGTCTTGAAGAAACGCGCCGCCCACAGCCACTTGTCGACGCGCAGCGACGACGGCGGCTCCATCCGCGCGACGGTATCATAGGCGCCGACCAGCCATGACGTGGGAACCGGAGATCGAGGAGCTGAAGCGACGCCAGGAGCTCGCCCGGCAGATGGGCGGGGCCGAGAACGTCGAGCGCCAGCACAAGGCGGGGCGACTCACCGTGCGCGAGCGCATCGAGCGCCTGCTCGACGGCTCGTCGTTCCACGAGACCGGCGCTCTGGCCGGCGCGCCCACGTATCAGGATGGAACGCTCACCGCGATTCGCCCGGCCAACTTCGTGATGGGGACGGGACGGATCAACGGCCGCCGCGTCGTCGTCGGCGGCGACGATTTCACGGTGCGGGGCGGCGCCAACGACGCCTCCATCGGTGGCAAGCAGGGTTACGCCGAGAAGATGGCGCGTGAATTGCGGCTGCCGCTCGTCAGGCTGGTAGACGGCACCGGAGGCGGCGGCAGCGTGAAGACGTACGAGATCACCGGACGCACGTACGTGCCGGGCAATCCCACCTGGGACGTCATCGCCACGGCGCTCAGTGAGATTCCGGTGATCGCCGCCGCGCTGGGCCCCGTCGCCGGCCTCGGCGCGGCGCGCGTCGCCTGCTCGCACTTTTCGGTGATGGTGCGCGGCATCTCGCAGGTGTTCGTCGCCGGCCCGCCGGTGGTCCAGCGCGCCTTCGGCACGCCGATCGACAAGGAAGCGCTCGGCGGCTCCCAGATCCAGATCAGCGCCGGTGGCGTCGACAACGTCGTGGACTCGGAGGACGAGGCGTTCGATCAGATCCGGCGCTTCCTCGCCTACCTGCCCCGGAACGTGTGGGAGATGCCGGAGCGCGTGACCCCCGACGACGACCCGCAGCGCCGTGACCAGGAGTTGCTCTCGATCATTCCGCGCAACCGCCGCCGTCCCTACAACGTGCGCCAGGTGCTGACGCACGTCCTCGATCACGATTCGTTCTTCGAGATCGCGCCGAAGTACGGGCCCTCGCTCGTGGCCGGAGTGGCGAGGCTCGACGGGTATCCGGTCGGCGTGATGGCCAACGATCCGATGCACTCCGGCGGCGCCCTGACCGCGGCCGGTGCCGAGAAGATGACGAAGATGGTGGATCTCTGCGACACGTTCCATCTGCCGGTCGTGAACTTCGTGGACAACCCCGGCTTCCTCATCGGAACCCAGGCCGAGAAGGACGGCACCATCCGGCGCGGCGTACGCGCGCTCCAGGCGATCTATCAAGCGACGGTCCCCTGGGTCACCATCATCGTGCGTCGCGTGTTCGGCGTCGCCGGCGCCGGTCACGCCAACGTCCAGGCCCTCAATCTACGTTACGCCTGGCCGTCGGGTGACTGGGGCTCGCTGCCGCTCGAAGGGGGCATCGAGGCCGCTTACCGCCGCGAGCTCGACGCGGCTCCCGATCGCGCGGCTCTGCTGGCCGAGATCGAACGGCGGCTCAACGCCGTGCGCAGCCCGTTCCGAACCGCCGAAGCCTTCGGTATCGAGGAGATCATCGATCCGCGCGATACCCGCCCGCTGCTGACCGACTGGGTCGCGCTCGCATACGAGAATGAACGGACGCGGCTGGGCGTCAAAACCCGTGGGATGCGACCGTAACGACCATGACCCGAGCCCTCCTGTGCGCCGTCCTCGTATTCACCGCTGTGAGCGCCGCCGTTGCCACCGATCTCGTCCTCGTCGAAGACTGGTCGAACGCCCCTGTAGGCACGATGGGCATCCCGCCCGGATGGAATGGGCAGAACTGGGGTAGTCCCTCGTACGATCTGGCCGTCGTCGAGGACGAGGGCCAACACGTCCTCCGTCTCCGGAGCAAGGACGACAGCTCGACGATCGCGAAGGACATCAAGGGCAAGATCAACCTCAAGGAGACGCCCATTCTCGAATGGGCCTGGAAGTCGACGGTCCTCCCCAAGGGCGGAAACTCCTGTCGGAAGGCTACCGACGATCAGGCCGGACAGATCTTCGTGGTGTGGCCGCGCTTCCCGGAGGCCTTGCGCTCGCGGATCATCGGCTACGTGTGGGACACCACGCAGCCCGTCGGCACGATCTGCAAGAGCGAGAAGACCGGGACGGTGACGTACGTCGTGATCCGTTCGGGCACGGCCGACGCCGGCAAGTGGTTCACCGAGCGCCGCAACGTCGCCGAGGACTTCAAGAAGATCTACGGTGACGCCCCGGACAACCCCGCGGCCATCTCGCTCTCGATCGACTCGAACGACACCCATAGCTCGTCGGAAGCGTTCTTCGGCACGATCCTCTTTCGCGGGCCCTGACGTCCTCGACCACGCCGCCAACCAGCCAGGCTTGGCACGCGACCTGCCAGGGACTGAACGAGCGGTCACGATTGCCTGATCGCGGGCGCCGCGCCCGTACCGATCGAGGCCAATACCGCCGCCGGCGGCAACACTGGCCGCCCACGCGCGATCGACGCGACCGGAAACTGGTCGGCGCGCAGGACGTCGTGGGCGGTCACGATCGCCCGGGGCGTGGCCGATAACAGGGGCAGGAGGGCACGAGCCCATGAATGCCGCGATCGAGATCATCCCCGTCAAGGCGCTGTTCACGGAGGCGCTGCGGGAGAGCTTCGACGACCTCGACATTGCCGACAAGGGCGCGACGGGCTACCTGGCCGACCTCCTCGCCCGCTTCGCGGCGACCACCGAGATGCTGCCGGAGGGCGTCACGGGCGAGCGGCTCCAGTCGATCGCCGAGCGGATGGCGGAAATTCAACGCTCGTGGTCGATCGATGCCGAGCAGTTCGATCCCGGGCGCGAGATCCAGATTCGCCGCGCGCTCGCCGACTACACGCTGTTCATGAGTGGCTTCTTCTGGGAAGCCGTGAAGGCACGCTCCCTCACGCGTCACTACGTGCGTGAGGGCAAGCGGGCCTACCGCTTCCTGGCCGAATACCACCGCGCACAGGGTCAACCCGACGCCGCGTTGTATCAGACACTCAGCACTCGCTTCGAGACCTACGCCGCCGTCATCAGCTACATGCGGGACGTCCACCTCGGCGCCGAGTTCGCGCCGTGGCCGCATCCCGTGTTCGCCCGGATCATTCAGTAGCACCCGCTCACGAATCGTCGCGGCCCGGCCAATCACAGCGGCCGCCGACGCCCGCGCCCGCCGCTCACGCGTCGCGAGCCAACGACGTCCGTGTCGGCCCGGTCTCGTCGGGAGCTCGAGAGACGGGGGCGCTCAGTCCGGTTGCTCGTTGAGCACACGCAGACGCCAGGCGCCGTCGATGGTCTCGAGCACGGTCAGTGCAGCGTAGTCCTGGCCGAACGCGAGCAGGCGCGCGAGCGGCAGGCCGAGCGCGCGACAGAGGATCGCGCGATTCGTGCCGCCGTGGGCAACGATGGCAATCGATTGCGCATGGTGTTTCGTCACGATCGCGGTGACGGCGGGCCACACCCGTGCGACGAGATCCGGCACGCTTTCTCCACCGGGGAAGGGAAACTCACCGATCTGCGCCATCCATTTCTCGAACGCCTGGGGCTCACGCTCCGCGATCTCGGCGCCGGTCAGGCCGTCCCAGCGGCCCATGTCCATCTCACGCAACGCGGGCACGACGGCGGGAACGAGGCCATGGGCCGCGCCGATGATCGTGCCGGTCACGCGGGCTCGGCTGAGATCGCTCGTGTAGATCGCGGTCAGGGGAACCTGACCGAGACGAGCGGCCTGGATGCGCGACTGGGACTCCCCGCGCGGTGAGAGCGCCACGTCGAGATGCCCGATGAAGCGCCGCGTCTGGGCGCCCATCACCTCGCCGTGGCGGAGCAGGTAGATCAGCGTGGCACGTGCGTCCACGCGGAAACGGTCAGGAGCACCGCCAGCTCGGCCAGCTCGACGGCGGCACCGAGAACGTCGCCGGTCACGCCGCCCAGACGCGTGGTCATGAAGCGCGCGACGGCCACGCTCGTGAGTCCGGCGACCACGACCGCCGCGATGCCCGCAACGCCCAGCACAGCGACGGAGACGACGACCGCACACCCGAGCGCGACGGCCACGGCTCGCGGCGTCACATCCGCCTGGAACCGGGCGCCCTGCCCCTCGCTCCGAGCCGAGGGAAACCACCGGGCGAGAAGGGCCGGCATCGCGCGCGCCACGCAGGGCGCCGTCAGCAACGCTCGCCAGCGTGGCGTCGACGCCAGCTCTGCGACGGCCGCGAGCTCCAGCAGCAGGAACAAGATCAATCCGATGGCGCCGAAGGCGCCGATACGGCTGTCGCGCATGATCATCAGCCGCTGCGAAGGATCGTGGCCGCCGAGCGCGTCCAGGCAGTCGGCGAGCCCATCCAGATGGAGTCCACCGGTCATCAGTTTCCACGTAGTCACGGTCAACAGCGCGGCGAGCAGCATCGGGAAGGCCCACGCGACGAGGCGGTCGACGATGACGAGGACGGCGCCGATGAGGAGTCCGATCGCAGGGAACCAGGCCACCGCCCGACCGGGCGCCGCGCCCACGGTGGTGCGCCGGCCACTGACGGGAACAATGGTCAGGTAGCGGGCGGCCTCCAGGGCGCCCTTCACGGCGACTCTCGCACGTTTGGCTTGACGACCGCCGTGACCCGGCGCACGCTAGGCGGCATCACGGCCTCACACGCCCGATCGTTCGCCCGGGACAGCTGCGAAGTCATGAAAAACATTCCCTACCTCACCGCGAGGATACGCGCATGAGCCTGACCAGCGTGGTCGAAAAGTGGGTCGACGAAGCCGCCGCACTCACCCAGCCTTCCCGGACAATCTGGTGCGATGGGTCCAAGGCCGAATACGACGGCCTCGTCGAGGCGATGCTCCGGGACGGCACGTTGTTGCCGTTGAATAGCCGCACGTATCCCAATTGCTACCTGCACCGCAGCCATCCTCAAGACGTCGCCCGCACCGAGCAGCTCACCTACATCTGCGCGCGGGAGCGTGAGGGCGCGGGGCCGACCAACAACTGGATGTCGCCGTCGGACGCGAAGGCCAAGGCCGCGCCGTGGTTCCGCGGGAGCATGCGCTCGCGCACCATGTACGTCATCCCGTATCTGATGGGGCCGGCCGGCTCGGCGATGAGCCGCGCGGGTGTGATGGTCACCGACAGCGCATACGTCGTGGCCAGCATGCACCTCATGACGCGCGTCGGGTCGGTCGCGACCCAGCACATGCGGGCCGACGACGACTTCATCGCCGGGCTGCACTCGATCGGCGATCTCTCGCCCGACCGTCGACTCATCCTCCACTTTCCCGAGGAGAAGCTGATCTGGAGCGTGGGCTCCGGGTACGGCGGCAACGCGTTGCTCGGCAAGAAGTGCCACGCGCTTCGGATCGGCTCCTCGCAAGCGCGGCAGGAGGGCTGGCTGGCCGAGCACATGCTCATCATCGGTGTCGAAGACCCGGAAGGCCGCGTCACCTATCTGGCGGCGGCCATGCCGAGCGCGTCCGGCAAGACGAACCTGGCCATGGTCGTCTCGTCGCTGCCGGGTTGGCGAGCGTGGACGCTCGGCGACGATATCGCCTGGATGTGGGTGGACGCCCAGGGCCAACTGCGCGCCATCAATCCGGAGCGCGGCTTCTTCGGTGTCGCGCCGAACACCAGCCCCAAGACGAACCCCAATGGCACCGCGATGGTGCGCTCGAACACGATCTTCACCAACGTCGCGCTGACGCCGTCGGGCGAGCCGTGGTGGGAAGGCCTCACGCCCGAGCCGCCGGCGGGACTGGTGGACTGGCAGGGACGCCCGTGGCAACCGGCGAGTGGACCGGCGGCGCATCCCAACTCGCGGTTCACCGTGCTCGCGTCGCAGTGCCCGTCGATCGCGCCCAACTGGGAGGACCCGCAGGGCGTGCCCATCTCGGGGTTGATCTTCGGCTCACGGCGCTCGGCGGTGATCCCGCTCGTGTTCGAGGCGTTCGACTGGACCCACGGCGTCTTCCTCGGCTCCGCCATGAGCACCGAGACGACCGCCGCCATCACGGGGAAGGTCGGCGTCGTGCGCCGCGATCCCATGGCGATGTTGCCGTTCTGTGGTTACAACATGGCCGACTACTTCTCTCACTGGCTGGGCATCGGCCAACGTCTCGCCAAGCCACCCAAGATCTTCCGGGTGAACTGGTTCCGGCGTGGGCCTGACGGCTCCTTCCTCTGGCCGGGATACGGCGAGAACATGCGCGTCCTCAAGTGGATGGTGGAGCGCATCCGCGGGACCGCGCGCGCGGCGGAAACACCGATCGGTTCGATTCCGGCTCCGGGGAGCCTCGACCTGCAGGGGCTCACGATGCCGGCGGATCGCCTGGCGCGCGCGCTCAACGTGGATTCGGCCGAGTGGTTGAGCGCGCTCGACGATCTCGACGAGTTCTACGGCCAGTTCGGAGGGCGTCTGCCCGAGACCATCTCGAAGACCCTCTCCCAGACGCGCCGCAAGCTCGGCGCGCACTGACGGGAGCCGTCTAGCGGCGAACGACGCTGGCCACGATTCGACACAGCTCCCAGGGATCGATAGGTTTCCTGAGATGAGCCTGGAACCCGGCCGACAGCGTCCGGTGCGGACCGTGCTCGTCGCCGTAGGCGGTGATGGCGATGGCCGGAACGTTTCCGCCGTCTTCCGCGCTCCGTGCGCGAACCTGCTCGACCAACCAGTAGCCGTCATTGGTCGGCATCGCGATGTCGGTCACGATCGCGTCCGGGGTGACCCGCTGGAGGATTCGCAACGCCTCGCGGGCCGACCCCACGGCGGTGGCGAGCGCTCCACAATACTCGAGCACGGTCTTCAAGAGCGCGCGCGAATCCCGATCGTCGTCCACGATGAGCACGTGGACACCGATGAGCGCATCGGTCGGAAGCTGATCACGCCGGCCCACGACGTGTCCCTGCCCCATGCAACCGTGCTGCCGGAAGTTCCATTCCAGCGCCGATCATCGGGCCGCCGCTGGGCGAGCCCGGCCAGGGTTGCTGCGACGGTCGATTAGCCGCTCACGAGACTGGAGATCAGCCGGCACAGCATCCACGGGTCGAGGGGCATCGCGATGAAGGCGTCGAAGCCCGCCGCGCGGGCTTGCTCTTCGGTCACGCCACTGCCGGCCGTCGCGACGGCGACGACGGGAATGACACCGCCAGCCTCAGGCTTCAGCGTCCTGACGCGGCGGACGACCTTCATCGTTGCGCCTTTCGGGCGTACGCGCACCACCAGCACGTTCGCCTTCACCACCTCCATGACCTCGAGCGCTTCGGCCGGCGACCCGACCTCGGTCACGAGCGCGCCACAGTAGCGGAGGATGGCCGCGACGATCTCACGGCCACCGGTGTCGGGATCGACGACGAGTAGATGAAGGCCATTGAGAGAATCTACCGAGTAAAAACCGCCTCGTGCCATGCCGTCTGATTTTGCAAGGGCGCTGCCAGTGCGAGCCAGTCTACACGGGGTAGACACCGTTGCGCCGCGCCGGGAATTCGTGGGCTTTCGTCTCCGCGTACGCTAGACGCTTGATGAGTTCCGCCCGCAGGGCGTTGCCGGCCACGATGTCGTCGACCAGCATCTCGGAGGCGAGCTTGTAGATGTCCACGTCTTCGGCGTACTCGTCGCGCTTCTGCTTCACGTACGCGGCGCGCTCGCTTTCTGGCAGCTCCATGATCTTGTTGTAGTACACCGCGTTCACGGCGGGTTCCGGGCCCATGATGGCGATCTGGCCCTGGGGCAGGCTGAGCGCGGCGTCGGGTTCGAAGGCGGGGCCGCACATCGCGTACAACCCGGCGCCGTAGCACTTGCGGACGACGACGGAGATCTTGGGCACCGTCGCCTGCGACGTGGCGAAGACCATCTTGGCGCCGTGACGGATGATGCCCTCGCGCTCGACCTTGGTGCCGACCATGAAGCCGGCGACGTCGGCGAGGTACACGAGCGGCACGTTGAACGCGTTGCACAGCCAGATGAAGCGGGCCGCCTTGTCCGACGAATCGACGAACAGCACCCCGCCCTTGACCTTCGGCTGGTTCGCGACGATGCCGATCGTCCGGCCTCCGATCCGCGCGAAGCCGGTGATGATTTCCTGGGCGAAGAGCCGCTTCAGCTCGAACCACGAGCCCGCGTCGATTACCCGGTCGATCACTTCGTACATGTCGAACCACTTCCGCTGGTCGTACGGCACGATCTCGTCGATCGCGCGCCCGGACTTCGGGTCGGCCGGTTGCGCGCGGGCGGGGAGCTCGCGATACGACGACGGCATGTAGCTCAGGTACTGCTTGGCGATCTCGATGGCCTCCTCGTCGGAGCCGGCCAGGATGTCACCGCAGCCGGACACCGTGCAGTGCATGCGCGCACCGCCGAGATCCTCCAGCGTGGTCTTCTCGCCGATCGCCATCTCCACCATGCGCGGGCTGCCGACGTAGAGCGAGGCCTTGCCGTCGACCATGATGACGACGTCGGTGAGCGCAGGGAGATAGGCCGATCCGGCCGGTGACGGCCCGAAGAGAATGCAGACCTGCGGCACGACGCCCGAAAGCTGAACTTCGTTGTAGAAGATCCGCCCCGCGTGGAACCGGCCGGGAAAGATCCGGATCTGCTCGGAGATCCGCCCCCCGGCGGCGTCCACCATATAAAGGAGGGGGATGTTCAGCCGGGCGGCCTTCTCCTGGATGCGAATGATTTTCTGGACCGTCTTCTCGCCCCACGAGCCGGCCTTGACCGTGTAGTCGTTGGCCATGATGCAGACGGGGCGTCCGCCCACGCGACCGACGCCGGTGACGACGCCGTCGGCCGGTGTGTCCGCCTCCTGGGAACGGGCGAACAGCCAGTCCTCCTCGAAATCACTGCCGGGATCGAGCAGGCGCTTGAGCCGCTCACGGACGAAGAGCTTGCCCTCGGCCTTCAGCTTGTCGCGATATTTGACGTGCCCCTGCTCGATGCGGGCCCGTTCCTGCTGGTAGCGCTCCTCGCCCGCGCTCACGGTCGGCGGGTCGGGTTGGCGTTGGCCCACACGACGATGATCAGGACACCGTCGGCGTGCTTGGGGCCACCGATGACGGCGGGATTTCCCGACGCCGCCTGGATGCTGGTGTTCACCTCGGCGCGACCGTTACGCTCGAGTCGCACCCGCAACCTCACCGAGTTCCCGTCCACGCCTTCCGGCGTGACCTCGAGCTGGCGCTCCCCGGGCACCGGCCAGCGCTGCGTCGCGCCGACGGGCACTTCGGCCCGATACCGCTCGAGCGAGGTGTACTCCTGGTAGCGGAAGAGCTGGCGCAGGCGCGGAAGGAACTGCGCGAGTCGATCGTCGATCTCCGGAGGCGCCGCGCGCGTGGCCAACGAGGGTGGGCCATCGGTGGCGAGGAGGACGCGACACCCGAACCGCACGACCTGCTGGGCGTGGGCGATGAGGGGCACGCCGAGGAGGCCGAGCGCGAGGGCGACGATCAGGAGACGTCCGAGGATGTCGCGCAGACGCTTCCGCGCATTGTGCAGTCGGGACATGACCGTTCCCATAGGAATGTCGAGCACCTCAGCGATCTCGCGGTACGAGAGACCTTCGAGATCGCTCAACATGATAATCGCGCGATGATGCTCCGGCAAAGCCTCGAGGCCGCGCCGGATGCGCTCGCGCTGTTCGGCTTGCGACGCCGCGGCGTCGGGTCCTCCGCCCGGTTCCACCAGCACCCGATCCCAGTCTTCCTCGGGCACGGCCTCGGTTCCGAGCGCTCGGCCCCGGGACGATCGCTGCCGCGCGCGATCGGTCGCCACGTTGATGACGATGCGGAACAACCACGTGTAGAACGCCGACTGGCCGCGGAACGAGGGGAGCGCCTGCCAGGCCCGGATGAACGCGTCCTGTGCGACGTCCCAGGCTTCCTCGCGGTCGCGCAGATAGTTGTAGGCGAGCCGCCAGACCCGCTCGCGATACTTCTCCACCAGCGGCTCGAAGGCAGCGACATCGCCGTTTCGGCATCGTTCAACCAGCGTCTGATCGTCAGTATCCACGGGGCGTTCGTTGGCCACCCCGCCGTCACATGTTGGACGCCGAGGTGCGCGGACCGATTCACTCGTGTCGGGCCAGCGGCCCTTTCTTCACCGGTGTGCAGCGTGGTGCAGGGTTCATCGACGCGAGCCACGCCGGCCCGGCGCTTGCCGACCACGCGCCGGGCGAGGCACCGGTGAGCCGGCCCGTCGAGGCGGCTGACGCGCGTCGTTCATCGTGAGGAGCGCGTCGATGCCCAGCACATAACTCTCCGGCCCGAAGCCCGAGATCTGCCCCCGGCTCACGGCCGCGATCACCGAATGCCGGCGGAATTCCTCGCGACCGTGGATGTTGGAGAGGTGGACCTCGACGACCGGGACCCGGATGGCCGCGACGGCATCGCGCAACGCAATCGAATAGTGCGTGAACGCGCCCGGGTTGAACACCACGCCGCCGTAGCCCTCGCGCTCGGCCCCCTGCAGCCACGTGACCAGTTGCCCTTCGAGGTTCGACTGGCGGCAGTCGACGACGACGCCGCGCCGCTGACCATGCTGGCGCAGCGCTCGGTCGACCTCGGGCAACGACACCGAGCCGTACACGGCGGGCTCACGCGTGCCGAGCAGGTTGAGGTTGGGGCCGTGCAACACCAGCACGCGCTTCATGCCCGGGAGGATATCTCAGGGACGGTGGCCGCCGCCAAATTCACCGAGCGTCCAGTCGGCGGCGGCGAAGAGCACGAGGCCGGCGAAGACCGTCCACGCCAGCGCCGCGCTGCCCTCGCGATTCACCTCGGGAATGAGATCGGAGGCCGCCACGTACACGGTCACGCCCGCGGACAGCGCCAGCGCGATGGCGAGATGCGCCCCGGCCAGGAGCGTCGTGAGGACGGCGCCCACGATGGTGCAGGCCCCCAGCGCGAGTCCGGCGCCGACGGCGGCGGTCCGCGAGCGACCGCTGGCGAGCACGATCGACGCGATGGTGAATCCCTCGGGCAGCTTGTGGATCAGCACGGCCAGGAACAGGACGGCGCCGAGTGACGGCGCGATCATGAACCCGGCCGCGATGGCCACACCGTCGAAGAGCGTGTGGACGCCGAGACCGAGGATGGCCAGATAGCCGGCCGACGGCCGCAAGAAGGCGTCGGCGTGCGTCTCTTCACCGAAATGGAAATGCGGCGCGATGGCGTGCTCGAACAGGTGCACCCCGAAGTAGCCGACGAGCACGAAGAGGAACGCGTGCGGTGCCTGCATGCTCTCCGGCAGCATGCGCACGAACGCGGCGGCCAGCATGAAGCCGGCGCCGGCGGCGACGAAGTAACGGAGCGGCGCCCGTCCACGCTGGTGAGCCTTCGTGACGAACGCCGCGCCGGCCACGTCGGCGGCAGCCGCGACGGCCACAAAAACCCACTGTGCTAACATGGTGGGCTGGAGCATAGCATGGCGCTCATCACTGGAACCCGGCTGCTCGGAGAGATTCTGGTCGCCGACGGCGTCACGACGCCGGAGATGATCACGGCCGCTCTCAATCGGATGCAGACCACGGGCGAGCGGCTGGGCGAGGCGCTGGTGGCCCTCGGCGCCGTGACCAAGGACGACGTGCTCAAAGCCTTGGCGGTCCAGAACAATTTGCCCTACCTCTTCCGTGGCGAGTTGCCCTCTCCGCTGCCGGTGGTCAAAAACCTGTCGCCCAAATATCTGCGCCAGTACGTCGTGTGCCCGATTGCCGTCGAGGGCGGAATGCTCACGGTCGCGACCGCCGATCCGCTCAATCCGATGATCGTCGACGACCTTCGCCAGTCCACCGGCCTGGACGTCCGCATCGTGGTGAGCCCGGGGGAAGGCATCCTGGAGGCGATCGACCGCACCTACGACGGCGCGGCCACGCCGCTTCAGCGCATCGTGGAAGGCCTCGAGGAAGAGCGCGGCCCTGAGGGCGAGGAAGACGTCAACCACCTGCGCGACATGGCGTTCGAAGCGCCGGTCATTCGGTTGGTCAACCTCCTCGTCGAGAACGCCATCGCTGCCGAGGCTTCCGACATCCACATCGAGCCGTTCGAGGACACGCTGCGCGTCCGCTACCGGATCGACGGCATCCTGTTCGACCAGGAGTCGCCGCCGCGGCGCCTGCGGGACGCGGTCACCTCGCGCATCAAGCTGATGGCCGAGATGAACATCGCCGAGCGGCGGCTGCCTCAGGACGGACGGATCCGCGTCTCGCTGCACGGCCGGCGCGTGGACATCCGCGTCTCCACGATCCCGACCGTGCATGGTGAATCGATCGTCATGCGACTCCTCGATCGGGCCAGCGTGTTCCTGCCGCTGGAGAAGCTCGGCTTCGGCTCCGACACGCTGAAGCATTTCGAGGCGCTCATCCATCGGCCGCACGGCATCCTGCTGGTCACAGGTCCCACCGGCTCCGGCAAGACCACCACGCTCTACGCGGCGCTCGAGAAGATCAACTCGCCCGACCGCAAGATCCTCACCGTCGAGGATCCCGTCGAATACCAACTGAAGGGCGTGAATCAGATCCCGGTGAAGCCGAAGATCGGGCTGTCCTTCGCCACCGGCCTTCGGCACATCGTCCGCCAGGACCCCGACGTCATCCTGGTCGGCGAGATCCGCGACCTGGAGACGGTCGACATCGCCATCCAGGCCGCCCTCACCGGACACATGGTCTTCTCCACGCTGCACACCAACGACGCCCCGGGCGCCATTCCGCGACTGCAAGACATGGGCGCCGAGCCGTATCTGATCGCCTCCGTGCTGGAGGGCGTGCTCGCCCAGCGGCTCGTGCGGCGGATCTGCCAGGCCTGCCGGGCCCCGGAAACCCCGTCGGCGGCCGACATCGAGGCCCTGGGCGTGGAAGCTCCGCCCGGCGTGACGCTCTATCGCGGCCTCGGGTGCGACGAGTGTCGCAACACCGGGTACCGTGGCCGAACCGCCATCTACGAGTTGTTCACGATCACCGAGGACGTTCGCAGTCTCATTCTCAGGCGCGCGTCGAGCCGCGAGATCCGTCGCTTGGCCGTCGAGGCCGGCATGACGACGCTGCGCATGGACGGCTGGTCGAGAGCCTGCGAAGGCGTCACCACCGTCGAGGAAGTGCTGCGAGTCACGCAGGAAGACGCCTGAGCCGCTGATGCCGGTCTTCATGTATCGGGCCGCCGACCGGCGGGGTCAAACCATCGACGGCGTCATGGAAGCCCCCGATGCGCGCGCCGTCATCGAGCGGCTTCACCGCGAGGCCTACTATCCCATTCGGGTCGCCGAGCACGCGGAGCGGCAAGGCTGGCTCAGCGCGCCCGCCTCGGGACGCGTCCGGCAGCGCGACCTCCTCGCCTTCACCCAGCAGCTGGCCACGTTGTTCGAAGCCGGCGTCCCGCTCGACCGCGCGCTCGCCATCCTCGAAGACCTGGCGCTGGGGCCACGGCTGCGCGTCATCGTCTCCGACCTCTTGCGCAGCGTCCGAGGCGGCGCCTCGTTGTCGGAAGCGCTGGCCAAGCATCATCCGCGACCGTTCTCACGCCTCTACATCAACATGGTGCGCGCGGGTGAGAAGGGCGGCGTCCTCGAGATCACGCTGCGCCGGCTCGCCGAGTTCCTCGAATCGAGAGCGGCGTTCACCGAGGCCATCCTCTCGGCGCTGGCCTATCCGCTGGTGGTCACGGCCGTGGGAGGCGCCGCCGTCGTCTTCCTGCTGACGTTCGTCATCCCCCGCTTCGCCACGATCTTCTCGGATCTCAAACAGGCGATCCCGCTCCCCACGCAGATCCTCATGGCCGTCAGCAGCACGCTGCGCGAGTACTGGTGGGTGGGCGCGATCGTCATCTTCGCCGGTATCTTCGCCTGGCGGGTGTGGACGCGCAGCCCGGAGGGACGGCTCCAGTGGGACCGCACGCTCCTCGGCATGCCGCACGTCGGCTCGCTCGTCATGAAGATCGAGGCGGCGCGGTTCGCACGCACGCTCGGCACGATGCTGAAGAGCGGCGTGCCCGTGCTCGGCGCGCTGGCAGTCGTGGGCGACATGATGTCGAACCAGGTCGTCGGCCGCGCCGTCGATCGACTCGGGGAAACCGTCAAGCGCGGCGGAACGCTGGCCAGCGGACTGGCCGAGCACGCGAACTTTCCCCCGCTGGCCGTGCACATGGTTCGCGTCGGTGAGGAAACCGGGCGTCTCGAGGAGATGCTCCTCAAGACCGCGGAGACGTTCGAGACCGACGTGCGGACCGAGCTCAAGCGCCTGATCGGTCTGCTCGAGCCCGCGATCATCCTGCTCATGGGGGTACTCGTGGCCTTCATCGTCGTGGCGATGCTGATGGCAATCTTCTCGATCAACGAGATACCGTTGTAATGGCCACCGGTACCCGAGTGATGACGAGCTGGGTTCCGCGTCGTCAGGACTCAGATCGCGCGAGCAAAGAATCGCTGCGAGTCATTCCGGCGGGGCGCGGGCGTGGCGTAAGCCCGGGTGCCCGCGCCCTGTTCAATAACCAACGCGGGTTCACGCTGATCGAATTGCTCGTGGTCATCATCGTCCTCGGCTTGCTCGTCGGCCTGGTGGGGCCTCGTCTCTTCGGCCGCGTCGGCCAGTCCAAGCAGGCAGCGGCGCGAGCCCAGATCGAGCTGCTCGGTGCCGGCCTCGACGGCTATCGGTTGGACGTCGGGAAGTATCCGGATGGCGCCCAGGGGCTGGACGCGCTCCAGCGCAACCCCAACGTGCCCAACTGGAACGGGCCCTACCTCAAGAAGGACGTGCCCAAGGACCCGTGGGGCAATCCGTACCGGTATCGCTGCTGCCCCGGGCAGTACGGCGAATACGACCTGTGGTCGGAGGGCGGCGACGGCGCACCGGGCGGCGAAGGTGAGAACGCCGATGTGACGTCATGGTCTCAAAGGTAAACGCGCGCGGCTTTACCCTCATCGAGCTGGTTGTCACCCTGCTGGTGCTGGCCATCGCCGTGGCTGTCGTGACACCGACCATCGGTCGAAGCACGGAGAACCTGAGGGCACGGGCCCAGGTCGCCCGCCTCACCGCGATGTTGCGGCATGCGCGCGAGCAGGCCATCACGACGCGCCGGACTCACGCGCTCGTCGTGGACCCCGCCGCTCACCGCCTGACCATCATGGCCGGCGAGGACGTCACCGCGACGCGAACGCTCCCGGCCGATGTCATGATCGAGGCGTTTCCGCCCCCGGCGCTGACGGTACGCTTCGAGCCCTACGGCGTGTCGAACGGCGGTGATTTCCGCGTGCAGTCAGGGCCCGTGCGCTATCGGGTGGTCGTGGACGGCCTCACCGGGCGCGTGAAGGTCGACCGAGAGTGAAGCGCGCCGACGCCGGCTTCACGTTGCTCGAGGTCATCGTGGCCCTCGCCATCTTGAGCCTGGCCGTCGTCGCCGCCATTCAGGGCTTCGCCCAGGGTCTGCGTCTGCTGAAGCTCGCTGGCGACCATCAGCGTGCGATGCTGCTCGCCGACGAGAAGGCGCGTGAGGTCGTCGACCCCGAGGAGGGGCGCGAGCAGGGGACCGAGGGCAACTTCCGCTGGGAGCGGCAGACGACCGTGATCCCCGCCCCCGATCTGGTCCCCACGGCCGGCGTTCCGCGCTGGCGCATATACGAGATCGACGTGAAGGTATTCTGGGACGAGCGACGTCAGGTCGAAATCAACATGCTGCGTACGATGCCGCTCACGGTCGTGGCCACCACACCGACGACGCCGACCCCTGGCTCGCGCCCAGCGACACCGGCGACGCCGCCAGTGCCGACGCCACGCTGATGCGCCGTCGCAGCGAACGCGGCTTCACGCTGCTGGAGTTGATCATTGCCCTGTCCATCGTGGGCGCCCTGCTCATCGTCGCCTTCGGCGGCTTGCGCGTCGGGATCGCCGCGTGGGGTCAAGGCGAGAACCGGGCCGAGGCCCACGCCCAGCTTCGCGGCCTCGCGGTGACCTTGAGTCGGGCCCTCGGCTCGACCTACCCGTACCGCGCGTCCCTGGGTCAGGCGCCCGATTCGGTGCTCCTCTTCCGAGGCACCGAGTCGCGCCTCGAGTTCGTCACCCAGACGCCGCCGTTTCCGCCGCCGATTCCGGTGGCCTTCACGGCCGTCGTGCTGGCGACGGAGAATGAAAACGGCCCGGCGCTCGTGGTCAGGCAACGTGTGCTCCCCAATCGCGAGCCCTTCACCGAAGCGGCCGTCGTCCTGCGCGATACGGCAGTCCAGCAGATGGCGTTCCGTTATCTCAACGATACCGGGTCCTGGCAGGACACCTGGGACGCCGACGTGGAGAACGGCCTGCCGCGCGCCGTCCAGGCCACGATCACCACGATCCGTCAGGGCCGGACGGAAACCATGCCTCCGTTGACGGTCGCGATCAAGACGGCCATCCAATGACGACACCGGCGTCGATGACCGATCGAGGCTTCGCGCTCGTTGCCGTGCTGCTGGTGCTCGGCCTGCTCGGCCTGATCGGGGCCGAGTTCGCGTACTCGATGCGGCTCGAGGCGACCGCGGCGCGGACCTACAAGGAGGGGATTGCCGCGGCCCACCTGGCCGAGGCCGGGGTGGAGCAGGCGATCCGGGAAATCGCCGCCGACTCTGCGTTCGTCGTGGTCGACGACCAGGGGGTCATGACGTTCTACGGCCGGGACGGGAGGGCCCTGCCCCGATTGCCGCGGACGCGCGTGCCGCTCGGCACCATGGGGACCTTCTCCTATCGCCTCAGCGACGAGGAGGCCCGGCTCAACCTCAACACGTCGCCGCCCGACCGGCTCGACCAGTTGCTCCACGGCTTCGGGCTCGCCAAGTCCGACCGCGACACCATCAACGACTCGCTGCAGGACTGGCGCGATGCCAACGATGAGCACCGGTTGAATGGCGCCGAGAGCGACGACTACTACTTGAAGCTCCCCGTCCCCTACCGTGCCCACAACGCGAACCTCGAGTCGGTGTCGGAGCTCCTCCAGATCAAAGGGGTGACGCCCGAGATCTACAACGGCCGCGAGGGAAAACCGGGGCTGGCGGATCTCGTCACCGTCAAGACGCCGGGCCAGATCAACATGAACACCGCCGGCCCCGAGGTCCTGCGGGCCCAGGGCCTCTCGGACGCCGAGATCATCGACATCGTGCAGGCCCGCCGCGATGGTCCGTTCATCCAGGTGCCCGGACGCTTCGGCGGCAAGGGACTCATGGTCAACACGCGGACGTTCCGGATCGAGGCCGAGGGCCTGGTCGACGGCCAGCCGCGTGCCCGTCTGACCGCGATCGTCCAGCGCCGGCAGGACGGGAGCCGTCAGCCGATGGTGATCCTCGAGTGGTCGGGGGTCCGCTGATTCAAATTCACCGCCCAATATCTGGGCGACTTTCGTAATCACGACAAGTAGTTGCTACGCGGGACGCGTTCAGCGTAATCTGATTTTGTGATGCTTGCTCGGGCTCACTTTGCTGTTCTTCTGCTCGGCGATCGTCTCGTTGCTGCCGCAATGCAACGAGGGCGCGTCGAGGTCTTCGTCGTGAGCGCGGAGAATCCCGTCGAGGCGCTCCGCGCGGAGATCGAGCAGCGTCGCTTACCCGTCCGCACGATCGCGCTCGCCCTGCCTCGCGCGTCGGTCACCGTGAAGCCGATCGAGTTGCCCGCGCTCGGAGGCGAAGTGCGCGAGATGATCAGCTTCGAGCTCGAGCGGCACTTGCCGTTTCCGAGCGACGACGCCACGTTCGATTACCTCCTGCTTCCCGACGAGCGTAACGGCGCCACGCCGCCCGCAGGTCGTCAGGTCGTGATCGCAGCCGCCGATCGCCGCGTCGTGGAGGGCGCGCTTCGCGTCGCCGAGGAAGTGAAGCTTCGCCCCGTGTCGTTGACCGTCGCCGCTCACAACCTTCCCGCGCTGGTCGGACGTCGCCCGCGCCCGGAAAAGGTCGTGTGGATCCATCGCTCGGGCGACACGAGCGATCTCCTGTTCCTCGTCGGAGGCACGATCGCGCTGAGCCGCAGTGTCGCGAGCACCGATGCCGCCACGGTGGTCGGCGAGATCCAGCGCAGCTTCACGCTCGTTCGCTGGCGCGGTTGTGACGCCGTGTGGGTGTCGGGTGACGGTCAACCCGAAGTCACCTCGGCGCTGACCGAACGCGGGATGACGGTCACCGAACCGCCGTACACGCCTCGCGCCCGCGGGCTACTTGCCGCTGTCACAGAGACGCCCCGGGGTGCACTCGACCTGGCAGTGGCCGTGGCCGCGGGTCGGCTCCGTCCGCTCGAGCTGTTGCCGGTGGGGTTGCGCCCGCGGCAGATCACGCGCCCCCAGCTCGTCACCGCCGGCTTCGCCGCGGCGACCATCTTGCTGGCCCTGGGCGCCCTGCTGGCCCCCGGCTGGCGAGAGACGCGGCGACTGGCCGACCTCAACGCGCGAATCACGCGGCTCGACACCGACGTGCGGGCGACCGAGCGCGTGCTCCAGGATCTCGAGCGGAACCGCCGGTTGCTCGCCACGATCCAGTCTCTGGAGAACAGCAGCGTCCGGCCGCTGCCCCTACTCCGCGAGCTGACCGAGCTCCTGCCGAACGACGCGTGGCTCACACTGCTCTCCGCCGACACGAAGGGCGTGGAGCTCACCGGCCAGGCCTCGGCCGCCGCCGCCCTCATCCCGCTCCTCGAGAACTCGCCACGCCTCGAGCGCGTGGAGTTCTCGTCGCCGGTCACACGCGGACGGGACAAGGAGCAATTCCGGATTCGCGCGTCGTGGGAGGGTTCGCCCGGCGCGGTGGCGGCATCCGTGACGGCCCCCGCCACGCCGGCACCGGTCCCGGCTGGCATTCAGCCCCGACGTCCATCTTCGGCACCTCCCGCCGCGAGTCCCGCGCGATGATCGGCAACCTGTCGCACCGCGAGCGGATGTTGATCGGTGCCGCCGGCGGTATCGCTGTGATCGTGCTGGGTTGGGTCGTCGTCGTTCAGCCGATCCGCGAGGGCAATCGCACCGCGAGCGAGCTGGTGCCGGTGCGCGAGCAGGTGCTGACACGCCGTCAGGATCTCGTCGGGCGGAAGGCGGCGATTATCGCCGAGCTGGAGGCGACGAACCAGCGACTGGAGAGCCTGAGCGAGCGCTTCCTTCCCGCCGGCACGCCGGCCGTGGCAGCGTCGGAGCTCCAGAAGCTGCTGAAGGGCATGGCGGCCCAGGCGTCGACCGACGTGCGCAGCGAGCGCATCCTGCCGCCGGTCGAGCGCGGCGATCTGCTCGAGATCCCCATCGAGATCGCGGTATCCGGTGAGATCCGCCAGCTCGTCGATCTGCTCGCGTTGATTGATCGCGCGCCGAAGCTCCTCGCCGTCCAGGATCTGAAGGTACGTGTGGTCAACATCACGCAGCCCAAGGAGCTCCTGGCCACCCTGACGCTCTCGGGCTTCATCCTTTCCGGGAAGCTTCGCACCTGATGTCCAAGCGATTGCTCATGCTCAACGCCCTGCTCGTCGGCGCCTCCGCCGGCCTGATCGCGTACATCGGCTGGCAGGTCGCGAGCCCAAAGACCGATACACCAGGGCGCCGAGCGTCGAGTGCGCCCGTCGCGTCGACGGCCGCCGCCCCCGCCGCCACGGACCGATCTGGCGGAGCGTTCGGCACCATTGCCAGCCGCAACCTCTTCAGCCCCGATCGCACGGAGTCGGCGTCTGCCAACGCTTCGAACGCGCTGGCGGCCCTGCCGAAGCCCAGCCTCCACGGCGTGATTCTGCGGGACGGGGCGCCGGTGGCGTACCTCGAAGACCCCATCACCAAGCGTGTCGCCGGTTACCGGGTCGGTGACTCGGTCGCCGGTGGAACGTTGCAGTCGATCAGTGAGGATCGGGTGATTCTCACGCGACCGGAGGGCCAGGTGGACGTGCGGCTCCACGATCCGAGCCGCCCGCGTCCCCAGGCACCGCCCACGCCGGGTCAGGCCGAGGTGCAACCGGGAGTCCAGCGGCCGGCGTTCCCGATTCCGCAACCAGGAGTGCCTCAACCATTTCCCGGCGCGGCGCCGCAACCCGGTTTCCAGCCGCCGGTGACAACGATGCAACCAGACCTTCAGGGACAGCAGCCGGGTCGTCGGCCGCTTCCCCCAAACCTTCTCCGCCGTGTGCCACCTGGGATGCCTGATGCGCCAAACCGCTGAGCGTCGTTTCGGCTGTCGCATTGTCGCGCTCGTCGCGCTGACCTCCTTCGTCACCGCCTGCGCGACGCCCGCGACGCGCCCGGCCCCACGAGCCGCGCGGCCCCCGCTGCCGCCGGCTGCACCAGCGGCACCGGCGCCGGTCGCGCCGCCACCTCCGCCGGCTCCGACGCCGTCGGTTGGGCCGCGTGAGGCCCAGGCGCCGCCGCCCGCTCCGCGTGTCGAGACGCCGCCGCCGACCCTGGCGCCACAACCGCCGACGGCCCCACCGGTGCCGCCCGCCCAGCGTGGCCGCTTCGTCGTCCTCAACTTCGACAACGCCGACATCGAGACCGTCGTGCACGCGGCCAGCGAGATCGTCGGGTTCAACTACGTGCTGGCTCCCGACGTGCGCGGCAAGGTGACGGTGCAGACGTCGGGCCGCATCCCGCAGGAAGACGTGTTCGGTGTCCTGCTGGCCATCCTCGAGGTTCACGGGTTCACCGCGGTGAAGAGCGGCAACCTGTACAAGATCGTCCGCATCGAAGGTGCGCGTGAGCGCGCGGTGCCGACCATCGTCGGGCTCGAGCCCGACCCCAACCGCACGGCCGACGAGATCATCACGCAGATCGTCCCCGTGCGCTTCTCGTCCGTCGCCGACCTGGCGACCCTGCTGCGGCCGCTCGTCTCCCAGCGCGGCAATCTCGTCGCCCACCGGGAGACGAACGTGCTGATGGTGACGGACTCCGCGAACAACGTGAGGCGTCTCCTCGACATCATCCGCATGGTCGACGTGGAGATCGCTCTCGACGAGCTGCAGATCATCCAGATCCGATACGCGGACGCCGCCGATCTGGCGACGATCCTCAATCAGCTCTTTGCCAGCGGCCGCCTGCGCCGCGCGGCCGCCAGTGTGCCGGGTGTTCCGGCGGCGCCGACGCCGCCCGTGGCACCGCCGCCCGCGGCCCCGGGGGCTCCGGCCGCCGCCCGTCCGCCGGGAGCCGAGACGACCGGCGCCGAGCGCGCGCCGCTGATCGTCGCGGAGCGCCGGTCGAACTCGCTGATCGTCCACGCCCGCAAGCACGAGCTCGAGACCGTGCGGCGCTTGATCACGCAGCTCGACGTCAACATCTACGGTGGCCGGCGCGTCTTCATCTACTACGCCGAGAGCGGCAAGGCGAAGGACCTGGCGGCCACCCTCAACGCGATCTACGGCGCCCGCGAGACATCGCCCGGCGCAGGAGGACAGTCCTCGGCACAGCGCCCGGCCGGCTCGCCGCCGCCTCCGCCCTCGTCGCCGGCGACGGCGCCCGGGGCCGCACTCGCCGGCAGTGGCGTCGGCATCGGTGAGCTGGGCGTCCTCGAGGGCCAGATCCGGTTCATCGCCGACGAGCCGACGAACTCGGTCATCGTCACGACGTTCCCGCGCAACTGGCCGGAGATCGAGGCGACGATCAAGCAGCTCGACCGTCAGCCGCGCCAGGTCCTGGTCGAAGTGCTGGTGGCCGAGATCACGCTCACCGACGACCTCCGGCTCGGCGTCGATTGGGCCGTCAAGTCGGGCAAGTTCAACCTCGCATCCCAGAGCATCTCGACGGCGTCGCCGTCGATCATCTCTCCGATCTCACGGACGCTGCCCATCGCGGAAGGCGCGGCGCTGACACTTCCCGGCTCGGGATTGACCGCGTTCGCGTTCGCCACCAATCAGTTCATGCTGCTGCTCAACACGCTGGCCTCGATGGACCTTGTCAATGTGCTGTCCAACCCGCACGTGCTGACGTCGGAGAACAAGAAGGCCATCATCAACGTGTCCAACTCCATCCCGATCGTCACCAGCCAGCAGGTGCCGATCGGTGGGACGACGCAGGCCACGACGGGGACGACCACGACGCAGGCCATCGTTGGGACGCAGTCCGTCGAGTATCGCGACGCCGGCGTGATCCTCACCGTGACCCCGCGCATCGGCGAGCACGGCACGGTCGCCCTCGACGTCAAGCAGGAGGTCAACGATGTCGGCGCCCCTGAAGCGCCCACCGGCTCACGCAGCATCATCAAGCGAGAGGCGGAGACCTCGGTGGTCTTGATGAACAATCAGACGCTGGTGCTGGGCGGGCTGATCCGCGACCGCGTCGAGACGCAGGACCGGGGCGTCCCGTTCATGAAGGACATCCCGATCATCGGTTACCTCTTCGGCGCCAAAGTACGCACCGTGCAGAAAACCGAGTTGCTGATGCTCATCACGCCGCGAGTCATCGGCACCGCGCTCGACGCCGCTCGCATCACCGACGAGATCCGGCGCTCGACGCCGGAGCTGGAGGATACGTTCCGGCGCTCGCCGCGCCAGCCGTCCTCGACGCCGATGCCGCCGGCCCCCTCGTCGGGCCTCCCGCCGGCGGTCCCTCAGACGACGTCCGAGCCGGTCGCGCCCCGCCCGAACTAGGCCCCGGTAAACCGCGGCGCGCGCTTCTCGAAGAAGGCGGCCAGGCCCTCCTGGTGGTCTTCGCTCGTGATGGCAATCGCCTGCGCGCCCGCCTCCGCGTCGAGAGCGCTGGCCAGATCCGACGTCGCCGCGCGGTTCACCATCTGCTTGGCGAGCCGAAGCGCCAGCGGCGGCCCGGTGGCGATGCGCTCGGCGAGCGCTTGCGTCTCGGCGGCCAGATCGGCGGCCTTCACCACGCGATTGACGAGCCCGATGCGGTGCGCCTCGGCGGCCTCGATGATCTCGGCGGTGAAGATCAGCTCCTTCGCCCGGGCGAGTCCGACCACGCGTGACAGTAACCAGGTGCCGCCGCCGTCGGGCACCAGCCCGATCTTCCCGAAGACCTCCCCGAAGCGCGCGCGGTCGGCGGCCACGATGAGGTCGCAGCAGAGCGCGAGATTGCAGCCGGCCCCGACCGCGAAGCCGTCCACCTGGGCGATGGTCGGGCGCGGGAACTCGACGAGCCGTTGCACCATGCGGTTGAGCGACTCCACGCGCCGCCGCCCGTCCGCCGCGGTCTGACGCTTCGTACGCATCGTCTTCACGTCACCACCGGCGCAGAAGTGGCCGCCGGCGCCGGTGAGGATCACCACGCGCGCCTGAGGATCCGCCTCGACCTCGTCCAGCGCGGACAGCAGCTCTCCGCGCATGACCAGATCGAGCGCATTGCGAGCGTCCGGGCGGTTGAGCGTGAGCGTGGCGATCGCGCCGGTACGCTCCAGCAGCAGCGTCGTATAGCCCATGATGTGACCTCCTGCCCGGCTCCTCGCGACGACGACCCGCGTCTTCACGGCGCGCGCGAACAACGGTCGTCGCATCGAGCAACGCCTGGGTGCGACCGACTATAGCGGACGAGTGCGCGTGTTACAATTTGCTGCCCGCATGCGTCTGGCCCGCACGCTGATCGGTATGGTCCACCTGCCACCGCTGCCCGGCAGCCCGCGGTGGGACGGTTCGATGGAGCGCGCGATCACGGCCGCCGTGACCGACGCCACCGTCCTCATCGAAGGCGGCATGGACGCGCTCCTCGTCGAGAATTACGGTGACGTCCCCTTCACACCGGGCCGCGTCGAGCCCAGCACCGTCGCCGCGATGGCCGTCATCGTGGCCGCCATCCGTCGCGCCGTCCCGCGCGTAGCCCTCGGGGTGAACGTGTTGAAGAACGACGCGCGGGCGGCGCTGGCCGTCGCCTGTGCGGGAGGCGCCCAGTTCATCCGGGTCAACGTCCACGCCGGGGCCGTCGTGGCCGATCAGGGCATCGTGCAGTCCGAGGCGTATCACACGCTGCGCGACCGGCGTCTGCTCGGCGCCGACGTGAAGATCTTCGCCGACGTCCAGGGCAAGCACGCGGCGCCGGTGGCGGCCGTCGAGCTCGAGCAGGAGGCGCGTGACCTCGTCCATCGGGGCCTGGCCGATGCGCTCGTCGTCTCGGGCAAGGCCACCGGTGAAGCGACGGCCATCGGCGATATCAAGCGAGTGCGGAGCGCGGTCCCGACCGTGCCCGTGCTCGTCGGCAGTGGCGTCACCGCCGACAGCGTGTCCGAGCTCCTGTCCGTGGCGGAAGGCGTGATCGTCGGCACGTTCGTCAAGCGCGACGGCAGCGTCCGCCAGCCGGTGGATTCCGAGCGCGTGCGGAGGCTGGTCGCGGCCGCTCGTGGCTAGCCGGCGCGCGCTCGGCGCGTTCCTCGCGCTCGGTCTCGCCGCCGTCCTCGCCGCGTGCCGGACCCTGGCGCCTCCGGATCCTGCCCGCATCGGGCCGCTCGCCGCCGACGCCGGCGAGCTCCTGCTCGTCGGATTCCGCGGCACCGAGCCCGCGGGTAACGAGGACCTCGACCATCTGCTCTGCGAGGCGAAGGTGGGCGGGATCATCCTCTTCGCCCACAACATCGTCGATCACGACCAGATCGCCCGTCTCACACGGGCCGCCGACGAGCGCGCGCTGGCCTGCACGGGACGTCGGCTCCTCGTGGCCATCGACGCGGAGGGCGGCTCCGTGATGCGCCTCGGCCCCAAGGTGGGGTACACGCCGACGCTCTCTGCCGAAGAGCTGGGCCAGCGCAACGATCTCGTGCTGACCGAGCTGGAAGCCCGGCGCATCGGCACCATGCTGCGGGGGGCCGGCATCCGGTGGAACCTGGCGCCGGTGGTCGACGTCGGATTCAATCCGGCCAACCCGGTCATCGTCGGCCGGAGCCGGAGCTACGGCGACAACGCGGCGATCGTCATCGACCACGCCCGCGCCTTCATCCGCGGCATGCACGAGGCGGGGGTGGTGACGACGCTCAAGCATTTCCCCGGGCACGGATCGTCCTATACCGATTCGCACAAAGGATTCGTGGACGTCACCGACACGGCCCACCTCGACGTCGAGTTGAAGCCCTATCGCGTGTTGATGGCCGAGCAGATGGTGGACACGGTCATGACGGCGCACGTCTTCAACCGCTCGCTCGACCGCCGACGGCCGGCCACGCTCTCGCGCCCGACGATCGACGGCCTGCTCCGTGGTGAGCTCGGCTGGCGCGGCCTCGTGGTGAGCGACGACATGCGGATGGGCGCGATCGAGCAGCACTACGGCCTCGACGACGCGACCATCTTGACGCTCGCCGCCGGGGTGGACGTCGTGCTGATCGCCGCCGACCACTTGCCCGACGGCCGTTCGGCCTCGACCGAGGCCCTGGCCGCCATTCGCACCGCGCTCGCCAGGGGCCGCCTCGACCCCGCCCGCATCGAGTCGGCGCTGGCCCGCATCCGCCAGCTCAAGTCGCGCATGCGCTGATTCCACCCTCCACCCGGCGTGACGCGTATACCGGTCGCGTCATGGTGGACACCGCGCCGCCGACACGGCCTCCGGACCGGGAAGCGCTCGGCTTCTTGGCATCGCTGGTCTTCACCGCGATGGCCGCCGTCCGGGACGTCTACTTCGCCGGCGTCTTTCAAGAGGTGAGCCCGCTCCTCGTCGGTGTGGTCGCGTTCTCGCTCTGCTCGATCGTCTTTCTCCCGATCGCGCTGGTCAGAAGTCCCGCCAGCGTCGGCCGCCTGCTGCGGCGTCCACGCGAGCTCGTCTGGGTGAATGCGACGACGGCGCTGGCCTGGATCGCGTTCTTCTATGCGCTGAGGATGACCGAGCCGCTTCTGGTCCAGGTCCTGTTCTCCGGGATCGGACCGCTGACCATCGTGTGCCTCGACGGCCACGACCGCTCACGCGGCGAACGCGTGGGCCATTGGGGACTGATGGCGACGATGGCCCCGGCCGCCGCCGTTGTGCTCGCCGGCCTGTCCGGCGGACCTCCGCAGCCGTTCGGCTTCGCCCTCCTCGGCGTCGTGCTCGCGCTCTTCGCCGGCTTCTCGATCAGCGTGAGCACCATGCTGTCGCGTCGTCTCAACGACGCCGGCATCGATCCGACGGCGTTGGTGGCGTTGCGCTTCCTGGGCGCGACGCTCATGGCCGCGGCCCTCACCTTGCCGGCCGGCCAACGCCTCGCGGCGGTCGCTGCACGCGAGACGATCCTCGGCGTTGCCGGCGCGTCACTGCTCCTGATGGTCGTGCCGATCTACGTGAACCAGGTGGGAATCGCGCTCGCGTCACCGTTGACCGTGCGGGTGGCTCTCGCCGTGGGTCCCGTTCTGATCTTCGTCCTTCAACTCGTCGAAGGCCGCCTGTCGTCCTCGCCCTACTCGCTCACCTGCGCGGTCCTGTACGGTGTGGTCGCGATCACCGCCGCGGTGCTCCGGCGGCGCGCCTTCTCCACGATCATCCTCCCGTCTGAGGATCGAGGGCGTCGCGCAAGCCGTCACCCAGCAGGTTGAGCCCACGCATGGCGCTCGCTCCGTTCATCCCATCACCCACCCACCACTCGGGTGCAGGATCTGGCCGGTCAGATAGCCGGCGTCTGCGGAGGCCAGCAGGACGGCGCAATACGCGACGTCGTCCACGCTGCCGAAGCGCCGCAGCGGCAGCTCGCGCAGCCGGCGCTCGCGATACTCCTCGGTCATCACGGCCTTGCTCATGTCCGTCTCGATGCCACCCGGGGAGATGGCGTTCACCGTGATCCCGTGCTGGCCGCACTCCTCCGCCAGCGCCCGCGTGAGTGCCTCCACGGCGCCCTTGGTGGCGGCGTAGGCCGCGAAGCCCCCACGGCCGACCGAGCGCTGGGCGAGCTGGGACGACAGATTGATGATCCGGCCGTACCGTCGCTCGATCATCGTGGGCAGGACGTGGTGGGTACACAGCATCGTGCCCGTCACGTTGATGGCGAACATCCGGTCGTGGGCGTCGACCGGAGTCTCGTGGAACAACCCCCGCGTCATGATGCCGGCGTTGTTCACGAGGATGTCGATGCGGCCGAAGTGACGGCGAGTGGCGTCGATCATCGCCTTGACCTCGTCGTCACGGGCCACGTCGGCCTTCAGTGCGATGGCGCGCCGGCCGAGCTTCTCGAGCGCTTTCACGACCTCACCCGCCGGGCCCGCGCTCGCCTGATAGTTGACCGCCACGTCGGCGCCTTCCTCACCGAAGGCGAGCGCGATCGCGCGCCCGAACCCACGGCCCGCACCCGTCACGAGGGCGACCCGTCCGTCGAGACGCCCGCTCATCGCACTTGCTGGGGGCCCCGACATGGCCCCCACGTTATTTGAGCGAAGGGGGCTACGCCCCCCTCGGGCTCCCCCGGCTTCGCTCGGACACGCCCCGGCGGGGAGTCCGAGGGGGCGTCAGCCGTCTCGGCTTCAACCAACCCCGTGGCGTGCCTCGACGTCGCCTCAGGACGTCTCATCGCTGGGACAGGTAGTGCTCGGCGATCTCGATCGGCCGCGCGATCCAGACGTCGCCCTTGCCCAGGATCAGCTCGAGCAGCCGCGACACCATCCGCATGCGCGACGGCCGGCCGATGACTTGCGGATGGCCCATGAGGTTGAAGAAGCCGCCTTCCTCCCACGCGCCCTCGAACTCTTCCTTCCACACCTCGAACACGTCCTCCTGGCTCCAGATGCCGTTGCCGACGGGCGGCACGGCGCTGAAGCCGAAGAACGGCCAGTCGTTGTTGCACCACGCCGTCGGCAGCTCCACCAGTTCGCCGTGAGGCGTCGTGTGGCAGTAGGGCAGGTCGCTGTCCATGAAGTTCGAGTGATAGACGAAGCCGTGCTTCTTGAGCAGGCCCATGGAGTGCTTCGACGGATCGGCCGACGGCACGCGCGAGCCGAGCGGGCGCACGTCGAGGACTTTCTTGAAGACGTCGAGCGTCTTCAGCAGGAGCTGCTCTTCCTCCTCGACGCCGCCCTGCAGGAAGAACGGCTTCTCGTGCAGGTAGCCGTGCTGGCCCACCTCGTGACCACGGCGCACGATCTCACGGCAGAGCTCGGGATAGCGCTCGATGATCCAGCCCGGAATGTACCAGCCCGCCTTGATGCCGTAGCGATCCAGGACGTTCAGGATGCGCGGCGCGCCGGTCTTCGGACCGTAGGCGCCCATGGCCATGTGCAGCGGCCGCTCGGCCAGCGCGGGGTCGCGATGGATCCACGGGCTCTCCCCGTCGAGATCGAACGAGATGGCGAACGCGCATCGCTTCCCCTTCGGCCACCTGATCTGCGGATCCATGCGTACCTCCTGTCAGCGATCAACGCTCTGAAGCTGAAAAAATGACCGGACGATGAACGATCACGCGATGGTATCTCAACTCCTCAGGAGCCGCTCGACCTCGGCCCGTCGTGGCAGCGACGGCTGGGCACCTCGCGCCGTGCAGGCGAGCGCCGCCGCCGCGTTGGCGAAGGCGAGCGCGGCCGCGAGTTCTCGCCGCTCACCCAACGCCACCGCCAGGGCTCCGCTGAACGCGTCGCCCGCGCCCGTGGTGTCCACGACGGTCACGCGGCGGCCGGCCACGTGAATCACGCCCTCGTGGCCGATCCCGAGGGCCCCGTCTTCCCCGAGCGTCACGATCACGGTGCCTGCACCGCGGGCGCGGAGCGCTGACGCCGCCTTCTCGGCACCGTCGCGGCTGTCACCACCGATGCCGCTCAAGCGTGCGGCCTCACCGACGTTGGGCGTCAGGTAGTCCACGAGCGGCAGCAGGTCGAGCGGGGCATCGGGCACGGGCGCTGGATTCAGGATCGTGATCGCGCCGTGCGTGCGCGCGGTCTCCAGCGCCCACGCGACCGTCGCCAGCGGCGTCTCGAGCTGGCACGCGACGATCTGAGCCCAGGCAAAGTCCTCGGCCCGCGCCTTCACCTGCTCGACGGTCAGCAGGCGGTTGGCGCCGGGAGCAACCGCGATCTGGTTGCGGCCCTCACGGTCCACGGCGATCAGCGCAGTGCCCGTCGCGCGGTCCGCGGTGAGCGTCACGCCGTCGGTGACGATGCCCTCGCCGCCGAGAGCGTCGAGCACCCCGCGGCCCGACGCATCGTCGCCGAGGCAGCCGATGAATCTGACGTCTGCGCCGAGCCGCCGGGCGGCGACGGCCTGGTTCGCGCCCTTGCCGCCGTGGGCCACCGTCAGCGTGCCTTCGGACACGGTCTCGCCCGGCCGGGGCAGGCGGGACAGCGCGATGATGTAATCGACGTTGGCCGAGCCGACGATCAGCACGCGCGGGCTCACCGATCTTGCTGGGGGCCCCGACATGGCCCCCAGATTTGGTCGACCGAAGGGGGCTACGCCCCCCTCGGGTTCCCCCGGCATCGCTCGGACACGCCCCGCCGGGGAGTCCGAGGGGGCGTCAGCCCCCTCGGCTTGAACCAACCCCGGGGCGCGTCTCGACGTTGTCGCAAGCTGTCTCACAGACGCTCCAGGAGCAGGCGCACGAAGCGCGTTGTGTCGACGCCGACGGCGACGCGACAGTTGGGAGGACCGGGAGTGCGCCGCGTCTCTCCGTCGCTGCCGATCGTGAGCCGAGCTCGGTCCCACTCCAACAAGGTCTCGTCGATGGCCGCGCCGATGGCGAGCGGGTCGTGCAGGCTCAGCCGTCCGCCCTCGCGCGCGAACGCGTGTCGGGTGAATGCCAGCACGCGCGTCGCCACGGGCCCCGGCCGCGCGCCGAGCGCGCGCTCGAGCTCCGCGCGCGTCACCGTGGCCCGACAGGTCGCGTCGAGCGGCACGAGGTCCAGCGAGAGGTTCGCGTCCAGCACGCGCGCCGCGGCCTCGGGGTCGACGTGGACGTTGAACTCCGCCGTCGGCGTCACGTTGCCCCGGACGTCCACCGCCCCGCCCATCGCGACGACGCGCCCGATCCGTCTCATCACCGCGGGATCGGCTTCGCAAGCCAGGGCGATGTTGGTCAACGGCCCGAGAGCGACGAGCGTCAGCCGGGCGCCGTGGTGCCGCGCCTTTTCCACGAGGAGCTCGACCGCACCAGGTGGCCCCGGCCTGGCCTCGACCTCCGGCCAGTCGCCGAGGGCGCCCAGGCCGTCGGCGCCGTGATAGCCCTCGGCCGTCTTGAGCGGGCGCGCGAGCGGCGCCTCGGCGCCCGCGGCGACGAGCGGCCACGGCTCCGGGCGGCGCAGGGCGAGCAGACGGAACAGGTTGACCGTGCACTGGCCGAGCGGGACGTTGCCGGCCACCGTCGTGATCGCCTCCACCCTCACCCCCGGCGATCCCCAGGCCAGGAGTAGTGCAAGCGCATCATCCACGCCCGGATCGGTGTCGATGACGAGGAGCGTCAAAGAATCGCTGCCTGCCGTCGAAGCATCGCAAGAGGCGATGATAGAATCGATCCGCGACACATCACGCGGGAAACCAAGGAGGAGCCGGATGGACCTTCGGATCTTGTACTGCGCAGAGTGAAACTACCTCCCCCAGGCCTCCAGTTTGCAGGCCGCCATCAAGGACAAGTACGGCATCACCGCGACGCTCGTCGAGGGCGCGGGCGGGATCTTCGAGGTCTTCATCGACGGGACCACGGTCTACTCCAACCAGACGACCTACCGCTTCCCTGAGAACGAGGAGATCTTCGCCAAGATCGACGACGCTAAGAAGTAACACCGCGCTCCAGCTCCTCTCGAAACCTCGGGTGCGCCACGGCGATCAGGGCCGCCGCCCGGGCCCTGTCTCCCTTTCCGCGTAGCTCGGCCACTCCGAACTCCGTCACCACCCGGTCGGTCAGGTAGCGTGGTGTCGTCACCGCCGCGCCCGCGCTGAGGCGCGTCACGATGCGGGACACCGTGCCGTCGCGCCCGGTGGACGGCATCGCGATGACCGACACGCCCCCGCGCGAGCGCGACGCGCCCAGCACGAAGTCGAACTGGCCGCCGATGCCCGCCACCTGGCGCGGCCCCAGGCTCTCGGCCGTCACCTGACCCGTGAGGTCGATCTCCAGGGCCGAATTCACGGCGACGAAGCGGTCGATCTGGGCGATGACGCTCGGATCGTGGACGAAGGCCGACGATTCCATGTTGACGAGCACGTTGTCGTGGATGAAGTCGAAGAGGCGGCGCGTGCCCATCGCCTCGGCAATGTCCATGCGTCCGCGATGGAAGCGCTTGGCCACGTTCGTCACGACGCCGCGCTCGACGAGCGCCACCGACGCGTCGACGAGGAGCGAGTGAAGGCCGAGGTCCCGATGATCACCGAGGGCTTCGAGCACGGCTTGCGGGATGGCGCCGACGCCCACCTGCACGGTGGCGCGGTCGGGCACGACGCTCGCCACGTGGCGGCCGATCGCACGCTCGAGATCGGTGATCGCGGGGGGCGGATACTCGAGCAGCGGGGCATCGACCTCGACCCACCGGTCGATCTGGCTCCGATGCAGGGACGCATTGCCGCGGGTACGCGGCATGTTGGGATTGACCTGGGCGATCACGAGCGGAGCACGTCGCGCAGTTGGCAGCACGACGCCGACGGACACCCCGAGGCTCAGGTAGCCGTGGTCGTCGGGAGGAGCGCAGTGCAGGAGAACGGCGTCGGCGGCCCACGCGCCGCCCGCCGCAAACTCGCTGACGGCGTCGAAGTACCGCACGGGAACGAAGTCCACGCGGCCACGGCCGCGCGCGTCCTCGAGACGCGGCGACATGTGCCAGGTCGCGACGCGCAATCCCGCCGACTCGGGGCGAGCGTAGGGGTAGTCGCCGAGATGGATGCCGCCCATGAGCGTGAGATCGCCGAGCCGCGCCGCTTGACGGGCGATCTCCTCCACCAGCGCGACCGGCTCGCCACAACCAGGCGGCATCAGTACCCTCATCCCCGGCCCGAGCGCCCCGACGGCGCCGGAGAGTGTGGTCTTGTCGAACGCCCGCATGAGTGGCCAGTTATACCCGAACGGACGCTAGAATGGCGCCATGAACGCCGCCTCCGTCATCGTGCTCGGTCTCTTCACCCTCGTGATCTCGGGCTGCGCCGGGGCTGGTCCTAATTACGGCTGGCGCACGGGCTGCTACAGCGACCGGAACGTGCCCGACGCCGATACGCCTCCTCCCGCGTTCTTCCTGTTCTGTAGCCAATCGCCATGACCGCGCGGGTCGCGCTCGTGACCGGCGGTGGCCGAGGCATCGGGCGGGCGATCGCCGAAGCGCTGGCGAGCGAAGGACTGGCCGTCGCGGTCGCCGCGCGCACCGTCGGCCAGGTCGAGGAGACCGCTGCGGCCATTCGTGGCAGTGGCCGCAAGGCTCTGGCGCGAGGGCTCGACGTCACCGACGCCGACGCGATCGCGCGTGCCGTGGCGGAGGTCGAGCACGCGCTGGGGCCGATCGACGTCCTCGTCAACAACGCGGGCATCGCTGAAGCCGCGCCGCTGGCGAGAACCGACCTGGCGTCGTGGCAGCGGCACCTGAGCGTGAACGTCACCGGGCCGTTCCTGCTCACGCGCCAGGTGCTCGCCGGCATGCTCGAGCGCGGCTGGGGCCGGGTGATCAACGTGGCATCGATGGCCGGCCTGATGGGCGCGCCCTACGTCAGTGCCTACACCGCGTCCAAGCACGCGCTGGTCGGGCTCACCCGCGCTCTGGCCGCGGAGGTCGGAGCGAAAGGCGTCACCGTGAACGCGATCTGCCCGGCCTACGTCGCCACCGACATGGTGTGGAACGGCGCCCGGAACATCGCGGCGAAAACGGGCCGCTCCTTCGACGAGGCCGTGGCGGCCATGGCGAAGATGAACCCCGGAGGCCGGCTGATCGAGCCGGAGGAGGTCGCGGCCGCCGCGCTGCGCTGCCTCCGGGACGGCGGCCTCAACGGCGAGATCGTCGTGCTGGACGGCACTCAAGCGCAACCCCGGGAGGCACGGTCATGAGCCGCTTCATCGAGCCCGTCAACCCCAGCACTCTCATGCCCGCCGTCGGTTTCTCTCACGGCTTCGAGGCGCGTGGTGGCCGCACGCTCTTCATCGCGGGTCAGGTGGCCAAGGACGCCCGGGGCGCCGTCGTCGGCAAGGGCGACATCGTCGCCCAGTTTCGTCAGGTCTGCGAGAACCTCAAGACCATGGTCAGCAGCGCCGGCGGCGCCATGACGGACATCGTCAAGCTGACCATCTACGTGCTCGACGTCGCCGGCTACAAGGCCCAGCTCCGCCCGATCGGCGCCGTGTACCGCGAGTACTTCGGCAAGCACTTTCCGGCCATGACGCTCGTCGGCGCGCGGGATCTCTTCGACGCGTCCGAGGGCTGTCTCATCGAGATCGAGGGCATCGCCGTCCTGCCATGATCCCCGACGTCCGGGACTCGCTCCCGCCGCCGTCGCTCATGCCCGACCGCATCTACACGCTGCCGGAGCTGCGTTATCCCGAGCATCTGAACGTCGGCGAAGCGCTGCTCGACGCCAACGCCGACGGCGACCACGGCGGCCGCGTCGCGATCCAGGCCGGCGAGCGCCACCTGAGCTACGCCGAGCTGGCCAAGCAGGTGAACCGCCTCTGCCACGGCCTGCGCAACGCCGGCCTCGACACGGGTGACCGCGTCCTGCTGCGCATGCCCAACGTCCCCGAGTTCATCGTGACGTGGCTCGCCTGCCAGAAGCTCGGCATCGTGACGGTCGGCACGATGCCGATGCTGCGCGCGCGGGAGCTCGCCTACATCGCCGAAGACGCGGGCACGAAGACCGCCGTCGTGTGGGGCGACCTGCGCGACGAGCTCGAGCGCGCCCGAGCGCAGGCCCCCGTCCTCGAGCGTCTCATCGTCGTCGGCAAGGCCAGCGACACGGACACGACGCTGGCCTCGCTGATGATCGGGCGGCCCGAGAAGTTCGGCGCAGTGACGACCGGCCGTGACGATCTCGCGATGATCGCCTACACGTCGGGCTCGACCGGCGTGCCCAAGGGCTGCGTCCACTTCCACCGCGACATCCTCGCCTCGGCCGACGCGTATGCCCGGCACGTGCTCGCGCCGTCGCCAGACGATCGTTTCGGCGGCCACCCCACGCTGGCGTTCACGTTCGGAACAGGCGGTCTCCTCGTCTTCCCGTTCCGCTTCGGCGCCTCCACGGTGCTCTCGGGACCGTTCACGCCGGAGTCGATGCTCGAGACCTTCGCACGGCAGCGCGTGACGATCGCCTTCTGCGCCCCGACCTCGTACCGCCTGATGCTCGACGTCCCGGAGCTGAAGAAGCGCTACGACCTCGCCAGTCTCCGGACCGGAGTCTCGGCGGCCGAGCCCCTGCCGGCGGCAACCTGGAAGCACTGGCGAGAGACCACGGGCATCGAGTTGCTCGACGGCATCGGCTCCACGGAGATGTTCCACATCTTCATCTCGTCGCAGCACGGGCGCGTGCGGCCCGGCGCCACCGGCGTCCCCGTCCGCGGCTACGACTGTCGCGTGGTCGACGAGACGGGCCGTGAGCTGTCGCCGGGCGAGGCCGGCCTCATCGCCATCAAGGGCCCGACCGGCTGCAAGTACTGGCGCAAGCCGGACCGGCAAGCGGAGTACGTCCGGTGGAACGGGTGGAACGTCACCGGCGACGTGTACACGATGGACGTCGATGGCTACTTCACCTACCAGTGCCGCTCCGACGACATGATCGTGTCCGGCGGCTACAAGATCCCCGGCCCCGAAGTGGAGCACGTTCTGGAGGAGCACGCGGCCGTCGCCGAGTGTGCCGTCGTCGCGGCCCCCGACCGCACGCGCGGCTTCATCGTGAAGGCCTACGTGGTCCTCAAACCGGGGCAGCAGGCGTCGGAGTCACTCGTGGCCCAGCTCCAGGATCACGTCAAGCACGAGCTGGCGCCCTACAAGTATCCGCGCGCCATCGAGTTCCTCCCGAAGCTGCCGCGCACCGAGACCGGGAAGATCCAGCGCTACATCCTCCGTCAGTCCGACGTCGTTCCCTACGACCCGAAGGGTCAGGAGTGACCGAGCCGCGCATCAAGCATTCGATCCCCGACGCTCGCTGGCCGACGCAAGCTGAAGCCGCGGCCTCGTTGTGGTTCTCGCCCACCCACATCGGCCGCCTGGCCGTCGAGCAGCGAACGTGGGTGCCAGCGATGGTCCCGTGGCGCGCCACCGAGGACGGCTTCGTCACCGCCGAGGTCCTCGACTGGTACGCACGGTTCGCCGAAGGGCGCCCGGGAGTTCTGGTCGTCGAGGCCACCGGCATCCGCGACATCGCGAGCGGCCCGCTGCTCCGCATCGGCGACGATCGCTTCATCCCCGGCCTCCGCCGGCTCGTCGAGACCGTCCGCGAACGGAGCGAAGGCCACACGCGGCTCTTCATCCAGATCCTCGACTTCCTCACGGTCCGCCGGCGCCCCGAGCCCGCGACGTTCTTCGCGAGATATCTGCCGATCAGCTCGCCGCTGCGCGAGCGACTGGCTCGAGCGCTCGCCGACCAGCGCTGGCTGACCGCGGCCGAGGCCGACGTCCGCGCGCGCCTCGCGGCGGCCGAACGGTCACTGGTGGAGGCCGTGCTCGACGAGCGCGAGCTGGAATCGCTCGACTACGGCTATCGCGAGCGCGTCTGGGACACGCACCTGCCGTGGATCCGCGACCTTCCCCGCGTGCTGCCCGCGCTCTTCGCGGAGGCCGCGCGGCGCGCCCGCGACGCGGGCTTCGACGGCGTCGAGCTGCACTACGCCCATGCCTACACGATGGCGTCCTTCCTCTCGCGGCTGAACGATCGCGCCGATGGCTACGGCGGTTCGCGCGAGCAGCGGGTGCGCGTGCCGCTGGAAGCGCTGGCCGCCGTGCGTCGAAGCGTGGGCGACGAGTACGTCGTCGGGATCCGGTTTCTCGGCGACGATGTCGTCGCCGGCGGGAGCCGGATCGACGACGCGATGTTCTACGGCGTCGAGCTCGCCGCCGCTGGTGCCAACTATCTGTCGGTCTCCAAGGGCGGGCGCTTCGAGGACGCGCGCCAGCCGAAGATCGGCGAGGCCGTGTATCCCTACACCGGCGCCTCCGGCTACGAGTGCATGCCCACGGTGCTCGGCGACGAGCGGGGCCCGTTCGGACGGAATGTGCCGCTGGCCGCCGCGATTCGCGGCGCCGTTCGCGCGGCCGGTCACGAGACGCCCGTCGTGACCAGCGGAGGCATCCACTCGTTCGAGCAGGCCGAGGGAATTCTCCGCCGCGGCGAGGCCGACTTCGTCGGCGCCGCCCGTCAGACGCTGGCCGACCCCGACTGGTTCAGGAAGATCCGGCTCGGCCTCGGGCGCGAGGTGCGACGCTGCCAGTTCACGAACTACTGCGAGGGCCTCGACCAGCGCCACAAGCAGGTGACGTGCAAGCTCTGGGATCGTGACGTCGCGCCGGGCGAGCGCGATGTTCGGATGGCGCTCGACGGCAAGCGGCGGCTCGAGCCGCCGGCCTGGCGTCCGCCCACCCCGTCCTGACTGCGCAACCCAACGTAGCCGGCCACTCGCCCCCAATAGGTCAATCACTTGCACACGGGAGCGAGTGGTGTGGCTCGAGGTGCTCGAAAATCCGCGGAAACACGGCGACAGCTTTCTATCGCGACGCGTCAGTCGTTGGCACCACCATTGCCCTATTGAAGGACGACATGGTTCACGACATCGTCCCGTCCGCCATTCACTCTCGATCCAGTGACGCTCCAACGCACATCGCCGTCAGTGATCGCCGGCACGTCCTGACCTACGAGGCGCTCGACGTCCGGGCTGCTGGTCGGCGTGGCGATCGATCGCTCCGCGGAGTTCGTCGTCGCCACGCTCGGCGCGCTCTACGCCGGTGCCGCGTACGTGCCGCTCGACTGTGAGTACCCGGCCGAGCGGATCGCCTTCATGCTCCAGGACGCCGCGCCCGCCGTCGTCGTCTCGAACGATCGGCTGGCCGCGCGCCTGCCCCGTGGCGCGTGGCACACGCTGATGATCGACGAGGCGGCCGGCGGCGACGCGCTCGCTGCCGAGGCCGTGGGTGGCGACGCGACGGCGGCCAGCCTCGCCTATGTCATCTATACGTCCGGCTCCACGGGGCGGCCGAAGGGCGTGGAAGTCACGCACGCGAGCCTCGCCAATCTCGTGAGCTGGCATCGACGCGCGTTCGGCGTCACCGCGGAGGATCGCGCGAGCCAGCTCTCGAGCCCGGGCTTCGACGCCGCCGTGTGGGAGGTGTGGCCGTCTCTGGCGAGCGGCGCCACCGTGCACATCGCCGAGGACGAGCGCCGACTCGATCCCGCGGGGTTACGGAACTGGCTGGTGGAGCAGCGCATCACCGTCGGCTTCGTGCCGACGCCGGTCGCCGAGCGCCTGCTCGCGCTCGAGTGGCCGAAAGAAACCGCGCTGCGCGTGCTCCTGACCGGCGCCGACACGCTCCACCGCCATCCGCCCGCCGGCTTGCCGTTCACCCTGGTGAACAACTACGGCCCGACCGAAGCCGCCGTCGTGACGACGTCCGGCGCGATCGGATCCGCGCCGAACCACGGCCGGCCGTCGATCGGCGCGCCCATCGACAACGTCGACGTGCACATCCTCGACGAGCACCTGCGCCCCGTCCCCAACGGCGCCGTGGGCGAGCTGTGCATCGGCGGCGCCGGCGTGGCCCGTGGCTATCGCAACCGGCCGGAGCTGACGGCCGGCCGGTTCGTGCCCGATCCGTTCAGCGCCCGGCCCGGCGCGCGGCTCTATCGCACCGGCGATCGCGCCCGCCGGCTTGCCAACGGTGATATCGCCTTTCTCGGCCGCATGGACGGCCAGCTCAAGGTCCGCGGTTTCCGGATCGAGCCCGCCGAGATCGTGGCCGCCCTCGATGCCGATTCCGCCATCGTGGCCAGCGCGGTCGCCGTCCACGACGACGGCGCGGGTGACCGTCGGCTCGTGGCCTACGTGGTCCCGGCGCCCGGCACCGAGCCGCTGCCCTCGATGCTGCGCGATCGGCTGAAAGCCTCGCTGCCCGAGTACATGATCCCTGCGGTCTTCGTGCGGGTCGAGGCGCTTCCGCTCACGGCGAACGGCAAGATCGACCGCGACGCGCTGCCGGCGCCCGACGTCGCCGACGTCCTGCGTGACGAGCCGCTCACCGCGCCCCGCACGCCCGTGGAGCAACGGCTGGCGCTGATCGTGGCCTCCCTGCTCGACGCCTCCGACGTGGGCGTCACCGACAACTTCTTCCTGCTCGGCGGACACTCCCTGCTCGGCACCCAGCTCATCGCGCGCGTGCGCGACGCCTTCGGCGTGGACTTGCCGCTCCGCGCGGTGTTCGATCACCCGACGGT
>WNFT01000249.1_pt1 | contig 41926 bp, 38 predicted proteins | sample 5400191 | NCBI WGS metagenome assembly WNFT01 (sample SAMN13153359, study PRJNA577476) | soil metagenome | isolation source: 80 cm saprolite under Madrone tree | place: USA:California | collected 2016-06-14 | reverse complement strand
CGGCCGGTGGCGGTGCTCTCGTCGTTCACGATGTCGCTCATGGCGAGCTTCCTCCTGGGGGCGGACGGCGCAATCTCCGGGATGGGCAGCGTGGTCGCCGACCTGCAGGCGGAGCTGTTCGCGGCCTGCCAGAAGGGAGACCTGGAGCGCGCGCGCATGATCAACGACCGGCTCCACCCGCTCGTTCGCGTGTTCTACGCGCCCCCGTTCGTCGACATGCACAACCGCATGAAGGAAGCCCTCGTACTGCTCGGGCGCCTGCCCCACGCCCACGTGCGGCCGCCGCTCACGCCGGTGACCGCCGCCGAGCGCGCGGAGATCCGGCGCGCCCTCGTCCTGTCGCGGCTGCTTCCGGCCTGACGGTGCCGCCCCGGCGCGGGAGCCGCGGCCGGGCGGCGGAGGAGGCTCGATGCCGATGCGGTGGAAGGATCAGCCGTGGTCCCAGGGCCTCTGGTATCAGGGCAAGGTGACGCGGCGGGAGGTCCTCGGCCTCGGCGCCGCGTCCGCGGGCGCCCTCGGCGCCGTCCTGCTTGAGCCCCCACCCTGGCGGGCGGCCTTCGGGCAAGCCAAGCCGTATCGGATCGGCTCGCTCCAGCCGCTCACCGGGGCGGCGGCCGCGGGGGGCCGGATGGCGCTCATCGGCACCGAGCTGGCCGTGGGGCGGATCAACCGGGCGGGCGGCATCAACGGCCGCCCGGTCGAGCTGATCGTCGAGGACTACCAGTCGACCCCCGACACGGGCCGGCGCAAGGCCGAGAAGCTCGCGACCGAGGACCGCGTCGACGCGCACGTGGGCGGCTTCCTCTCGAACGTATGCCTGGCGTGCATGCCGGTCTGGGAGGAGCACCAGATCGTCAACATGATCGGCGTCTGCCTGGACACGACGATCACGACCACGAAGTGCAGCCGATACACGTTCCGCCCCTTCGACTACGCCCCCGCGCAGGCGCTCGCCTTCTCGCCCGCGCTGGTCCGGCTGGCCCGGCGGTGGCACCTCATCTACGCCGACTACGCGTGGGGGCAGTCGACGCGGGACGCCTATGCGGGCGAGATCCGGAAGCTCGGCGGCGAGGTCGTCGGCGCCACCGGCATCCCGCTCGGCACGGCCGACATGACCCCGTTCCTGTCGAAGATCGGCGGATCGTTCGATGGCCTCTTCGGGATCGCCTTCGGCAAGGACGGGGTGACCCTCGGCATCCAGGCGTACGACCTCGGCCTGACGCGGAAATACCGGTGGGCCGGCGACGGCGCCATCGCGGAGGCCACGAACCTGCCGGCGCTCGGCCGGAAGATCGAGGGGTTCGTCGGGATCAACCGCTACGTGCCGGTCTTTGAGAGCACGCTCAACACGCCGTTCCACCGGCGGTGGTTCCAGGAGGTGCTCGAGCTGACGCGTAAGTTCGATCCGAAGGGCGTGGCGCCCGACCGCTACGTCCAGTCGAACTACGAGGCGGTGAACTTCCTCAAGCTCGGGCTGCAGCGGTCGGGCTTCCGCGGCCGCGAGGATACGCCGAAGCTCATCGAGGCCCTGGAGGGTGTGGAGGTTCGGGCCGGGGATGACTTCCCGCAGGGCGACAAGAAGCTCCGCCGGGAAGACCACCAGGCCTTCATCGACGAGTTCATCTTCCGCATCGACGACGGCCGACACCACGTCATCACCCGGATCCCGTGGCAGCAGACGGTGCTGCCTCCGGCGTGCTCGTTCGCCTAGCCGCGGGTGAGCACGGGCCGCGCCGCGTCGCGGGACACGGCCCTGCTGCGGACGGAGGGCCTCACGATGCGGTTCGGCGGCCTCACCGCGCTCAACGCGGTGAGCCTCGCGGTCGGTCGGGGCGAGGTGCGCGCGCTCATCGGCCCGAACGGCGCCGGCAAGAGCACCGTCTTCAACTGCCTGACCGGCGTGCTGCGGCCGACGGGCGGCCGCGTCATCTTCAACGGCGAGGATATCGCGGGCCTGCCGCCTGACGCGATCTCCCGGCGGGCAATCGCCCGCTCCTACCAGGTGACGAACCTCCTCCCCGGCGCGAGCGCCCTCGAGAACGTGCGCATCGCCGCGCAATCGCGGCGTCACGCCTGGTCCGTCTACCGGCACCACCGCGCGTACCAGGACCTGATCGACCGCGCCCGGGCGGTCCTCGACGCCGTCGGGCTCGGCGGGAAGGAGGCCGAGCTCGCCGCCAACCTGTCGCACGGCGAGCAGCGGCACCTCGAGATCGGCATCGCGCTGGCCACGGAGCCGATGCTCCTCTGCCTGGACGAGCCGACGGCGGGCATGAGCGCCGCGGAGACCCGGAGCACGGTCGAGTTGATCCGCCGACTGGCGACGGACCTGACCATCCTGATCGTCGAGCACGACATGGAGGTCGTGATGGGGCTCGCCCACGCGATCACCGTGCTCCACCATGGCGAGGTCCTCGCCGAAGGCCCGCCGGCCCGGATCCAGGCCGATCCGCGCGTCCTCGAGGTCTACCTGAAGACGTGATCCTCGCCGCGCGGGAGCTGCACACGTTCTATGGCAAGAGCCACATCCTCCACGGCGTCTCCATCGACGTGGGGGCGGGCGAGGTGGTGGGTGTGCTCGGTCGGAACGGGGTCGGGAAGAGCACGACCCTCAAGACGATCATGGGCCTCCTCCGCCCGGCCGGGGGCTCGGTCGTCTTCGACGGGCAGGACGTCACCGGCACGGCCGCCCACCGGCTGGCGCGCCTCGGGCTCGCGTACGTGCCCGAGGACCGGCGCATCTTCCGCGCCCTGACCGTGTTCGAGAACCTCCGGACCGGACTCGACCGGCCTGGTGTCGACGCCGACCGGCGGGCGGAGCTGCTCGACAAGGCCTATCGGAGCTTCCCGATGCTCGCGGAGCGACGCGGACAGGCGGGCGGCACCCTGTCGGGCGGCGAGCAGCAGATGCTCGCGATCGCGCGGGCGATGATGCTGGAGCCCAAGCTCCTCCTCCTCGACGAACCGACGGAGGGGCTGATGCCGCGGATGGTCGCGCAGATCCGGACGATCGTCGACGCGCTCCACCAGGAGGGGGTGGCCATCCTGCTCGTCGAGCAGAACGTGCCGCTCACGCTCGAGGTCAGCGATCGCGTCTACATCATGGAGAAGGGCGCCGTCCGCCACGCGGCGCCGGCCGCCGAGCTGCGCGCCGACGCCGCGGTGATCCATCGCCACCTCGGCGTGTAAACATCGCCCGGACTAAAGTCCGGGGCTTTCTCGGAGAAAGGAGCCCGTGCTTGAGCCCGAGAGCCTGGCCTTGCGGTTCCAGGTTGACGGTTCGTCGGCCCGGTCGGCGACCCGGTAGCCTCCCCATCCAGCACCACCGTCGTTTCGACGGCTGTCTGAGCCGGCCCGCGGCTTGGTTATCGCCAGGGCGGCTCGCGGAGCGCGTATTCAGCTCCAACTGGGGACCCTCGACCACAGAGATCGGCGCTCCTCCCCGCCCTGAAGGGCTGGGTTTCCGCGCCGGGAGAATTCGATGAGCCCCCCGCTCGAGCGTCGGGCGGTGCCGGCGCCCCCTGGCGGGGGGCGGCTCGGCGGGGGGGCGGCGCCCCCCGCCGAGGATCGCTGAGCGTGCTCGAGCAGGTCGCCGTCCAGCTCCTGAACGGCCTCGTGAACGGGATGATCCTGGCGCTCGTCGCCTCCGGGCTCACGCTCATCTTCGGCATCATGGACGTCGTCAACTTTGCCCACGGCGAGCTCTACATGCTCGGCGCGTACGTCGGCACGACGGCCCTCGCCGTGACGGGGAGCTTCTGGCTCGCGCTCGCCGCGGCGGCGGTGGCGATCTTCTGGCTCGGCGTCGTCGTCCAGCTGGTGGCCCTCCGGCCTCTCCTCGGCCGGGACCCGCTCACGACGATCTTGGCGACCTTCGGGGTCTCGCTCGTGCTCCAGAACTACGCGCTCTGGCAGTACGGGCCGGTGGCGCGGCGGATCCCGGAGCCGGTCGGGGGCCACTTCCGCCTCTTCTACCTCGACTACCCCTGGTACCGCATCATCGTGGCGGCGCTGGCGGGGGCCGTCCTCGCCGCGCTCTGGCTCTTCCTCAAGCACGCGACCTGGGGCGTCTGGATCCGCGCCGTCACGCAGGACCGCGTCATGGCGGCCGCGATGGGCATCCCGGTGCCGCGCGTCCACACGGTGGTGTTCGGCCTCGGCGCGGCCATGGCCGGGGCCAGCGGTTGCCTGTCCGGTCCGCTGGTCGGCGTCGACCAGACGCTCGGTCTCGGCATCATTCTCAGGGCGTTCATCGTCGTCGTCGTGGGGGGCATGGGCAACCTCCTCGGGTCGGTCCTGGCGGCGGTCTTCATCAGCCTGCTCGAGGGGCTGGCCTCCCTGTGGGTGAGCCCGGCCCAGGCGGTGATCGTGTCGTTCGTGCTGCTGATCGTGACGCTGCTCCTGCGCCCGACCGGCCTCTTCGTCCCGACGCCGAAATGACGCGGGGGCTGGCGCGGGGCTACTGGACCGGGTTCGGGCTCGCGCTCGCCGCGCTCGCGGTGGCTCCGCTCGTCCTCCCGGAGTTCTGGCGCCGCTTCGTCACCGAGATCCTGATCTGGGGGCTCCTCGCGATGTCGTCGGACCTCCTGCTCGGCTACACGGGCATCGTCTCCTTCGGCCATTCCGCCTTCTTCGGCGTCGGGATGTACGGGACCGCCATGGCGCTGCTCCGGGTCCACCCGCCGAGCCTCGCGCTGGCCACCGCCGCGGGCCTCGCGGGCGCCGCCCTCGTGGCCGCCGTCGTCGCGTACTTCTCCACGCGGCTCCGCGACATCTACTTCGCGATCACGACGCTGGTGTTCTCCCAGATCTTTTACGTGGTGATCTTCACCTGGACCGAGGTGACGGGCGGCGAGAACGGCCTCGCCTTCCGGCTGCCGGCGCTCACGCTCTTCGGGTGGACCCACCGGTTCACGCCGACCACCCTGCACTGGTTCGTGCTCGGCGTGGTGACGCTGTCCTACCTCGTCCTGCGGCGGGTGACGCAGTCCCCGTTCGGGATGGTGCTCCAGTCGATCCGCGAGAACGAGCCGCGGACGCTGGCGATCGGCTACGACGTCAAGCGGTACAAGGTGGTCGCGGTCATGCTCTCGGGGCTGTTCGCGGGGCTGGCGGGGGTGCTCTACGCCGTGCAGAATCGGTTCGCGGCCCCGAACTTCGTGTTCTTCGACGTCTCGGCCAACGTCGTGATCTTCAACGTGCTGGGCGGCGTGGGGACCCTCGTCGGGCCGGTCCTGGGCGCCGCCGTCTTCTTCCTCCTGCGGGAGATCCTCTCGCGCTACTTCACGGAATACTACCTGATCCCGGTCGGCCTCATCTTCACGCTCACCGTGATCTTCCTGCCCCAGGGGCTCCTCGGCGTCCTGCGCCGGACGCTCAACCAGTAACCCATAGCCGGCGTTGACGCCGAATTCCCGGCGGGCATACAATCCGCCCCGCGCCGGCACCACTCTTCGCGAACCGCGCTGCAGGTCGCGGGAGGGATGCTCGGAGGGAGGTGGCACGCCCGCGTGGTCGATCCCCGGTGAGCGATGGAGTTCCCTAGCAGTGAGATGGAGGGGCACATGAGACACGTGTACGTCGCGGTAGTGGTCCTGGCCCTGGTGCTGGGCGGCGGGGTGCTCGGACCGTCCGGCGCGGGCGCCCAGACGGTCGGCTGGCAGCACTTCGGCGGCGACCCTGGAGACACGCACTGGAGCGCCCTCGAGCAGATCACCACCTCGAACGTGCGCAAGCTCACGCCGGTCTGGGTGCTGCAGCTCGGCACGCTGCGGTCCCAGGAATCGACCCCGCTCGTGATCGGCGACACCCTCTACGTCACCTCGTCGTTCGGTCCCGCGCACGTCTTCGCCGTGGACGCGCGGACGGGCGAGCTCCGCTGGCGGCACGACCCCGAGATCGCCGCCGACGTGGACCCGTACGGCTGCTGCGACGTGAACAACCGCGGCCTGGCCTACGCCAACGGCAAGATCTTCGTCGGCCTGCTCGACGGCCGCCTCCGCGCCCTCGACGCCCGGACCGGGCAGATGCTCTGGACGTCGACCGTCGTCGACTACAAGCAGGGCTCCGTCATCACCTCGCCCCCCGTGGTCGCGAAGAACAACGTCGTCATCGGCTTCGGCGGCGGCGAGTACGGAGCGCGGGGCGCGCTCCAGGCATTCAACGCCGACACCGGCGCCCTCGTGTGGCGGACCTACCTGACGCCGGAACCGGGCGAGCCGGGCAGCGAGACCTGGAAGGGCGACTCGTGGAAGACGGGCGGGGGGGCGGCCTGGGCGATCGGCTCCTACGATCCCGAGCAGAACCTCATCTTTTACGGGACGAGCAACCCCGGACCGTGGAACGCCTCGGTGCGGGGCCCCGACAAGAGCGACTACGGCCGGTTCACGAACCTCTACACCTCCGCCTCGGTCGCGCTCGACGGCGACACCGGCAAGATCGCGTGGCACTACCAGTCGACGCCGCACGACGCCTGGGACTATGACGGCGTCAACGAACTGCTGGTCGCCGACCTGACGATCGACGGCCAGAAGACGCCCGTGGTGCTCAAGGGCGACCGCAACGGCTTCCTGTACGTGATCAACCGAAAGAGCGGCGCGCTGATCTCCGCGAAGGCGTTCGAGTACATCAACTGGGCGACGGGCGTGGACCTGTCGACGGGGCGCCCGGTCGAGAATCCCGAGATGCGGCCGCGGCAGGGCTACCGGGCCAAGGGGGTCTGCCCGGCCGCGATCGGGGCGAAGAACTGGATGCCGATGGCCCTCAACCCGAAGACGGGCATCCTGTTCATGCCCACGTTCAACCTCTGCATGGACATGGAGTTCGTCCCCCAGGACTACAAGCGCGGCGCCTTCTACCTGGCCGCCGACTTTGAGATTGGCAAGCCCGGCCCCGGCGGCTTCATGGGCGAGGCGATCGCCTGGGACCCGGCCAAGCAGGAGGCGGTGTGGCGGAACAAGGAGGCGCTGCCGTACGTCGGCGGGATGCTGGCCACCGCGGGCGGCCTCGTGTTCCACGGCAACACCGAGGGGTGGTTCAAGGCCCTCGACCAGAAGAACGGCGAGCTCCTCTGGAAGTTCCTCACCGGCTCGGGGATCAGCGCCGGGCCGATGACGTATATGATCGACGGTAAGCAGTACGTGGCCGTGGTCTCCGGGCGCACGCACAGCATCCCGCCCTTCTTCGGCGAGACCGGGCGGAAGATGATGGCGGCGAGCGCCGAAGGGGGCGCCCTCTTCGTGTTCGCGCTGTCGGAGTAGCGTCTGCCGGCGACAGGGACGGGGGGCGCCCCTCGTCCCTGTCGCGCGCAGCCTCGCCGCCATCCCCGCCGGCTCGCGGGCGGAGGCCGTCAACCGTGTCCACGCGCATGGCCCTCGGGCTGACCGGGCTCCTCCTCCTCGGACTCGCGCTCCGCGCGGTCGCAGAGCCCGGCCCCTTGCGTGTCTGCGCCGACCCCGAGAACCTCCCCTTCACGAGCTCGGACCCGAACGAGAAGGGCTTCTACCTCGAGCTGGCGGGGGTGATCGCCGCCCGGATGGGGACGACGGTGGAGCCCCTCTTCTTCCGGACCGACGCCGGGCGGCGCGCCCTCCGGCCCACCCTCCTCGCCGGGCGCTGCGACGCGTTCTTCGGGATGCCGTACACGGCGGGGGGCTCCGTGGGAAAATCGATCCGCCTCACGCGCCCCTTCCTCGACCTGGGCTACGCGGTCCTCCTCCCGCGGACGATGGCCTTCACCCGGCTGGCGGACCTGGACGGCAAGACGGTCGGCGTCCAGTACGCCTCGACGCCCCAGACGCTTCTGTCCGTTCGCGAGGGCGTCCGGATGGCGACCTTTCGGCTCGCGGAGGAGGCCGTCGGCGCCCTCGGTCGAGGCGAGATCGACGCCGCCTTCGTCTGGGGCCCCGTCGCCGGGTGGGAGGCCGCCCGGCGCGGGCTGCTCGACCGGTTCACGCTCGTCTCCGTGAGCGGTCTCGACCTGCGTTCGCAGGCCGCGATCGGCGTGCGGGCCGAGGACGAGGCGCTCAGGGAGCGCCTCGATCGCGAGCTCGCGGAGCTCGGGTCCGCGATCCGCGCCCTCGCGGCGAGGTACCATTTCCCGCTGGACACCCCTGTCGACCTCGGCGCCCCGGCGGCCGCCCCGCCCCCGCCGCCCGCGGCGGCGCCGGCGCCCGCCCCCGGCCGGGTCAACCCCTTCAGCGGCGATGCCGCCGCCGCGGCGGCCGGCCGGATCGAGTTCAACGTGCTCTGCTCGCACTGCCACTCGCCGAACGCGGCCAGCCCCGATCCCGTCCGGGACCTCCGCCTCCTCGACCACCGCTACGGCGGCCGCGTGAACGACGTCTTCTACGAAACCGTGACGCAGGGCCGTCCGACCAAGGGGATGCCGACGTGGGGCCCGATCCTCGACGAGCGGACCATCTGGAGGATCAAGGCCTTTCTGGAGACGGTGCAGACGCGGGGCGCGGACTGAGCCGCTAGCGATCCTGGAAGGCCGGCATGACGTTCCGCGCGAGGAGCTCGAGCTCGCGCAGGATGTGCGCGTGCGGCATGCCCGGGAAGAATGTCCGGCAGATCAAGTGGGTCATCCCGTAGGCGTCGACGAACCGGCGGATCTGCGCGACGCACTCGTCGGGCCCGCCGATGATGAACCGGTCGGCCATGAGTTTGTCCAGATCGGTCGCGATGGCGGAGTCGATGAACGGATGCCGCCAGCCCCCCGCGTACTCCTTCCGGTAGGCGGTCATGATGTGGCGCTCGGCGAGCTCGCGGGCCCGGCGGTTCGTGTCGGCGATGATCACGTCCCGCGTGAGCGGCCACTCGCGGATCGGCTCTGTCCGCCCCGCCGCCGCGCGGTTGTCGAGGAACCGCTGCTTGCCGGCGATCAGGCGCGGCAGCTCGGCCGTCGGCCCCGGGATCCAGTTGTCCGCGAGGGTGGCGGCCCGCTTGAGCGTGAGGTCGCCCCAGCCCCCGATCCACACCGGCGGATGCGGTTTCGTGAGGGGCCGGGGCTCGAGGCGCCCCTCGACGGTGTAGTAGGCGCCCGTGAAGGTGAGCCGCTCCTCCGTCCAGAGCCCCCGGAGGATCGCGAGCTGCTCCTCGAAGCGCGCCCCCCGGCGGGCCGGCTCGGCGCCGTAGAGCAGGAACTCGTCCGGTTTGTAGCCGATCGCGATGCCGAGGGTGAAGCGCCCGCCCGACATGATGTCGAGGAGCGCCACGTCCTCGGCCAACCGCACCGGATGGTAGAAGGGGGCGACCAGGATGTCGGTCCCGAGCCGGATCCGCGAGGTGCGGGTCGCGAACCCGGCCAGCACCTGCAGCGGGGACGGCCAGTAGTGATCGGTGACCGAGTGGTGCTCCTCCATCCACACGGAATCGAAGCCGAGCTCCTCCGCGCGGACGGCCTCGGCGAGCGACGCCTCGAAGAAACGACCACCCTCGGTGGGGATGAAGCCGAAGCGGAGGGGCGCCATCGGACCGGGCGGGGCACCGCGCGCGGGCGCGCTCAGAGCTGCCCCGCGTCCTCCAGCGCCCGCTTGAGCGCCTGCCGGTCCTCGGGCCCAATCGGCAGGAGCGGCGGCCGTACGTGGGCGCCGGCGAGGATCCCCTGCATGACCAGGATCTCCTTGGCCCGGGCCCGGTAGTCTCGCACGGGCGGCGCGAACATCGCGTCGACGAGCCGCTGGATCCGGTCCCCCAAGGCCCGCGCGGTCGCCCAGTCGCCGCGCATCGCCGCCGCCCAGACCTCCACGTGCGCCCGCGTCGCGACGGCGCACGCGCCGAGCAGCGCGCCCTCGGCGCCCAGCAGGTACGACTCCCAGACGAAGTTGTCGTTGCCGGTCAGGATCGTGACGGGGCGGTCGACCGAGCGGACGAGGGTGACGATCTCCCGGAAGCGCTTGGCGTCGAAGAGCGCCTCCTTGATCGCGACCACCTGGGGGATCTCGAGGAGCCGGAGGAGTACCGCGTCGCCGAAGTCGGTGCCGCCGAGGGCGGGCTGCAGCGTGAAGAGGATCAGCGGCAGCCCGACCTCGTCCGCGATCGCCTTGTGGTAGCCGTACGGCAGCTCGGGCGAGAGCGGGTGACCCAGGTAATCGGCGAGCGGGAAGACGAGCAGGCAGTCGGCGCCGGCCAGGCGCGCCTCGCGCGCGTAGCGGACGGCCTGGGCCGTGAACGAGGCCCCGAGGCCGGCGACGACCGGAATGCCGGTGCCGGCCAGCTCCTCCTTGTAGACCCGGATCACGCGCAGCCTCTCCTCCGGCCAGAGATGGGGGCCCTCGCCGGTGTCGACGTTGACGGCGACGGCGCGGATCCCCTGGGTGCGGATCCAGCGGATGTACGTGCGGAGACCGGGCTCGTCGATCTCGCCGCCCGGGGTCAGCGGCAGCACCGTCGCGGGAATGATGCCTCTGAGATCGATCGGCGTCGTCATCGGCGTCCCCTCCGAAGCGAGAGCCTAGCACGGAAGCCGGAGAGCCGTCACGGACGGCCCAAACGTGCTATATAAGACCTTCTCGGGGCCGCGACGGCGCGCGCGCCGAGGGCGGTCGGCCGGCGGGGAGGGAGGCGTCGATGCGGAAGCAGGGGATCCAGGAGCTGGTCGGGCGGGCGATGGTCGACCCCGACTTCCTGGACTCGCTCGTCCGCGCGCCCGAACCGATGCTGGTCGAGTACGAGCTCGACGACACCGAGCGCGCGGCCGTGCTCCAGGCGGTGACGCGGCTCAGAGCGACGCCGTCGACGCAGCGCGCGGGAGCGTTTCGCTCCACGTTGGTCCGCCGCCTGGCCACCTGAGGGTGCGGGGTCGTCGTGGCCAGCCCGACGGTCGCCGCCTTCCTCCGCACCGTCAGCCTCTTCAAGGAGCTCGCGGAAGCGCACCTGGTCTCCCTCGCGCCTCGGCTCCGCGAGCGGAAGCTCAAGAAGGGCGAGGTGCTCTTCCGGGAGGGCGACCCCGGGCAGGAGATGTTCTTGATCCGCTCCGGGAGCGTCATCATCTCGAAGCCGATCACGGGGCGGGTCGAGCAGGTGCTGGCGCGGATGGGCCCCGGCGAGTTCTTCGGCGAGATGAGCCTGTTCGATCAGGCGCCGCGGTCGGCCACGGTGCAGGCGGACGGGGAGACGCTCCTCCTGTGTCTCGACCGTGAGAGCCTGCAGCAGTTCGTCGAGGTGAGTCCGCGGGCGGCCGCGGCCTTCTTCTCGACGCTGGTCCGGACGATCATCCAGCGCCTGCGCGCCTCGGGCGACCTCGTGGCGGAGGTCGCGCGCTGGGGGCTCGAGGCCACCGGTCTCGACGTCGAAGCCAGATGAGGCCGGTCACCATCAGGGCGCGGTCGCGTGCGCGCGCCGCCCCCGGCCCGCCGGCGTGCCCGGCGCCCTCCCGCGGGGGGCGGGTCGGACGGGGGGCGGCGTCCCCGCCCGCGGCGCGGTGAGTCGGGGGGCGGCCCGGCGGACCAAGCTCCAGCTCCTGGTGCGGCAGGACGGCGACCAGGGCTTCGAGGTGCGCCAGGTGTCGAGCGCGCTCGCCTGGCTTCGGCTCCGCCCGCAGCGTGTCGACCCGACGGCGTACGAGGTGGCGCAGGTGCCGTCGCGCGTGGACGGCCGGATCACCTTCGTGCTCAAGAGCCGGCTGACGGACCGCTACCTCCTCCTGACGGAGCCGGAGCGCTTCCTCTGGGAGCAGATGGACGGTGGCACGTCGCTCCAGGAAATCGCGACGGCCTACCTGCTGCGGTTCGGCACCTTCGACGTCGACCTGATCCCCGTGCTGATCGCCAAGCTGCGCCAGGCCGGGCTGCTCACGCTGCGGCCGGCGTCGCGCCTGCGCCACGCGCTGGCCCGGAACCGGCGCCACCCGGCGCTCCGCGCGCTCGAGGCGATCCTCCACGGACTCGAGCGCGTCGCGGTCTCGAGCCGTCGGGTGCAGCCGTTCTTCGCGCGCGTGTACCGGGCGGGCGGATGGATGCTCTTCACCCCGGCCGCGGTCGTCGTCGGCGCGGCGCTCACCGTGATCGGGTTCGTCTCGGGCGTGACCCTCTGGCGGGACGCCGCGACGGTGGTCGCGCCCATCGGTCGACATCCCGTGATCGCGATCGTGCTCGTCAAGCTCGCCTTCTTCCTCACCCTCGCCGCCCATCAGGTCGTCCACGGCTTGGCCCTCGTCCATTACGGCCGCCGCGTGCGGGAGTTCGGCTTCACGATCCTCCACGGCTTCCTGCCGACCTTCTACGTCGACGTCACCGACATCTTCATGGCGAGCCGACGGGCGCGGGTGGTCACCGCCGTGTCCGGGCCCCTCCTGCACCTCGTGCTCGGCGGCGTCTGGCTCGCGATCGCCGCCCACCTGGCGCACGGGCTGACCCAGGCCTTCGCCGCGGCGTCGGGGCTGATCCAGCTCCAGGCCTTCGTGCTGAGCCTCTATCCCTTCTGCTTCATCGAGATGGATGGCTACCACGTCCTGGTCGACGCCCTCGGGCTGCCGACGCTCCGGAACGACGCGCTGCGGTTCGTGCGCCGCGGGCTCTGGCGGCACGTCGCCGACCGCCGTGCCCTCAGCCGGCGGGAGGGCATCTGGCTCGGCTACGTCCTCCTCTCGGCCGCGTCCGTCGCCGCCTTCATCGCCTTCAACGTCTGGACGGTGATCCACGTCCTCGTCGGGTGAGGCGGGCGGCCGGCGGGCGCCCCGCGGCACCGACGCCCGGAGCGGAGGGAGCCGCCCGCAGCTCCGCCGCCTCCCCTAGTCTTAGTCTAGAATTGAGTCTCGAGCGCGGCCGCGGCGGCGGCGATCGTCGCTGGGTCGGCGGCCGGCGCCCCGTCCGCGAGCGCGGTCGGCTGGGCGGCGGGGGGGAGCTCAGCGAGCCTGGCCTGGGCGCGTGCGCGGATCGGGTCGCCGAGGAGCCGGGCCATCTCGACCAGCAGTTCCAGCGCGCGGCCGAGCCGCTCGGTCGGCGACCTGGCGGCCCGGATCCGGGCACTGCCGGCATCGGCCAGCGTCCAGGCGAGCCGCGCCCGCGCCCCGGTGACCTCGACCAGGCCCCCGGCCAGGCCGGCCCATTCGATCGCGAGTGCTGCCATCACCCCGGCCACCGCCCCTGCGAGCGCGGGTGCGCTCTGCGCGCGCACGAGCGCCTCGAGGCCCGCCTGGACTTCCGGGCTCATCGGGACGGAGTGACGCGGGTCCGGCGTCGGCTCGAGCACCCTGAGCACGTGGCCCGCCGGGTCGAGCACGAGGTGGTCCTCGATCGCGGCGCCGAGCGCCCACAGCGAGCATCGGACGGTGCCCTCGGTCTCGTGCACGCGCCGCGGCGCCCACCGGGCCACCGATTGCCAGCGGGTCCGGTAGTACGCCTGGCCGCGCCACACGACCTTCTCGGCCCCGTCCCGAAGCTGGACCGCGGCGCCGCCTGGTTCGAAGTGGCGCTCGTGGGGCGCGGGAGCCCAGTCGAGCTGGCCCGCGCGGAAGCGATCGAGCGGGTCCCGGTCGCCCTCGACGTAGCGGAAGGCCTCGAGCAGGGCCGTGAAGAGCGTCTCCGTCGGGTAGGGCCCGCGGTAGCGGAGCCGCGCGACCTCCTGGTCGGCGGCCAGCGCCGCGACGAGGTTCAGCACCGCCGTGCCCGCGCCCGGCGGCAGCCGGGCCGGCTCGGCGAGCGGGGGAATGTGGTCGATCGCCGCCCAGTCGAGCGCCTCGAAGACCGTGAGCGGCTCGCGCCGCACGCCGCCCGGGCCGTCGGGCAGGAGCCACAGGCGGTCGGAGAGGCCCCAGCCCCCATGCCTCGCCGCCCGCGGCTCGATGCCGATCCACGCCCCCGACGCCGTTCTCACCGCGGCCGCGGTGAGGGCGTTCGTCGTGTCCCAGCAGAGCGTCGCCACCGGCGCCTGGTACCGGTCGAGCTCGAGGACCCGGAGCCCGCGTCCGGGTCCCGCCCGGAACCGGATCGTCCCTCCGTACGGGGTCCGACGCTCTCCGGGCGTCCGGTTCATTAGTCGGATGATACAATCGAGCGCGTCGGCCGCTGCGGGGGCGGGCGACACACCGCCATGACCAGGATGCCTCGAATCGCGTGGCCACGCCGCCTCCTCTGCCTGCTCCTCTTCGTCGCCGCGGCGCCCGCGTGCGCGATCTTCGCGCCGACCGGCGGCCTCCCTCGCGAGCCCTTTGACGACATCCCCGTCCCGTCGGCGTTCATCCCCTTCTCGAACGATTGGTCGCTGATTCGGTCGGGCCGCGTCACGGCGGCGCGCCTCGTGTACCAGACCGAGCTCTCCGTCGAGGAGGCGGCGACCGCGCTCGAGACCTCGCTCCGGGACAAGGGCTGGCAGCTCAGGGGCCGGGAACCGCTCACGCGGAACGGCTTCACCGGCCAGGCGCTCGCCTTTCACAAGGCGGCCGACACGTGCCGGGCCGAGCTCGTGCCGAGCCCGACCACCACGCGCGTGGACCTGATCGTCGCCCGCCTCGGCGATGTGCGCTGACGCGCTCCCCTGGCTCGGCGCGCTCGAGCTCGCGGGGCTGATCCGCGACCGAGCGGTCTCGCCCGTCGAGGTGGCCGAGGCCGTCCTCGCCCAGATCGAGCGGCTCAACCCGCGTCTGAACGCCTTCTGCCTGGTCGCGCACGAGAGCGCGCGCGTCGCCGCCCGCGAGGCCGAGATCGCCGTGATGAAGGGCGAGCCGATCGGGCCGCTCTGTGGCGTGCCCGTGTCGGTGAAGGACGTGCTCCCCACGCGCGGGCTCGCGACCACCGGGGGCTCGCGGCTGTTCGCGGACGAGGTGCCGTCGGAGGACGCGCTCGCGGTCGGACGGCTGCGCGCGGCGGGCGCGGTCATCGTCGGCAAGACCAACACCTCGGAGTTCGGGCACAAGGCGGTGACCGACAACCCCCTGTTCGGGCCGACCCGGAACCCGTGGGACCCGTCCCTCACGCCGGGCGGTTCGAGCGGCGGCGCCGCCGCCGCCGTCGCGAGCGGGCAGGGCCCGATCGGGCTCGGGACCGACGGCGGCGGCTCGGTGCGGATTCCCGCGTCATTCTGCGGGCTCTTCGGCTTGAAACCTTCGTGGGGGCGGGTGCCGAACCATCGCGGGTTCCCGGGCTGGGAGCGCTTGTCCCAGACGGGTCCGATCACCCGGTCGGTGCGAGACGCCGCGGCCGTGCTCGACGTGATCGCGGGCGGCGACGATCGCGATCCCGAGTCCCTGCCGGGCGGCGCCGCGGACTACGTCGCGGCATGCGACGACGAGGTGAAGGGGCTGCACGTCGCCTGGAGCCCGGACCTCGGGTACGCGCGCGTCGAGCCCGAGGTCCTCGGGCTGTGCGAGGAGGCGGCGGCGCAGTTCGAATCGCTGGGCTGTCACGTCGAGGTCGTGAGCCCCGGCTGGGAGAGCCCCGAGGCGGCGTTCGGCACGATCGTGTCGGCGCAGCTGCACGCGGCGTGGGGCGATCGGCTGCCCGAGGCCGAACCGATGTTGGACCCGACCTTCGTCAAGCTCCTCCGCCGCGGCGGCGGGGTGACGGCGCGGGAGTACCTCGACGCCCAGAGCTGGGCGCGCACGTTCTGGCTCGAGGTGCACGGGTTCCTCGCGCGCTTCGACCTGCTGCTGACGCCGACCGTTGCGGTGCCCCCGTTCGCGGTCGGGGGACCGCCCCCGCGCTCGATCGCCGGGGAGCCCCTGACCGTGCTCGGATGGATGCCGTTCACCTATCCCTTCAACCTGACGGGCCAGCCGGCGGCGAGCGTGCCGGTCGGCCTGACCGCGCGCGGGCTCCCGGTGGGCCTGCAAATCGTCGGGCGACGTCACGCCGATCGGACGGTGCTGGCCGCGGCGGCGGCGTACGAGGCGGCGTGTCCGTGGGCGGAGCGGCGGCCGCCCGTCGAGTAACCGTCGGCGGCCCGGCCGCTTTGACTTTTCCGTTTGCCTGTCCGACTATCCGTCCGATGACGGCGCGGCGCGACTACGACGCGATCATCGTCGGCGCGAGCTTCGCCGGCCTCGCGGTGGCCCGTCGGGTGCGCGGCGACGTGTTGCTCGTCGACCGTCACGAGGTCGGCGCCGTCCAGACCTCCGCGTGCGGCACGCCGCTCTGGGTGCCCCGCTGGCTCGGGGTGGAGTCGAGCGTGCTCCAGGTGCACGATCGCCTCGACCTCCGCACGCCCGGACGCACGACCAGCTACGACCTGCGCGCGATCCCGTTCTGCACCTTCGACTACCGCGCGTTCGCCCGGGGCTTGCTGGCCCAGTCGACGGCCACCTTCCTCAAGACCGCGGTCCTCGGGCTCGAGGACGGCGCCGTGCGGACGACGGCGGGCCGTTTCACCGCGCCCGTGATCGTCGACGCCTCGGGCTGGCGGGGCGTCCTCGTCAACGGCCAGGGCCCGGCCCCCCCCGAGCACGGCGGATACTCGTTTGGCCTGGAGGCCCCGACGCCGCTCGGTGACGACAAGCTCACCTTCGTCGTGGACCGGCGCGTCGTGTCGCGCGGCCTCGGCTGGGTCTTCCCGGTCGGCCGCGGCAGCCTCATCGGGCTCGGCAGCTACGCGGGCACCTCCCGGCTCGGGCCGGCGCTCCGCCTGTTCCTCGCCGACCTCGGGGCCGCGCCCGCGGGCTATCACGGAACGTTCTTCCCGAGCCGGCTCGGCCGCCCCACCGTCGGGCGCCTCTTCGCCGTCGGGGACGCGGCCGGGCAGTGCCTGCCGCTCACGGCCGAAGGCATCCGGCCGGCACTCTACTTCGGGGACCGCTGCGGCGAGCTGATCCGCCGGGTCGTGGCCGGCGAGCTCGCGCTCGACTCCGCACTGGCCGACTACCGGCGGCTCGTCCTCGGCCACCGGCAGGCCTACCGCGTGCTCCTCTACGCCCAGTGGCTCGCGGCGCGCGCCCCCAGCCGCTGGTTCGGCACCATCGCCGCGGCCTTCGGCCGGTGGCCCTTGCTCGCGTACTGGTGGCCGCGCTACGGAACGTTCGGACGCCTCGCCCATGCCACGGGAGGAGCCTCGACGATGATCGCGCGGACCGGCGCGTGAACGAGCGCGTTCGCTGGGGGCTCGGCATCGCGGGGCTGGCCGCCGCCGGGGGGGCGCTCGCGTGGCTCGTGATCACCGGGGCCCCGATCGTCCGGTTCACGGAGCGGCTCTACGGCGACAACGTCTTTCTCAAGGAGACGGTCGCCGCCTGGGGCTGGGCGGCGCCGATCGTCTTCGTCGCGATCCAAGCGCTCCAGGTGATCATCTCCCCGATCCCGGGCGAGATCACAGGCCCCGTGGGCGGGGCCCTCTTCGGCACGCTGTGGGGCGTCGTGTACTCGACGATCGGGCTCACCGCCGGCACGCTCTTCTGCTTCTGGCTCGGCCGCGTCTACGGCGAGCCGCTCGTGCGCCCCTGGCTCAGCGAGCACCACTGGAACCGCGTGAGCTTCATCCTCGAGGCGGAAGGCGCGATCTTCTGCTTCATCATCTACCTGATCCCAGGTTTCCCGAAGGACATCGTCTCGTATCTGTTCGGGATCAGCCCGATCCCCTTCTGGGTGTTCGCGGTCGTGTCGACCTTGGGCCGGCTCCCCGGCACCTGGGTGTCGTCCTACGTCGGCGCCCACGTCGTCGAGCACCAGTTCATCTACGTGTTCGCGCTCTTGGCGCTCGTCGCCGCGGTGAGCCTGCCGCTCTACTACTACCGCCGCGAGATCACCGGCTACTGCCACCGACTGGGCGGGCGACGCCAGAAGGGACTTGACAGCGAGCGACCCGGATCCGTAGAGTGAGCGGTGCGATGCAACGGGTCGTAGCCGGGGCGGGGTTCAGTGTCGTGTCTTTTCCCTTCAGCGAGGTCTGCCCCCAGGCTCCGACCGACTGACGAGACCGGGAGCCACGGGCAGACCGGACGGCCCGTGGCGATGCGATCCAAGGCCGCGGGCGCACGGAGCCCGCGGCCTTTCGTGTTTGTACGAGGGGAGAGAGGGCCATGATCGTCGTCCTGAGGTCTCGCGCGAGCGAGGAGGAGATCGCCGACGTCTGCCGGCGCATCGAAGCGATGGGGTACCGCGCCCACACGATCCGGGGGGAGCTGCGCACCGTGGTCGGCGCGATCGGCGACGACCGCGCCAAGGACCGCCTCCGCGCGCTCGAGTCGCTCGAGTGCGTCGAGAGCGTGGCGCCGATCCTGCAGCCGTTCAAGCTCGCCAGCCGCGAGATGCGCGCCGAGCCGACCCGGGTCGTGGTCGACGACGTGGTCGTGGGCGGCCCCCGCGTCGTCGTGATGGCCGGCCCGTGCTCGGTCGAGTCGCGCGAGCAGCTCTTCGAGGTGGCCCACAAGGTGAAGGGGGTCGGCGCCACCGTGTTGCGGGGCGGCGCGTTCAAGCCGCGCACCTCCCCGTACGCGTTCCAGGGGCTGGAGGAGGAAGGGCTCCGGCTCCTGGCCGAGGCGCGAAAGGCCACGGGGCTGCCGATCGTCACCGAGGTCATGGAGCCCGACCGGGTGGAGCTCGTGGCGGCGTACGCCGACATCATCCAGATCGGCGCGCGCAACGTGCAAAACTTCTCCCTGCTCCGGCGCGTCGCGGAGTGCGGCAAGCCGGTGCTGCTCAAGCGCGGCATGGCCACCTCGGTCCAGGAGTGGCTCCTCTCGGCCGAGTACATCCTGGCCGGCGGCAACCCGAACGTGATTCTCTGCGAGCGCGGGATCCGCACCTTCGAGACCGCCACCCGCTTCACCCTCGATCTCAACGCGGTGCCCGTCGTCCGGAAGCTCTCGCACCTGCCGATCATGGTCGATCCGAGCCACGGCACCGGGCACTGGGACTACGTCGAGCCGATGGCCCGGGCGGCCGTCGCCTGCGGCGCCGACGGGCTCCTCATCGAGGTGCACCCAAAGCCCGAGGAGGCGCTCTCGGACGGGCCCCAGTCCTTGAAGCCCGAGCGCTTCGCGCGGCTGATGGAGTCGCTCGGCGCGGTGGCCCGGGCGGTCGGCCGCGAATTGTAGCGCTGCTATAATTGTTGGACGATGACGGGCGGTGAGCTCACGCCCCGGCGGGGGCCGTTCTCTACGAGCGTGGCCCTGTCGGTGGTGCTCCACGCCCTCGTCCTCGGCGCCATCGTGCTGCTCGTCCGGCCGGCGCCCCGGCTCGATGAGAAGCGGGGCGAGCCGCTGTTCGTCGAGCTCCCCAATCTCCCAGCGCCGGCGCCCAAGGGCAACCCGTCGGAGCGCTCGACGCGGGCGGCGCCGCCCGAGCGGGCGGCCGGCGCGATCCCTCCGGCACCGGCCAGTCCCCCGCCCGGGGCGCCCGAGGTCCCGCGGCCGGCGATCAAGGAGATGCCAGCGCCGGCGCCGCGCGTCGCGAGCGTGCCGCGCGTGGAGGCGCCGCCCGTGCCGCCGATGAAGGAGCGGGTCGCCCCGGTTCCGCGCCCGGAGCCGCGGGTGGCCCGGCCGGGGACTCCGCTGCCGTCCGCGGAGCATGAAAAGCCCGATCTGCTCGGGCTCTCGGAGCCGGCGCCGGCGAAACGCGAGCCGCAGGCGGCCCGGGAGCTCCCGGCGCGGGCGGCGCGTCCGGAGCCGGGATCCCCCACGGAGTCGAACTTCGGGAAGACCCGGGCGCCGCTGCCGCCGCCGCGAGAGGCTCCGGCCGAGGTGGGCGCGGGAGCGCCGTCCGGGACCACGGGGGCGCTGGCGCCGACCCAGACAGAGCCGGCCGCCGCCGCCGACCGGCTCGCCGCCCTGAGACCCCACCCGCCCGGGGGTGGGCTCCTCGGCGGCCGGGGCGGGATCGAGGGCGAGCCGATCCCGCTCGACACCAAGGACCCGAGGTTCGGCGACTACTTCGAGCGGCTCCGGCGCGCGATCCAGGAAAAGTGGCTCTACCCGCGGGAGGCGTCCGAGAAGAATATCGGAGGCCAGCTCGTGCTCGAGTTCGGGATCGCCCGAGACGGCCAGCTCCGCTTCATCGAGCTCCGGCGCTCGTCGGGCGTGGCGGTGCTCGACGACTACGCGATCAACGCGGTGAAGCTCGCGTCCCCGTTCCCTCCCATCCCGGACGGGCTGGGCCGGTCCGGAATCCCGGTGGTGGCCGTCTTCAACTACATTATCGAGGGCTCGCTCTACAACTTCCTGCGCTGAGCGGGGTGCGCGGAAAACGATCGATTCGACAGGCGTTTCGCTTGACAGTCCCGCGACGCCTGTGTAGGATGGGCCGTGTTTTTCGCGGCGTAGGCTCGTAGCTCAGTGGGAGAGCGCCTCTCTGACGCAGAGGAGGTCGGCGGTTCGAAACCGCCCGAGCCTACCACTTACAATTTCGCGCGGAGGGATGTTCATCGACGAGCGCGACAGCGGTGCGACACGCGTCCGGCGGCAGAGCACCACGGGAGGACGACTTCGGGTGCTTTTTTTGTCTCCGTGGGAGCATCCGTAGGAGCATATGGCAGAAACCGAAGAAGACCGGCATCTGAGATTCGCGGGAGGGTTTGACTGTGATCCGTCGCCGCTGCCGACGCTGCGCCACTCGGCCTCTCATGTCATGGCGCAGGCGGTCAAGCGGCTGTTCCCCGACGTGAAGCTCGCGATCGGGCCCGCCATCGAGGACGGCTTCTACTACGACTTCGCCAAGCCCGATCCCTTCACCCCCGAGGACCTCGCGAAGATCGAAGCCCTGATGCACGAGCTCGTCCGGGCCGACCTGCCCTTCGTGCGACGCGAGCTGCCGCGAGCCGACGCGATCCGCCTCTTCCGCGAGCGCGGCGAGCCCTTCAAGGTGGAGATCCTCGAGGGGCTCGAGGCCGACCTGGTCTCGCTCTACCGGCAGGGCGAGTTTGAGGATCTCTGCCGCGGCCCCCACGTGCCCTCGACCGGCCAGGTCACGGCCTTCAAGCTCCTGTCGTCGTCGGGTGCGTACTGGCGCGGCGACGAGCGGAACCCGATGCTCCAGCGCATCTACGGCACCGCGTGGCTGACCCAGGAGGAGCTCGACCGCCATCTCTGGCGCCTTGAGGAGGCGAAGAAGCGCGACCACCGCAAGCTCGGTCGTGAGCTCGACCTCTTCGACTTCTTCGACGTCGCCCCCGGCGCGCCGTTCTGGCTCCCGAAGGGGATGGTCCTGGTCCGCGAGCTCGAACGGTTCGCCCGAGAGTCGCTGGACGCGCGCGGCTACCAGGAGATCGCCACGCCGATGCTCATCCACAAGCGGCTGTGGGAGCAGTCGGGGCACTGGGAGCACTACCAGGACAACATGTTCCAGGTGGAGGTCGAGGGGCAGCTCTTCACGCTCAAGCCGATGAACTGCCCACCCTCCACCTACGTGTACCGTCGTGCCCTGCGCTCGTATCGCGACCTGCCGCTCCGATTCAGCGAGATGGGGCGCTGCCACCGTAACGAGCGGTCGGGGACCTTGACCGGACTGGTCCGGGTCCGTCAGTTCACCCAGGACGACGCCCATATCTATTGCCGTCCCGATCAGCTCGAGGACGAGATCACCGCGCTGCTGGAGCTGGTGCGAGAGTGGTACAAGGTCTTCACGCTGGAGCCGTCGTTCAAGCTGTCGACCCGTCCCGAGAAGTACCTGGGCACCCCCGAGCAGTGGAGCGCGGCCGAGCAGGCGCTGCACCAGGCGCTGAAGGCGAACGGCCTCGCCTACGACGTGGACCCCGCCGCCGGCGCCTTCTACGGCCCCAAGATCGACGTGGACGTCCAGGACGTGCTCGGCCGGCGCTGGCAGATCGCGACCGTCCAGGTCGACTTCACGATGTTGCCCGAGCGCTTCCAGCTCGAGTACATCGACAGCGACGGCCACCCAAAGCGACCGGTGGCCATCCACCGCGCCATCTTCGGCTCGTACGAGCGCTTCATCGGCATCCTCACAGAGCACTTCGCGGGCGCCTTCCCGACGTGGCTCGCGCCGGTGCAGGCGCGGGTGCTGCCGGTGAGCGAGAAGCACGCGGAGTACGCGCGCACGGTGACCCGGCGTCTGACCGAGGCCCGGATCCGCGGCGAGCTCGACGACCGCAACGAGAAGCTCGGCTACCGGATCCGCGAGGCGCAGCTGGCCAAGGTGCCGTACATGCTGGTCGTCGGCGAGCGTGAGGCGCAGAACGGCACGGTCAGCCTCCGGTACCGGACGGGCGAGGACCGCGGAGCGGTCCCGCTTGACCGCGTGCTGGCCGATCTCGCGCACGAGATCGGGTCACGCACCGTCACCCTCACCGTGGGCCGCTCGTGACGGGGCGGCCGACCCCCCGCGCCGCGCGAGCGCAGGGGGGCTCCCCCACCGCGCGCGCTGTTCACCCGAGCGTCTAGGAGCACACCCATACCACCGGCGAAATCCCAGGAAATTCGGGTCAACGAAGGTATCCGATCCCGCGAAGTGCGGGTGGTCTCCTCCGAGGGCGAGCAGCTCGGCGTCATGCCGATCCAGCAGGCGTTGGAGACGGCGCGCCAGCGCGAGCTGGACCTCGTGGAGGTCGCCCCCGAAGCCGCCCCGCCCGTCTGTCGCATCATGGACTTCGGGAAATTCAAGTACATGCAGGCGCGGCGGCAGAAGGAGGCGCGCAAGAAGCAGACGGTGATCGTGGTGAAGGAAGTGAAGATGGGCCCGAAGACCGAGAGGCACGACTTCGAGTTCAAGCTGAAGCACGTGCGCCGCTTCCTCGAGGAAGGCAACAAGGCCAAGGTCACGGTACGCTTCAAGGGGCGGGAGATGGCGCACACGGAGCTCGGCTGGAAGATGCTCAACAAGATGACCGAGGCCGTGGCCGACGTCGCCACCGTCGAGAACCATCCGCGGATGGAAGGTCGGATGCTCAGCATGATCCTGAGCCCCAAGGCCCACCACTAGGGCGATGTCCCACCCATGACCGGGCGCGCACGCGTCCGCCTCGGAGGCCCCGGATGCCGAAGATGAAGACCAAGCGGGGCGCCGCCAAGCGCCTGAAGAAGACCGCGTCGGGCCGGCTCAAGCGCCACAGCGGCTGGAAGAGTCATCTGCTCGAGGCCAAGTCGCCGAAGCGCCGCCGGCGCCTGCGCCACGCCGGACTGATCGCGAAGGCCGACGAGAAGCGTCTGAAGGTGCTGGTACCGTACCTCTAAGTCCCCAGACGGGGAGCGACACAGGGCAGGGCGCGTGAGGCGGCCTGCCGGGAGGAAGGGATGCCACGGGCTAAGGGCGGGCCGAAGACCCGCCAGCGTCGCAAGAAGGTGTTGAAGAAGGCGAAGGGCTACTTCGGCGGCCGCCGAAAGCTCTTCCGCACCGCGAAGGAGACGGTCCTCCGCGCCGGGGCCTTCGCGTACCGCGACCGCAAGCAGAAGAAGCGGCTCGCGCGGGCGCTCTGGATCACGCGCCTCAACGCGGCCTGTCGCCAGGCCGGCCTCTCGTATTCGGTCTTCGTCGCCGGGCTCAAGCGGGCCGGTATCGCGCTCGACCGGAAGATCCTGGCCGAGCTGGCCGTCAACGATCCTACGAGCTTCGCGAAGCTCGCCGAGACCGCCAAGGCGCAAGCCGGCTGAGATCGTGAACGGAGTCGAGGCCGACGATCTGGTCCGGCGGATTGACGGCTTTTCGGGCCAGGCGCGGGACGCCGTCGAGAAGGCCCGGTCGTCCGACGAAGTCGAGGCGCTCCGCGTCCGCGCGTTTGGCCGAAAGGATGGGTACCTGACGGCGTGTCTGCGCGAGCTCCCGCTCGTCCGCCCCCAGGAGCGCCGGCGGGTCGGGGAACTCGCAAACCGGGTCAAGCGAGAACTCGAAGAGCTGATCGAGCGGCGCTTGACGGAATTGCGCGGGCAGGAGCGACAGGCCGGCCGCGAGCCCCTCGACCTGACGCTGCCGGGGCGGCGGCCGGCCCTCGGGTCGGTGCACCCGCTCACGCAGGTCAACGACGAGATCGTCAGGATCTTCATGGGCCTCGGGTTCTCCGTCGCCGACGGCCCCGAGGTCGAGTCCGACTACAACAACTTCGAGGCCCTCAACATCCCGCGCGACCATCCCGCCCGGGACATGCAGGACACGTTCTACCTCTCCGCCGATACCCTGCTGCGCACGCATACGTCGCCTGTGCAGATCCGGACGATGAAGGGGACGCGCCCGCCCGTGCGCATCATCTGCCCGGGGCGCGTCTACCGGCGGGACGCCGACCTCACGCACTCGCCGATGTTCCACCAGGTGGAGGGGCTCGCGGTCGACCGCGGTATCTCGATGGGCGACCTCAAGGGAACGCTCGAGGTGTTCGCGCGGGAGATGTTCGGCGAGCGCTCGAAGATCCGCTTCCGCCCGTCGTTCTTTCCGTTCACCGAGCCGTCGGCGGAGGTGGATGTGCTCTGTTTCCTCTGCGGGGGCGTGGGCTGCCGCGTCTGCAAGTCGGGCTGGCTCGAGATCCTGGGCTCGGGGATGGTCCACCCGCAGGTGCTCCGCAACGTCGGGTACGATCCCGAGGAGGTCACGGGGTGGGCGTTCGGCATGGGCGTCGAGCGGATCGCGATGCTCAAGTACGGGGTCGACGACATCCGCGTCTTCTTCGAGAACGACCTGGGCTTCCTGACCCAGTTCGCATGAGTCACCCGATGAGCCGCGCGGCGCGGGGGGGACCGTCTGGCGCGACGCCGCGGCCGACGGGGGGGCGGATGGCCGGCGAGCGCTCGGAATGAAGCTCCCCTGGCGCTGGATCACGGAGTTTCTCCGGACCGACCTCACGCCGCAGACCGCGGCGGACCGGCTCACCAATGGCGGGGTGGAGGTGGGGAGCGTCGCGCGCCTGGCACCGGATCTGGCCCACGTCGTCATCGGCGAGATCGAGGCGATCGAACGCGACCTCGGCGGGCCCCCGGGCCACCCCCGCGTGCTCGTCGGCGTCAGCACGGGCCGCCAGCGCTTCCGGGTCGTGTGCGGCGCGCCGAACTGCGTCCCGGGGGTGCGCGCGGCCTTCGCGCCGCCCGGCGCCCGCCTCCCGGGCGCGCGCACGGTCGGGGTCGCGACGATCCACGGCGTCGAATCGCAGGGGATGCTCTGCTCCGAGCGGGAGCTCGGGCTCGGCGAGGAGCACGCGTCCGGCATCCTCGTCGTGGGCAAGGACGCGCCGCTCGGCGGCGATCTCGTTGCGTACCTCGGGCTCGACGACTGGGTGCTCGAGATCGAGATCACGCCCAACCGCCCAGACTGCCTGTCGGTGGTGGGCGTGGCGCGAGAGCTCGCCGCGCTCGGCGGCGGGAAGTTCCAGTATCCGGCCATCGCGGTGACGGAGGGCGGCGACGAGGCCCGGGCCCTGGCCCGCGTGCGCGTCGAGGACGTGGAGCTCTGCCCCCGCTACGCCGCGCGCGTGATCACGGGGGTCGCCGTGGCGCGGTCGCCGGCGTGGCTCGCCGCCCGGCTGCGGGCGGTCGGGCTCCGGCCGATCAGCAACGTCGTCGACGTGACCAACTACGTCCTGTGGGAACTCGGACACCCGCTCCACGCCTTCGACTACGACACGGTGGCCGAGCACACGATCGTCGTGCGGCGGGCGCGGCCGGGCGAGCCCGTGACCACGCTCGACGGCCAGGCCCGCGCCCTCGACGAGGGGACGCTCGTCATCGCCGATCCGCGGCGGGCGATCGCGATCGCCGGCGTGATGGGTGGCCGGGACACGGAGGTGACCGAGCGGACCACCCGCGTCCTCCTGGAGGGCGCTTACTTCCAGCCCGCATCGATCCGGCGGACCGCGCGCGGCCTCGGCCTCGCGACGGACGCCGCGTACCGGTTCGAGCGGGGCGCCGACATCGAAGCGCTGCGGGACGCCCTCGACCGGGCGGCCCAGCTCATCGCCGACGTGGCGGGCGGGGCGATCGCCCGCGGCGTTGTGGACGCCTACCCGACGCCGCGGCGCCGCCCGGCCGTCCGCCTCCGGATGAGCCGGCTCCGGCGGATCGTCGGGGCGAGCCCGCCGGTCGAGGAGGTCACGCGGATCTTCGAGGGGCTCTGCCTGCCGGTCCTCCGGACCGGAGAGGAACTCGAGGTGGAGGTCCCGAGCTTCCGCCGCGACATCGCGATCGAAGACGATCTGGTGGAAGAGGTCATCCGGGTCTGGGGCTACGACCGGATCCCGGCGACCTTGCCGGCCGGCATCCTGAGCCCCGTGCGAAGCCCGGCCGCACTCTCGCAGGCCGATACCGCGCGCCAGGCGCTGCGGGCGGCCGGGCTCCACGAGGTGATCACGTACAGCTTCGAGGACCCGGCCGCGCAGGCCGCCCTCGGCCTCTCCGGTGACGGGGCGGGCGGTGTCCGGCTCCTCAACCCGCTGAGCCAGGAGATGTCGGTCCTGAAGGCGGACCTGGTCAGCGGGCTTCTCAGAGCCCTCGCGACCAACGCGCGGCGCCAGCAGCCGACCGTCCGGCTCTTCGAGATCGGCAAGCACTTCACGCGCGCGGGCGAGGGGGTGGTGGAGAGCCGCTGGCTGGCGCTCGCGCTCACGGGCGCCCGGGCCGACCTCGCGTGGTACGCCAGCCGCGATCCGGTCGACGTCTACGACGCCAAGGGGCTGGCCGAGCACGTCCTGGCTCGCCTCGGGGCGGGCGCGCCCGAGGTCGACGCGGGGACTCTCGACCACCGCTACTTCGAGCGGGGGCGCTGGGCGCGGCTCCTGGTCGGCGGCGAGGAGGTCGCGGTCTTCGGCGAGGTCGCCCGTGGCGTGCAGGAGGCCTTCGGGGTCCCCTCGCCGGTCGTGTCGGCGGCGATCGCGCTCGACGTGGTCGCGCGACTCGCGGGCTCGCCGGCGCGCTTCGCCCCCTTGCCGCGGCACCCGTCGGTCCAGCGCGACATCGCCCTCGTCCTCCCGCTCGACCGGCCGGCGGCCGACGTCGAGCAGGCGATCCGCGAGGCGGGCGGGCCGCTGCTGCGGACCGTCACGCTCTTCGACCTCTACACGGGCCAGGGGGTCGAGGGGGGAGCGCGCAGCGTCGCCTGGCGGCTCGGCTTCCGCGCCGACGATCGCACGCTCACGGACGCCGAGGTCAACGACGCGTACCGCCACGTCGTCGAGACGGTTCGGCGCCGCTTCGGGGTGGAGGTCAGAGGCACGTGAGCAACGAACCGCTGCTCGAGCGCTTGGGGCAACTCGAGGCGGCCGTGCGGCGCGCGACCGAGACGATCGCGCGCCTCCGGGAGGAGAACGCGCGCCTCGTGGCCGAGCGCCGGCAGGTGTTGACCCACGTGGACAGCATCCTGAAGGACCTCGCCCGGCTCGACGAGAAGGCGTGAGGGCCGTGACCGACACGACCAACCGGGTCGAGTTCGAGCTGCTCGGCGCGAAGTACACGATCCGCACCGAGGCGACGCCGGACTACGTCCGACAGCTGGTCGCCTACATCGAGCGGAAGCTCCGGGAAGTCGGCGGCCCCGCCATCCCGGATCCCGCGCGGCGCCTGGCCCTGGTCGCCCTCCACATCACCGACGAGCTCTTCCGGGCGCGGGCCGAGCAGGCCCGCGCCGCCGGAGACGTCGACGCCCGGGTCGACACGCTGCTCAAGCTGCTCCACGAGGTGACGCCGCCCGCCGGCGATTCCACTTGACGCGCGGAGCCGACGCGGGTACATAAAGGTGTCCCTGCGCTGTCCGTGATGCCGGGGGAAGTTTCAACCTCGTTAACATAACGGGAGCTGTCCAGAGGGCGGTGTGCAAGCCCCTCCGAGAAGGGGAAGCCTAAAGCCCTCGTCGTTCGGCGCCCACCTGGTTTACCAGGTTCGAAACATCGTCGGCACACGGCAGAGGCGGGGATTTACTTTGTCCGGACGCCGCTCCCGCCTGCTATAATCGTCAAACCCGGTAGGTATTTGGGTGAGTCGTTGACGTCAACTCCGTGCGTCCTCTGGAGATGCACATGGATCCGATTTGGCTGCTTCCACCTGTTGGCCTCGGCGTCGGGCTCGTCGCCGGGGTCGCCCTCCACAAGGTCCTGACCGACCGCAGGATCGGAACCGCCGAGGTCCGGGCACGCCGGATCGTCGAGGATGCCCAGCGCGAGGCGGACACCCGACGCAAGACCGCCGAGCTCGAGGCCCGGGAGATCGCCCTCAAGACCCGCGCCGAGCTGGACGAGGAGACCCGCCGGCGCCAGCGCGAGATCCAGCAGGTCGAGCAGCGGATCGTCCAGAAGGACGAGCAGCTGACCCGCAAGCTCGACCAGATCGAGCGCCGCATCGCGGACTACGAGCTGAAGGAGCACAGCCTCCTCGGCCGCGAGCGCGCGATCGTCGAGAAGGAGACGCGGCTCAGCTCGGCGCTCGACGAGCATCGCCGCAAGCTGGAGGCGATCGCGGGGCTCACGGCCGAGGAGGCCAAGCGCCAGCTCCTCGTCGGCATGGAGGAGGAGGCGCGCCGCGAGGCCCAGCTCCTCACGATGCGCCTCGAGGAAGAAGCCCGCGAGACCGCGCATGCAAAGGCCAAGGAGGTCTTGGCCACGACGATCCAGCGGCTCGCGCCCGACTACACCGTCGAGACCTCGGTCTCAATCGTCGACCTGCCGAGCGACGACATGAAGGGGCGGATCATCGGCCGCGAGGGACGGAACATCCGCGCCCTCGAGCAGCACACCGGCGTGGACCTGATCGTCGACGACACCCCCGAGGCCGTCATCATCTCGGCGTACGATCCCTACCGCCGCGAGGTCGCGCGGCTCGCGCTCAAGACGCTGATCGCCGACGGCCGGATCCATCCCGCGCGCATCGAGGAGGTGGTCGAGAAGGTCAAGCGGGAGATGGAGCAGCACCTCAAGGAGGAGGGCGAGCGGGCGTGCTTCGAGGTCGGCGTCCAGGGGCTCCACCCCGAGCTCGTCAAGCTCGTCGGGCGGATGAAGTTCCGCACCTCGTACGGACAGAACTGCCTCCAGCACTCGAAGGAGGTCGCCTGGCTCGGGGGGATGATGGCGGCCGAGATCGGGGCTGACGTGAAGCTGGCCAAGCGCATGGGCCTGCTCCACGACATCGGCAAGGCGCTCACCCACGAGCAGGACGGCAGCCACCCGGAGCTGTCGCTCCAGGTACTGACGAAGTACAACGAGTCGCCCGCGGTCATCAACGCCGCGCTCGCCGGCCACGAGAACATCGAGCCGACGACCATCGAGGCCGTGCTCATCGAGGCGGCGGACGGGATCTCGGCGGCGCGGCCGGGCGCCCGGCGCGACGTGCTGGAGTCGTACATCAAGCGGCTCGCCAAGCTCGAGGAGATCGCGATGTCGTACAAGGGGGTCGAGATGTGCTACGCGATCCAGGCGGGTCGCGAGCTGCGCATCATGACGAAGGCTGACATTGTGTCGGACGTGGACGCCCACCAGCTCGCGAAGGACATCAGCAAGCGCATCGAGGCCGAGATGCAGTACCCCGGCCACATCAAGGTGGTCGTGATCCGCGAGACCCGGGCGGTGGAGGTCGCACGGTAGGCGGATGAACATCCTCATGGTGGGCGACGTGTTCGGCGAGCCGGGCCGGCGCGCGCTCCAGACGCTCCTGCCCCGGCTCAAGCGCGAGCACGAGATCGAGTGCACGGTCGTGAACGTCGAAAACGCCGCCGCCGGCTTCGGCGTCACCCCCCAGATGTGCCGGGACTTCCACGGGCAGGGCGCCGACGTGCTGACGTCCGGCAACCATATCTGGGACCGGAAGGAGATCGTCGAGTACATCGTCAAAGAAAACCTCCTGCTCCGGCCCGCCAACTTCCCGCCGGGGACGCCGGGCGCGGGCTACGTCACGGTGAAGTGCGGCCCCCACCGGGTCGCCGTGCTGAACCTGATGGGCCGCGTGTTCATGCAGCCGAACGACTGCCCGTTCCAGAAGGCCGACGAGATCGTGCCGCTGCTCCGGAAGGAGACGCCCGTCATCCTCGTCGACATGCACTGCGAGGCGACGTCGGAGTCGCAGGCGATGGGGTGGTACCTCGATGGGCGCGTGAGCGCGGTCGTCGGCACCCACCGTCACGTGCAGACGGCCGACGAGCGCGTGCTGCCCCAGGGAACCGCGTACATCACCGATCTCGGGATGACGGGCCCGACCGAGGGCGTCATCGGCGTCGATCGGGAGCTGATCCTCCAGCGCTTCATCTCACAGATGCCGGTGCGCTTCGAGCCCGCCAAGGGCCCCGCCGCCCTCCACGGCGCCGTCATCACGGTCGATCCCGAGTCGGGGCGGGCCTCCCGCATCGAGCGCATCCGCGTCCCCGCTTGAAGCTCCTCGACGGCAAGGCGGTCGCCCAGAAGATCCTCGGCGAGGTGGCGGGCGGCGTCCGCGACCTCCGCGCCCGCACCGGCGTCACGCCGACCCTCGCCGTCGTGCTGGTCGGCGACTTCGCCGCCTCGAAGATCTATATCGCGAACAAGAAGAGGGCCGCGGACGGCGTCGGCATCGCCTCGCGCGACTTCATCTACCCGGACGGGCTCAGCCGGCCCGCGCTGTCCACGCTGCTCGAGTCGCTCAACGCCGACCCCGCGGTGCACGGGATCCTGCTCCAGCTCCCCCTGCCGGCGGGGTTCGACGAGGACGCGGCCATCGCGGCCATCGGGCCCGAGAAGGACGTGGACGGCTTTCACCCCCAGAACCTCGGCCGCCTTCTGGCCGGCTCGCCGACGGTCCTGCCGTGCACGCCGGCGGGGTGTCTCGAGATCCTCGATCACTACGGCGCGGAGCTCAGCGGCGCCGAGGCGGTGGTGGTTGGTCGGTCACGGATCGTCGGCAAGCCACTGGCCCAGCTCCTGCTCGCGCGGAACGCCACCGTCACCGTGTGCCACACCCGCACCCGTGACCTCGCCGCCCACACCCGCCGCGCGGACGTGCTCTGCGTCGCGGCGGGCCGGCCGGGCGTGATCACGGGGCCCATGGTGAAGGCGGGGGCGTGGGTCGTCGACGTCGGGATCAACCGTCTCGAGACCGGCAAGCTCGTGGGCGACGTCGATTTCGACTCCGCGAGCCAACGCGCGGGGGCCATCACGCCCGTGCCGGGCGGCGTCGGGCCGATGACGATCGCCATGCTCCTCAGGAACACGCTGGCCGCGGCCCGCCGCCAGCTCCGCGCGTGATGGCTGCCGCTCCCGCGCGCCCGGGCCGACCCGCTCGGGGCGGCCGCCGCCGGCTTGGGCGGGGGGGGCCTGTCGGCGCGGGGTGCGCTCGGGCGCGCGCCCGGGGCGCGACCGGCGGGCTGCCGGCGTACTCGGCCGCGCGCGGACGGCGGCGCCTGCCGTGGACGAGCCCAGGCCCAAGCCCGACGGCCGCCCCCGGCGGGCGGGATCGCTGAGCATGGTCGACCGCCGGGTCTACACCGTGTCCGAGCTGACGACCCAGATTCGCGACGTGCTCGAGCAGCGGGTCCTGCCGTTCTGGGTCGAGGGCGAGATCAGCAATCTCCGCGTCCCCGGCTCCGGCCACGCGTACTTCACGCTGAAGGACGACCAGGCCCAGATCCGCGCCGTGCTCTTCCGGAACCGCCTGCGCCGCATCCGCTTCGAGCCCGAGGACGGCCTGCACGTCCTCGCGTTCGGGAGCCTCGAGGTCTACGCCCCCCGCGGGGAATACCAGATGGTCGTCGAGCTCATGGAGCCGCAGGGGCTCGGCGCGCTCCAGGTGGCCGTCGAGCAGCTCAAGGCGCGGCTCCAGGCCGAGGGCCTCTTCGACGCCGGGCGCAAGCGGCCGCTCCCGCAGTTTCCGCGGAAGATCGGCATCGTCACCTCGCCGACCGGCGCCGCCCTCCGCGACATGCTGCGCGTCATCGGCCGCCGCTTCCGCGACCTTCACATCGTCATCCGGCCCGTCCGGGTCCAGGGTGACGGCGCCGCCCGCGAGATCGCCGATGGCGTCGCCGACCTGAACGCGCTCGGCGACGTCGACGTGATCATCGTCGGCCGGGGCGGCGGCTCGCTCGAGGACCTCTGGGCGTTCAACGAGGAGGTGGTCGCGCGCGCGATCGTCGCCTCGAAGGCGCCGGTGATCTCCGGCGTTGGCCACGAGGTCGACTTCACGATCGCCGACTTCGTGGCGGACCTGCGCGCCCCGACGCCGTCTGCCGCCGCCGAGTTGGTCGTGCGGGAGAAGGAGGCCGTCGTCGACACCCTGCGCGACCTCCACCACCGCCTGACCCGCGCGATCCGGCGGCGGCTCGAGGGAGGCCGCGAGCGCCTCCGCCTGCACGCCGGGCGCCGAGTCCTGACCGACCCCTCGCGGCCCCTCCGGGACGGCCACCGGCGGCTCGACGACCTGGCCGCCCGGCTCCGCGGCGCCCTCGTCGCGCGCCGGCGCCACGCAGGCCACCGGCTGGCCCTCGCCACTCAGCGGTTGCATTCCTCGACGCCCGCTGTCAGGATTTCCACCGGCCGGGGGCTCCTCGCCCAGGTCCGGGGGGGGCTCGGGGCCGCCGTCCGGCGGTCGCTCGACCGGTCGCAGCAGCGAGTCCGGGTCGCCGCCGGCAAGCTCGACGGGCTGTCGCCGCTGGCCGTGCTCGGGCGCGGCTACAGCCTGACGCGGACGGCTGCCGGCGAGATCGTGCGCCGCGCGCGCCAGGTGGCGCCCGGCGACCCGGTGCGCGTCCTCCTGCACGAGGGACGGCTCGACTGCACGGTGGTCGCGACGAAGGAGAAGGATGATCGACCTCAAGTTTGAGGACTGCCTCACCCGACTGGAACAGATCGTGGGCCAGCTCGAGTCCGGCACCCTCCTGCTGGAGGACTCGCTCAAGGCCTTCGAAGAAGGCGTGGCGCTCGCGCGCCACTGCGCCAAGTACCTCGACGAGGCCGAGCGTCGGGTCGAGCTCCTCCTCAAGGAGGAAGGCGGCCTCCTCAAGAGCGAGCCCTTTACGATCGAGTCCGACGACGAGCGGTGACCGAGTTCGATTTGCCCTCCTATCTGGCGGAGCGCCGCGCCGCGGTCGATCGTGCCCTCGACGGCGCGCTGCCTGCGGAGGACGTGGCGCCCGCAACGGTCCACCGGGCGATGCGCTATAGCGTGCTTGCGGGCGGGAAGCGCCTGCGCCCGATCCTGGTCATCGCCGGCGCCGAGGCGGTCGGCGGCTCCAGGGAGCGCGTGATGCCGACGGCGTGCGCGCTCGAGTGCATCCACACCTACTCGCTGATCCACGACGACCTTCCCGCCATGGACGACGACGACTTCCGCCGTGGGCGGCCGACCAGCCACAAGGTCTTCGGCGAGGCGGTGGCGATCCTGGCCGGCGACGGGCTCCTGACGCTCGCCTTCGGCTTGATCGCCGACAACGGCGCCCTGCTGCCGGACCCCCGGGTGCTCCGGGAGGTGATCGCCGAGATCGCCGAGGCGGCGGGCACGCTCGGCATGGTCGGCGGACAGGTGGTCGACATCGAGTCGGAAGGCAAGAGGATCTCGGCCGAGACGCTCGAGTACATCCACGCGCACAAGACGGCGGCGCTGATCCGCGCGTCCCTCGTGAGCGGTGCCCGGCTGGCGGGCGGCTCTCCGGCGGCGCTCGACGCCGTGCGGGCCGCCGGCGGGCACCTCGGGCTCGCGTTCCAGATCGTCGATGATATCCTCGACGTGGAAGGTAGCCTCGCCGAGCTCGGCAAGACGGCCGGGAGCGACCGCCGGAAGCAGAAGGCCACGTACCCCGACCACCACGGCCTCGAGGCCTCACGCGTCCGGGCCAAGACGTTGATCGAGGAGGCGAAGGCCGCCTTGGCGCCGCTCGGGCCCGCCGCCAGCCCGATCCGCGCGCTCGCCGATTTCGTGCTCGAACGGAGGTCCTAGTCGTGTCCGCGATCACCGGCGTGTACGCGCGCGAAATCCTCGACTCGCGCGGCAATCCCACCCTGGAAGTGGAGGTCTCGCTCGAGTCCGGCGCCTGGGGCCGGGCCGCGGTCCCCTCCGGCGCCTCGACCGGCAAGCGCGAGGCCGTCGAGCTGCGCGACGGCGAGGCGAAGCGGTTCGGCGGCAAGGGCGTGCAGCGCGCGCTCAAGCATGTCGAGGAGTCGATCGGGCCCGAGATCGAAGGGATGGAGGCGACCGAGCAGGCCGCGGTCGATCAGGCCATGATCGACCTCGACGGCACGCCGAACAAGTCCGCGCTCGGCGCCAACTCGATCCTCGGCGTCTCGCTGGCCGTCGCCCGTGCCGCCGCCGACGAGGTGGGCCTGCCGCTCTACGCGTACCTCGGCGGCGTCGGGGCGCGGCTCCTCCCGGTGCCGCTCATGAACGTGCTCAACGGCGGGGCACACGCCGACAACGGCCTCGACATCCAGGAGTTCATGCTCGTGCCCGCAGGCGCCGAGAGCTTCTCGGCGGCGATCCGGATGGGCGCCGAGGTCTTCCACGCACTCAGGACGCTCCTCCGGGAGAAGGGCCTCTCCACGGGCGTCGGCGACGAGGGGGGCTTCGCCCCCGCCCTCGGCTCGAACACGGCCGCGCTCGACCTCTTCCTGCTGGCGATCGAGCGCGCCGGCTACCGGCCGGGCGACGACGTCCTCTTGGCGCTCGACGTCGCCGCCAGCGAGTTCGCGGACGAGGGGGGTCGCTATCGATTCCGGGTGGAGCAAAAGGAGCGGACGGCGGAGCAGATGGTCGAGCTGTACGAGTCGATGCTCGAGCACTACCCGATCTGCTCGATCGAGGACGGGCTCGGCGAGGATGATTGGGCGGGCTGGGGCCTGATGACGCGCCGGCTTGGCCAGCGCGTCCAGCTCGTGGGCGACGACATCTTCGTCACCAGCCCGGCGACCATCCAACAGGGTATCAAGAACGGCATCGCCAACGCCGTGCTCGTGAAGGTCAACCAGGTCGGCACCCTCACCGAGACGCTCGAGGCCGTCGAGCTCGCCAAGCGCGCGGGCTACGGCACCGTCATCTCCCACCGCTCCGGCGAGACCGAGGACAGCTTCATCGCCGACCTGGCCGTTGCGGTCAACGCGGGCCAGATCAAGGCCGGCTCGCTTGCTCGGGGCGAGCGCACCGCCAAGTACAATCAGCTCCTGCGCATCGAAGAGGAGCTCGGCCAGGCCGCGTCCTGGCCGGGACGCGGCCTCTTCACCCGCCCCCCCCGGTGAACCCGCGGATCGTGGGCGCGGCCGTCTCCGCGCTGGCGCTGGCGCTCGTCGCCTACGGCTCGAGCGGGCTCGTCCGGGTCTGGCAGATGAAGCGGGAAGTGGAGACGCTCGAGCGTGAGATCGTCACCTTGCGCGGGGAGACCGAAGACCTCGCGCGCTCGGTCGATCGCCTCCGGGGCGACCCCGAGACGATCGAGAAGATCGCCCGGGAGGAGTTTGGGCTGGTCCGGCCGGGCGAAAGAGTGCTGAAGTTTCCCTCGTCTCCGGGAGGTCGATAGAGTCGACATGGACCCTCTCTGGACGGTCCTGTTCTTCGTCTCGATGCTCTTCAATCTGCGCGCCTGCTTCAAGCTCCTGGTCGACTGGAAGGGCATGCTCACGACCTGTCGCTTCGTCGGCGCCGCGTACGAGCGGCTCCGGGCGCTGCCGGACGAGACCGCCCTTGAGGCGGACGAGCGCGCCCCCATGTTCCTGCTCCTCGTGCCCGCCTACCAGGAGCCTGCCGTGGGCGAGACCGTCCGGGCGCTGCTCGCCTCCCGCTACCCGCAGGGCCGGTTCCACGTCGCGGTCGTCACCAAAGAGGAGGAGGAGGGCGCCCCGCATCCGCTGATGAGCGTGAGCACGGGCGAGCTCGTGCGTCGTCTCCGCGCCGAGCTGCCGCCGTATCAGCAGAAGATGGTCTCCGCGCTCGTGATGCCGGGCTCGGGTCGCAAGGCCCACCAGCTCAACTGGGCGATCCGTCCCGAGAACCTCTCGGCGATGCTCGGCGACGACCGGCGACCGGAGGACGTCCTGGTCGGCGTGAGCGACGCCGACTCGCTGCCGGACCCGAACACGCTCCGCTGGATCGCCGCTGAGGAACTGACCGGCCGCGGGGCGCACGCCTATCAGGGCGTGACACTCTCGTTCGCCAACTTCGATCGGCTCGACCATCGGGGGCGCGTGTGCGCCATCCAGCAGTCCTCGATCTTCATCCGCATCTCCGTGGCCCGCCTGATCAACGAGCCGAAGCGGATCCGCCTCTTCGAGCGCTTCACGGCCCGCATGCCCGCGCTCGCGCGCGGGATCCAGCCCCTGTTCGAGTTCTGCTTCCGCCGGTCCCAGATCTGCCTCGGCCACAACCAGTTCGTGCGGCTCTCGGTCCTCCAGAAGCTCGGCGGGTTCCCGAGCGAGGGCGCCACCGAGGACTCGACGCTTGGCTACGTACTCGGGGCCCACGGCATTCTGATCAAACCGCACCCGCTGCTCGAGCTGACGGACCTGCCGGAGACGTCGGAGAAGGTGGTGCGCCAGAACGCCCGCTGGTACAAGGGGGTGCTCGACGACATCCCGTATCTCTGCCGGACGTGGCGCGAGCGCCCGACCGCCTTCAACCTGGCCCAGCTCTGCCGGCACGTCGGCAACAAGGTCGTCGAGTGGCCGATCGCCGCGTTCGTCTACCCGGTCGCGGGCTTCCTCGGCTGGCACCTGGCCTACCGATTCTGGGACCGCCCGGTGCTCTTCACGCTCTCGCTCGCGTTCCCGTCGATCTCGCTCGGGCTGACGATCTGGGTGGGCGGCATCGTCACTCAGGACCTGCTCGAGAGCCTCCGGCCCTACTTCCCGCGCCCCGTGAACCTCGCCCGGACGACGCTCCGGGCGAAATTCTGGGGCACGTTCCGCTGCCAGACGTACTGGCTGCTCGCAACGCGCGGGTCGTGGCGGGTGCTCTGGGCCTTGGTGCGGGCACGGCGCTTCGAGGTGGGCAAAACCGATCGCGTGAGCCGCTGATCGGTGCGGCGAGCCGCCTCTCAGAGCATCCGATCCTTACGTTGACCACCATCGCCGCTGGAGTCACGACACGCTGGTGGACATCTGGCAGCCATTCGCCGACGAGGGGTCAAAATCAGACCCGACCCCGTCCGCTCAAGTTTCGCGCTACCTTCCTTGTCCACGAAGAACTCGTGGGACGCCTTACTGTGCGAGCCCCGCGGCGCGTCAACGTCAAGGGGAGGTCGTCCTCTACCGCGCGGACGAGGAAGGCACGGCTGTGGCCGAGGTGAGGCCCGCCCGTGGAGAATATGTCTTGAGAGTCAGCCCGAGAGTGTAGGGACCTCGGGCCCTCCCGCCGCCGTTTGACCATCCCGCTCCCGCCGAGACCGCACCGCTCGACGAGTCGCCCGGGTTGGCCACGGACTCCCCGTCAGTGCCCCCGGAGTTTCGGATCCAGGAGGTCGCGGAACGCGTCGCCAAGGAGGTTCGAGCCGAAGACGAGGACGCTGATCGCGATCCCTGGAACGAGGACCAGCCAGGGTGCCTTCTGGGCGTATTCGGCCGCCGAGACGGAGAGCATACGCCCCCACGACGGAAGAGGCTCGGGCACGCCGAGGCCGAGGAAGGACAGGGCGGCCTCCACGAGGACGGCGCTCCCGAGCTGTGCGGTCGCGAGCACGATGAACGGGCCAAGCGTGTTCGGCAGGATGTGACGGAAGGCGAGGCGGCCATGGCCGCCGCCGAGCGCGCGGGCCGCCTCCACGTATTGCAACTCACGAATGGTGAGCACGCTCGCGCGGATGACTCGTCCCGCCCGGGGGACAATCGGGACCGAAATCGCGACGATCACGTTCGGCAGCGAGGGGCCCAGGGCCGCCGACATCACCAGCGCGAGCACCAAGAGGGGCAGGCCCTGAAGGATGTCGAGCGCGCGTTGGGCGAGAAGGTCGGCGTTGCCCCCGAAATATCCTGACAGCAGACCGATCAGGCCACCGAGAACGGAGCCGAGCACGGTCGAAAGGAGCCCGACGACCAGCGAGACCCGCGCGCCGTAGACAATCCGGCTGTAGACGTCGCGCCCGAGATGATCGCTCCCGAGCCAGTGCCGGGCGCCCGGGGGCTCGAGCGTGTGGGCGGCATCCGTATCGATTGGATCATGGGTGGCGAGCGATCCCGCGAAGACGGCGGCGAGCGCGACGACGAGCATCAACGCCCCGCCAACCGCGCCGAGGGGTTTCCGCCGGCAGAACCATCCGAGCGCGCTCCACGCCCGGAGGCGGGGGACGGGACCCCCGACCGCGACAGATACGGGACGCGCGACGGCGCCGCCGACGCCCCTACTTGGCATACCGGATACGCGGGTCGAGCCAGGCGTAGAGGAGGTCGACCCCGAGGTTGGTGAGGATGACGACGATCGCGATGAACATCACGAGGTTCTGGACGACGGGGTAGTCGCGCCAGAGAATTGCCTGCACGAGGAAGCGGGCGACGCCGGGCAGGTTGAACACCGTCTCCGTCACGACGAGGCCCCCGATGAGGAAGGCGAACTCGATGCCGACGACGGTGACCACCGGGAGGATCGCGTTGGCGAGCGCGTGCCGCCAGATCACCGCCCGGCCGCTCTGCCCCTTCGCTCGCGCCGTGCGGATGTAGTCCTCGCGCAGGACCTCGAGCAGCGCCGACCGCGTGAGGCGCATGATGAGGGCGGATGAGCGGTAGCCGACCGCGAGCCCTGGCAAGAGGAACTGGACGAGATGGACCGGCAGGTTGGCGGCGGGGGACACATAGGTGACCGGCGGGATCCAGCCGATCCAGGCCACCAAGGTGAGGATGATGACCATGCCGAGCCAGAAGGAGGGCATCGACAGACCGGCCAGCGAGAAGATCCGCAGCGTGTGGTCGAGAGCGCTGTCCTGCCGCACCGCACTGATCACTCCGGTCGGAATGCCGAGGAGCGCCGCGATCGCCGTCGAGATCAAGGCCAGCTCCACGGTGACGGGGATGAGCGGCTTGACGAGCTGCCAGGCGGGCAGGTCATAGCGGTAGGACTTGCCGAGATCTCCGCTGACGACGTCGGCGACCCACCGCAGGTACTGCGCCCAGATCGGGCGATCCAGGCCGAGCTCCGTCATGATCTGGCGCTTCTCGGCCTCGTTCACGTAGCCCCCCGCCGCGAAGAGGATGTCCACGATGTTGCCGGGGGCGAGTCGGAGCAGGACGAAGATGACGACCGACATGCCGAACAGCGTCACCACGGCGACGCCGAGGCGGCTAGCGACATAGGTGCGCATGGCTACTCCGCCCGGGTCGGCCTGGAGCAGGCTGGTGCTACCGGTCCAGCCAGACGTCCTGCATGCGGCTCCAATTGTAGGCCGAGTGGTGGGGGACGAGGTTTCGGACGTATGGCCACTGCGCGTAATAGTCGAGGCGCCAGCCCATGACCGGACGCGCCGCGTCCACCTCGAGCTTTTTCTGGATCTGCCAGACGATCGCGAGGCGCTTCTTCGGATCGATCTCCCTCGACTGCTGCTCGATCAGCTCCATGACCTGGTCGTCGCAGTAATCGCCGTAGTTCCGTGGCGACCCGCACGCGTAGTTCTCGTACAGGGCGGAGTCCGGGTCGTCCAAGCCGAAGCCGGTGAGGTTCGCGGCCATGTCGAACTCCCGTCGGGTCACCAACGGATGCCACTGCGCCGTCTCCACCTGCTTCAGCGTGCTTTCGATGCCGACCTGCTTGAGCTCGTTGATCACGAACGACGCGAAGTCGACGTACTGCGCCATCGCCCGCGTGGCGACTTCCAAGCGGAGGGGCCGCCCGGGACCGTACCCGGCGTCGGCCAGGAGCTTCCGGGCCCGCGCCTTGTCGTCGGCCGGCCGCCCGTAGCCCGGCAGGTCCGCGAGGTCCGCGGGCGGGAGGCCCCACGTCCCCCGGGGCGGCGGGCTGAGCGCGGCCCCCACCACGGCGCCGCCCTGATGGACCGCGCGCACGTAGGCGCGACGGTCGACGGCCAGGCTGAGCGCCCGCCGGACCTGCACGTCGTTGAAGGGCGCCCGCTTGGTGTTGAGCAGCAGATTGTCGTTCACGCCGATGTTGAGTTCGGTGACGACCATTCGGGGTGCGGCCGCCTTGAGCTGCTCGACGATGGTCCGCGTGCCCTCGATCGGCATGGCGGCATCGAGCTGCCCGGCCTGCAGCGCCGCAAACCGGGTGCCCCGCTCCGCGATCACGACATACCGGAGGCCGTCGAGGTACGGGCGACCTGGCACGAAGTAGTCCGGGTTCCGGACGTACTCGACGTACTCGCCCCTCCGCCATTCCTTCAGGCGGAAGGGTCCCGTGCCGACGCAGCGGGTGCGGAACTCGGCCGGCGCGAGGTGGGCCGGGTAGATGGGCGAATACCCCGACGCGAGCATCAGCAGGAGCGAAGGTTGCGGGCGCCGGAGCCGGAAGGTGACGGTATAGGGATCGGGCGCGTCGATGGCCTCGACCGTCGCGTACCAGTCCTTCCGGGGATTGATCCGGAGGTGGGCCGAGGCCTCCGGCGCCTCCCGAACCATGTCGAAGGTGTACTTCACGTCTTTCGCGGTAAACGGCTCGCCGTCGTGCCACCGGACGTTACGCCGGAGGGCGAAGGTGAGGCTCCGGTAGTCGGTCGCCCACGACCATCGCTCGGCGAGGTCGCCGACGATGGTGTCGGCTCGCTCCACGGGCTTGAGCGGATCGAAGGTGACGAGGTTGTTGAAGCAGGGAAGGCTTGGCCAGACCGTCGAGTTGGTCGCGGTCTCGTGGATGGCGAAGCCTTGCGGCAGGTCTTCGCGCTGCATGAGCCGAAGGATCCCGCCGCGCCGAGGAGCCGGCGTCGCACGAGCGTCCGGAGGACGCACGCCGTTGACCGCGATGACGGCCAGCGCAAACGCCAGGAACGCGGACATCGCTGAGGTCACTCTGAGCCCCCCTCGCCAGAAACGACTCGGGCGATGGCCGAGTGTACGCGACTCCTCCGCTCGAAGACAATGGCGCGCAATCGGATCAAAACTCGGTTCCCAAAGGGAGGGCTGTAGATCGGAATGACGCCGAGAGGCCCGCCGGCCGCAAAGGGCGTGGCAGCCGCAATTGCGCGCGGAGCCGATCCGGGCGACGATAGCGCGAAGATTCGCGTAGAGGAGAACAGGGACATGATCAGGGGGATCCTAGCCGGGGTGTTCGCTCTGCTGATCGGCGCGATCGCGCTGGCGGCGGACATCGACGACACGCGCCTGCTGGCCGCGGCCACCGACCCGGCCAGCTGGCTCACCTACGGCCGTGACTACGGCAACCAGCGCTTCTCCCCGCTGGCCGGCATCAACGCGTCGAACGTGACGCGGCTGGCGCCGCGCTGGATCTACCAGAGCGGCGTGTCGGCGACCTTCCAGGCCACCCCGATCGTCGCCGACGGCGTGATGTACGTATCGCTCCCCTTCAATGACGTCGTGGCGGTGGATGCGCGTACGGGACGCGAGCAGTGGCGGTACCAGCACCAGCGGCGCCGCCCGGCGATGTGCTGCGGCCCCGCCAATCGCGGGGTGGCCGTGGCCTACGGCCTGGTCTACGAGGCCACCGTGGACGCCCGCCTGATCGCGCTCGACCAGAAGACCGGACGGCTCGTCTGGGAGGTGCCGCTGGTCGAGAACGACCCGGGTGTGACCGAGCACAGCGAGCAGCTGGCCGCCGACGACCCGCTCCGCGGGCGGCGCGTCACGGGCTCGACGGGAGTCGGCGCGAACATGGCGCCCCTCGTCTACAAGAACCGGGTGATCGTGGGCATCACGGGGGTCGGCTACGGCTTGCACCTCGATTCGGAGCGGCCGGGCGCGCCGGTCGGCACCGTGATCGGCATCGCAGGCCAGAGCGCCCGCGCAGGGTTCTACGCAGCCTTCGAGGCGAAGACGGGGAAGCGGCTCTGGAAATTCGACACCACCGCCGAGCGGGGCTGGGAGGGCCGGTTCCGTCCGACCACTCCCGACGGGGCGCCGCTCGACCGAGACCTCGAGCGCGAGCGAGCGACACTAACCCGGTACGAGGACGCCTGGAAGACCGGGGGCGGCTCGGCCTGGACGACGCCCGCGATCGACCCGGAGCGACGGCTCGTTTACCTCGGGGTCGGCAACCCGTCACCGCAGATGGACGACCTCACCCGGCCCGGCGACAACCTCTACACGGTGT
>WNFT01001431.1_pt1 | contig 41938 bp, 23 predicted proteins | sample 5400191 | NCBI WGS metagenome assembly WNFT01 (sample SAMN13153359, study PRJNA577476) | soil metagenome | isolation source: 80 cm saprolite under Madrone tree | place: USA:California | collected 2016-06-14 | reverse complement strand
GCCCTCACAACCCTCAAACGTCGCGGCGCGATCGCACTGCCCGACAAACATCGGGTGATGGTCATCGATCCCGGGGCCCTGATGGATGAGCAGCGCAGTCCGCCGAGTTAGTGCCCGTCGCCGCTAAGCCATAGCGCTCGCACTGCGGCGCGCAGAAACGCGGAAGAGAAATACAATGAGTGGAGTATTAGGAACCATCATTTATCCTTGTTAAACAATAACTTACAAAATGTCATACAGCTTATCCGCACCTATACCCACGCCAACGTTGGGGATCGAGGGAACAGCGCGGATGAAGTGTGATAAGCCTCCCCCGCGGGCGCAAGGTTAACCTATCAGGCGACCGCTCTGGCGGAGATCTAATCCATCCACTTGCCGGGTGCCAGGCACGGGCTAGATACACGGTATGACAGACGCAGACCTTGGACCGCCGGAATTGCTCAAACACGCCTCGCACGAATACCTTGTTTACGAGGTCGCGGGCCATATTGAAGTGCCGCCTAGCTCTATCAGGGTCAGATTGGAGCGCCACGGCAGCCCCAAGTTTTCGGTCTACTGCACCGGCAGCTTTATCCGCGGGAAGCTTGGCCAGGTCCAGACGCCCGATATTGAGCAGGCGGATTCAGACGAAGAGCGCACGATGATCCGATTGGTTGAAGGTTCACCAGAGCTTCAGGGCTTTGTGAGAGCCTGGATTGAGTACTGCTACCGGAAGCATGAGGTCGGCTCTCGCGGCACCGCGTAAGCTCATCGGCCCGCCGTCCCGGAGCAACCCCTCGATCGCAGCCCAACTCTGGGTAGTATCCAGAGCTGGCGCTCAGGCGAGATTGCGGCTCGCGGGCACCGCGAGAGGGGGCTTTTGTCAGCGGCGAAGCCGTGCGGAGCGCAAATTCCCACTCTATAATGACCGGAACGCATGTCACTGTGACAAGGCATGGGAATGGAAGCTCGTGTCAGCCATCTCGCAATCGGGGCCTTGATGCTGTTGCTCGTGTGCAGCATCCCGGCATTGTTGGTTTGGTCCAGCAAATCAACCGAGCAAAACCCGGTCGAGCATTACATTCGCTTTGCAGGTTCGGTGGCAGGCCTCGATGTAGGAAGCAGCGTGCTGCTTGGTGGCATACCGATTGGGCGTGTGACGAGCGTGCGCACTGATCCACAGGACACTTCGCTTGCCCGCGTAAACATATCGGTCAATGGCGCGGCGCCTATTTACTCGGGTTCGAAGGCGACGATGGAACGGCAGGGCATCTCCGGCAATGTCCTGGTCAACATTAGCCGGGGCGGCCGAATGCACGACCGGCGGCTAAAGCCAGGCGAAGAGATCGCCGCCAGGTACTCGCCGTTCGCGAAGCTGTTGGCGGAATTGCCGCAAATGGAAGCGCGCGGCAATCTGCTGCTCGACCGCGCCAGCACGTTCATCAATGCCCAAGATGCCTCCGTAGCCGATCACATCCTTGCCAACATAGAGAAGTTGCGCATTCAAATCGCGACAGAGACTCCTGCGTTCAACAGCATTGTGGCCGAGTCCAACGATGCTGCCGTGCAGATCAGGCGAGCATGGGAGGAGTTTCAGCAGGAATCCCGGAGTATCGACCAGCTCAAGGCCGCCGCGAAAGCAGCCCAAAAGGAAACCCAGGACCTAACTTCAAACTTTAGCAAAATCGAGACCAACCTCAGCCAGTTTATCGAAGATAATCGTCAGCCGATCCACGATTTCTCAAGCAGCGGATACTCACAAATATCGCCGATGATCAGCGAACTACATCAACTCGGACGGAATCTGGAGCGTCTCTGGACCGAAGTGAGGCAAGATCCCGCGCGCTTCTTCCTAACCGACCGGGAACAACAGGGGTTTGTGCCCCCACCGAGCACAAGCCGGCATCACTGACTGGCAGAATCGGCGGGCAATGAACAGCGTCGGCGCGAACGTCCAGTATGGTCGGCGCTTTTCAATTCAACGGCTCCTCCTCTCGCCGTCTCGCGTTACCCTGAGCGACGGAGCTCGGTAGGGGAAAGAACGGCATCACCGAAGCTGAGCGGCGGCGCTGCCCAAGACAACGGTGATGTGATGAATGGCCCGACCGGACGACTAATCAGGATCGAGCAGCGATGCAAATCAATCCGAAGCAGTCAGGACCGCGATTGGAAGCGGATCGAAAAGCCGATACAAATCCAGCGAACTGTGGCGATCTACAACGATCCGGCGCCCAACTAGAGCATCGGTGGAGGTGGTGCCTGGATCGACCGACAGCCGAAGTTTTGTGCCGCGCCACGCTTCTGGGCGGTGGAGTCCGCCAGCTGACGTCGCACCCAGACGACAGAACAGCCGACCGATTGCGACGATCAAGCTGTGATTGCCGACGCGCCGGCGAAAGGCGACGACATGGGCCGCTGCGGGGCCGTGGAGGCTCAGCGGCTGGTAGTCGCCCCCGGTAAAGAGCTCCGGCAGGCTCCGCCTGAGCGAAAGCAGCGACAACGTGAGCTGCAGCTTGATTCGCCCGTCCGGCCACGCTGCTGCCAAATCGCGCCAGGCCGTCAGCCGCGCGTCGGGAGGGAGCGCGGCAATAGCCTTCGCTTGGCTAAACAGATGTTGACGAGCCGAGAAATCCACGGGTCGACGGTTGTCGGGGTCGACAAGGTTGAGATCCCAGAGCTCGGTCCCCTGATAGACATCCGGAAGCCCTGGCGCCGTCAGCTTCATTGCCGTTTGGGCAAGACTATTCAACGCGCCGCAGGGGGCAATTCGATGAACGAACCCGGCCATGTCCTCCAGGAACCGGCGCGAGCGCCGCAGATCCATGAGGCGTTCAAGGAATCCGAGGCAGGCTTTCTCATATTCCGGATCCGGAGCGAGCCAGTTCGTTTCTTGCTTGGCTTCCCTGAGGGCCTTTAGCAGATAGGCCCTCATTCGCTCGACGAATGAAGGCAAAGCCCGGCGAGCCCCGGGCCCGATCTTCAGGAGTTCATAGGGCCAAGCTCCTACGAGTACCTGGTAGAGAAAATATTCGTCGCTGGACCCGGGTGCATACCTCTCGCCAACGCGATCCTTGCTTGCCGCGTTACGCCTTGCCCAGGCGCCGACGCACCTTTCCCATTCGGCAGGAATCTCCGACAGCACATTCAGCCGCGCCCGACTGTCCTCGCCGCGCTTCGTGTCATGCGTCGACGTCGCCAGCATCGTTCGTGGCCAACGGCGCGCCTGTTCGGCAAGGCGCCGGTGGAGGGTCGTCGCGGGAGACCCGAACCGGCGTGGATCGCCGCCGACTTCATTCAACGAGAGCAGGCGCAGATACCGATAGAAGACGGTATCCTCCAGTCCCTTGGCCATGACCGGTGCCGAAAACTGCTGGAAGCGCTGCGCGGCTCTTGTCGCGGCTCTGCTGGGCACATATGCGCGGCGCCGCAGGGCCTCGCCCTTCAATGCGTGCTTAAGAAACGCATACACGAGGCGTCTGCGCCCTTTCACCTTGCGGCTTGCGTCGGCGATGGCACGATCGATCAGGCGGCGGTCCTCGGCTGACATGCCGCCGGCGCCCACGTAGGAGCGATAGACCGGGAAGCAGATGGCAATCTGGCGGAGCGCCGCGCGGACCTCGTCCGCCTCGAAATTGGCTGCGGTCTCGCTTGCCGCGGCAAGCTTCTGGAACGGGACCACCAACCGATCGAGATCGGCCATAAAGGCGGCATCGATCGCCTCGCCCTTGGCACGCCGCAGCATCTCCTCGAATCGGTGCGGCTGCCCGGTAAATCGCTCCCAAATCCGCTGCATCGGCCGCGCGCCGGAGGGATCAACGAACATCTCGTTGAGGAGCGCAACGAAATCGTAGCCGGTGGTGCCGTCGACGGGCCAATCGCTGCGCAGCGGCTCCTCGCGGCCCAGGATGAGACCATCGACATGATCGAGGCGCAGCCCCTGAACCTTGCCCGCGGCAATGAGTTGGCCGACGAATTCGTGGCAGCGGGCGAAGACCGACGGCCGCTCCATGCGAACGCCGATGAGCTGGTTGATGTCGAAGAAGCGGCGATAGTTCACCCGAGTGGCCGCCTGACGCCAGTCCGACAGCCGATAGTGCTGCCGGCCCAGAAGTCGATCGATATCGGCGTCGGGCGCGGACATCGCAGACGCGATCACGTCAGCATAGTCCTCGATGCGGATAGGCAGGCGGTGGTCGAAATACCAGATGTCGAAACGTCCATTCTCGCGCTCGAATCGCAGTTGCAACTCTCCGCGGGCGAGCACCTTCTCATAGGTGTCCGCCAACAGGGGAACCAGAATTTTGCCGCGAAGCTCCGGCCAAGGCGGAGCCCAATCCACGTCGAAGACCTCGGCCGTGGAGGCCGCCGGCCCCTGCTCCAGCAGTTCAAGCCACCACCGATTCCGGGATCCGCCGATGCCCATATGGTTGGGCACGAAGTCCAGGATCAGCCCCATGCGAAGGTCGCGAAGCTTTGCCGTGAGGCGATCGAAGGCTTGGGCCGAACCCAGAGCCGGATTGAAGCGTTCATAGCTCGTCACGTCATAGCCGTGGCTGCTGCCGGCCTGGGCCTCCAGGATCGGCGACAGATAAAGATGGCTGATCCCGAGTTCCCTGAGATAGGGCAACAACGTCGTTGCCGCCTCGAAGTCGACCGCCCCGCCGAGCTGCAAGCGATAGGTCGACAGCAGCTCGGTTCGGTTGCATTGGTTCTCTGCCCGGTGAGCGCCAGAGGCCGGCGCACTCCGTCCGGGGCGCCCTTCGGCGACGGCAGTAAGGATGCTTTTAGCGCGCGGTGCCGCAAGCAAATCGCCAAGATCGAGCGGAAGCTTGCGCCGCCAGTTCGGGTGCTCATCCACGGTGCCGGGCATGTTGATCTGGTCGAGGGATCCTGCGATGTCCTCGAGTTGCACCATGACGAGACGCGAGCGGCTACGGGCCAGGAAGCGATGGACAGACTCGCTCGGTATGGGCCTCTGCTTTGCGGGCAACCCCTCGCGACGAAGGGCCGCTATCAGCGCCCGGCGCAGGCGGCGGCGATTCTTGCGTTCCGATATCTCGGCCGTCCGATCCGGAAACAAAGAGAGCTCGCTCTTGGTCTCGATGTCGCGCCCGGCCCAAAACCCGGCAAGCGTCGGCAGATCATGGGTCGAGACCTGCGCCAGGGCGTCGCGCGGCCAGGAAGCCGGACGCAAGAAAGCGCCCTTCTGTCCGCGCATGAAATAGAGCAAGCGATATGAGAGAATCCCGCGCGCCTGGATGGTCTCTGAAAACCCGGCCGGCACGGTGCCCAGATCCTCGCCCACCACCAGACAGTGATTGCGCTGACTCTCCAGCGCCACCACGCCAAGCATCTCGGCGAAGGGATAGCCGACGTAGACACCATCCTTCGGCCCCCCATCGCGCGGAATCCAGAACAGGCGCTTCAACCCCAGAATGTGATCGATGCGTAAGGCGCCGGCGTGTCGCATGTTCGCCCGCAGCGCGTCGATGAAGGCGCGATATCCTGTTGCCCGTAGCGCACGCGGGCCAAGGGGCGGCATGCCCCACATCTGTCCAAGCATGTTCCAGGCGTCAGGCGGCGCGCCGACAGACCAATCCAGAGCGGCACTCCCCTTGCTGGATCGCGCCTGGCTGGTCCAGGCATCGGCCCCGCTGGGGTCGAACCCCACCGCGAGATCGCGATAGAGTCCGATTTCCATGCCGCTATTGCGCGCGCGGGCGGCGGCGTCAGCCAACTGCAGGTCGGCTTGCCATTGCAGATATTCGAAGAATTCCAACCGCTCGAGATGCCCGGTGGCAAAGCGGCTCACGGCTTCGCTGTCGGGTCGGCGAAATTCAGGTGGCCAGAGGCGCCAATCGCCTTCCCAGCCCTTCGCCCTCAGGTGCTCTCTCAAAGCCTGATGCAAGGCAAACCGGCGAAGTGCCCCTTCCCCCTGGCGTTGAAATGCACGAAACGCTTGCCCCCGCGCGTCGGTCTGGTCGGCCAGATGCTGGCTTCGGAAGTGGTCATAGAGGGGCAGCAGCGCGTCGCGCTTCAGGCAGGCGACGGCTGTATAATCCACCAACGCGGCCGCTCTCGCCCCCTGCAGAGCCTGCATGAAGCCAGGCCGCGTAACTAGTTCCCGGGCCGCCGCGCACTCGGCAAAGTCAGGGATTGCCGTTACATCGAGATAAAGGGAGTTCAGAAAGAGACGACTGCTGGGCGAATATGGACTCGCTCGCTCCGGTTCATCGTCGAACAGGGCGTGCAGCGGATTGACCCCAACGGCATCGGCCCGAAGCGCCGCCGCCGCTTCCAGCAAATCGCCCAGATCGCTGAAATCGCCGATGCCCCAATTGCGCGATGTACGCAGAGCATAAACCTGGGCGGCAAGGCCCCAGGCCTTACCCTCACCGCTAAGGCCATCGGGCAGGTATGCCCTGGGAGGCGCCAGGATAAGAGAGGTGGATTCGCGACCCCTGCCCCCAGCCCAGTGAAGGCTTAGCCGGTGATAGCCAGGCGGAAGATCGAGATCCAGGTGAAGGACCTGACCTGGGCGGCGGGAGGTGCCGTCGAAAATTGTGGGCAGCCCCGCCGCCGTCACGTCGCCGCCATGGCGCTCGCCATTCTCGGTCAGGACTTGCCAGCGGAGAATTCTGGCAGCCGCGGGGAGTCGCAGCGCGATTTTCAGGGAGCGTCCCGCCGTGGCCACGACCACGGGATCGAGAACGCGGGATCCGTCCTCGCGGTCGAGCTCGGCCAATATGTCTTGCGCGTCGGCTGAACCGGCGCCCGGCACCAATGTCCGCCAGAGTCGCTCGATCGTCGTCGTTGGGACCGCTGTGCCGCCGCCGACCTGTCCAAAATACCGTGCCTTGATGCCAAGGCGCCGGTTGAGTTCCCGCGCCGCCGTCATCCTGGTGCCGCTGCCGTACCGATTGACGGCATCGCCTCTTTCAGAAACCAGCCGACAAACCAGGGGGGCAGTTCGGCAGGTTGGCCATCGCGAATCTCGATCTCTTCGCTCATCCAGAGCGGCCGGCCGGCCAACGCTACATCGGGCGCCACCGCCGACGTTGTCTGGAGCAAAGCTACGAGGGTCAGACACTCGCCGGTGCCGAATTCCCAGGTCACCGTGAGGATGCCGCCAGGCCACACCCGAAATGGGGCAGGTGCCCTGGGCGGTCTGGCGAGCCGCGGCACGATTTCCCTCGCCCGCAACGCGAGCAGCCGGCGGCACTGCGCCAGCCGGCTCGCATGAAAGGGCTCCAATTGGCGCGCCCAGTCTATGACGGAGCCGCGGAAACTGTCTTCGCTGGCGGGATCGGGAATCGCCGCGTCGCCGTGAGCGCGAAATCCGGGATAGCGCTCCATCTCGCGCCGACGTCCCTTGCGCACGGCCTCGGCCAGCGCCTCATGGAAATCGACGAAGAAGAGAAAGGGCTCGGGCGCCCAATGTTCTTCTCCCATGAAAAGCATGGGAATGGCAGGTGCCAGTAGAAGAATTGCGCTGAGTGCTGCGAGGGCCCGCGGGTCGGCGAGGTGGACGAGGCGCTCGCCGAAACCGCGGTTGCCGATTTGATCGTGATTTTGCAGAAAATTGACGAACGCCGTCGAGGGCAATCCCTGGGTCGTCTCTCCGCGCGATCGCCGCCGGTACGGCGACACTTCGCCCTGATAAGCGAACCCCTCGGCCAAGGCCCGCCCGAACGAGGCGATCGGCGCATCGACATAGTCGGCGTAGTAGGCCGCGCCCTCGCCCGTGAGCAGGACATGGGCGGCATGATGGAAGTCGTCGTTCCATTGGGCGTCATAGGGTCGCCTCGGCGTCAGCGACTTCCCGCCAATCAGGCGGGAAGCGTTGTCATCGTTCTCCAGGACCAGATGCACAAGACGTCCAGCCGCCGCGGCGCGTGCCGCCTCGGCGATCGTCTCCAACACATGCGGCGTAGCGCCATGCAGGATGGTATGGACGGCGTCGAGGCGCAGCCCATCGAAACGATATTCCTCGATCCAATAGGCGGCGTTGTGAGCGAAGAAGGAACGTACCGGCTCCTGGGAGAAGTCGATAGCCGGCCCCCAGGGTGTCTGATGGGCGTCGGTGAAGAATTCGGGGGCGTAGCGATGCAGGTAGTTCCCGTCTGGTCCAAAATGATTGTAGACCACGTCAAGCAGGACCATCAGCCCGAGGCCGTGGGCCTCGTCGACCAGGCGCTTCAGGTCTTCGGCTGTGCCATAGCGCGCGTCGGGGGCAAACGGCAGCACGCCGTCATAGCCCCAGTTCCAGCCCCCGGCGAAATCCGCGACCGGCATCAGCTCGATGCCCGTGATGCCCAACTCCGCCAGGACGGGAAGCCGGCGCCGGACACCCTCAAAATCGCCCTCCGATGTGAAGCTGCCGACATGGAGCTCATACAACACGGCCTCGCGCCACGGGCGTCCCGTCCAATCAGGATGGCGCCAGCGATAGCCGGCGGGGTTGACCACGATGCTGGCGCCATGTACGTCGCGATCTTGCTGGCGGGAGGCAGGATCGGGAATGCGCAATCCATCGGGAAGCTCAAAGTGATAACGGCTCCCCGGACGAGCAGCGGCCGTCAAGAGCTCGAACCAGCCCTTTCCCACCGGGGCCATGGGAATACGCTCGCCGCTGTCATGCAGGCGAACGCAGACATTGGGCAAAGCCGGGGCCCAAAGCCGAAAGCGCGTGCTGCCCTCCGGAAGCCACTCGGCGCCAAAGGGCATGGCATGCGCCGTCCTCATCTCGAACTCTCGGCGGAAGGAAGGCCCGCCGCGTCAACGGTACTCGCTTCGGCGCGAATCGCGACGAATGCCGCGAGGCTTCGCCCCGGCAGCTCATGGCGCGCGGTCGACGGCTCGAACGGAGCATTGGCGGGCAAGTCGGGCTCGTCGGTATCGAGGACCCGCTGCCAGCCCGCGGTTCGGGGTATGGACGGCAATATGAAGGGTGCCGGCTCGTGATGCGCGTTGAACAGGACAAGGAGGACACCGTCGGCGAGGCGATCACCCTCCGGTGTCCGGTCAAACCCTGCCTCTCCATTGAGGCACAGTCCCACGCATCGGGCAGCGCCGTCCTGCCAACGTTCCGTCGTCATTTCCGTCCCATCGGGGGCGTACCAGAGAATGTCGACCACCCCATCAGTCGATTTCTCCCGGCCGTGCAGGAAACGGGACCGGTGAAGGACTGGATGATCATGGCGAAAGCGGATCAGGCGCTTCACAAAGGACAGCAGGCTCCGCCCTTCTTCCCCTTCGGCTGCCGACCAGTCCAGCCAACTGATTTCGTTGTCCTGACAATAGGCGTTGTTGTTGCCCTGCTGCGTTCGGCCGAACTCGTCGCCCCCCAGAATCATTGGGCTGCCTTGCGACATCAGAAGCGTGGCCAGGAAATTGCGCGATTGGCGAAGCCGCAGGCGACGAATGTCAGGATCCTCCGTCGGTCCTTCGACGCCACCGTTCCAGCTCAGATTTTCCGCATGACCGTCTTGATTGGCTTCTCCGTTCGCCTCGTTGTGCTTTTCGTTGTAGGAAACAAGGTCGCGCAAGGTGAAGCCGTCGTGAGCGGTTACGAAGTTGACGCTTGCGCTGGCGCGGCGCCCCTCACGATCGAAAAGATCCGCCGAGCCGGCAATTCGGGCGGCGAGCTCCGGCAAGATTCCCTCGTCGCCGCGCCAGAACCGGCGGACCGTGTCCCGATAGCGGTCATTCCATTCCCACCATCCTGGCGGGAAGTTTCCGAGCTGGTAACCGCCGGCCCCAATATCCCAAGGCTCCGCGATGAGCTTGATTCCGCGCAGTTGGGGCGACTGCCGGATCGCGGCGAAAAAGGCCTGAGTGGGGTCGAAGCCCTGCGCGCCTCTGCCCAGCGCCGCCGCAAGATCGAAGCGGAAACCGTCGACATGCATCTCGGTCGCCCAGTAGCAGAGGGAATCGAGAATCATCTGCAGGACTCGAGGATGCCCGACGTTCAACGTATTGCCGACACCTGTGTCGTTGATGTAGTGGCGCCGCTGATCCGGCTGCAGACGGTAGTAGGACAGGTTGTCGATGCCGCGGAAGGAGAGCGTCGGGCCCAGATGATTGCCTTCGCAGGTGTGATTGAAGACGACGTCAAGAATCACCTCGATGCCGGCGTCATGCAGCCGTGCAACCATGATCTTGAATTGCTGAATGTCGCCGCCGGCGAGGTAGCGCGGCTCCGGCGCGAAAAACGCCAGCGTATTGTAGCCCCAATAGTTCCGAAGACCCATGGCGGTAAGACGCCGGTCGTCGTAGAAGGCGTGCACGGGTAGAACCTCAATCGCGGTGATGCCGAGCGCCTTCAGGTAGTCGATTGATGCGGCCGAGCCCAAGCCGGCAAAGGTACCCCTGAGGGGCTCCTGCAGGCCCGGCAGGCGCATGGTGAATCCCCGTACATGGGTCTCGTAGGCGATGAACGCGCGGTCCGTTGCCGGCCGCTGATCCGCGCCCCAACTATGAGCGGTGTCGACGACCCGGCATTTGGGCATGGCACGAGCGCTGTCACGACGGTCGAAGGAAAGGTCGGATCGTCGAGACTCCACGCGATAGCCGTAGATGGCATCGGCCTGCAGCACGCGGCCGGTAAGTGCACGCGCATAGGGATCGATCAGCAGCTTATTGTGGTTGAACCGATGACCGTTGCGGGGATCATAGGGGCCATAGACGCGATAGCCGTATAACAGGCCAGGAATCGCCTCGGGCAGAAAGCCGTGCCACACTTGATCGGTAAATTCGGGCAGCCGCAGACGCTCGATTTCCCGACGCCCCGCCGGATCGAACAGACAAAGCTCGACCTTCTCCGCATGGGCCGAAAACAATGCGAAATTGACGCCGCGACCTGTCCAAGTCGCTCCCAGAGGTTCGGGCCTGCCCGGAAGAATTTGCGTACCCGGCATTGTCGCTTTACGAGCCGACTAGGACCAGGATCATCACCTGCGAGACCGCCGCATAGGCAGACGGCCTCGCGTTCATAGCGGGCTTCCTTCGGGAATTCTCTCGAGGATCAGAGACGCCAGCGGCGGCAGTGTGAGCAGGATGGAGTTCGGCCGGCCATGGGCGGGGGTTCCCGTCGATACAATTTCGCCGCCGTTGCCGACATTACTTCCGCCATAGAAGGTCGAGTCCGTGTTGATCCGCTCCTGGTATCGGCCGGGGGCCGGCACGCCAAGCCGATACGCCCGGCGCACAACTGGCGTAAAATTGCAAACGGCAAGGACAAGCCCCTGGCCGCCTAAGGCAAACCGGGCAAACGCCAGTACTGAATTGTCAGCGTCACTAGCCTCTATCCACTCGAAGCCAGCGGGCAGGCAATCTCCTTCATGCAGCGCCGGCAAGCGCCGATAGATCCCGTTCAGGTCGCGAACGAGCCGCCGAACGCCGCCATGCAAAGGATCTTCGAGAAGATGCCAATCCAGACTGCTGTCATGGTTCCATTCGCGCTCCTGGCCGAATTCACCGCCCATGAAAAGCAGTTTCTTGCCCGGATGGCTAAACATGAAGCCGTAATAGGCGCGCAGGTTGGCAAACTTTTGCCAGCGATCACCAGGCATCCGGCCCAGCAGAGAGCCTTTTCCGTGCACAACCTCGTCATGGCTCAGCGGCAGGACGAAATTTTCACTGAAGGCATAGAGCAGACCGAACGTGAGGTCGCTGTGATGCCACCGCCGAAACAACGGATCGTTCTGCATGTAGCGCAGCGTGTCGTGCATCCACCCCATGTTCCATTTGTAGCCGAAGCCAAGGCCGCCGATATATGTCGGCCGCGACACGCCGGGCCAGGCTGTCGACTCCTCCGCAATCGTCGTCGTGCCGGGATGCTCGCCGAAGCAGAGCTCGTTCAATCGGCGCAGGAAGGCCGTCGCCTCGAGATTCTCATTGCCGCCGTGGACATTGGGAATCCATTCGCCCGGCTTGCGGCTGTAATCGAGATAGAGCATCGAAGCAACTGCATCGACTCGCAGTCCGTCGATATGGAATTGCTCCAGCCAATAGAGCGCGCTACCGAGAAGAAAATTCCCAACCTCGCGTCGTCCATAGTTGTAAATCAAAGTGTCCCAGTCTTTATGGAGGCCCTGGCGCGGGTCGGCGTGCTCATAGAGGTGTGTCCCGTCGAATTGCGCCAGACCGTGAGGGTCATTGGGAAAATGGCCGGGGACCCAATCGAGAATTACACCGATCCCGCAGCGATGAAAGCCGTCGATCAGCGCCCGGAAATCGTCCGGGGGCCCGAATCGTGCGGTCGGAGCGAAAAGCCCGGTCGGCTGATAGCCCCACGACCCGTCGAACGGAAACTCGGTGATAGGCAGTAGTTCGACATGGGTGAAGCCCATCTCGGCGACGTAGGGCACCAGGCGATCGGCGAGCTCGACATAGCTCAGCTTTTGCTCCCCTTCCTCGACTTTCCGAGCCCAGGAGCCCAAGTGGCATTCATAGATTGAGATGGGTGCCTCGCGGCCATTGGCGATCTCCCGGCGTTTCATCCAGTCCGCGTCCTTCCACTCATGCTGGCTCGGCGCTGCAACGACCGAAGCGGTCCGCGGCGGCGCCTCGGCCTGGCGCGCGAGAGGGTCGGCTTTCAGCGGCAGCAATTGGCCCTCACTGCCCCTGATCTCGTATTTGTAAATTTCGCCGGCCCCGATCGCCGGAATGAAAATCTCCCAGAGTCCGGCGCCGGGATGATGGCGCATCGGATGTCGGCGGCCGTCCCAGGCATTGAACTCACCGATGACGCTGACCCGCTTGGCATTCGGAGCCCAAACGCCAAATGACACGCCTGCGACGTCATGAAAGACGCGGGCATGAGCACCCAAATGGTTGTACATCTTGAGATCGCGCCCTTCACCGAGCAGGTGGAGATCGATCTCGCCCAATGTGGTGGGGAAACAGTAGGGATCTTCGAATTCGACCACGCCTGCCGCCGACTCGCGTCGCAGCCGATAGCGGAATGGCTGATCGCGCCCTGCCGGGCCGATGAAAACGCCTTCGGGATGGACGCGCGGGACTTCGGCTATTGCCTCACCTGTAGCAGCCTCGATCACCCAAAGGCGGGAGGCACCCGGCTGAAAGCTGCGGATCTCGAGTCTTCTGCGGGATTCGTTCCAATGCAACCCCAGGAAGCCGAAGGGGTCGCCATGGTCGGCGCGCAACAGCGCCTCGATATGCCGGCGATCGCCGAGCTCGAGCTCCGGTGGTTCGCCGGTCCCGCTGGCACGACCATGTCCGGTAGATTTGGTTTCAGGCGGGCACAAGGGTCTTCTCTTTTACCATCGTCGCGCTGTCGAGGATCGCGGCCAGCCCCGACAGAGGAATGCGCAGCCAAGCCGGCCGGTTCGCCGCTTCGTAGCGAATTTCGTAGAGGACCTTGTCGAGGAGGAACAGACCGAGCAGTCGATCAACCTCGGCAGGGTCCGCCGGATAGGAAGCGCAGCCGGCGATCGCCTCTTTGTAGTTTTCGAGGAATGTAAGCTGGACGAGCTGGCGCCAAGCGTCGGCATGGGGCAGTAGTCGTTGATAGCCTTCACTATCGCGCTCGGCAAGCTTGTGCAGGGCCGACCACCCGGCATACTCGAACGAGCGCAGCATGCCGGCGACATCGCGGATCGACACGCTCTTGGCGCGGCGCTCGGCCAGGGTTCGGGCGGGCTCGCCTTCGAAATCGATCACGTAGAAATCGTTCTGGGCTACGAGAATCTGGCCAAGATGCAGATCGCCATGGATGCGGATCTTGGTGGCGGTCACCGGGCCCTTCGTGAGCGACTCGAAGCGGTCGATGCATTCCGCCTTGCGTCCAATTACATCGGCGATCTTGGCCGCTTCGGCTTCATCGGCCGACTTGCGCGCAGCCTGCAGCGCATCGAAGGCAGCCTCGGCCGTTTCGATGAAGTGGCGGCGCCACCCCTCGAGTTCCGTCGCCGCCACGCTTTCGGGCTGGAAATCCGGATTCGTCACGTCGCTGGCCAGCGCCCGATGCATCTCGGCAATACGCCGTGCCAGGATGCGCACCTGTTCAAGATAGATCGCATGACGATCGCGGTCCGTGATTGGTTCGGCTGCCGCATCGACCACGCGCAGAGTGTCGAATACCCGATCGAGGTAATTGATGGTGTGATCCCAGCCGGAACCCTGGCTGCGCACGAATTCCTGAACGAGGCCGATGGCCCATTTCGTACCTTCCTTGTCGGTATAGGAGATGTCGCCCAGCAGGCGCGGCGTATTGGCATAGCCGGCGGTCTCGGTCAAGAAACGGGTCATCTCGATCTCGGGATGCTCGCCGGGAGCGAGCCGGCGATAGAGCTTGAGCACCGCCTTGTCGGCAATGTTGAGGGAGGTATTGCTCTGCTCGCCGCCAAGAAGGTGCGCCGGCGCATCGGCGGGGATCTCAGCAGCCGCCAAGGAAGCCGTGGAGCGGAAGGTGAGGCGCCCGTCGGGCCCATCGACGCTGCGGTTGTCGCGGATCGCGTCCAGCATCGCGGTGCCGAAGACATCACTCGCCGTCGCCTCGAAGACGGCACCCAGGCGCGAACGCTGCCGCACCCGCGCGATCATGTAGGGCAGGAGCGGCCAGTTGTTGTTGCCCGCATCCTCGCTCCAGGAGAGGCCCAGCGGCAGCAAATAGCGCTGAACCCCGCGATCCTTGGCAAGGGTCACCTCGCACTGCAGCAGGACGAGCTTGCCGGCGGTGCTTGCCACCTCGGTCATGGCGCAGACGCGCACCTGCTTGATGCGATCGTCCTTGGCAGCGAACCAGCGGCGTTGCGCCAGATAGACGGGCAGCACCTGTTGCTCAAGCTCGCGGCCCTCGCGGCCCGTCAGCATTGTCTGCCAGCCATCGTTCATCACTAATGTGGTGAACTCCGGCAATGGCGGCGGCGCTTCCTCGTGCCAGGCCGGCATCGCTGCCCGCTCCGCCAGCACAAACCAATGAAAACCATAAGCCGGCAATGTGACGAGATAGGGCAGGTCGCCTATCGGCGGAAAGCTGCTGCGCCCCAACAGCTCTATGGGCACCCGGCCTTTGAAATCCGCCAAGCTGAGCTCCACGGCCTGAGCCGAATGCGAGAGGTTGGCCACGCAAAGCACCGCCTCGCTGCCGTCGTCGCACAGCAGCAGATAGGCCAGGACCTTGCGGTTGCCGGGATAGAGGAAATGCAACCGGCCGGCCCGCAGCGCGGGATTTTGCTGACGCATGGCGATGAGGCGCTTCATCCAATTGAGCAGGCTTGTGGGGCTGCGTAGCTGGGCCTCCACATTGACCGCCTCGTAGCCATAGATGGGGTCCATTATTGGCGGCAGGTACAGAGTCGCGGGGTCGGCCCGCGAGAAACCGCCGTTGCGATCCGGGGACCATTGCATGGGTGTACGAACCCCGTTGCGATCGCCGAGGTAGACATTGTCGCCCATGCCGATCTCGTCGCCGTAATAGAGGAAGGGGGTGCCCGGCAGGGATAGCAGCAGGCTGTTCATCAACTCTATCTTGCGCCGATCGTTGTCGAGCAGAGGCGCCAGCCGCCGCCGAATGCCGAGATTGAGGCGCATGCGACGGTCGGCGGCATAGAAGGTCCACAGATAGTCGCGCTCGCGCTCGGTCACCATCTCGAGCGTCAGCTCGTCATGATTGCGTAGAAAGATCGCCCATTGGCAGTTGTCGGGGATTTCCGGAGTCTGGCGCATGATGTCGGTGAGCGGATGGCGATCCTCCTGAGCGATCGCCATGTACATGCGCGGCATGACCGGAAAATGGTAGCACATGTGGCATTCATCGCCCTTGCCGAAATAGGCCGCGACGTCTTCGGGCCACTGGTTTGCCTCGGCGAGCAGGATTCTGTCGGGGTATTTGGCTTCGATCTCGGCCCGGATCTTGCGGATGACCTCATGAGTCTCGGGCAGGTTCTCGCCGTTGGTTCCGGGGCGTTCGACGAGATAGGGAATGGCATCGAGACGCAGGCCGTCGACCCCGGCATCGAGCCAGAAGCGCATGACGCTGATCACTTCGCGCAGCACCTTCGGATTATCGAAATTCAGGTCCGGCTGGTGCGAATAGAATCTATGCCAATAATAGGCTTGGGCGACCGGATCCCAGGACCAGTTCGATTTCTCCGAGTCGACGAAGATAATGCGAGCATCCGGGTATTCCTTGTCGTTGTCGCTCCATACATAGTAGTCGCGATAGGGGCTGCCCTTCTTCGCCAAGCGCGCGCGCTTGAACCAGCGATGCTGGTTGGAGGTGTGATTGATGACGAGCTCGGTGACCACCCGCATGCCGCGCTTATGGCAGGCCCGCACCATGCGCCGGAAGTCCCGCATGCTGCCGTAACTTTCATGGATCGCGCGGTAGGCGGCGATGTCATAGCCATCGTCGAGCTGAGGCGATGGATAGAAGGGTAGCAGCCAGATGGCCGTCACACCGAGGTCCTGAAGGTAGTCGAGCTTGCTGATGAATCCGGCGAAGTCGCCAATGCCGTCGCCGTTGGCATCGGCGAAGGCCTTGACATGGACCTCATAGAAGACGGCGGTCTTGAACCAAAGACGGTCGGTGCGATCGATCATTCCTTCATTCCCGAAGCTTGCGCCGATTCGATCCGCAGAGCCATTCTTCGTTCCCCTATCCGGAGAGGAGGCTGAGGCGCCAGATCGCCGCCGGATTGCCGGCGGGGTCGAGGCGATGCTGCTGGAGCTTGCCGCGCCATTGCCATGATGCGCCGGAGAACAAGTCCTCGATCTGCAGCGCGCCGTGATCGGCGAGTCCGAATTCCCAAAGCGGCAATTCAAAGCTGAATGCGCGCGCGGTGTGGGGGTCAAGATTGACGGCGATCAGCAAAAAGTTATCCCGGCTCTCGGTCATCTTGCCGTAAAGCAGGACAGCGTTGTCGAAAGCGTTGTAGAAGCGCAGATTGCAAAAATCGTGCAGCGCCGGATTGTCGCGACGGATGCGGTTCAGGACTGAAATGTAGCTCCGGATATTGCCCGGCTGGTCCCAGTCGCGCCGGCGAATCTCGTATTTTTCCGAATTGAGATATTCCTCGCGGCCGGAAAGTGCCGCAGATTCGCAGAGTTCGTAGCCGCTGTAGATCCCATAGGCCGAGGAGAGGGTCGCTGCGAGTGCCGCCCGCATCATGAAGGCTGCCCGCCCGCCGGTTTGCAGGATCAGCGGGTTGATATCCGGTGTGTTGGCAAAAAGATTGGGCCTGAGATACTCGTGCGAGGGTCCCTGGCATAGCTCGGTGAAGTACTCGGTCAGCTCCGACTTGGAATTTCGCCAGGTAAAGTACGTGTAGGACTGGCTGAACCCGACCTTAGCCAGCTTCTTCATCATCTTCGGGCGGGTGAAAGCCTCGGACAGGAAGATCGTATCCGGGTATCGCTCGCGCAATTGGGCAAGCATCCATTCCCAGAACGGCACCGGCTTGGTGTGCGGATTGTCGACCCGGAATATCCGCACCCCCTGTTTGGCCCAAAACAGGACGACGTCGCGAAGGGCCAGCCAGAGAGTCGGCAGGCCCTTCTCAAAATCCACGTTGACAATGTCTTCATAACGCTTGGGCGGATTCTCGGCGTAGCGGAGCGAACCGTCAACGCGCCAATCGAACCAGTCTGGGTGTTGGTTCAGCCAGGGATGGTCCGGCGAGCATTGGATCGCGAAATCAAGCGCGATCTCCAGCCCCTCGGCATGAGCGGCCTCGACCAAGCGGTGGAAATCGGCGAAATCGCCGAGACCGGGATGGATCGCCTCATGCCCACCTTCGACCGAGCCGATGGCGTAAGGGCTGCCCGGATCGCCCGCTGCCGCCGTCGGGCTGTTGTTGCGCCCCTTCCGGTTGGTCCGTCCGATGGGATGAATGGGCGGGAAATAGATGACGTCGAAGCCAAGATCGCGGACATAGGGCAGTCGCGCAATGACGTCGTCGAATGTCCCCTCGCGCCCGGGCTCGGGCGACTGGGACCGGGGGAAGAGTTCGTACCAAGCAGAGAACCGGGCCGCCGGGCGATCGACGATAACCGTCAATACCGCTGGATGACGCGTGCAAACCCGCCGTGGCGAGCTTCGCCGCATCAGCAAGGAGAGCTCTTCGGACAAAAGAAGCCGCGCAGCCCTCTCCATTGCGTCGTCCGCTTCGGTCTCGCTCTTGCCGGCAGCCAGGAGTTCTTGCCATGCTTTACGATCCGCGCCGGTTGCCTCGCCCGCAGCGCTGCGTACGAAATCCAGCCCCTCGCGAAGATCGAGATCGATGTTCTGGCCTGACTCATGCTTCTTCACCGTGTCGGCTCGCCAGCTCTCGAACTCGTCGAGCCAGGCCTCGACCGTGAAGAACCAACTGCCAATACGCGTCAGCGGAATGCGGGCCCGCCAGCGATCATTGCCGATCTCCTCCATGCGTATCTCGCGCCAGCCGCGCTCGCTGCCGAACCTGCACCTCACGCAGGCCCCGAGATGCGCATGGCCATCCATGAAAATGTCGGCTTCGATTTCCAGCGTATCGCCCACGATGCGTTTCGCCGGATGGCCGCCGCCGTCGATCTGTGGCTTCAGGCCTTCGATAATGATGCGCCGGCTGCCGAGATTGGACGGGGGCCCGGGAATCGAATGACGCTGCGCCGTCCCGTCCGGCTGAAGCGGTCGCTCGCCGCGCCGGGCATGAAAGAAGCGAAGTTCCAGTGGTTCAAAGACAAGCGGCCGGCCGGGTTCGAAACCCATGGGGACCCGGCAAGGCGTCTCGTCGACAAATGGCCCAAGCAGCCCGCCTGTCTCGCTCAGGAGGTATCCGGGCTCCATCGACAGGGCTCGCAATGGATCGGCGTTGAGCACCATCAGGAAGGCTTCGTCCGCGGCGAGCGGGTGGCCGCCGGCGAGGCGAAGAAGCGCCACACATTGGCCGCCGGGCGCGCTGATCCGCCGGACAGGCGTCTCGATATCGAGCCCGGCATGTCGTGCGCGCAACGTGTTGAGAGCGGCAACGTATTCGCTCAGATCCAGGCGCGGCGCGCCCCATCGATCCGGCTTTGAGAACATGAGGTCGAGGGATTCGTGGAACCCGAATTCGCATCCGCCCGGCATCATCCAACCGCCCGAGAAGGTGGCCGCGAACAACAAGCGGCACTCCACAATCGCCTTGAGCGAAACTGATCCCTTGCCGCCGGCCGCCGCCAGCTCAGCGTCGGGAGCTTCAGGAAAGGAAATGGTCGGGGTCAGCCGGCTCAGCGCCGCCTGTTCCTCCATTAACCATTCCGATCGAAAGTCCCACCATCGTGAGCTGTTGAAAAAATAGTCGAACCCCGCTGCTGCCAAGTCTGAGGCGGCCGACGTCCCCGCCCCGAGAGTATCGGCGATGAAGCGCACGCCGTTCTGCACCCCGCGGCCATCGGCAAGCAGCTCCCGCCAGGACGCCGCCGGCGTCAAGGACGCTTCGCGGCAAACGAAGCCTGCAACACCCAGGCCCAACGTCCGCCGAAGTCGGGTGCCTGCGCTATTGGCGCTGTCGGCCTTATGCCCGGGCGCTGAGGGAGGGGCGTGAAAATCCGTCATGACGTTCAGCTGTCGCCGGCGCGCCGCTTCGACGAACCGGCCGAATGCGGCTTCGCTCGCGGCGGCTCGCTCCGTCGAGTCAGGCTCACTTAAATGAACCCAGTCAAACCCCATTTCGGCGATTCGTGGCAGATGTTGGATCCATCGATCCACCGAACCGATTGCGGGCGAAAAGAGATCATAAATGCGAGGGCCGGCGGCCAATTCTTTCGCCGCTCGGCGGGACGTCCGACCTCCCGATTCTTCAATAACCCCGTTGGCCGCTGACACTGCCTGCAAGGCTCACACCCTCAATTGCCGCATATGGATAGGGCAACGTTGCAGCAATTCTTCCCGCAAGCCCTGCCATCATCCCTAATTCGCCAATCATATGAACAAACAATGAACCCGGTCGAGCAGTCTGCATGTCTCAAGGAGGATCATATTGCGGAAGGAAGCCGGCAAATTGGTACACGTCTGGATCGTCGAACCCGACACTCTAGTAATCTTGGCACCGAGAACGGGCCTTCGCAGTGGCAATATTCGGGTGTGTCTCGCGGCAGCCCTGGCTCAGCGCAGATAGGCCTGCGCGGCATAGCGGCGCATCATTCGCTGGCTGTTGAAGAATGCGCCGATCTTGCTGACGCTCTGTTTCATCATCCAGATCCAGCGCTCGCGGTCCTCGTAGTAAAGGGGCAGGACGGTCTCCCCCAGCTGGCGGTATAGGGCGTGCGAATGGGCGGATGCAGAATCGGGTTTTCCGTCGCTTCCGATCGCCCAGCCGGTGACCCCCTCGAGGCAGGCCTCCAGCCACCAGCCATCGAGGACGCTCAAATTGAGCACACCGTTCAGGGCCGCCTTCATGCCGCTGGTTCCCGAAGCCTCCAAAGGGGGCAGCGGCGTATTGAGCCAGATGTCGGCGCCGGCCGTGAGCGCGGCCCCCAGGGTCATATCGTAGTTGGGTAGGAACACCATCGGAATTGCCGGCGATATGCTCTCGATGTAGCGATGGAGTTCCTCGATCAAGCGTTTGCCCTCTTCGTCGCGAGGATGAGCCTTGCCCGCAAAGACCAACTGAAAGGGTTGCTGGCGTGCGATCGTGCGCAAGCGCGCCAGGTCGTTGAACAGCAGATCGGCTCTTTTGTAGCCCGTCATGCGTCGCGCAAATCCCAAGAGTGGCAAATCCGCGCGCATCTCCACTCCACTGCTAGCTCTTATGAGACGCAATAAATCGCGCTTGGCCTCTTGATGCGCTGCCCAAACGTCGTCGTCCGCGAGCTGGTCGGCATGCGCCAGGGCCTCCGGCTCATAGCGCCAATCCGGGAACTTCGCGTCATAGACTCGGGCAAGGCTCGCATGAGTCCAGGTCGGGGCATGAACGCCATTGGTGATGGCGCGCACGCGGTATCCGGGAAATGCCCGAAGAGTCGTTTCGGCATGGCGACGCGCCACTCCATTTATCCAACCGCTGAGATTGAATGCGAGAAGCGTCATGTTGAGGCCGTCGCTTCCGCCCAGCATCTTGAGCTCGGCAAGATCGATGTGATCGCCCAGGCAACGTTCGACGAGATCGAAGGGAAATCGGTCGTGACCAGCCCCGACCGGGGTGTGCGTGGTGAAGACGCACATCTCCCGGACACGCACCTGGTCATAGATGGACTCGCCCTGGACGACGTCTTCCGGCGCGCGGCGGGACTGGTGGAGGAGCTCGAGGGCCAGAAGTGCCGCGTGCCCTTCATTCATGTGATAGGTATCGATGTCGAAGCCAAGCATCCGGAGCATGCGCACGCCGCCGATGCCCAGCACAATCTCCTGCTTGAACCGATAAGCGGCGTCGCCGCCATAGAGGCGGTCGGTGATCCCGCGATCCTCGATGTTGTTCTGCTCGAGATCCGTATCCAGCAGCAGAAGCGGCACGCGGTAGCCGAGCGGGCCGGTGAAGGAATGGAGCCATGGCCGGATCCAGACCTCACGTCCTTCGATCGCGACCGCGATCATTGCCTCGAGCGGGACGGTCCATGCCGAAGGATCCCACGGGTCCGGGAAGTCGACCTGGCGTCCTCCGGCGTCGATTCCCTGATTTAGATAACCGGATCGGCTCGCCAGCGTCACGAACATCACCGGCAGCTCGAGATCGGCACAGGATCGCATCATGTCGCCGGCGAGTATCCCGAGACCGCCGCTATAGGTGTGCATCTCCGCACGGACCGCAATTTCCATCGAGAAATAGGCAATCCGGGTTCGCGGTAGAAAGGGTTCAAGGGGCTTCATGGCTAACTACAACCCAATCCGATGTGTGTTTTCAAGGCCCGGACCCAGCAAATAGTACACGTCGAGCGATCGTCACAGACCTTTCACACAAACCTGGGACACTCGCCTCAAAAATGACAGCACCGCGGGAGCGAAATCATACAGAATTCTGGGCACCTAAAGGTACGGTGTGCCGTAGAGTTTGCAAGGTAGTTTGGGCCGTAGAATTTACCGGGTGGGTGGAGCGCTAGAACTCATATATTCGTGGAAAGAGACGACATGCGCGCGCTGTATGTTTCATCCGAGGTTTATCCGTTAGCAAAAACCGGCGGGCTTGCCGATGTGAGCGCGGCTCTTCCCACGGCCCTGAGCAAGCTTGGGGTCGAAATGAGCGTCTTGGTGCCCGGCTATCACGGGACCATCAGGTCAGCCGCCGCAAGGTCCATACGATTCGAGAGCACCGACTTCTTGGGCTTCGGGCCTGTTCGCCTTATAGCCGCTCAAACGCCTGACACCGGTCTGCCCATATGGATTGTGGATTCGCCAACGTTATTTCGCCGGTCGGGCGGTCTCTATCAGGACGAGCAGGGCCGAGACTGGCCCGACAACGCTTTCCGCTTTGCCTTGTTCAACCATATTGCCGCTCAGCTTTCGCTAGGCGAGCTTGTCGCGAATTGGCGCGCCGACGTGGTCCACGCCAATGACTGGCACGCCGGAATGACGCCGGCATTGCTGGCTGCCGTGCAGGGAAGAAGACCAGGCACGCTGTTCACGATACACAATGTCGCATATCAAGGGGTATTCCCGGGATATCTATACGAGGGGCTCCGCCTTCCAGCCAACGCCTTCAATTCAGATGGTGTGGAATTTTACGGGGGTGTTTCCTTCCTGAAGGCGGGGATCAGGTATAGCGATCTTTTAACGACGGTTAGCCCAACCTATGCGGCGGAACTGCTGACTCCGGAGTACGGCTGCGGACTGGACGGCCTTCTCCGAGCTCGTCAAAGGAAGCTTTACGGCATACTCAACGGCGTCGATTACCACGTCTGGAATCCGGGCCGCGATTCTTACTTGCCGGAATGCTTCGATCCGGGGAACCTTGCTGGAAAACGGACTTGCAAGACGGAGCTGCAACGCGAACTGCTTTTGGAGCCGCGTTCCGATATGCCGCTCATGGTCTATGTCAGCAGACTGACTGACCAGAAGATGGCCGACGTAGTCTTGGAGGCAATACCGGAGATCGTTGAACGTGGAGCTCAGCTGGCGATGCTTGGAAAAGGCGAGCCTTCCATAGAACAGCGGTTCCTGGAGGCTGCGCAAAAATACCCGGGACGACTGGCTGCCCGCATCGGTTATGACGAGGCCCTAGCACATCGATTCCATGCAGGGGCGGACATCTTGCTCCACCCCTCACGGTTCGAACCCTGCGGCCTGACTCAACTTTACGCCATGCGGTACGGGACGCTCCCGGTGGTCACAAGGGTCGGCGGACTTACCGATACAGTCGTGGATGCCGGTGAACAGACCCTTCGTCTCGGCACCGCAACCGGATTTGTATTTCAATATCCCAACGCACAAGCGATGCTCGCTTGCGTCGATCGGGCGCTCGCGCTCTACGACCAGCCCCTCGCTTGGCGGAAAGTTCAGTATCAGGCAATGAGCCGGGATTTCGGATGGGATGTTTCGGCGCAACGCTACCTCGCTCTGTACAACAAGTTGGTACCGGACGGCGTTCAAATCGATGTCACAATGGACGCGGATCCGCTGCCTAAGACCGCTGTTAGATAACGGTAAGTATTTGGAATCGCTGGGCGCGTGGTTAACCTCGCTTCCGCCAAAAGTTCTGGTACAGCAGCCCGCGGATTCCAATTGAGGTCGCGATCAGCGATCCTCTCGATCACGATCTGCCGCGCCTGCTCGCGGCTTCACGAACTATCGAACTAAGCTTGAAGGTGATGTGATGAAAGCAACCAAGAAACTCCACGATCTGGGACAGAGTCTCTGGCTCGACAACATTACCCGCGATCTGCTCGATAGCGGCACGCTCAAACGCTATATCGACGAGCTTTCGGTGACGGGGCTCACGTCCAATCCGACGATCTTCGATCACGCCATAAAGAACAGTACGACTTATGACGAGACGATCCGCCAAAAGGCGCCCGCGGCGAAATCTATCGAGGATCTATTCTTCGGATTGGCGCTGGATGACTTGGCGCGGGCGGGCGACCTGTTCCAGCCCGTCTTCGCGCCCGACCTGTTCCAGCCCGTCTTCGCGCGGACCGACGGCGTGGATGGCTGGGTCTCGCTGGAGGTCTCTCCGCTGCTCGCCCATGATACGAACAGCACGCTCGCCGCGGCCCGGGATCTCCACGGCCGGACCGGCAAGCCCAATCTCTTCATCAAGATTCCGGGCACCCCGGAAGGCCTGCCCGCCATCGAGGCGGCGATCTTCGCCGGCGTTCCTGTCAATGTGACGCTGCTCTTCTCGCGGGAGCAGTATGTGGCCGCGGCCGCGGCCTATCTGAAGGGCGTCGAGCGGCGCATCGAGGCCGGGCTCAATCCGGCGGTGGGATCGGTTGCCTCGGTCTTCGTCAGCCGCTGGGATGTAGCGGTCGCCGGCAAAGTCCCGCCGGCGTTGACCAATCGTCTCGGTATCGCCATCGCACAGCGCACCTACAAGGCCTATCATGAAGTTCTTGCGTCGGCGCGCTGGCAAAGGGCCGCCAACGAAGGCGCCCGGCCTCAACGCCTCCTCTGGGCCAGCACGGGCACCAAGGATCCCAAAGCCCCGGACATCCTCTATGTGAAGGCTCTCGCTGCGCCCTTCACGGTCAATACCATGCCCGAAGGCACGCTCAAGGCCTTCGCCGATCATGGCGAAGCCGGCGACGTCCTAGCGGCCGACGGGGGCGACTGCGAGGTGGTTCTGGCCAGCTTTGCCAAGGCGGGAATCGATATCGACGCGCTTGCCGCCCAGCTCCAGGAGGAAGGGGCGGCCTCCTTCGTCAAATCCTGGAACGAGCTTATCGCCTGCATCGGTTCCAAAAGCGCGGCCATCCGCAAAGCAAGTTGACGGAACGGGGATCGGGCGCTCCGCCCAGGGCGAAGGCACAACGGAGTCTACGAGGAGAATGTCGATGAGCGTTCTGGCTTTGCGCAAGCGGCCCGCTTGGTCGTCGCTCGAGGCCCATCATCAGGCGATGAAGGGTCTTCACCTGCGGCAGCTCTTCGCCGAGGATCCCAAGCGCGGAGAGCGATTGGCGGTCGAGGGCGCCGGAATCTACCTCGACTATTCGAAGAACCGGATCACCAGCGAGACGCTGAGGCTGTTGCTTCAGCTGGCCCAGGAGTCGGGCCTGCGCGAGCGCATCGACGCCATGTTCCGGGGCGACAAGATCAATGTCTCGGAAAAGCGCGCGGTGCTGCATGTGGCGCTGCGCGCGCCACGGGCCGCATCCATCGTCCTCGACGGCCAGAATGTAGTTCCAGAGGTCCATGGAGTTCTGGACAAGATGGCAGATTTCGCCGGTCGGCTGCGCGGCGGCAATTGGAAGGGGCATACGGGAAAGCGCATCCGCAGCGTGATCAATATCGGCATCGGCGGCTCGGATCTCGGACCGGTCATGGCCTATGAGGCGCTGAAGCACTACAGCGAGCGGAGCATGGGTTTCCGCTTCGTCTCCAATGTGGATGGGACGGATTTCGCCGAAGCGGTGCGTGACCTCGATCCCGCAGAGACGCTGTTTATCGTCTCTTCCAAGACTTTTACGACGCTGGAGACCATGACCAACGCCCGTACGGCGCGCGACTGGACGCTGGCTGGGCTGAAAGGCGAAGAAGCCGCCATCGCCAAGCATTTCGTCGCCGTCTCGACCAATGCCAAGGAAGTGGCGAAGTTCGGCATCGACACAGCCAACATGTTCGGCTTCTGGGACTGGGTCGGCGGGCGCTATTCCATGGATTCGGCCATCGGGCTATCGACCATGATCGCCATCGGCCCGGATAATTTCCGCGCCATGCTGGACGGCTTCCATCAGATGGACGAGCATTTCCGTACCACGCCCTTCGAGCGCAACCTGCCGGTGCTGATGGGCCTGCTCGCCCTCTGGTACAATGACTTCTTCGGCGCCCAAACCGTCGCCGTCCTGCCCTATGAGCAATATCTGAAGCGTTTTCCCGCCTATCTCCAGCAACTCACCATGGAGAGCAACGGCAAGCATGTGACGCTGGATGGAGTTCGGGTCGACTATGATACCGGGCCGATCTACTGGGGCGAGCCGGGAACCAACGGCCAGCACTCGTTCTATCAGCTGATCCATCAGGGCACGCGGCTTGTTCCCTGCGATTTCATCGCTTTTGCCCAGACCTTGAATCCGTTGGGCCGGCACCACGACATGCTGCTGGCGAATGTCTTCGCCCAGACCGAGGCGTTGGCCTTCGGCAAAACCGCCGAGGAGGTCAAGGCGGAGGGAACGCCGGACTGGCTCGTGCCGCACCGGCTCTTCGAAGGCAACCGGCCATCCAACACTATTCTTCTCGACCGGCTGACACCGGGGGCGCTGGGCAAACTGGTCGCGCTCTATGAGCACAGCGTCTTCACTCAGGGTACTATTTGGCAGATCGATTCTTTCGACCAATGGGGCGTGGAACTGGGCAAGGTTCTGGCCCAGCGCATCATTCCCCAGCTCGAGAGTGCCGCGGAGCCGAAGCTGGAGCATGACAGCTCCACCAACAATCTGATCCGGCGCTATCGTACGGGGAAAGGAACCGCCTGATGCCACGCGGATATGACCGGGATCTGTACATCCAGCCTTTCGACCACCGCGGCTCCTTCCAGACCAAGATGTTCGGCTGGAAGCCGCCGCTGAGCGCGGCGCAGACCGCCGAGATCGCCGCTGCCAAGCAGGTCATCTACGAGGGCTTCAAGGGCGCAGTCGCCGCCGGCGTGCCGAAGGAGAAGGCCGGCATCCTGGTGGACGAGCAGTTCGGCGCCGCGATCCTGCGCGACGCCTTGGCCGCGGGATTTATCACCGCGGCTCCGGCGGAGAAGAGCGGGCAGGACGAATTCGATTTCGAATATGGCGCGGATTTCGCAGGCCACATCGAAGCCTTCACGCCGACCTTTTGCAAGGTGCTGGTGCGCTACAACGCCGAGGGCGATCCTGCCTTGAACCGGCGCCAGGCCGCGCGGTTGAAGCAGCTGTCCGACTATCTAGCCTCGAAGGGCGAGAGCCGCTTCTTGTTCGAGTTGCTCGTGCCGGCGGAAAAGGCGCAGCTCGACAGGCTCAAGGGCGACAAGAAGGCCTATGACCTCGAACAGAGGCCCCGTCTGATGGTCCAGGCCATTCAGGAGCTTCAACTTGCCGGCGTCGATCCGGATCTATGGAAGATCGAAGGCATCGATCGGCGCGAGGATTGCGAGAAGATCGTCGCGGTGGCGCGGGCCGGCGGCCGCGATCAGGTTGGTTGCATCATCCTTGGCGGCGGCAAGGATGATCGCAAGGTAGGCGAATGGCTCGGGATCGCGGCGGGCGTACCGGGCTTCGTCGGATTTGCGGTCGGTCGCACCGTTTTCTGGGATCCGCTGGTCGCCTGGCGGGCCAAGAAAATGACGCGCGAAGAGGCGATCGCCGAGATCTCGCGGCGGTATCGCGAGTTCGTGGATATCTTCGAGAAGGCCAGGCATTCGACCGCTGCCCGGGCCGCGGGCTGATCGGATCCAATCGAGACATCGCTTTTTGAAGGAGGGTTAGCGCTTGCAACTGGGAATGATCGGCCTCGGCCGTATGGGAGCAAACATGGTGCGCCGGCTCTTGAGGGGCGGCCATGATTGCGCGGTCTTTGACATGTCTTCGAAGGCGGTGGCGGAGCTGGTGAAGGAGAATGCCGTCGGCACCGCCTCTCTGGCCGAGTTCGCGAAGGCGCTGACGAAGCCCCGCGCGATCTGGCTGATGGTCCCGGCCGGCGTGGTCGACAAGACCATCGCCGATCTTCTGCCCCATCTCGAACGCGGCGATATCCTGATCGACGGCGGCAATTCCTACTACATCGATGACATCCGCCGGGGCAAGGAACTGGCGCCAAAGGGCATCCACTATGCCGATGTCGGCACCAGCGGCGGCGTTTGGGGGCTGGAGCGCGGCTATTGCATGATGATCGGGGGCGAACTGGACGTGGTGAAGCGTCTCGACCCGATCTTCGCCACCCTCGCGCCGGGCCGCGGCGATATCCCGCGCACCCCGGGCCGCGAAAAGTCGCGCGGAACATCCGAGGAGGGCTATCTGCATTGCGGGCCAAGCGGTGCGGGCCACTTCGTCAAAATGGTACATAATGGAATCGAATATGGACTGATGGCCGCCTATGCCGAGGGGCTGGCGGTTCTTAAGGCGGCCAATATCGGCACGAGGACGGGGGTGGTCGACGCCGAAACCACGCCGCTTCGCGATCCTGAACATTATCAGTACGACCTTAACCTTCCGGACATTACTGAGGTCTGGCGCCGCGGCAGCGTGATCGCTTCCTGGCTGCTCGATCTCTCGGCGGCGGCCCTGATCGAGGACCCCGGCCTTGCGAAATTCGCGGGCCGGGTGTCCGACTCCGGCGAAGGCCGTTGGACCATCAAGGCCGCGATAGACGAGGGCGTGCCGGCTCATGTGCTGTCGTCGGCCCTCTACGAGCGGTTCAGCTCCCGGGGCGAGGCGGATTTCGCGGACAAGCTGCTCTCGGCCATGCGCTACGAGTTCGGCGGGCATCGCGAGAAGGCGGCCAAATCCTAGTTGGCCAAAGCATGGGTGAAGGAATCGGGAGTTGAGCGGCATGACCAAGGACGATCTCGACCAACTGGCGATCAACACGATCCGTACCCTCTCGATCGACGCGGTCCAGCAGGCGAAGTCCGGGCATCCGGGCACGCCCATGGCACTGGCGCCTCTGGTCTATACGATCTGGAACCGGGTCATGCGCTTCGACCCCAAGGATCCAATCTGGCCCGATCGCGACCGTTTTGTACTGTCCAACGGCCATGCATCGATGCTGCTCTGGTCCGTTCTGCATTTGACGGGGACCCAGGCGGTGAATGCCGATTATGAACGTCTGGGCAAACCATCGGTCACCCTCGACGATATCCGCCACTTCCGCCAACTCGAGAGCAAGGCCCCCGGGCATCCGGAATACCATTGGGTCTCGGGGGTCGAAACCACCACCGGCCCGCTGGGCCAGGGGATCGCCACCAGCGTGGGCATGGCGATCGCCCGGAAATGGCTCGCCAGCCGCTACAATCGGCCCGGATTCGAGATCTTCGACTACGATATCTACGCGGTTTGCGGCGACGGTTGCTTGATGGAGGGCGTCGGCTCGGAGGCGGCCTCTTTGGCCGGACATCTCGGTCTCGACGACCTGTGTTGGATCTACGACAACAACCACATCACCATCGAAGGCAATACGCGCATCGCCTTCACCGAGGATGTCGCAGTCCGCTTCCAGGGCTATCGCTGGAACGTGCTGCGGGTCGGCGATGCCAACGACCTCAAGCTGATCGAGGATGGCCTGGCAGCGTTTCGGAAAACCCCGGGCCGGCCGACCCTGATCATCCTGGACAGCCATATCGGCTATGGCTCGCCGCACAAGATCGATACCGCCGCGGCCCATGGCGAGCCCTTGGGCGAGGAGGAGGTTCGGCTCACCAAGCGCGCCTATGGTTGGCCGGAGGATTCCACGTTCCTCGTTCCCGACGGGGTGCGCGAGCATTTCGCCGCTGGAATCGGCCAGCGCGGTGCCGAGGCACGTGGCCGCTGGGAAAAACTGTTCGCCTCATACCGGGCGCAATTCCCCGATCTCGCCGTCGAGATCGACCAGATGCAGCGCCGCGAATTGCCCGCGGGATGGGATCGCAATCTGCCGAGTTTCGCCTCCGATCCCAAGGGCATCGCCGGGCGAGACGCCTCGAGTCAGGTACTGAACCAGCTCGCCCAGAACATCCCCTGGTTCCTAGGCGGCTCGGCCGACCTTGGGCCCTCCAACAAAACGACGCTCAAATTTGCCGGCGCCGGCGATTTCGAGGCCGAGACGCCGGGCGGCCGGAACCTACATTTCGGCATTCGAGAGCATGCTATGGCGGCGATTGTCAACGGGCTGTCGCTCTCGAAGCTGCGGCCATTCGGCGCGACTTTCTTCATCTTCAGCGATTATGCCCGACCCGCCATTCGCCTCTCCGCCCTAATGGAGCTTCCCACGATCCTGGTTTTCACCCATGACGCCATGGGCGACGGCGAGGATGGGCCGACCCATCAGCCGGTGGAGCATCTGATCTCGCTGCGCGCCATGCCCGGCCTGGTGCTGCTGCGCCCCGGCGACGCCAATGAGGTGGTCGAAGCCTATCGCTATATCCTGCAGTTGCGCCATCAGCCGGCGGTGATCGCGCTCTCGCGCCAGCCTTTGCCGACCTTTGATCGCAGCAAATACGCCTCGGCCGCCGGCGTAGCACAGGGGGCCTATGTGATGGCGGATTCCCCGGGCGGCCCGCCCGAGGTCATCCTCATCGCCTCGGGCAGCGAGGTCTCTCTGGTTGTCGAGGCCCACGAAACGCTGGCGTCACAGGGTATTCGCTCCCGTGTTGTCTCCATGCCGTCTTGGGATATCTTCGAGCATCAGCCGATATCCTATCAAGAGAGCGTACTGCCGCCCCAGGTCACGGCGCGCCTCGCCGTGGAGCAGGGATCCGTCCTGGGCTGGGAGCGCTATGTCGGCCCGGCTGGGCGGGTCATCGGGATGAAGACCTTCGGCGCCTCGGCGCCTCTCAAGGAACTGCAGCGGAAGTTCGGTTTCGAGCCCGAGCGGGTCGTCGCCACGGCCAAGGAGCTGCTCGGACGGAAATGACGACGCGGGCCGGCGAAGTCTGCCAGGATCGGCGGCTCCAGGGCGAATTCGCAGCCAGCAGAAAGAGAGGAGCAAGACAGCGATGGCGGGCAAGCAAGATCGCCTGACGAAGGCCAAGGGCGCGGCGCAGGACAACAGCAGCGCGCCTGTGGCGCCGGCCTGCGCCATGGTGATCTTCGGCGCCGCCGGCGACCTGACCAAGCGTCTGGTCGTGCCGGCGCTCTACAACCTGGTCAATGCCAAGCGGCTGTCCAAGGGTTTTCAGCTCGTCGGTGTCGACCTGGCGGCCAAGACCACGGAGGATTGGCGCCAGGGTCTGACCGACATGATGAACCAGTTCGTCGCCGAGGGCGGCGGCGAGTTCCAGGCCGACCACATTGAGCAGACCACATGGCGCTGGTTGACCGACCGCATGAGCTATCTTCAGGGCGATCTGAACGATCCCGGGACCTACCACCGATTGGGCGAGCATCTGGCGGGGCTGGACAAGACGGCGGGCACCGCGGGCAACTATCTCTTCTATCTCGCGATCGCAGACCGCTTCTTCAGCGTCGTGGTCGCGGGCCTTGGGGCTGCGGAGTTGACCACGGAAAAGGACGGCAAATGGCGCCGGGTGGTGATCGAAAAGCCTTTCGGCCACGACCTGGCTTCGGCCAAGGCGCTCAATGCCGAGATCCGGAAAACGTTGCAGGAGCATCAGATCTATCGGATCGACCATTTCCTCGGCAAGGAAACGGTGCAGAACATCATGGCGCTCCGATTCGCCAATGGCTTATTCGAGCCATCCTGGAATCGCGATCATATCGACCACATCCAGATTACCGCGGCGGAAACCGTCGGCGTGGAGCGCCGTGGCAAATTCTACGAGAAGACCGGCGCGCTGCGTGACATGGTGCCTAACCACGTCTTCCAGCTGCTGGCCATGACGGCCATGGAGCCGCCGATCTCCTTCGACGCCGACGCCGTCCGGGCGAAGAAGGCCGAAGTCATCCAGGCGATCCGCCCGCTCAAGCCCTCGCAGGCGCTGAAGGACGCCGTGCGCGGGCAGTATGACGCCGGCACCGTTCTGGGCAAGCCGATGCAGGCCTATCGCCACGAGCCCGACGTGGCCCCGGATTCAGCGACCGAGACCTTCATCGCCTGCAAACTGAAGATCGATAATTGGCGCTGGGCCGGCGTGCCCTTCTACCTGCGCACCGGCAAATATATGAAACGCCGGTGGACCGAGATCGCCATCCGCTTCCACCAGGCACCCTATGCGCTGTTCCGCGGCACACGTGTGGAGCGGATGAATCCCAATTGGATGATCCTTCGCATCCAGCCGGACGAGGGCATCGCGCTCGAGTTCGCAGCCAAGCGGCCTGGCCCGACGGTCAAGTTGGCGAGCGTCTGCATGGATTTTGCCTACAAGACCTATTTCAAGATGGCGCCCAACACGGGCTACGAAACGCTGCTCTACGACTGCATGATCGGCGATGCGACCTTGTTCCAGCGCGCCGACAATGTCGAGGCTGGCTGGCAGGCGGTGCAGCCCATTCTGGATGCCTGGGCGAACAATCCGCCAAAGGATTTTCCCAACTACGTCGCGGGCGGAGACGGCCCGGCTGCGGCCGTTGAGCTGCTGGCGCGGGATGGGCGCGCCTGGCGGCCGCTGGACGCCTGAAACATCGCGCCGAGGACGTCATGACAAAACCTCCGAAGATTTCGCTCGTGCTGTCGGATGTCGACGGCACGCTCGTCACCGAGGACAAGGTGCTGACCGAGCGCGCGCAGGCTGCCTCGGCATGGCCATGCTGTTCGACGCGCTCCAGCTCAGTACCCCGATCGCCGGCTTCAACGGCGGGCTCTTCGTGAAGCGGGATCTCTCCATCCTCGAGCAGAAGACGCTGCCGGCCGATGTCGCTGCCAAGGCCATCGAACTCATCGGCGAGCACGGTCTCGATGCCTGGGTTTACCGCGGCAATGATTGGCTGATCACCAAGGCTGTCGCCCCGCATGTTGCGCGCGAGGCCTGGACGGTAAAATTCCAGCCGAAGGTCGTGGCAGACTTCGCGGGCAAATTGAACGATGCGGCCAAGATTGTCGGCATCAGCGACGACCACGACAAGGTCCAGCGCTGCGAGGTCGACGCCCAGGCCGCCTTTGGCCAGCGCGCGACGGCGAACCGGTCGCAGCCCTACTACCTCGACATCACCCACAAGGACGCGAACAAGGGGGCGGTGGTCGAGTATCTCTCGCATAACATGGAGGTGCCGGCTGCGGAGATCGCCACCATCGGCGATCAGCCGAACGATGTCCTGATGTTCAAGCGATCGGGCTTCAGCATCGCCATGGGCAATGCGTCCGATCAGGTGAAGGCCCAGGCAAGCGCCACTACGGATTCCTATAACGACGAAGGCTTTGCCAAGGCGATCGAGCGTTTCATTCTCGGTTCATCGGACTGAGACGACGACATGGGCGAAATGATCGGGCGCATCGAGATACTTCCGGATCCGCTGGCGCTCGCGCGCCACGTGGCCGGTTGGATGACGGCGGCGGCGGACGTAGGCCCAGGACCCTTCCGGGTGTCGCTCTCGGGCGGCTCGACACCGAAGACGCTCTATGGGCTTTTAGCTTCCGATGAGTTCCGCGGACGCTTCGCCTGGAAGCGCGTCTCCTGGTATTGGGGCGACGAGCGCTTCGTTCCCTACGATCATCCCGAGAGCAACTACCGGATGATTCGCGAGGCGATGCTTTCCAAGGCGCCCGTCCCGCCGGAGAACATTCACCCCGTGCCCTGCGATGGCACCCCCGACGAGGCCGCCTTGCGTTATGAGCGGGTGTTGCAGGCGCAGTACGGCGCCGCGGTGCTGGATCCGGCGAAGCCGCTGTTCGACATTACCTTGCTCGGCCTCGGGTCCGACGGCCACACCGCATCGCTGCTGCCGGGCGAGCCGGTGCTGGAGGAGCGCAAGCGCTGGGTGGCCCCGGTGTCCCATGGCCGGCCTGAGGTTCGCATTACCATGACCTATCCGGCGATCGAGAGCAGCCGGCGGGTGGCCTTTCTGGTGGCAGGAAGGGAGAAGTCGGCCATCTTCAGCGCGATTCGCGCGGGCGCCAGCGTAGTTCCAGCCGCCCGCGTCAGGCCAGTGGGTGAGCTCGTCTGGTTCGTGGATCGGGCGGCGGCCGGCCAATGACAGGATCCGCAGGCAAAAGTCGATCAGCGATAACGTCGACTGGGAAAAACGGGACAGATCGGACAGGCCCAACCTCCGAGTTTTATGAATGATCGAGGTGGCAACCATGCAGCCGGTGCTCGTGGCACCCTCAGTGCTGTCGGCGGATTTCACACGGTTGGGCGAGGAAGTCCGCGCCGTCGATGCGGCCGGCGCCGATTGGATCCATGTCGATGTGATGGACGGCCGTTTCGTGCCAAACATCACTATCGGGCCGGTGGTGCTGCGGGCCATCCGCCGCTCGACGGCAAAGCCGCTAAACGTGCATCTGATGATCGTCGAGCCGGAACGCTATCTCACCACCTTCGCCAAGGCCGGCGCCGACCATCTGCTGGTCCAAGCCGAGCCCGGTTCCACGATCCACCTGCATCGGGTGCTGACCCAGATTCGCGAACTCGGCAGGAAGGCAGGGGTGGTGCTCGATCCGGCGAGCCCCCCGGAGATCGTCGAATATGTCCTGCACCTCTGCGATATTATCCTGATAATGACGGTCAATCCCGGATTCGGCGGCCAGGCCTTCCTGCCCGAGATGCTGCCCAAGATCCGCCGCATCCGGGCGATTTGCGCTGAACGCGGCCTGAATCCGGTGATCGAGGTCGATGGGGGTGAGAACATGGCGACAGCGGGACAGGCGGCCGCGGCGGGCGCCACGGCGATCGTGGCCGGCTCGGCGATCTTCGGCACAAGCGACTACGGGGCTGCCATCGCGGCGATCCGCGCAAGCGCCGCTTCGGCTAAGGCAAATCCGTGAACCCGACGGCGACTTCGGCCGATGCCGGCCGGAACGCTCTCAAGCGCGCGGCGGCGGAGGCGGCGGTCGAGCTGGTCCAGGACGGCATGGTCGTCGGACTCGGCACCGGCTCAACGGCGGCATTCGCGGTCGAGGCTCTCGCCCGGCGCCATCGGGATGGCTTGCGCTTCGTCGGCATTCCGTCGTCCGAGCGCACAGCCGCGCAGGCGGCCGCCGCGGGCATACGGCTTACCTCTTTCGCCGAACATCGGCAGATCGATCTCACCATCGACGGCGCGGACGAGGTGGAGCGCGGTACGCTCAATCTGATCAAGGGCCTGGGGGGCGCCCTGCTGCGCGAGAAGATCCTCGCGGCCGCCAGCCGCCGCCTGGCCATCATCGTCGACGGGGTCAAGCTGGTGGATCGGCTGGGCACGCGCGTGCCGGTTCCCGTCGAGGTGGTCGCCTTCGGGTTAGAGGCGACGCAAGCGCGGCTGGAGGCGCTCGGCGCCCAGGCGGCATTGCGCCTCTCGCCGCCGGGCGAGCCCTTCGTCACCGACAGCGGCAACCGAATTCTCGATTGCAGCTTCGGCCCCATCGCCGATCCGGCGCGGCTGGAGGAGCGCATCGGGCGCGTCGTCGGGGTGGTCGAAAGCGGCCTCTTCATCAGTCGGGCCGATCCGGTTTTCGTGGCCGACTCGGCCGGCGTCCATCGCCTCGATAGCGCGCGCGCCCATCGGGGCGGTCCGCCGATCCTCGTGGTGATGGGGGTGTCCGGGGCCGGCAAGACGACGATCGCCCAAGAGCTGGCCGCGCGTCTCGGCTGGCCCTTCGAGGAAGGCGACGCGCTGCATCCCGAGGCGAATTTCGCCAAGATGCATGCCGGAATTCCGCTGACCGATGCCGACCGACGGCCCTGGCTCGAGGCCGTGGCCACCTGGATCGACGGCCAGCGCGCCAAGAAGCAGCCGGGGATCATCACCTGCTCCGCCCTCAAGCGCTCCTATCGCCAGATCATCATCGGCGACCGGCCGGAAGTACGGCTGGTCTATCTTCGCGGCAGCCGAGACCTGATCGCCGAACGCCTTATGGGGCGCCACGGCCATTTCATGCCCGCGAGCCTGCTTCATAGCCAGATCGAAACTCTCGAGGAGCCGGGCCCCGACGAGGATCCCTTGACCGTCGACATCGGCCCGCCGGCCGGCCAGGTCGCCGAGGAGATCATCCGGCTGCTCGGCGCTTCGGCGACGGTCGGCCAGAGCGCGACACGCTAAGCGCATCGAAGGTTCAGCATATGCCGTCGAAGACGAGCCGCGAACAGGAGCGACTGGAAGAGGCGAATGCGCACGGGCAGGCCTGGCGCAAATGGGGCCCCTATGTGAGCGAGCGCCAGTGGGGCACGGTGCGGGAGGACTACAGTGCCGACGGGAATGCCTGGAGCTATTTCCCCCATGAGCACGCGCCGAGCCGCGCCTATCGCTGGGGCGAGGACGGCATCGGCGGATTCTGCGACGGGAAGCAGCACCTGTGCCTCGCCGTTGCGCTATGGAATGGCAAGGACCCGATCCTCAAGGAGCGCATGTTCGGCCTCAGCAATCGCCAGGGCAACCACGGCGAGGACGTCAAGGAGCTTTACTACTATCTCGACGCGGTGCCGACCTATAGTTACGCGCGGATGCTCTACAAATATCCGCAGGCAGAATTTCCCTACGCCCGGCTGGTGCAGGAGAACGCGCGCCGCGGCAAGCAGGAGCCCGAATTCGAGATCATGGATACCGGAATCTTCGACGCCGATCGCTATTTCGACGTGGATATCGAATACGCCAAGGCGGGCGCCGAGGACATCCTGATGCGGCTGACCGTCCATAACCGCGGACCGGAGGCGGCATCGATCCATGTGCTGACCCAGGTCTGGTACCGAAACACCTGGAGTTGGTTCACTGACGGCCGCAAGCCCTCCCTCAATCGCGTCGGGGAGGATGTCGTGGCCAATCACGAGAAGTTCGGCACCTATACGGTCCATTACGAGATACCGGATGAAATTCAGTTCTGCGACAACGAGACCAATGTCGCCAAACTCTACGGAACCGAAGGCCCGCGGGGTTTGTACAAGGACGGGTTCCACAACTATTTGATCAAGGGCGACAAGAACGCGGTCAGTCCCCGCGGCGGCACCAAGGCGGCCGGCATCTACAAGCGAACCATCCCGGCCGGCGCCAGTGTGAGCATTCGAGTCAGGCTGAGCTCGGGCCGGCCCAAGTCCCTCCCCTTCGCCGATTTCGATCAGACCGTGGATTTGCGCAAATCGGAGGCGAATGCCTTCTATGCGGTGCTGCAGAGCAATGTGTCCGATGAGGATCTGCGCCGCATTCAGCGCCAGGCTTTCGCGGGAATTCTCTGGTCGAAGCAATATTTCCACTACGATGTTACCGACTGGCTGGACGGGGATCCAGCGGAACCCAAGCCTCCCAAGAGCCGGCTCGAAGGACGCAACAACGAGTGGGTCCATGCCAACATGGAAGACGTCATCTCGATGCCGGACAAATGGGAATATCCCTGGTTTGCGGCCTGGGACTGGGCCTTTCATCTGACCACGCTGGCCTACCTCGATCTGGAAAACGCCAAGGGCCAGTTGGTCCTGCTCGGCCAATGCTGGTACATGCACCCCAACGGCCAGCTTCCCGCATACGAATGGAACTTCGGCGATGTCAATCCGCCGGTGCAGGCCTGGGCCGCCTTGCGTCTCTATGAGGCCGAGCAGCGGCAGAAGGGCACGGGCGACCGCAAGTTCCTCGAGAGGGTCTTCACCAAGCTGCTGCTCAATTTCACCTGGTGGGTGAACCGCAAGGATCCACGCGGAATGAACGTCTTCCAGGGCGGATTCCTCGGCATGGACAATATCGGTGTTTTCGACCGGTCGGCCCCGCTACCAGTGAACGGCATGCTGGTGCAGTCCGACGGCACTTCCTGGATGGCGATGTACAGCTTGAACATGCTGCGAATCGCCATCGAGCTGGCGCAGGTAGATGATGCCTATCAGGACATCGCGACCAAATTCTTCGAGCACTTCCTGATGATCGGCGGCGCCATGACCAATCTCGGCGGCGAAGGGCTGGGTCTCTGGGATGACCAGGACAACTTCTTCTACGACTGGCTGATCAAGAAAAATGGCGAGAAGACGCCCTTGCGCGTTCGCTCGCTGGTCGGGCTCATTCCGATCTTCGCCGTCGAGGTCATCGACGCGGCCCTGCTAAAGAAGATGCCGTTGTTCGCCAAGCGGATGGATTGGTATCTGCGCTATCGTCCGAAGCTTGCGGCCCTGGTTTCCCGATGGAACACGCCGGGCGCCGACGATACGCGCCTGCTCGCCATAACCCGTGCCTTCCGCGCTTCCAAGCTGTTGGAACGCGTTCTGGACAAGAACGAATTCCTCTCGGACTACGGCGTGCGCGCCTTGTCGCGATACCATCTCGAGCACCCCTATGTCTTCGAGACCGACGGCTTTCGTTCCGAGGTCAAATACGTCTCGGCCGATTCGGACGGCGATCTCTTCGGCGGAAATTCCAATTGGCGGGGTCCCATCTGGATGCCGATCAATTATCTGATCATCGAAAGCGTGCGCAAGTTCGACAAGTTCTTCGGCGAGGGTTTTCGGGTGGAATGCCCCGTCGGATCCGGCCAAATGCTGTCGCTAAAGCAGATTTCCGATGGGCTGTGCAGCCGTCTTACCAATATCTTCCGACGCGACGAGAAGGGACGACGTCCCATCTTTGGCGGCTACGAGAAGATGCAGACGGATCCGCACTTCAAGGACCATATCCTGTTCTACGAATATTTTGATGGCGACAATGGACGCGGCTTGGGTGCCTCGCACCAGACGGGCTGGAGCGGCTTGATCGCCAATATGATCGCCGAGCTGCATGAATAGTGCGAGCGAGCCGAGCAGCGGGCCGGCGCCACGCCAGCCGGCTGCCGAAGGTTTGGCCTGGCTTCCGCGCTATCCCTCGCTGCTTGAGATCAACACCTGGGCCTGGCTTAATCGTCTCTCGCAGAAGGCCGGCAAGGCGATCACGCTTGGCGAGGTCGATGACGCCGCCCTGGACGACCTCGCGCGTCAGGGTTTCGACTGGGTCTGGCTCTTAGGCGTTTGGCGGAGGAGTGCGGCGAGCCGGGCGGTGTCGCGCGGCGAACACGCCTGGCGGGCCGGATTTCAGGCGGCACTGCCGGATCTGACGGAGGAGGATATTAGCGGATCGGGCTTCGCCATCGGCGCCTATGAGGTCGAGGAGGCACTCGGCGGGAAGGCAGCGCTGGCCGAGTTCCGTGCCCGGCTCGCCCAGCGCGGTCTGCGGCTGATGCTCGATTTCGTTCCCAATCACACGGCCCTCGATCATCCTTGGGTCAAGACCAACCCCGATTTCTTTGTCCAGGGAATCGAAGAGTCTCTGGACGCGGCGCCGGAGAACTATGTTCGAATCGAGACCGATCGGGGCGCTCGGATCCTGGCCCACGGGCGCGATCCCAATTTCCCCGGCTGGACTGACACCCTCCAGCTCAACTATGCCAATCCGGCGCTGCAGGCGGCGCAGATGGCGGAGCTGGCCTCCATCGCCCAGCACTGCGACGGCCTGCGCTGTGACATGGCGATGCTCCTGTTGCCGGAGGTCTTCCAGCGCAGCTGGGGCCTGACGCCCGCGCCCTTCTGGCCGAAGGCCATTGCGGCCGTGCGCCGGACGCACCCCGGCTTCACCTTCCTGGCCGAGGCCTATTGGGATCTTGAATGGACGCTGCAGCAGCAGGGATTCGATTACTGCTACGACAAACGCCTCAACGATCGTCTTCGGGATGGCGACGCCAGCGCCATTCGCGCCCATCTGGTTGCCGGCCTTGACTACCAGGATCGGCTCGCGCGTTTCCTGGAGAATCATGATGAGCCCCGGGCGGCGGCGAGCTTCCTCTGGCCGCGCCATCGGGCCGCCGCCATTGTCGCCTATTTCGCGCCGGGCTTGCGCTTCTTCCAGGACGGGCAATTCGAGGGCGCGCGTATCCGTCTGCCGGTGCATCTGCGTCGCGGCCCGCTCGAGCCCCGGGACCCGGACATTGCCGACTTCTACGGCAGGCTGCTGGCGGTCCTGCGCAAGGGCGACACGTTTCGCGACGGGGCCTGGTCGCTGATCGCGCCGCAACCGGCCTGGGCCGGCAATCCGACCTCGCAGGACTTCATCGCCTATGCCTGGCGAGCGCCGGACGACGGCAGCTATGTCGCGGTGGTCAATTATTCGGACCATCAGGGTCAATGCTACTTGCGGCTGCCCTTCGCGACGCTCGCCGATAAGCCGACCCGCCTCGTCGACGAGATGGGATCCGAGACCTATGACCGCGACGGCAGAACCTTGATCGACCCGGGCCTTTACATCGACCTTAAGGCCTGGGGGTACAATCTGTTCAGACTGGAAGCTTTGCGGCCCCGATTAAGGCTCCGCAGTCATCCCGATGCTCGCGAGCCTGCGGTGGGAATGATGTTGGTCGGCCGCCGATTCGACGAGCCGACCCTCTATCGCGCCGCCTTCGCCTTTGAGTAAAGCGGTTCTTGGGAATCCATGTAAGAATGCGGCTAGCGCCCCAGATACTTCTTCGCGACCGACGCGCCGAGAGAATATTTGGGATCCACCATATTTCCGACGCGCATTTTTCCCGCCTGCGTCAGGAATTGATAGGCTTCTATTTCCTCAAAGCCGTAATCCGCAACCAGCCAGCGGATCAGTTCACGATAGGCGATGCGCGCGGCATCCTCCATCGGCCGGGCCGAACCAATCGCCATGATGAATTCACTCGTCTCGATGCGCGGCCAGCCGATCTGCCAGCTCTTGATCAGATCGATCTGAATCGTAACGAGTGCGGCAATTTCAATGGCGCTTCCAGCAAGCTCTCCGTCGCCCTGAACGGCATGGCAATCGCCAAGAAACACGTATGCACCCTCGCAGTGAACCGGAAAATAGGCGATCGAATTCGGCGCGACGTCCGGCACATCCATGTTGCCGCCCCAATAATCCGGCTGAAGCGTCGATACGGCCTCGATTTGAGGAGATACGCCCAGCGTGCCGAGGAAAGGTTCGTATGGCAGCCGGATTCGGTCGCTGAATTGTATGCCGTCTTCGGTGACGACGACTTTCCGCACCACTTCGTCGAGCGGCTTGTTCAGCATGGGCGTGGCGTTGGTCCCGTTGAGCCCGCCGAAACTTGAGGAAACCGTCGTCGTTCCCCGCGGCTGCGGGCCGCGTGGAGATATCTTGTGGATATAAACCGCGATGACGTCGCCCTTGAGCGCACCCTCGACATGTATTGGTCCGTTTTGCGGGTTGGAATACGGCCGCACGAGAACCTTGCTGGGCAGATCAGCTTCCGTCTTGATCCGCCCGTCATAAGCGTCGCGTGTTTCCACATCGACGATATCGCCGGGCTTGATACGCAGCACCGGCTCGTCATATGGCCCATACACATACTTGAACTTGCCTTGCGCCTCTTCCGTCAGGCTATGTCGAGCACCCGCTTTGCCTCCCGCGACGCCGCGTCTCGCCATGATCGAACCCTCGATCCAGCCCCTCGTGGTATTCATTCTTGAGATCCTTTGAAAAGAGCGAACAACGCCACCGTCCCGAGCGTCAAGGCGTCTCGAATAGGCGCTTAGGTCGCCAGCATTTGACCGCCATCGACCACGATCGTCTGTCCGGTCAGCCATTTCGCAAGGGGGGACGCAATGAAGAGAGCGACATTGGCGATCTCTTCAGGCGTGCCGAACCGATCGAACGGCAGGGTCTCCAGCGTATGTTTGTAAAGCGCCGGATTGGAGGTTTTCGCCCGCTCCCACGAGCCGCCCGGAAATTCGATCGAGCCCGGCGCGATGCAATTCGCGCGGATGTTTTTGCGTGCCAAAGTCACGGCCTGGCTCATGGTCAGCTGGATGACCGCCGCCTTGACGGCTCCGTAAGCCGGCGAGCGGCCGGTGGGCTGCAAGCCGGAGATCGAGGATATGTTGACGATGGAACCGCCCGAGGATTTCTCCAGATAGGGTATCGCCGTCCGTGACGCGCGAACCGTCGCCTGGAGATCGACGGCCAGGCTCATATCCCAGCCCTTCTCGTCGTCCGTCATTCCAAAACCCGAGGCGTTGTTCACCAGCACGTCCAGCCCGCCGAGCGAGGTCGCCGCCTCGTCGATATAGCGGTTTACCTGCGCGCCGTCCGCCAGATCGCATTGCGCCGCGTGGGCTTTGCCGCCCAGTTTCGCGAGTTCCAGCCTCGTCTTCTCCAGCGTTTCCGATCCGCGTGCGCAGATCGAAACATCGGCGCCCGCAGCCGCGAAGGCCAG
>WNFT01001392.1_pt1 | contig 41958 bp, 41 predicted proteins | sample 5400191 | NCBI WGS metagenome assembly WNFT01 (sample SAMN13153359, study PRJNA577476) | soil metagenome | isolation source: 80 cm saprolite under Madrone tree | place: USA:California | collected 2016-06-14 | reverse complement strand
ACTCTTCGGATGCCTGGTCGATCCACTGCAGGTCTTCGATGGCCAGGATGAGCGGCTCGAGTCGGTTGCCGGCAAGAAAGAGCGAGTGAAGGGTCTCGAAGGTCCGGACCTTGATGGTTTCGGGACTCAGCGTCGTGAGGGCCTGGGCGGCGCCCTTGATCCCGAGCAGGTGCAGGAGAAACGGCGCTCCCCGTGATGGATCGATGCCGACACCACTCAGGGCGACATGGATCTTGCCGGTGACGGCCTCCGGGGTGTCGTATTCGAGAAGACCGCAGATCGCCCGGAGGACCTCGAGGATGGGCAGATAGGGAATACCGCTCCCGTACGAGAAGCAGTGGCCTTCGAGATATGTGGCCGGCTGCCCCGCGAGGCTCTGACGGAACTCGAACAGGAGACGAGACTTCCCGATACCGGCCTCGCCGATGAGCGACACGAGCTGCCCCTGTCCCTGGCGGGCTGCTTTCAGGCGGCTCGTGAGCAGGTCGAGCTCATTGTCGCGGCCGACGAAGCGCCCGATGCGGCCGCCGAGGTCAAAGGAGGTCTGACGGTACTCCGTCAACTTGTAGGCGCCCACCGATGCTTCCGAGCCTGCGCCTGTTTGCACGACGCCGAACCGCCGCGCCAGCAGCGACATGGTGGGCTGACTCACGACGATCGCGTCGGGTCCCGCGGCTGCGATGAGGCCGTCGAGCACCGACCATACGTGCCGCTTTGCGTCGCCGTCGATGTCGGCCACGGGACCGATACGCGCGAAGGGAACGCGCTCGACGTGAATGGCGGCCTTGAGGGTGGGGCGTGCGGCCTGAACGCTCTCGTCGCGAAGCGCGGCCTTGTGCATCGCCATCGCCGCATGCGCCGCCCGCCGCGGCGCGTCCTCCACCGGCTCCAAACCGAAAGCCGCCGTGATGCCTGCCGCCACGATCTCGACCAGCCGTCCGCCGAAGGCCTCTGTCTTCTGGATGAGCGTGTCGAGCGCGCGATTGGTTTCCAGTGGCAGCGCGAGGCCGTCCGCGGTGACCCCCTCCGCTGTCCCCCCGGCAGCCGTCACCAGTGTCACGCGGAGAAAGGCCACCGGGCGCTGCTCCCAGCGAATCGGCGACACCGAGGACACCGGTGACGGGGCCACGGGCCTGGACGGCTGGGCGGGCGCCGCCGGCGCCGCGCGCTGGGCGCGTCGGCTACGGTTCGGTGGCGCCTCGGCCTGGCTTCCGGCCCGCAGCCCGAACTTGTCGATGCGGGCGCGGAGCGTGTTGCGCGAAATGCCGAGGAGCGCCGCCGTGCGCGAGATGTTCCAGCCGGTCTGGGTCAGCGTGGTGAGGAGGTGTTCGCGCATGGCGTCGTCGAGGGAGACGGCGGCCGCGGCCGGGGCCACCGCGGTCGGCTCGGCCATGGGCAGGGTCCGGAGCTCGAGCGTGTCGGCGGTGACGAGGTCTCCCTCGGCCAGCAGCGTCACGCGCTCGATGACATTGCTGAGCTCGCGGATATTGCCCGGCCACGGATATGCCTGCAGGCGTGCTTCGGCATCCGGCGCGAAGCGCTTGGGAGGCAGGCCGTAGTCGGCGCAGGTGCGCCCGAGAAAGCGCCGCGCAAGGACAAGGACATCCGTGTCGCGCTCCCGCAGCGGCGGTAGCCGGAGCGTCAACACGGCCAGCCGGTGGTAAAGGTCCTCGCGGAAGGCGCGCTGCCGCACCGCGGCCTGAAGGTCGGCGTTGGTCGCGCTGATGATCCAGGTATCCACAGGCTCTGTGGTCGTGGCCCCAAGCCGGCGCACGGCTTGCTCCTCGAGGACCTTGAGGAGCTTGGCCTGGAGAGGCTCCGGCAGGAGCCCAATCTCATCAAGAAAGATTGTCCCGCGATGGGCAGCCTGGAAGAGGCCGGCTTTCGCCCGGCGCGCGTCGGTGAAGGCGCCGCGCTCGAAGCCGAAGAGCTCGGCCTCGAGCAAGGTCTCCGGGATCGCGGCGCAGTTGACGTCCACGAAGGGCCCGTCCGCCCGCGGACCGGCGCGGTGAATGGTGCGGGCGACCAAGCCCTTGCCCGTGCCCGTCTCCCCATGGATGAGGATGGACGGCAGGCGGCGGCCGGTCTCCCGGGGAGTCAGTAACCGCCGAACTTGATCCCGGACCACTTCCATCGCCGGGCTCTCGCCCACGAGTTCAGCCAGCGGATCCATCGCGCGCCTACTGTACCCCTACTGCTCAATCCGCTGCTCAGCTTCTTACCACCTCTGACCACTGACCACCTCGACGTGTCGTCACAAAGTATTGATTTGGTTGAAATGTTCGGCTGGCATCGCGCTTGCGAACTGTAGGGGCATGCGACACAACCAGACTCCGACGGCAGAAGCCACAAGCGAGGCACGTAGAGCTCGCGAGGAGGTTGCCATGGGCGACCTGAGGGCACGACGCATCTTCTTCTCCCTGGTCCTTGGAGCAGCGGTCCTGATTGGCGCGCTCGAGGTCGCACTCGCCCGCTCGGGTAACCCCATTGGGAGGCCGAGTGCGCCGTGGATGACGCCGCTCGAAGACATGGATTGCGCGCTGGCGGGCGCGGACTTCGCGGCGGCGGCGACGGCGCGCCATCGGGCTCATCTGGCCGCGCTCGGGAGCCGCAGCTGGGAAGGCTTCCTCGCGGTGGGAGACGCGGCCCTTCGCCTGGGTGACGCCTCGGGCGACCGCCGTGCCATGGAGCCCGAAGCGCGGCGGGCGTATCTCTCCGCGCTCACGCATGCGCGCGCCCAGCGCTCGCTGGACGGCGTGCTCCACGCCACGGAGGCCTTCGCGCGGCTGGGCGACCGCGACATGGTCGAGCGGGGAATCCGCGTAGCCCGCGATCTCGCGGGCACCGACGACGACGCCCAGGCGCGGGTTGCCACGCTGGCCGGACTCTGGATCGGCGACTTGCTGTGAGAGCCGTGCACACCTACCCCGTGAGGATCTCTCCAATGATGAGGACGCAAGGCCGGCTGATCGTGCTGGGTGCTCTGTCCCTGTACCTCTTCGTCTTCGGGTTCGCCTGCGCCGATGACGCTCCGATCCCGGTGGTGCGGTGATGGACCGCGCCGAATCGACCCGCGGATCCGCGATCCCAGAACCGTCCGCCGCGCCGAAGAATGGGCCGGACGGCTGGCTCGCCATCCTCGCCCGCGACCCGCGCCGGGCGGTGGAGGAAGATCAGATCGTGTGCCTGATCTGTGGCGCGCGTTTCCGGCAGCTGACGAATACGCACCTCCGGAGCCACGGGATGTCGGCGGTCGAGTACAAGCAGCGTTTCGGCTACAACCGCGGGCGGCCGCTCATGTGCCGCGCGCTGAGCCGGTTGTACGCCGAGCGCGCCGTGCTGATCGGTCTCGCTTCGCATATCCGCAACCGGCCCATCGTGACCGATCCCGAGCTGCGCCGGCGTGGAGGCATGCGTCCCGTGACGCTGGAGGAGCTCCTCACGCGTCGGGATGCCCGTCGTGCGGCGGAACGAGGCGCGTCATGAAGGGCCTCGTGCTGGCCGCGGGATGGCCGTTCGCAGGGCTTCTGGCTCTCGACGCGGGCCGGTCCGGGACTTCTGGCACGGCGCCGGTCCGTGGCTTCATCGCCGAGAGCGACGATCAGAGCGGACTCTGCGTCCTCAAATCGGGCGAGGTCATTGGGCCGCTCGCCATCGACGCGATGACCCGGTGCTACGGCGTGGACGGGTATCCCATTTCATGCGGGGACATCCAAGTTGGGGACACGGTCGAGGCGATATTGGAGGAGATCGGAGCCCTGTGGATGACGACGAGGGTCCGCGTCCTCCGGTTGGTGCCGGTCTCCGGGCTCTAGCAGGATGACAGGCGCGCCCGCGCACTATGAGCCGGGCGCGCGACGCCTGACGCATCGCGTAACGCAGTCGCAGAACGGTTGAGAGCGCGCTCCCATTCGCGTATATTCGCCTGTGCCACGGGTTCTTCCCGCGGCAATCCGAGGAGTTCCCGCCCAGGGAGATGAAGCCGCCCGGGCGCGGCCGACAGGCGTGAAGAGGAGAAGCACCATGACGCGTTTCCGTGTCGCCGCCGCTCTGTGGCTGGTCCTGGGGGCTGCCTGGGGGGTTGCCTGGCTCGTGACAGCCACTCCGGCCCAGGCGCAGGGCGCGAGCTCCGGGGGACACCTCAACATCATGCTGCGCGAGGACCTGCCGCAGGGCTTCGCCGTCCACGAGACGTCGACCATCTCGACGAGCTTCCCGGCGATGCCGTGCTTCAGCAACCTCGTCCTCTTCGACCAGCTCAAGCGCGTGGAGAGCCCCGACACCCTCGTGGGCGAGCTCGCCGAGAAGTGGTCGTGGCAGGACGGCTACAGAAACCTCGTCTTCTTTCTCCGCAAGGACGTCAAGTGGCACGACGGCAAGCCCTTCACCTCGAAGGACGTCAAGTTCACCTTCGACATGGTGCGCGAGGCGCCCGAGGCGCAGGCGAAGCTCCGCATCAACCCGCGCAAGGACTGGTACGCCAACGTCGAGGCGGTCGAGGCCCCTGACCCGCACACGGTGGTGTTCCGCCTCAAGCGGCCACAGCCGTCGCTGCTGCTCATGTTCGCGTCCGGCTACTCCCCGATCTATGCCGCGCACGTGCCGCCCGCGAGCTACCGCACGGGCTGCATCGGCACCGGCCCCTTCAAGGTCAAGGAGTGGCGCAAGGGCGAGTTCGTCGACTACGTGAAGAACACCGACTACTTCGTCAAGGGCCGGCCCTACCTCGACACCCTGCGCTACGTCGTAATCGAGAATCGCGGCACGCGGGTTTCAGCGCTTCAGGCCGGCAAGCTCGACGTCTCGTTCCCCGGCGAGATGACCAAGACCTCCGCGGAGCAGGTCAAGAAGGCCGTGCCGCAGATGGTCGTCACGCCCGTGGGCCAGACGGTCAGCGACAACATCATCATGAACGTCAAGAAGCCGCCCTTCGACAACATCAAGGTGCGACTGGCCGTGAGCCGCGCCATCGACCGGCGGGGCCTGATTCAGGCCGTGCACCAGGGCGGCGCCGTCCCGGGCGCGGCGCTGCCTCCCAAGCCGTGGGGCATCTGGGGCATCGCGGAGCAGGGGCTCGCGGGGTTGCCGGGCTACGGCAAGGCGGCCGACGAGAAGGCCAGGGCGAAGAAGGCGATGGCGGAGCTGGGGTACACGGATGCGAAGCCGCTCAAGGTCGAGATCGTCACGCGCAACATCGCCGTCTACGTGGACATGGCCTCCTTCGTCATCAACGAGCTCAAGCAGATCGGCATCGAAGCCTCGCTCAAGCAGATCGAGACGGCGCAGTGGCATTCGATGGCCACGCGGGGCGACTACCAGATCGGCGCCAACCTGACGGGCCTGGGCATCGACGACCCGGCCGCCAACTTTTACGAGAACTACGCCTGCGGCTCCCCGCGCAACTACAGCCAGTACTGCAACGAGCTGGTGGGCAAGATGATCGACCAGCAGTCGCAGGAGGTGAACGCGCAGAAGCGGCTCGCGATGGTCCTCGCGCTCCAGAAGAAGGTCGAGGACGACGCGGCGCGGCCCATCCTGGACTGGAAGCTCGACTATTTCTCGCACTGGCCGTACGTGCACAACATGATCCCGCACAACGACATCTACAACTTCGGCCGCATGCAGGACGTGTGGCGGGACAAGTAGCGCCCCGGAAGTGAAGACCTATCTCCTCCAGCGCCTCGGCATCGCCGCGCTGACGCTGTTCGGGATGTCGCTGGTGATCTTCGTCCTCCTGCGCCTGGCGCCGGGAGACATCGTCGATATCCTCTTCTCGGCGGGCGGGTACGTCAACGCCTCCGAGCGGGCCGCCATCGAGAAGGAGCTCGGCATCGACCGGCCCATCTGGATCCAGTACCTCGAGTGGATCCGGCACATGGCGACGGGAGACCTCGGCAAGTCCTACCGCTACGACCTGCCCGCCTGGGAGATCATCCGGCCGCTGCTGCCCATCACGCTCGAGCTGGCGACGCTGTCCATGATCGTCGCGGTCCTGCTCGGTGTCCCGACCGGCGTCATCAGCGCCGTGCGCCAGGACACGGCGCTCGACTACGTCCTGCGCGTGATCAGCCTGGCCGGGCTGTCCATGCCGTCCTTCTGGCTCGGCATGGTCATCATCCTGGCGCTGGTGGCGTGGGTCGGGTGGATCCCTCCGATGACCTACGTTCCCGCCCGCGAGAACTTCAAGCTGCACGTGATCCAGTTCGCCCTGCCCGCGATGGCGGTCGGCTATCGCTCTTCGGCCCTCATCATGCGCATCACGCGCTCGGCGCTGCTGGAAGTGATGCGGGAGGACTACATCAGGACGGCGCGCGCCAAGGGGCAGGGCGAGCGGACGGTGATCTGGAGCCACGCGCTCAAGAACGCGATACTGCCCGTGGTGACCGTCATCGGCATCGAGTTCGCGTTCCTGATCGGGGGCCTCGTCGTCACCGAGACCGTGTTCAACCTGCCGGGCATCGCGCGCTTCCTCGTGCAGGCCATCCTGTGGCGCGACTATCCGATCGTGCAAAGCCTCGTCATGTTCATCGCCGCGGTCGTGATCCTCTCGAACCTCGCGGTGGACATGCTGTACGGGGTGCTCGACCCGCGGGTGCGCTATGGCACCTAACGGGGCCGGCGCCATGGCCATGCCCGCGCCCGCGGTGCGCCCCGGAAGCGCGGGGATGTGGGCGGGACTCCTGGGCTTCTGCCGCAAGAAGCCGCTCGGCGCTGCGGGCGGAGTCATCATGGTGGTGATCGCCTTCACCGCCGTCTTCGCCAACGTGCTGCAGACCTACGATCCCATCGCCACCGACGCCGCCGCCACGCTCGCGCCGCCGAGCGCCGCCCACTGGCTCGGCACCGACCACCTGGGGCGCGACATCTACTCGCGCATTCTCCACGGGGCGCGGGTGTCGCTCCTCGTGGGCCTGGGCTCGACCCTCGTCGCCTCGGTGCTGGGCGGTGTCATCGGGCTTCTCTCCGGCTACGTGGGGGGCAAGACCGACCTCGTGGTCCAGCGCGTGATGGACATCCTCCAGGGGCTGCCGCTCCTCGTCCTGGCGCTCGTCATGGCCGCGGCGCTGGGGCCGTCCATCCCCAACGTCATTCTCGCGATCTCGATCCCGATCATGCCGCGCGCGGCGCGCGTCATCCGCTCGAGCGTGCTGTCGATCCGCGAGTTCCAGTACGTCGAAGCGGCGCGCGCGCTCGGGCTCACGCATCTGCGCATCGCCTTCCGCCACATCCTGCCCAACACGGTCGGGCCCTTCATCGTGCTCGGCACGGCCCAGCTCGGAAGCGCCATCCTGGTCGAGGCGGCGCTGTCCTTCCTCGGGCTCGGCGTGCCCGAGCCGTATCCCTCGTGGGGGCGGATGCTGTCCGTCTCGGCCGCGGAGTACGCGCAGAAGGCGCCGCACCTCGTGCTCTTCCCGGGCATCGCCATCAGCCTGGCGGTGTTCGGCTCGAATCTCCTCGGTGACGCGCTCCGCGACACCCTGGACCCGCGCCTCCGCGGCGCCTGACCGAACTCGCAGGAGAGGAGGTAGACATGGCTCCGGACGACCTGTGCTGGATGCCGGCCTCGGAGATGGCGGCCGCCATCCGGCGGAAGAAGGTGTCGCCGGTGGAGGTGATGAAGGCGGTGCTGGCGCGCGTCGAGCGCCTGAACCCGACGCTCAACGCCTTCGTGACCCTGACCGCCGAGCACGCGATGCGGGCCGCCCGAGCCGCCGAGCGCGCCCTCACGAAGCGGAGCGCCAGGCTCGGGCCCCTTCACGGCGTGCCGTTTTCCACCAAGGACCTCGTCGTCACCAAAGGCATCCGCACGACCTTCGGCACGCGGCTCTACGCCGACAACGTGCCGACCGAGACGGCCCCGATGGTGGAGCGGCTGGTGGCCGCCGGGGCGATCCAGCTCGGCAAGACGAACACGCCCACGATGGGCTGGATCGGCGCCACGCACAATCTCCTCTTCGGCGTGACGCGCAACCCATGGAATCTCGATCGCACTCCGGGCGGCTCGAGCGGCGGCGCCAGCGCCGCCGTCGCTGCCGGCATGGGTCCGATCGCGATCGGCACGGACGGCGGAGGCTCCATCCGCATTCCGGCCTCGTTTGCGGGCATCTTCGGCCACAAGGCCTCCTTCGGCCGCATCCCCGGCTATCCTCCCAGCGGAGCCTGGAGCCTCTCCCATATCGGGCCGATGACGCGGACCGTGACGGACGCCGCGCTCATGATGAACGTCTGCGCGGGACCCGATGCGCGCGATCAGTTCTCGCTGCCGGCGTCGCCGATGGACTACGTCAAGGCGATCAAAGGCTCGATCAAGGGGCTGCGCGTCGCGTGGGTGCCCGATCCCGGCTACGCCAGGCTCGTGGATCCCGAGGTGGCGGCCGTCTGCGCTCGCGCCGCCAAGCGCTTCCGCGAGATGGGCTGCCGCGTGGAGGAGGTCAATCCCAGATGGCCGTCGCCGAAACAGCCGTGGAAGGCGATCTTCTGCGGCGGTCTCGCCGCGCGCCTGGCGCCCTACCTGCCGGAGCGGCGCGCCGACATCGACGCGGGACTCGCCGCGCTCATCGACGAGACCCTGACGTGGGGCCCGACGACGTACGTGCAGGCCTGGTTCGACCGGATGGCATGGTGGGAGCACCCGCGCCGCCTTTTCGAGACCTACGACCTCATGCTCACGCCCACGGTGGCCTGTCCGCCCTTCAAGGTGGGACTCGACAATCCGACCGAGATCGCCGGCCGCCCGGCGGAGGCGTACGAGTGGATCCCGTTCACCTATCCCTTCAACATGACCGGCCAGCCCGCCTGCTCGGTGCCCGCCGGCTTCACCGCCGACAAGCTGCCCGTGGGCCTGCAGATCGTAGGCCGCCGTTTCGACGACGTGACCGTCCTGCGCGCCGCTCACGCCTTCGAGCGCGCCCAGCCCTGGCACAATTTCAAGCCCCCGGTCGACTGACACGCTGACGAGAAGCGAGGAGACGACATGAAAGCTGACGACGTGAAGAGGATCCTCGTGGTGGGCGCGGGACAAATGGGCGCGCAGATCGCGATGCAGTCCGCGCTGCACGGCTACCAGATCACGCTCAACGACCTCAACATGGAGCTGCTCCAGAAGGGCATGGCCGGCAACCGCAAGCAGCTCGAGCGCCGCGTCCAGAAGGGGCAGATGACGAAGGACAAGATGGAAGAGGCCATCGCCCGCGTGAAGCTCGAGCCGGATCTCGAGAAGGCCGCGCGCGACGCCGACTTCGCGATCGAGGCCATCGTGGAACGGCTCGAGCCCAAGAAGGAGTGCTTCGCCAGGCTCGACCGCTTCTGCCCGCCTCACGCCATCCTGGCCACCAACTCGTCCACGCTGATGAACTCCCAGATCGCGCCCTCGACCAAGCGGCCCGAGAAGTGCGTCAACATGCACTACTTCTACCCGCCGCTCGTGATGAAGCTGGTGGAGGTGGTCAAGGGGCAGTGGACGACCGAGGAGACGGTGGAGATCACGGCCGAGGTGACGCGGAGGAGCGGCCGGGAGCCGGTCATCCTCAGAAAAGAGCTGCCGGGCTTCCTCGTCAACCGCATCCTCCGCGCCTTGGTGCGCGAGGCCTACTACTGCCTCGAGCAGGGGGTGGCCAGCCACGCCGATATCGACAAGGCGGTGGAGCTTGGTCTCAACCACCCGCTCGGGCCATTCAAGCTGGGCGACCTCTCGGGCCTCGACATCGGCTACAACGCCCGCCTCGAAACCTACGAGGTGACCAAGAACGAAGCCGACCGGCCGCCCAAGGAGCTCGAAAAGCGGGTCAAGCGCGGCGACCTCGGGCGCAAGACCGGGCGCGGCTTCTACGACTACTCGACGGACCCCCCGAAACCGATTCTCGACTGACGGCAGGGCGCGGTGTCCCGAAACGTGGACATTGACGTGTGCAGGGTGGTGAGACAGGCTGCGCGCCATGCGGCGGCCGCGCGCGCAGGCAGGGTACTCACTGGTCGAGATACTGGTCGCGATGGCCGTCATGGGCGTGCTCATGTCGGCGACGCTCAGCCTGCTCCACTCCGGCCTCGCCGCCTGGGGCTGGGGTGCGGGACGGGTCGACGCGCAGGACACGCGTCGTGTTTCAGCGCGACCTCAACGCTAATGGCCTGATCGACCCGACGCGCGAGCGCGTCACCTACCTGCTGCGTCCGAAGGAGACGACGCTCCGGCGCGACGCGGGTGGCGGTGCCCAGCCACTGGCCGAGAACGTCCGGCGCTTCGCGCTGTCTTACCTCGACAGCTCCGGAGCTCCCACTGCCGATCCTGCACGGATCGCTTCGATCAGGATGGAGATCGAGGCCGGGCGCATCGAGACAGAGGCGACCATGGCGACCCTGGTCACCCTGAGGAATGGGCCGATCTGGTAGGATTCGCCCATGCGGCTCCCTCGATGGCGCCCGGCGCTTTCCGGAGCGATTGCAGGGGTCAGGACGGCCGCCCGAGTTCCTCTCCACCCATCCTTCGGAGCCCACCCGAATTCGGCAGATCGAGGCCTGGATACCGGAGGCCATGCCGTCCTACCGCCCGCACTGAGTTCCGGCTCCTCCCACATGCGGTAGCACAGTGAGGGGCCGGCCCCACCCGTCGTCCTCCCTGATGGTCCGGATATACCAAAGAAATAGGAGTTTTCCCTTGACACCCCTCCAGCCACCCGCTAGATTAGGCCGGCAGTGGGGTGAAATCCCATGAAGTGGTTTAACTATTGTGCCGCGGAGATGCTTTCCTCCACATGAGGGGAGACGGTGTTTCGGGGACAGTTCAGTCACACGGTGGATCCGAAGGGTCGTGTCAGCATCCCGGCCGATTTCCGGGAGGTGCTGGCCGATGGCTTTGGAGACAAACTGATGCTTGCCCCGAACGGCAATTCGCTCGACGTCTACCCCGAGCGCACGTGGAAAGAGCTCGAGAGCAAAGTGAGCGAGCTGCCGCTCCTCGATCCCGACCGGCGCAAGTTCCAGTACCTCTATCTCTCCGGCGGCAAGGTAGTGATGCTCGATCCGCAGGGGCGCATCCAGATTCCGCAGAACTATCGCGAGCGGGCGGCCCTGGTGAAGGACGTCGAGATCGTCAGCATGATGACGTACTTCGAAATCTGGGACAAAGAGCGGTGGGCGCACTTCCAGCGCGACAACGCCGGGCCGCTCGACGATCTCCGCGAGAGGTTGGCGTCGAAGGGCGTCTAGGGATGGAGGGGGAGGCGCACGCGCACCTCCCGGTGCTGGTGGACGAAGTGACGTTCCTCTTGCGCCCCCGACGCGGGGGCTGGGTGGTGGACGGGACAATCGGCATGGGCGGACACGCAGAACGGCTGATGGAGGCAGGCGGAGGAGGCACGCGCGTACTCGGGATCGACAGCGATCCGGAGGCTCTCGAGCGCGCGCGCGGGAGACTCGCGCGATTCGGTGACCATGTGCGGCTCCGCCACGGGAGCTTCAGGGACATGGGCGCGCACGCGAAGGAGGCCGGCGTGAGCCAGGCCGCGTCCGTCCTGCTCGACCTGGGGGTGTCCTCGTACCAGCTCGACGCGTCGGGCCGGGGCTTCACCTTCCAGAAGGACGAGCCGCTCGACATGCGCTTCGACCCGACTCGCGGCCGCACCGCGGCGGACCTGCTCGCCCACGCCACGGAAGCCGATCTCGCCCGCATCCTGTTCGAGTACGGCGAGGAGCGTCACGCGCGCCGCATCGCGAAGCGCATCGTGCACCTGCGGCAGCGCTCTCCGCTGACGAGGACCGCCCACCTGGTCGAAGCGGTCAAGGCGGGCGTGCCCCGCGCGGCCTGGTCGCGGCGCACGCATGTCGCCACCCGCACCTTCCAGGCGATCCGCATGGCCGTGAACGAAGAGCCCGAGGCTCTCCGCGAGGCGCTGGACGCGGCCCCGGCTTTGCTCGAGCGGGGCGGCAGACTGGGCATCATCTCCTTCCACTCCGGCGAGGACCGCGCGGTCAAGCGCGCGTTCCGGGCGCTCGAGGCGGCGGGATTCATCGAACTCGTGCCCTCGCCGGTGACCGCCTCGGATCCCGAGGTCAGCGGCAACCCGCGGGCGCGAAGCGCAAAACTCCGAGTGCTCAAGCGACTGGAGGTTGCATGAGGTCCACGGGCCGCTCGACGCCGATCCAGATGTCCCTCGGGCTCAGGCCCGCGTCCACCGCCGACCAGCACGGGGCGCGCTTCCACCGCGAGAGCGACCGCAGGCGCCTGCGCGCCATGCTGGCGGGAGTCGCGGTCGCCGGTGTCGTGGTGGCGATGGTGTTGGGGCTGGTCGGACTCCGCATGCAGCAGGTGCGCCTGTCCTACCGCCTGGACATCCTGCGCACGGCCCAGGCCGGCGCCGAGGAGATGAACCGCCGGCTGCTCGTCGAGAAAGCGAGCCTGCAGTCGTTGGCCCGCGTCGAGGACGAGGCGCGCACGCGGCTCGGCATGGTCGCCGCCACCCAGCAGCAGGTGCAGCTCGCGCGCGAGTTCGTGGGCGGTGGCACGGGTTCGGCGGCGCTCGGAGACCGCACGGCGGCCGCCTCCACCACGACCCGCGAGCAGGCGCAGGAGCCGGCGCGTGAAATGGTCCATTAGCATGACGCGAGGCGAGGCCGCGCCGCCGCCATGACGGCCTCCTGGACCGCGGGCCTGAGGAGCCGGACGCTCATCTTTGCAGCGTGCCTCGCCTGCGCCTTCCTCGGGATTCTCGGCCGCCTGACGTATCTCCAGGTCGTCAAGCACGATGAGTACTCGCGGCTGGCCGAGAGCCAGCACGCGAAGACCGTTGCCCTCCGGCCCAAGCGCGGGCCCATCGTCGACCGCGGCGGCCAGGTGCTGGCGGAGTCTTCCAACGCCGAGTCGCTCTTCGCGCTCCCGCACCGCATCGACGATGCCCAGAGGCTGGCGCGCGACCTTGCGCCCATCCTGGGCGAGCCCGCGTCAGACATCGCCCGCCGTCTCGATCCCGCCAAGCGCTTCGTCTGGGTCAAGCGCAAGCTGTCGCCGCCCGTGGCGCAGGCCGTGCGCGACCTGAACGCGCCGGGACTGGGCTTCCTTCAGGAGAGCCTGCGCCTCTACCCGAGCCGCGAGCTCGCCGCCCACGTGATCGGGTTCGAGGGGCTCGACGGCAAGGGCCTCGGCGGCGTCGAGCAGGCGTGGGACGCGCACCTGGCGGGGGCCGAAGGCCGTGCGCTCGTCGAGCGGGACGCTCTCGGCCGCCACGTCACCGGCGCTCCGGTGGTCCTCAAGGCCTCCGTGCCCGGGCAAGGGATCGCGCTCACCGTCGACGCCACGCTCCAGTACCTCGCGGAGAAGGAGATCGACGCCGCCTGGCGCCGGACACGCTCCAAGTCGGCAATGGCCGTCATGATGGATCCGCGCACGGGAGAGATCCTGGCCCTGGCCATCCGGCCCACGTACAATCCAAACGCGTTCGGCGCGGCCACGGACGAGCAGCGGCGCAACCGCGCCATCACCGACCCCTTCGAGCCGGGCTCGACCTTCAAGGTCATCATGGCCGCGGCCGCGCTCGAGGAAGGCGTGGTGCGGCCGACCGACCGCTTCTACGGCGAGAACGGCAAGATCAAGGTCGCCAGCGCCGTCATCTCCGACTGGAAGCCCTTCGGCTGGCTCACCTTCAGCGAGGTCTTGCAGAACTCCTCCAACGTGGGCTCGATCAAGGCGGGAATGCAGCTCGGCAAGGAGCGCTACTACAAGTACATTTCCGGCTTTGGCTTCGGCCAGGTGGCGGGCCTCGGGCTGCCGGGTGAGAGCCGCGGGCAGCTGCGCCCGCCGCCGCAGTGGTCGGCCCTGTCGCTGGCGACCATGTCCATCGGCCAGGAGATCTCGGTGACCGCCCTGCAGCTGGTCACGGCCGTCGCCGCCATCGCCAATGGCGGGCGCCTCATGAAGCCGCAGATCGTGCGCGCGGTCCTCGACGGCCAGGGGCGCGAGGTGCGGGGCTTCGAGCCCAAAGCCATCCGCCAGGTGATCTCGCCCGAGACCGCCCGCGAGCTCACCACCATCATGACGGCCGTCGTGCGCGAGGGGACGGGTCACCACGCCGCCATCCAGGGCTACGAGGTCGCCGGCAAGACCGGGACGGCGCAGAAGATGGACCCGGCGACGCGCCGCTACTCCCACGCGCCGGGCGTCCTGTCCTTCGTGGGTTTCGTCCCTGCCACCGATCCGCGGCTGGCCATGATCGTGTTGCTCGACGAGCCCAAGAACGAGAAGTGGGGCAGCGAGGCCGCGGCGCCTATCTTCGCGGCCATCGGTTTTCAGGCGCTGCGCCACATGAATGTCCCGCAGCAGGGAACCACGCCGGTGCCGATCATGCGGGTCGAGGCGGCGGGTGGCGCTGAGGCGGCGCCGCCCTTGAGGCTTGTGAGCCTCGACGACGGGTCGGTTGCCGCGCGCCTCATGCCCTCGCTCCAGGGCCGCTCGCTCCGCGGCGCCATGGCGGCGCTGGCCGCCTTCGACGTGGAGCTCGAGGTCCAGGGGCGCGGCGTGGTGGTCTCCCAATCTCCGGCGCCTGGAACGCCGATGGCGCCCGGCATGACGTGCCGCCTCACACTGACCGGGCCGGCGGGACCGCCGGCCGCGGGTCGATGAGCGGAGACCCCGTGCCCACCGCGACCCTGCTGGACGCCCTGGCTGACAAGACGGTACAGGGAACGATCCCAGCCACGATCAGCGGCGTCGCCTACGACTCGCGCAGGGTCCGGCCCGGCGAGCTCTTCGTCGCCGTTCCCGGGCTCAAGCAGGATGGCCGGCGCTATGTCGAGGAGGCGCTCACGCGCGGAGCGGCTGTCGTGGTGCTCGAACGGCCGGACCCGCTCGAGGGCACCTCCATCGGTCGCGTGCTGGTGCCCTCCTCGCGCGAAGCGCTCGCCCGGCTGGCCGACGCCTACTTCGGCCATCCCTCGGGCGCGCTGACCGTGGTCGGCATCACGGGCACCAATGGCAAGACGACCACGTCCTATCTGGTCGACGCGCTCCTGTCGGCCCGCGGGCAACGGACCGGACTCATCGGGACGGTCCAATACCGCATAGGGACCGAGGTCATCGGGGCCGGCCAGACGACGCCGGAGGCCGTGGAGCTCCAGTCGTTCCTGCGCCGGATGGTCAACGCGGGTGTCACGGCCGTCGCCATGGAAGTCTCGTCCCACGCGCTCGCGCTGTCGCGCGTGGACGGCATCGACTTCGACGTCGCCGTCTTCACCAACCTGACCCAGGATCACCTGGACTTCCACGGAACCATGGAGGCGTACCGGGAAGCCAAGCGGCGTCTCTTCCTCCTGCTCGCCGCCGGGCCCAAGCACGGACGCGCCGTGGTGAACGCTGATGACCCGGCGGGAGTCGCCATGGTCGCCGGCCTCGCGCTCTCCGCGCTGACCTACGGCATCCGCGGGCGCGCCGACGTCCGCCCCTCGCGGTGGTCCTCAGGCGCGGAGGGCATCCGCATGAGCGTGCGGACGCCGGCCGGCCACCTGGATATCTCCTCGCCGCTCGTGGGCGAGCACAACGTGATGAACCTGCTCGCGGCGGCGGGCGTGGGCGTGGCCCTCGGCATGGCGCCGGAGACCATCGGCCGCGCGCTGGGTTCCGTCGGCTCGGTCCCTGGCCGCTTCGAGCGCGTCGAGGCGGGACAGCCTTTCCTCGTCGTCGTCGACTACGCGCACACTCCCGACGCCCTCGAGAACACACTCGAGACGGCGCGGAAGCTCGTCGGCGCGGGCGGGCGGCTCGGAGTGGTGTTCGGCTGTGGCGGCGACCGGGACCGCGGCAAGCGTCCCCTCATGGGCGCCATCGCCGCGCGCCTCTGCGACCATGTCTGGATCACCTCGGACAACCCGCGAAGCGAGCCGCCGGAGAGGATCATCGCCGACATCGTGGCGGGCATCCGCGGCGGCGCGGTAGTGGACCGGCATGAGACACTTCCGGACAGGAAGGCCGCTATACAGCGCGCGCTGGCCTGGGCCCGCACCGGCGACGTGGTCGTCATCGCCGGCAAGGGCCATGAGACCTACCAGGTCATCGGCTCCGAGGTGCTCCCCTTCGACGACCGCGCCCAAGCCCGGGCCGCCCTCGCCGGGCGAGCGACATAGGACCGCGCATGCCCGCATTCACGATCGGAGACATCGTCCGCGGCAGCGGGGGCGCCCTCCTCGGGGGCGACCTCGGCATTGCCGTAGCCGGCATCTCCATCGACAGCCGGAGCCTCGGCGTCGGCGAGGCATTCTTCGCCATCCGCGGCGAGCGCCTCGACGGTCACGGCTTCCTCCGGGACGCCGTCGGCCGCGGCGCCGCCTGCCTCGTGATCCACTCGGTTCCCGACGATCTGCCGCCGGGCGTACCCGTCGTGCTGGTGGACGAGACGACCAAGGCCCTGGGACGGCTGGCCGCATGGCATCGCCAGCGCTTTTCGATCCCGGTGGCTGCGGTCACAGGCTCGAACGGCAAGACCACGACCAAGGAGATGATGGCGGCGGTGCTCGGGGTACTCGGTCCCGTGCTCAAGCCCGAATCGAGCTTCAACAACCAGTGGGGACTCCCGCTGACCCTCCTCAAGCTCACGGCCGAGCATCGCGCGGCCGCGCTCGAGCTCGGCACCAACAGGCCGGGCGAGATCGCCGCACTGGCAGAGATCGCGCGGCCGACCATCGCCGCCGTCACGACCGTCTCCTCCGCCCACACCGAGTTCCTCGGCTCCCTCGAGGACGTCCAGCGGGAGAAGAGCGCGCTGGTCCGGATCATACCGGCCGGCGGCGCCGTCGTGCTGAATGCCGATGACCCGCGGGTCCTCGCGATGGCTGCGGCGAGTCCGGCGCGCGTCTGGACTTTTAGCGCTTTTGGCAGCGCGCGGGGCGCTGCGGACATCCGCGCCGGCGAGATCGACGACACGCCCGAGGGGGTCAGCTTCGCCCTCGAGACATCCCAGGGACGCCGCGCCCTACGGCTCCACTTCGCCGGGCGGCACAATGTCACGAACGCGCTCGCGGCCGCCGGCGTGGGCGTGGCGCTCGGGCTACCGCTCGAGCAAATCGTCCAGGGTCTCGAGGCGGCGCGCCCGGCCAAGGGGCGCTGCGTGTGGCGACGGGCCGGCGCGCTGCGCATCCTCGACGACACCTACAACGCCAACCCGATGTCCGTGCGCGCCGCGCTCGACACGCTCGGGACGTCGGCCGGAGGCATGCGCCGGGTGGTGGTGTTGGGCGATATGCTCGAGCTCGGTCCCATCGCGGAGGCAGAGCACAGGGCGATCGGCCGCGCCGTCGCCGCATCGGGCACGGCGGAGTTCGTCGGGCTGGGTCGCTCGTGCCGCACCGCCGTGGAGGCAGCGCGCGAGGCGGGACTGGCCGAAAGCCATCACGCGGACACCTTCGAGGACACCGTGGCGCACCTCCTCAAGCGCCTGGCCCCCGGGGACGCGGTGCTGGTCAAGGGCTCGCGCGGCATGCGCATGGAGCGTGTCGTGGACGCGCTCCTCGCCCGCTTCGGAGGGGAGGATGGCTGATGCTCTACGACCTCCTCGTGCCGCTGGCCAGGGACAGCATCGTCTTCAATGTCTTCCGGTACATCACATTCCGGGCGGCGATGGCGACGGTGACGGCAATCGTGATCTCCTTCCTGCTGGGCCCGTGGCTGATCGGGCGGCTGCAGGCTCTCCAGCGGGGCGGCGAGACGATTCGCGAGGACACGCCGGAGCGCCACCGCGGCAAGGCGGGGACGCCCTCGATGGGCGGGTTCATCATCCTGGCCGCGCTGCTGATCTCCACGCTGCTGTGGACGAATCTCCACAACCGTTACGTCTGGGTGCTGATCCTGGCCACGTCGAGCTTCGCCCTCATCGGCTTCCTCGACGACTGGCGGAAGCTCCGCACCAGGAAGGGTATCTCGGCCAAGGAGAAATTCGGCGCGCAGATCGTGCTGGTGGGGTCGCTCCTGGCGTGGGTCTACCTGTGGCCGCCCGACGGCTTCACCACGGGGCTCTCCATCCCCTTCTTCAAGGGCTGGGTGGTCAGCCTCGGCTGGCTCTGGGTCCCCTTCGCGCTGCTGGTGATCGTGGGCGCGTCGAACGCGGTCAACCTGACGGACGGCCTCGACGGCCTGGCCATCGGGCCCATCGTGATGGCGGGCGGTGCCTTCGCGATCATCGCGTATCTCTCCGGGAACTTCCGGCTGGCCGAGTACCTGAGGATCCTGAACGTGAAGGGCACCGGCGAGCTGACGATCTTCTGCGCGGCGCTCGTGGGCGCGGCGCTGGGATTCCTCTGGTTCAACAGCTACCCGGCCCAGGTCTTCATGGGAGACGTGGGCTCGCTGGCGCTGGGCGGGGCGATCGGCACGCTCGCCGTGCTGACCAAGTCGGAGCTCCTGCTGCCGCTCATCGGCGGGATCTACGTGGTCGAGGCCGTCTCCGTCATCATCCAGGTCGGCTACTTCAAGGCGACGGGCAAACGTTTTTTCCTCATGGCACCGCTGCATCACCACTACGAGATGCAGGGGTGGCCGGAGCCCAAGATCATCGTCCGGTTCTGGATCGTGTCTTTCATGCTGGCCCTCCTCGCGCTCACGACGCTCAAGCTGAGATAGGCGCGTGAGCGAGATGACGGGGGAGCAGGTGGAGGAGGATCAGGTGGCGGGTGAGCGGGGCTCGGCCTACCGGCAGTGGCTCGCCGCGCGCACCATCGCCGTGGTCGGTCTCGCGCGGAGCGGCGTCGCCGCCGCGCGCCTGATCCGGCGCTTGGGCGGCCGTGTGCTCGCTTCCGACTCGGGAGTCCGGGAATTGCTCTCCAGCGAGGCGCGCGATCTCGAACATCTCGGATGCGCGCTCTTCACCGGGGGGCATCCCGACGCGGCTTTTGCCGGCGCCGAGCTCGTCGTGGTGAGCCCCGGCGTGCCCCTCGAGCTGCCGGCCCTGGAGGCGGCGCGGACCCGGGGGGTGCCGCTGATCGGCGAGCTCGAGCTCGGGTGGCGCGTCATGGAGGCCGACCTCATCGCGATTACCGGCACCAACGGGAAGACGACCACGACCGCGCTCACGGGGGAGCTGGTCGGCGGCACCGTGCGGCCGCTGCTGGTCGGCGGCAACATCGGCACGCCGCTCTGCGCGCACGCTCTCGACTTCCCCGCCGACGGCCTCGTCGTGGCGGAAGCGTCCTCCTTCCAGCTCGACACGACCGATCTCCTGCGGCCGCGGGTGGCGGTGGTGCTCAACGTCGCCCCCGACCACCTGGATCGCCACCGGACCTTCGAGCGCTACGTCCGCGCCAAGGCGCGGATCTTCGCCAACCAGACATCCGCCGACTGCGCGGTGCTGAACGCCGACGACCCCGCCACCGCCTCGCTCGCCTCGCAGACCCGCGCGCGCGTCCTCTGGTTCAGCCGGCTCACGCCGCTCGAGCATGGCATCTTCGTCCGCGACGGCTGGGTCGTGGCCAAGCTCAACGGCCACGTCGAGGAGATCTGCCCGATCGAGGAGATCCCGCTGCGCGGACAGCACAACGTCGAGAACGTGATGGCGGCCGCGGCCTGCGCCCTGTGGACCGGGCTCTCGCCCGACTCGATCCGTCGGGGCATCGGCGCGTTTCGGGGCGTCGTTCACCGCATCGAGCGCGTTCTCGACGAGCGCGGCGTCACCTACTACAACGACTCGAAGGGCACCAACGTCGCCTCGACCATCAAGGCTCTCGAGAGCTTCACGGAGCCCGTCATTCTGATCGCCGGCGGCAAGGGCAAGGGGCAGGATTTCGCTCCGCTCGCCGCCGCCGCCCGCGGTCGCCTGAAGCAGGCCGTGCTCATCGGGGCCGACCGCGGCCAGATCCGTGCGGTCCTCGAAGCCGTCGGCGTGCCGTGCGCGGATGCGGGCTCGATGCAGGAGGCGGTGGCGGTGGCACGGTCGTTGGCCCGCATGGGCGACGTCGTGCTGCTCTCACCCGCCTGCGCCTCCTTCGACATGTTCGACAACTACGAGCACCGCGGCGAGGTCTTCAAAGCCTCCGTGCGAGAGCTTGCGCATGCCTAGAAAGCTCACGCCCGACCTGTGGCTCTTCGCTCTCGTGCTGACCCTGGTCTCGCTCGGGGTCGTGATGGTCTATTCGGCCAGCGCCATCATGGCCGCCGACCGCTTCCACGATCCGCTATACTTCCTCAAGAAACAGTTCTTCTGGGCCGTGCTGGGCGTCTGCTCACTCTGGGCCGGCATGGTCTTCGATTACCGGCGGCTCGAACGACTCGTGGTGCCTCTGCTCGGGGTGTCGTTCCTGCTCCTGGTGCTGGTGCTGGTGCCGCCGTTCGGCCAGGAGATCAACGGCACCCGGCGGTGGTTCCGCGCCGGCCCCGTGTCCTTCCAGCCGGTGGAGCTGGCCAAGTTCTCGCTGCTGCTCTACCTGGCATCCTTTCTCACGCGCCGCCAGGAGATGCTCGCGAGCTTCAGCCAAGGGCTCCTGCCCCTCCTGCTCGTGGCGGGCGGCATGGCGGGACTGACCATGCTCCAGCCCGACATGGGCAATGCCATGGTGCTCGTGATCCTGACGCTGGCGCTGGCGTACCTGGGTGGCGCGCGCGTCTACCACATGGGCCTGATCGCCGCCGCCGCGCTGCCGATCGCCGCCGCCGCCATCTGGACGAAGCCCTACCGCCTGCGGCGCATCGTCGCCTTCATGAACCCCTGGGACGATCCGCAGGGCTCCGGCTTCCAGATCATCCAGTCCTTCCTGGCGCTCGGCTCGGGCGGGTGGCTGGGCCGTGGGCTGGGCGAGTCCAAGCAGAAGCTCTTCTACTTGCCCGAGGCCCATACGGATTTCATCTTCGCCATCGTCGGCGAAGAGCTGGGGCTGGCGGGCGCGGTGGTCGTGGTGGCGCTCTTCGTGCTCCTCGTGTGGCGGGGGCTGCGCATCGGGCTGCGCGCGCCGGACGCTTTCGGCAGCTACCTGGCCCTGGGGCTGACGATCATGCTCGCGACCCAGACCCTCGTGAACCTGGGCGTGGTCACGGGAGCGCTGCCGACCAAGGGTCTGCCGCTGCCCTTCATCTCCTCCGGCGGCTCGGCCCTGCTCATGGCGCTGTTCTCCACGGGCGTGCTCCTCAATATCTCGCAGCACGCAGGGACGGCCTAGGTGATGGTCCACACAACTATTTCCCGCGAGGGGCAGAGGTAGCCATGTTCAAGAAGTACCAGCAGCTCCATTTCGTGGGCATCGGGGGCATCGGGATGAGCGGCATCGCCGAGGTGCTGGTGAACCTGGGCTACCGCGTGACCGGGTCCGACCAGAAGCGTGGCGAGGCGGTGGAGAGGCTCGAGCGGCTGGGCGCCAAGGTCTTCCTCGGCCACGAGCCCAGCCACGTCGAGGGCGCGCACGTCGTCGTGTACTCGTCCGCGGTGGCCCGCGACAACGTCGAGGTGCAGGTGGCGCGACAGCGGGGCGTGCCCGTGATCCCGCGCGCCGAGATGCTGGCCGAGCTCATGCGCCTCAAATACGGCATCGCCATCGCCGGCACCCACGGCAAGACCACCACGACCTCCATGGTGGCGGCGGTGCTGGGCGCGGCCGGGCTCGACCCGACCGTGGTGGTCGGCGGCCGCGTGCACGGCCTCGGCGCGAACGCGCGCCTCGGGCAAGGCGAGTTTCTCGTGGCCGAGGCGGACGAATCCGACGGGTCGTTCCTCAAGCTCACGCCGACGATCGCCGTGGTCACGACGGTGGACGCCGAGCACCTCGACCACTATGCCGACCTCGACGCGATCCGCGCCGCCTTTCTCGCCTTCGTGAACAAGGTGCCGTTCTACGGCTCGGCCGTGCTCTGCCTCGACCAGCCCAACATCCAGCAGATGATCCCCCTGATCGAGAAGCGCGTGGTCACGTACGGCCTCGAATCGGGTGCCGATCTGACCGCACGCCGGCTCGCCTTCTCCGGCATGCACTCGCAGTTCGAGATCCTGCACCGGGGCAAGACTCTCGGGCCGGCGACGATCCAGGTGCCGGGCCGGCACAACGTGCTCAACGCCCTGGCCGCCGTCGGCGTGGGCCTCGACCTCGAGGTGCCCTTCGAGCGCATCCAGCAGGCGCTCGCCGGCTTCGCGGGCGTCCAGCGTCGCTTCCAGATCCGCGGCGAAGCCGCGGGCGTCCTCGTCGTGGACGACTACGGCCATCACCCCGCCGAGATCCGCGCCACCCTGGCCGCCGCCAAGGCCGGGTTCGACCGGCGCGTGGTCACGGTGTTCCAGCCCCACCGCTACACGCGCACCAAGGCCCTGCGGCAGGAGTTCCTCACGGCCTTCTACCAGTCGGACGTGCTGATCGTGATGGACATCTACGCGGCCGGCGAGACGCCGATTCCGGGCGTGCACGCGAAGGATCTCGCCGACGGCATCGCGGCCCATGGTCACCGGGAAGTCGTCTACATGGACGGCGACCGGGCCGGCATCCTCAACTACCTGTGCGAATCCACCCGTTCCGGCGACCTCGTGCTGACGTTGGGCGCGGGCGACGTCGGTCAGCTGGGCGCGGAGTTTCTCACGCGCCTGAACGATCAGCGCGACCAGTCCAACAGGAGGTAGCCCATGCTCGGAGAGATACGGGGCGAGGTTCGGTTCAAAGAACCCCTCAGCTTCCATACCTCCCTTCGAATCGGGGGGCCGGCGGACATCTTCGTCGTGCCTCAGGACGTCGAGGACGTCCGCCTCGCGCTGGGCTTCGCGGAGCGCGACCACCTGCCGGTGGAGATCATCGGCGGGGGCAACAATCTCCTGGTGCGAGACCGCGGCATCCGCGGCGTCGTCGTCAAGGTCGAAGGCTGCCTGGGCCGCGCCGAGTTCCACGGCGAGGAGGCCGTGGCGGGTGCGGGCGTGGGGCTGTCAGCCCTGATCCGCGAGGCGGCCGCGCTCAACCTGGGCGGCATCGAGTGCCTCGTCGGCATCCCCGCGACGATCGGCGGCGCCGTGGCCATGAACGCGGGCACGGCCGACGGGTGGATCGGCGACTTCATCTCCGCCGTCTACTTCCTTCATCCCGACGGGACGCTCGGCGAGTTCAAGCCGGGCCACGGCAGCTTCGGCTACCGCGATTTCGCGGCGCCGGCGGGCGCCGTGGTGGTAGGGGCGCGGCTCCAGCTGCACCGGCGGCCGCAGGCCGAGATCCAGAAAGACATGAAGCAGCGCCTGAAGGTGAAGAAGGCAACCCAGCCGCTCGCACTCGCGTCGGCGGGCTGCGTGTGGAAGAACCCCCACGGCGAGGTCGCCGGGCGCCTGATCGAGAAGGTGGGCCTGAAGGGCAAGCGGCTCAACGGTGCCGAGATCTCGGCCAAGCATGCCAACTTCATCGTCAACCGCGGCGGGGCGACCGCGGCCGACATCACGGCGCTCATGGACATGGCCCGCGAGCGCGTCCAGGCGCAGTTCGGCATCACGCTCGAGCCGGAGATCCGGATCATGGGAGAAGGATGAGCGGCCACCGCGGCGTTCTCACGCCGCGCGGAGCCGCCCGCGGCGGCCTCGCGGATCTGGCCGAGCTGACGATGGCCATGGCCGACCAGCGGCTCGACCGCGGCCGGCGGCGCCGGCGTGTGGCTCGGCTGGCCCGCCGACTCGGCACGTGGCTCTGCGCGGGCCTGCTCGTGGTCGCGCTGGGCGGCGTGCTCGCCACCGGCGGCCGATGGCTCCTGGCGGCGTCGCCCTTTGCTGTCGAACGCATCGAGGTCGCGGGGCAGAGCCTGCTCTCGGCCGACGAAGTCATCGCGGCCTCCGGGCTCGCTCCCGGGCAGAGCCTCTTCAGCCTCGATGCGCGGCGAGCGGTGGCCGGCATCGAGGCGTTGCCCCGCGTGCGCCGCGCGGAGCTGGTCCGCGCCTTCCCGAACCGCGTCACGTTGCTGGTGGAGGAGCGGGAACCCTTCGCGCTCGTCCATTCAGGGGGCTTCCAGTGGCCGGGCGGCCTTTATTGGGTGGACGAGCAGGGCACGCCGCTCGGCTCCGAGACGCGGGCGGTCACGCTCGACACCCCCCTCGTATCGGGTGTGGGCGCCGACGAGGTCGCGGCGGCGGGGCGGGCGCCGTCCGAGCACGTTGCCGCGGGAGTGGCCCTGATCCGCACGCTGATGCGCGCCCAGAGCCCACTGCTCAGGGAGATTTCCGAGGTGGACGTCAGCCGCCCCGAGGGGCCGGTGCTCTACATGCTGGACGGTGTCGAGGTGCGGCTCGGAAGCGAGGACTGGGACGACCGGCTGGGGCGTCTCGGCGGCGTGCTGGCGCAGCTCCGCGCCTCGGGCCAACGCGCGACGTCGATCGACCTGCGATTCCGCGACCAGGTCGTCTTGAGAACCGCGGCGAAGTAGGGGGCGTCATGGGCAGATCGAGAGGACGGCAGCTCATCACGGGGCTCGACGTGGGAACGACCAAGATCTCCTGCGTGATCGCGGAGTGGTCGTCCATCGGCACGCTCGACATCGTGGGCGTCGGCATCAGTCCCTCGCGGGGCCTGCGCAAGGGCGTGGTGGTCAACATCGACTCGACGGTGGAGAGCATCAAGCAGGCCGTCGGCGACGCCGAGGAGATGGCCGGCGTCGAGATCTCGAGCGTGATCGCCGGCGTGGCCGGGGGGCACATCCGCGGCGCCAATAGCCGGGGCGTGGTCGCCGTGTCGGGCAAGCACCGCGAGGTCAGCGCCGCCGACGTCGAGCGCGCCCTGGACGCCGCCCGTGCGATAAACCTGCCTCAGGACCGCGAGATCATCCACGCCCTGCCGCAGACCTATGTCGTGGACGACCAGGATGGTGTCAAGGAGCCGCTGGGGATGTCCGGAGTGCGGCTCGAGGTCGAGGTGCACCTGGTGACGGGCGCCACCACCTCCGTGAGAAATGTTGTCCGCAGCGTCAACCGCGCGGGACTCCAGGTGCAGGACATCGTGCTCGAGCCCCTCGCCTCCGCCGAGGCCGTCGTCTCCGAGGAAGAAAAGGAGCTGGGCATCCTGCTGATCGATCTCGGCGGCGGCACGACGGACGCGGCCCTCTTCCGCGACGGCGCCGTGTGGTACACCGGCATCCTGCCGCTGGGCGGCGACCATATCTCGAACGACGTCGCGGTGGGCCTCCGCACGCCCACGGCAGAGGCGGAGGAGCTCAAGAAGCGCCTCGGCTGCGCCCTGACGTCGCTCGTGCGCGAAGACGAAGTCATCTCCGTGCCGTCGGTGGGCGGCCGCAAGGCGCGCGAGCTCTCCCGTCAGATACTTTCGGAGATCATTCAGCCGCGCGTCGAGGAGATTTTCACTCTCGTCGCGAGAGAGCTGGCGAAGGCCGGACTCGAGGACGCCGCCGCCGCGGGCGTCGTCGTCACCGGCGGCACCTCGATCATGCAGGGGGTGCCCGAGCTGGCGGAACAGGTTTTTGATCTGCCGGTGAGGCGCGGGCGGCCCACGGGCATCGGCGGGCTGTCGGACGTGGTTCAGAGCCCGATCTATGCCACGGGCGTGGGCCTGGCGCTCTACGGCGCGCGCGGGCGGCTTCGCTCAGCCGGCGCGGACGACGGAGGGGCGGCCTCCGGGCTGGGAACGATGCGCAGGCTCAGGGACTGGTTTGGCGGGCTGTTCTAACAGCAACGATACTCACGCGAGCTGCGGTCAAGGAGGAGCCGATGGCAGAGCCACGAGCGGGGCGGCCGGTGTTCGAGCTGGAGGAGGCGAAGGACACCGCCAAGATCAAGGTCATAGGTCTCGGCGGCGGCGGGTCCAACGCCATCAACCGGATGATGGAGGCACGCTTCACCGGCGTCGAATTCATCGTGGCCAACACGGACGTGCAGGCCCTGCGCGCCTCGCCCGCTCCCGTGAAGCTCCAGCTTGGCGCGCGCCTGACCATGGGACTGGGAGCCGGCGCCGACCCGGAGGTAGGTAAGAACGCCGCCCTCGAGGACCGCGATCAGATCAAGAAACTTCTGGAAGGCGCCGACATGGTCTTCGTGACCGCGGGTCTCGGCGGCGGCACCGGCACCGGGTCGGCGCCCATCGTGGCCGCCACCGCCAAGGAGATGGGCATCCTGACCGTGGCGGTCGTGACCAAGCCCTTCGCCTTCGAGGGCAGGCGGCGCTCCCAGCAGGCGGAAGCCGGTCTCGCCGAGCTGCGGGGGGTCGTGGACACGCTGATCACCATCCCCAACCAGCGCTTGCTGGCGGTGGTGGACCGCGGCACGCCGCTCGTCGAGGCGTTCAAGGTCGCCGACACCGTGCTGCTCCAGGCGGTGCAGGGCATCTCGGACCTGATCCTCGTGCCCGGGCTCATCAACCTCGACTTCGCGGACGTGCGCACCATCATGGCCGGCATGGGCATGGCGCTCATGGGCGCGGGTGTCGGCAAAGGCGAGCACCGCGCGCTCGACGCGGCGCAGAAGGCCATCGCGAGCCCGCTGCTCGACGAGACATCCATCGAGGGCGCCCGCGGCATTCTGATCAACTTCACCGGCGGCTCGGACCTGTCGCTGCACGAGGTCGAGGAGGCCGCGCGCATAGTTCAGGAGGCGGCGCACGAGGAGGCCCACATCATCTTCGGCGCGGTGATCGACCCGAGCCTGCAGGACGAGGTGCGCATCACCGTGATCGCCACCGGCTTCAGCGAGCGCAAGGAGGGGAGCCTGCCCTCGGGCAAGGTGGTGGACATGCAGCGCGCGCCCCGGCCCGGCGCTCCCTCCTCCAAGGACTGGCGCCGGCGCGTGCCGGCCGAGATTCGTGCCGAGGCCGACGGCCCGACGGAGGAGGACCTCGACGTGCCCGCGTTCCTCCGGAGGCAGGCCGACTAGATCGCTCGACAGGAGGCGGCATGCTCAAAGAGTTCAAAGATTTCGTGATGCGGGGCAGTGTGGTCGAGCTCGCGATAGGCGTCGTCATCGGCGCCGCATTCGGGAAGGTCGTCACGTCGTTCGTCGGCGACCTCCTCATGCCCCCGATCGGCATGCTGCTCGGCAGGGCTGACTTCTCCACCCTCTTCATCAGCCTCACGGGACAACCCTACCCGACGCTGGCCGCGGCCAAGGCGGCCGGCGCCCCGACGCTCAACTACGGCGCCTTCCTGCAGGCCATCGTGGACTTTGTCATCATCGCCTTCGCGATTTTCCTCCTCATCCGCCAGGTCAACCGGCTCTTCCCGCCGGTGGCAGCGCCCGTGACGACGCGCCCGTGCCCGCTGTGCCTGTCGAACATCCCGCTCAGGGCCACGCGCTGCGCCCACTGCACGGCGGAGGTCAAGCCCGCCTAGCCGGCCGCCTGGCATCTGGACCCTTTTCGACGGCCTGCTCCGCTCGAAGCCTGCGAGTATTTCAGCACCCTGCTCGCGCTGCCGCAGGAGGCCATGGGCGCGCGTGAGACAATGGCGCCATGACCGCTCCGCGCTTCCAGGGCGACCCGCCGACGCATTTCCTCTCGCCCCTGCTCGAAGACGCGGGCGTGCCGCATCTCTTCACGACGCGCAGTTTCCCGGGCGTGACCGCTTTCCGCGACCCGTTTCCGCCTCTCGGCCCCGAGGCCCAGCCACTGCTCGCGAAGCACGGGCTCGGGGCGGAACCCGCGGCCTTCCTCAAGCAAGTCCACGGCGCGCAGGTTCTCCGCGCGACGGTCGGAGGCTGTGCGGGGAAGGCGGATGTCCTCATGACCGACAGGCCGGGGCTGCCGATCGCGGTGTTTTCCGCCGACTGCGTGCCGCTCCTGATCTACGATCCCGACGGGCGGCGGCTCGCGGTGGTGCATGCGGGCTGGCGCGGCACCGCCCAGTCGGCGGCGCGGGCGGCCGTCCTCGCGCTCGTGGAGGCGGGCGGCCGACCCGAAGGCTTCCTGGCCGCCGTCGGCCCGTCCATAGGTCCCTGTTGCTACGAGGTGGACAAGCCGGTGATCGCGCGGCTCGACGCAGCCTTTCCGGGGCGGTGGGGCGCCTGGGTCAGGTCGGTCGGTGCGGGCAAATGGATGCTGGACCTTTGGGCGGCCAACGAAGACCAGCTGCGAAGCGCGGGAATCCGCAGCGACAAGGTTGACAACCCGCGGCTCTGCACGGGCTGCCGCACCGACCTGTTCTACTCCTATCGCCGGGGCCACAACGGAAGGCTGATTTCCATTGCGGCGCTCCCCCTCGTTTCGGCCTTCTCCACCACTCGGGAAGAGGGAGACGTGGCGTGCTAGAATCGGCCAACCGGACAGGCATTTATGCTCGACATACGGGACAATCTGGAGAAGGTCCAGCAGGCGGTCGAGCACGCCTGCCGTCGATCCTCGCGCAAGCCCGATGACGTGTTGGTGATCGCCGTCTCCAAGACGGTGGAGATCGAGCGAATCAAGCGTGCGACCGAGGCGGGAGTAAAGGCACTCGGCGAAAACCGCGTGCAGGAGGCGAAAGACAAGGTTGCGGTGCTCGGCCGGCCGGTGCCCTGGCACCTGATCGGTTCACTCCAGACCAACAAGGCCAAGGACGCCGTCCAACTTTTCGACTGGATCCACTCGGTGGACCGCGAAGAGCTGGCACGAGAACTCGACCGCCGCGCACACCAGGCCGAGCGTAGAGTGAGAGTGCTGGTGCAGGTGAATATCGGCCTCGAACCGCAGAAGGGTGGCGTGCAGCCGGCCGAGCTGAAGCCGCTGCTCGACGCCATCACGGGCTGCCGGAACCTCGACGTGCGCGGGCTCATGTGCATCCCGCCCGCGACGGAGAGCGCGGAGGCGTCGCGGATGTTCTTCAGACGGCTGCGTGAGCTGCGGGATGCCGCGGGGCTCGAGCATTGCTCCATGGGAATGAGCGGCGACTTCGAAGTGGCGATCGAGGAAGGGGCAACCATGGTGCGCGTGGGCACGGCGATCTTCGGTCCCCGCGCGCCGAGGGCGGCCGTCACCGAGGGCGGGGCGTGAGCATCAAGGGCAAGCGGGTGGCATTCCTCGGCGCGGGCAACATGGGCGAGGCGCTGATCAAGGGCCTGACCCAGGGAGGCCTCGTCCCCGCCGGCTCCATCACCGCCGCCGATCCCCGCACGGAGCATCTCGAGGAGATCGCGAAGCGCTACCGCATCCAGGCCGTCGCCGACAACGCGACGCTCGTGGCCGGCGCGGACGTGGTCATCCTGGCCGTCAAGCCCCAGATCATGGGGGCCGTCCTCAAGGAAATCGCCTCTGTCGTGAGCGATGGGAAGCTTCTGATCTCCATCGCGGCGGGCGTGGCCACGAAGAAGCTCCGGGAGCATCTCGGCAAGGCGGCGCGCCTGATCCGTGTCATGCCCAACACTCCCGCCCTGGTTCTGGAAGGCGTCACGGCCATCGCGCGCGCGGACGGGCTCAAGCCCGGCGATCTCGAGGCCGCGCAAGAGCTGTTCGGCGCCGTGGGCCGGGTGGTGGTGCTCGACGAGAGCGCCCTCGACGCCGTGACGGGGCTCTCCGGCTCCGGACCGGCCTATGTCGCGGTGGCGATCGAGGCGCTGGCCGACGGCGGGGTCAAGATGGGTCTCGACCGCGCCACCGCCACGTTGCTCGCGGCGCAGACCGTGCTCGGCTCCGCGCGCTTGATCCTCGAGACGGGCGTGCACCCGGGCCAGCTCAAGGACATGGTCTCTTCGCCCGGCGGCACGACCATCGCGGGCATCGCCGCGCTCGAAGACGGCGGGTTCCGCCGCGCCTTGATACAGGCCGTCGAGCGCGCCACGCTGCGCTCGCGAGAGCTGGGGGCATCCTGACGTGTTGCCCGTCGAAGTCGTCGTGTTCCTCGAGAACGTCCTGAACATCTACATTTGGATCGTCATCGCGGCGGCCGTGATCTCCTGGATCACGCCGAACCCGTACAACCCCGTCGTCCAGCTGTTGCGCCGCGTGACCGAACCGGTGCTGGCGCCGTTCCGCCGGCTCCTGCCGCCCTGGAAGACGTTCGGGCTCGATTTCTCGCCGATGATCGTGATCCTGCTGATCCAGTGGGCGATCAAGCCCCTGCTGTGGACGCTCGTGGGCTAGCCGAGACGAGGAGACAACCGTGCGCATCACACCAATGGACATCCGCCAGCAGCAATTCACCGTGAAGATGTTCCGCGGCTTCGACACCCAGGAGGTGGACACCTTCCTGGAGGACCTCGCCGCGGATTACGAGGCGCTGCTCAAGGAGAATTCGCTGCTCAAGGAGCAGCTACAGGCGCTGGAGGAGCGCACGCGTGGCCTCGAGGAGCGCGAGAAGGTGCTGCAGGAGACGCTCGTGACCACCCAGCGGCTGGTCGAGGAGATGAAGGACCAGGCGCGCCGCGAGGCCGTCGTCATCATCCGCGAGGCGGAGGTCCAGGCCGATCGGATCATCGAGGCCTCGCGCACCGCGGAGGGGAATCAAAATCCTGAGGCCGTCCTGCTCCACGTGCGCGTCCAGCCCAAGGCGCGTGCGAACGCGGTCAGGGGCTGGCGGGGAGAGGCGCTGCGCGTCAGCGTCACGGCCGCCCCCGAGGACGGCAAGGCCACTCGCGCGGTGATCGAGCTGCTGGCCGACACGCTCGCCCTGCCGCCCTCGGCCATCACCCTCGTCCGCGGCGCCGCCTCACGCGACAAGTGGTTCCGCCTGCCCGCGGGGACGGACCTGCCCGCATGATCACGCCGATTCGCTGGGAGCGGCACCGCCTCCTCCTCCTCGACCAGACCCTGCTTCCCGTCGAGGAGCGCACGCGGGAGTACACCCGGTGGGGGGATGTCGCCGACGCCATCCGCACGCTGGTGGTCCGCGGAGCGCCGGCCATCGGATGCGCCGCGGCCTTCGGCGTGGCGCTGGCCGCCCGTCAGAGCGCGGCCCGCGACGGCCTTGGGCTCATCGCGGACCTCGAAGAGGCGATCAAGGGCCTGGCGGCCACGCGGCCCACGGCGGTCAACCTCTTCTGGGCGCTCGACCGCATGCGCGCGGTCGCCGAGGCCCATCGCGCGCTCCCGGTGCCCGCGCTGAGAGAGCGTCTGCTCGCGGAGGCGCAGGCCATCCTCGACGAGGACGTGGCGGCCAACAGGGCGCTCGGCGCTCACGGCGCGGCGCTCGTGCCGGAGGGCGCCCGGATCCTCACCCACTGCAACGCGGGCGCGCTGGCGACGGCGGGTTACGGCACCGCGGGGGGCGTGATCCGAGCGGCCCACGAGCGGGGGCGCGTGGCGCTCGTCTGGGTGGACGAGACCCGTCCCGTGATGCAGGGCTCGCGCCTCACCGCCTGGGAGATGGTCAAGGAAGGCATCCCGCATCGCCTGATCTCGGACGTGGCGGCGGGCTTCGTGATGAAGCGTGGCGAGGTCGACCTGGTCGTCACCGGGGCGGACCGCATCGCGGCCAATGGCGACACCGCCAACAAGATCGGGACCTATTCGGTCGCGGTGCTGGCCAGGCACCACGGCGTCCCCTTCTACGTCGCGGCTCCCTTCTCCACCATCGATGCCTCGATCGCGTCGGGAGCGGACATCCCCATCGAGGAGCGCGACGGCGAAGAGGTTCGCCGCACCGGCGGCCGGCTCACCGCGCCGGCCGAGACGCCCGTCTACAACCCCGCCTTCGACGTGACACCGGCCGAGCTCATCGCCGGCATCATCACCGAGCGGGGAGTCTTCCGCTTTCCGTACGCTTTCACGTAAGACCGTGTCGGGCAACCGGCACCCGGAAGCCGCCCGGCGCTACCACGACGCCACCATGCACTCGCCCCAGTCCGTCCGCTCCGGCGGTCACGGGCTCGACTGGGCCACCAAGCCCGAGCCGTTCAAGATCTACCCCGGCCTGCCGGTGGTGAGCCTGCCTCGCGACTTTCCCGTGCCGGCTCAGGACGCGCTGGCGGCCATCTCGGGCGAGCCCGGCGTCACGGCTCGGCTAACTCTCGAGACGCTGGCCGCGCTTCTTTTTTTCTCGGCCGGGGTCACGAAGCGTCAGGTCTATCCGGGAGGCGGGACGATGTACTTTCGCGCCGCGCCTTCGACGGGAGCGCTCTACCAGACGGAGGTCTACGTGGTCGCGGCCGAGGTCGCGGGGCTCGAGCCCGGGGTCTACCATTTCTCGCCGGGCGACTTCGCCCTGCGCCGCCTCCGCGAGGGGGATTTCCGCGGCGCCCTCGCCATTGCCGCTGCCGACGAAGACCTGGCCGCGAGGTCGGCAACCATCATCCTTTCGGCCATCTACTGGCGCAATACCTGGAAGTACCAGGCGCGCGGGTACCGCCACCTCTTCTGGGACTCGGGCTCCATGCTGTCGAACCTGCTCGCGGCCGCGACGGCGCTCGATCTGCCCGCCCGCGTGGTGACCGGCTTCGTGGACCTCGAGGTCAACGGGCTTCTCGCTCTCGACGGCGAGAAGGAAGGCGCGCTGGTGCTTGTTCCGGTGGGAGGGCAGCAGGATGCCGCTCCCCCGGCCCCCGTCATCGCCGCCATCGAGCCGGAGGTGATCCCGCTGTCGTCGTCCGAGGTGGACTATCCGCTGCTGAGGGACGCGTACGCGAACTCGGCTCTCGACAGCGAGAGCGAGGTATTGGCCTGGCGCGAAGAAGCGCGCGCACCGAGCCGCCCGCCGCCGGCCGGCGCACAGGTGGCGCTACCCGCTCCGCGGCCGTCGGCCGGCCGCACCCTCGCCGAGACCATCATGGCGCGCGGCTCCACACGGGAGTTTTCCGGCGCGCCGATAGGCGCTGACGAGCTCTCCACGGCCCTCTGGCATGCCACGCGCGGCTGGCCCGCCGACGTCCCCTCGGACCTCGCGGATCTCTACCTGACCGTCCATGCGGTCGAAGGACTGGAGCCAGGCGCGTATGCCTACCATCCCGAGTCTCACGCGCTCGAGCGGATCACGCGCGGCGATTTCCGCGAGCGATCGGCCTACCTCTGTCTGGAGCAGTCGTTGGGCGGCATGTCGAGCGCCACGGTGTTCTTCCTGGCCGATTTGGGCTCGATACTCGAAGCGTATGGCAATCGCGGCTATCGGCTCGCCAACCTGGAAGCGGGGCTGATTGGCGGCCGTCTCTACCTGTGCGCCTACGCGCAGCGCTTCGGCGCGACGGGACTGACTTTCTATGACAAGGACGTGGTCGACTTCTTCTCTCCCCACGCCCTCGGCAAGGACGCCATCTTCGTCACCGCCCTCGGCCGCTCGGTCAAAGGCCCTGCCCGCTCGCCCGCGCCGCTCCAGATCGGCCGGCGCTAGAAGTAGGCCAGCAGCCGGCCGCAGGCGATCGCGGCCGACCAGCAGACGAGAGAGATCAGCGCCGTGGCTTTCGCCCAGGCGGGCGCGCTCGCTCCCACGTTCCATCCGTCAACGGACTTGAAGGGCCACTGGTGGAAGGCCGCGGCGTTGAGCACACCGGAGGCGACCAGGATGAGCTTGATGCGAAAGACCGGGTTCGAGGCCATCTCGGTCGCGTGGGCGGTGAACATCATGAGTCCGGTGGGCACCACGACGGCGAAGCCCGCCCGCGCCCAGCTGAGGAGGTGGCTCGCGAGCGCCGTCACCGGCACGGAGCGCGCGAGGCCCAGCAGCCGCAGGTCGAAGAAGAAGGCCGCGCCCACTACGATCACGAAACCCAGGATGTGGACGATCTCGACGGCGGGATAGAGCCACGCCCACTGGCGCATGGCCACGGCCAGCGCGGAGGTCTCGAGCCAGACCTGCCAGGCGGGGCCGGTGATGGGATGGATTAGCGAAGCTCCGTCGTCTTGGCGCCGATGGTGATGCGCTCGGCGCGCAGCTCGTCCGGCTCGCTCCGGTTCGGGTAGCCCACCACGGTCGCCGTCGCGCCGACCTTGAGCATCTCGCGCGGGAGGCCGCGATTCTCCATCCGGGTCGGCGGCGCCAGCACCACCCGCCAGAGCTTACCCTCCGCGGCCAACGCTATGAAGCCGTGCGGGTGCTCGTAGCCGGCTTCCCGGATTGTCCCGGTGAGCGTCATCTCCCGGGTCGAATCGTAGCCGCTCCAGCCGTGGTGCGCGAGGGCGTTGCCCGCGAGGATTGCCGCGAGCGCAAGGGTCATCAGCGAGATCCGCCGTATCCGCATATCGCATCCTCCTCAGTTCACGGTCACGTCCGAAGGCTTCAGTCGCCCGGCCACGGTGAAGCCGTCCCCCTGGGGCGAGAGGACGATCATCTCGCCCTCGTCAGGGTAGAGGCCCGTCAGCGCCGTGATATTCACCTGGTGAGTGACGAAGACGAGGGTGCCGCCGCGGTGGCGGCTCACCAGCTCGCGCACGGCGCGCGTCTGATTGGGCTCGCGCTCGCGGTTGCGAAAGAAGGAATTGAGCGGGAGCCACTGATTGACCGTGCCGAAGGCCAGTGTGGCCGTGTCGAGGCAGCGGCACCAGATGCTCGACCGCACGTCGTCGACGATGATGCCGCGCGCCTTGAAGGCCGCTCCGATACGCCTCGCGTCATCCCGCCCGGAGGCTGAGAGGTTGCGCTGGGTGCTGCAGTCTTCGAGGCGCATGGTGTCGCGGTCCCCGGCGCTCGAGTCTGTGGCGGCGTGGCGCATGACGACGACCTGGCCCCCCGCTTTGAGGAGACTCCACAGTGCTTCGCTCGCCTCGGCCTGGGCGGGGAGCGCGAGCAGCGCCAGGGCGAAAACCATCCCGCGGCGGCGCATCATGCGGGGAGGGGACGTACCTCGACGCGCGCGTCGTAGGCGGACTGGCCGCCGGGAATGCGCGGGTCGAGCCCTTCGCTGGCCCCAGGCGTGAGACACGCCTCGCCGCTCGTCAGCGTGTTGAGCCCCGGCCAGCCGTCGCGGGCCCAGACCACCCCAGGCAGGATGTCCTCCGTCACGCGCGCGACGGCCTCGAAGCGGCCCCGGCTATTGGTCAGCTCCACGCGCCGGCCGGCCGTGATGCCGCGCGGATCCGCGTCGGCCGGGTGGATCCACAGCTCCGCATGTGGCTCGGCGCGCGCGAGCATCGGCAGCGCGCGGCCGTTGTCGTAGAAGGAGTGGAAGGCCGTCAGCACGCGCCCCTGTCTGAACTCGAGGGGGAAGGCGGCATCGTCACGCGCCGGAGGCGTGTAGTCGGGAAGTGGCGGAAGGCCGAGGGACTCCGCGCGCGCGGAGTAGAACTCGATCTTGCCCGAGGGGGTCGCGTAGCCGCCGTCGCGGTAGGGCACGTGGGAGAGTCGGCTCCTCTCTGCCAGGCCGCCCAGGGCTCTCAACCGGGCCACGGTCAGCGTTCCGTCCCGCTGGGGCGCCAGCAGCGCGTCCATGTACTCCTCGAGCGAGCCCCAGGGAAAGAAATCCCAGATGGCGAGGCGGCTGGCGAGCTCGCGCAGGACCGAGATGAGGGGCCGGCACTGGCCCGCCGGCTCGAGCGCCTTTTCCATCAAATAGAAATGCGTGGCGGTTTCCTTGATGCCGAGGTCCTCGAGCCACACCGTGCCCGGCAGGACGATGTCCGCCACGCGCCTGATGGTGTCATTCGCGAAGATGTCATAGGCGACAATCAGGCCCACGCGCTCGAGGTCGCGTTCGATCGCGGCCGCGTCCGAGAACGAGTTGAGCATGTCGGTCCCGGCGGTCAGCAACACGTCGAGATTGCCGTCCTTGATCACCCGCGCGATCGAGGGCATGTGGCTCGGCACCCAGGGGCCGTCGGGGCGGCGGTCCACGGCCGTGAGATCGGCGAAGTGGTCGCCGGTCGGGAAGGCGCGGTGGCGCGGGCCCAGGCCGCCTCCGGCCAGGCCGAGCTGGCCCGTGAGCGCGGGCAGGGTGGCGATGGCGCGTCCGGGCTGCCAGCCGTGACGGTGCTTGTACATGCTGGCGCCGCCCACGATGATCATCGCGGGCCTGGTGGTCGCATACTCGCGCGCGAGCCTCCGGATGTCCTCGGCCGCGAGTCCCGTTTCCCTCTCGGCCCACTCGGGAGTGAATTGCTCGAGGTGCTTCGCGTAGGCCTCGTAGCCGACGGTCTGCCGCGAGATGAAATCCTGGGAGACGAGCCCCTCCGCGACGATCACGTGGGCCATGCCGAGCGCGAGCGCCGCGTCGGTGCCCGGGCGGATGAGCCACGTCTCGTCGGCGTGGCGTGAGGCTTCGGCGCGCCTGACATCGATGGCGATGACGCGCGCCCCGCGCCTGCGCGCGTCGACCAGGTGCGGCGCCGTCGTCGGCTGGCTCGCGAGATTCGCGCCCCAGAGGATGAGCAGCCGCGAGTGCGCGGCCATGTCTTCCTTGGTATTCGTCTCGACCACGCCCGTGAGGGCCAAGCCGTAGGCGCCCATGGCCCAGCAGACGATCGCCGGGTTCCAGACCTGCATGCCGCCCAGGTGGCCGAAGCGCATGATGAGCGGCCGGTTGATTCCGGTCACGTGCGCGCCGTGGCCGAACCAGAAGCCGACCCTCTCGCGTTGCGTGGCGGCAATGGCGGACACGATGCGGTCGAGCGCCTCGCCCCAGGAGACGGGACGCCAGCGGTCTTCTCCCCGCCGGCCGTCCCGCACGAGGGGCTGGGTCAGCCGGAGCCCATTGTGTGGGATCTCGGCGGCAGCGCGGCCGCGGATGCAGAGGAATCCTCGGCTGTCGGGGTTGTCGGGATCGCCCGTGACCCCTTGCAGCCGGCCGTCCTCCGACACCTCGACCAGCATCCCGCAGAAGGTCGGGTGGCAGTTCATGGGGCACATGGTGCGGACGGTCGTGGTGGGCATGGCCGAAATCATACCTCTCCGTTGCCCCGGGCGCGCGCCTTCTGCTAGTGTGGGAGGAGCGCACATACCACGAGAGAGGAGCCCTGAATGAAGAAGTACCAGCTGATGGCGCCGGGACCGACGCCCGTGCCGCCCACCGTCCTGCTGGCCATGGCCCAGCCGATCATCCATCACCGCGCCGCCGAGTACGACGCGCTCTTCCGCGAGGTGCGCGAGGGACTGAAGCGCCTCGTGCAGACGCGGCAGGACGTGCTGGTGCCCGCGTGCACCGGCACGGGCGCGATGGAGGCGGCCGCGGCCAACACGCTCTCGCCGGGCGACCGGGTGATCGTGGTCAACGCCGGGGCCTTCGCGCAGCGCTGGCTCGCCATCTGCAAGGCCTACGGCCTCCCCGTCATCGAGCTGGCCGCGCCTCACGGCGAGACCGTGGCGCCCGAGCGCATCGGGCAGGCGCTGGTCCAGAACCCGGACGTGAAAGCGGTGCTGGTCCAGCACAGCGAGTCCTCGACGGGCGTGCTCCACGACGTGCGCGCCTACGCGCAGGTCACGCGCGGCACCGGCGCCATCCTGATCGTGGACGCCGTGTCGAGCCTCGGCATCGCGGACCTGCCGATGGACGCGTGGGAGATCGACGTGGTCGTGTCCGCGTCGCAGAAGGGCCTGATGCTGCCGCCGGGCTTGGGCCTCCTGGCCCTCTCGGACAAGGCGTGGGCGGCCGCCGCGCGGTCGACCCTGCCGAAGTACTACCTCGACCTGACCGAAGAGCAGAAGTACTCGGCCAGGAACGAGGCGCGCTTCACTCCGGCGGTCTCGATCATGGTCGGCCTGCGCGAGGTGCTGCGCATGATCGAGACCGAGGGTCTGGCCAACGTGGTGCGCCGTCACGACCGGCTCTCCCGCGCGACGCGAGCCGGCGCTGAAGCGCTCGGTCTCACGCTCTTCCCCAAGACCACGGCGAGCCCCGCGCTCACCGCGGTGCAGGTCCCCGCGGGGCTGGACGCCGACCGGGTGGTCGAGAGGTTCGCCACCTCGCACAACATCACGATCGACGGCGGGCGCGGCCCGACGAAGGGCAAGATCTTCCGCATCGGCCACATGGGCTACGTGGACGACTTCGACGTCACCACGGCGCTCGCTGCCCTCGAGCAGGTCCTGCAGGAGCTGGGGCATCCGGTCGACTTCGGCGCGTCCCTCGGCGCCGCCCAGAAGGTTTTCGCCGAGCGAGGGTAGCCGCGGTAAGATTCCTCTATCCGCGGAGGGCCTCGTCCAGGCCGAAGCCGCCGCCCGCGAGCTCAGGGAGCATGCCTTTGCCGCTGTCTACGCGAGCCCGCTCCGGCGCGCGCTCGATACTGCCACGGCGATCGCCGTGCCCCACGGTCTCGAGGTCGAGACGGACCCGGCCTTCCAGGAGCTGGGCTTCGGCCTGTGGGAAGGGCTGACGCTCGACGAGGCGCGGGCGCGCGACGCCGCGTTCTACCAGACCTGGGCCAGCACGCCGCACCTCGTGTCGCCCCCCGAGGGTGAGAGCCTCGTCCAGGCGCGCGAGCGCGTGCTGGCGGGACTCCAGCGGCTACGCGCGGGGCATCAGGACGAGACCGTTTGCCTCGTCGCTCACGCCATCCCCGTGCGCATCCTCATCCTGGAGGCGCTCGGGCTCGGGCTCGACCGCATCTGGTCGCTGCACTCGGCGCCCACCGGCATCTCCGAGCTCGAGTTCAGCGACGACTGGACGGCGCTGCACCGCATGAATACCCTCGTCCACCTCGACGCCGTCACGGCGGGCCGGTAAGGGCTCGAGATGACGCAGGACCGCCGTCACCAGCAGACACAACTGCCCAAGGGCGCCAAGATCTACCTGCCCGACGAGGCCGCGCAGAAGCGGCGGGTCGAGGCGGAGCTTCTCGGCGTCTTCCGCAAGTGGGGCTACCGCGACATCGTCACCTCCGCCTACGAGTACTTCGACGTGGTCTCGCAGGGGACGGACCAGGACCTCCAGGAGCGGATGTTCAAGATGGTGGACCGCGAGAGCGGCCGGCTCCTCGCCCTGCGCGCCGACGTGACGCCGCAGATCGCGCGCATCGTCGCCACGCGGATGCGCGAGGAGCCCAAGCCCCTGCGCCTCGCCTACCTGACCAATGTCTTCCGCTACGACGAGCCCCACGTCGGGCGCTACCGCGAGTTCTACCAGGCGGGCGTGGAGCTGGTCGGCTTGCCCAACCCCGAGGGCGATGCGGAGCTGATCGCCATGGCGGTGGAAGGCCTCCGGGCGCTCGGCCTCCGGGAATTTCAGCTCGACGTCGGGCAGGCCGATTTCTTCCGCGGCATCCTCGAGGACCTGGGGCTCGACGAGGCCAAGGCGCGCGAGCTGCGCTCCGCTCTCGGCAAGAAGGACGTCTCCGCGCTGGAGCGGCTCGTGGCGGGCTTGGGCGCTCCCGCGGCGGCAGGTGAGCTCCTGCTGGCCCTGCCGGGCCTGTACGGCAGGGGCGACGTTCTTGAACGCGCGGAGCGCCTGGTCAAGAACCCGCGTTCCGAGGCGGCGCTCGCCAACCTGGCCGAGGTGTACCGGCTGCTCACGGTCTACGGTCTTGCCGACTCGGTGCTGCTGGACCTGGGCGAGGTGAGCGGCTTCGACTATTACTCGGGCGTGCACTTCGAGGCCTACGTGTCCGGCCTGGGCGCGCCGCTCGCCGGGGGCGGTCGCTACGACCACATGCTGGCGCGCTTCGGCTACGACTGCCCGTCCACGGGCTTCGCCTTCGAGGTGGGGCGGGTTCTCCTGGCCATCGAGAGCCAGGGCGCGGCCGCGCCCCAGCCGGGGCCGGACTTCTTCATCATCGACTTCACGGCCGACAAGACGCGCGCGCTCGAGCTCTCGCGGCGCCTGCGGGATGTCGGCTCGGCCGTGGCGCGCGACATCCTGAGCCGCGGGCTCGACGAGTCGCTCGCCTACGCCCGCCAGCAGCGCGCGCGCTGGGCGCTCGTGATCGGCGAGCCGGGAGCGGACGCCGAACAGGTGCGGGTGATCCCGTTGCAGGGCCAGGGCAGCGAGAGGCGAGTCGCGGCGGCCGGGATCCTGGCCGATCCCGCTCGCGTCTTTCCTGAAACCGACGCAGGAGGAGAGCATCATGCCTAACATCGTGATCGTGGGCGCCCAGTGGGGCGACGAGGGCAAGGGCAAGGTCGTGGACGTGATCACGCCGCATTTCGACGTGATCGTGCGCTACCAGGGCGGCAACAACGCCGGCCACACCGTGGTCGTGGGTCGCGAGAAGTTCGTGCTCCAGACCATTCCCTCGGGCATTCTCCATCCCGGCCGTCGCAACATCATCGGCTGCGGCGTGGTGGTCAACCCGGCCTCGCTCATCGACGAGATGGAGTCGCTGGTGCAGCGCGGCGTCTCGCTCGACGGCAACCTCTACATCTCGAAGAACGCGCACGTGATCATGCCGTATCATCCCGCCCTCGACCGGGCCAGCGAGTCCAAGGCGGGCAAGCACCGCATCGGCACCACGGGCAAGGGGGTGGGCCCGGCCTATGCCGACAAGACCGCGCGCGTGGGCATCCGCATGGCCGACCTCCTCGACGAGCAGCTCCTGCGCGAGAAGCTCGAGTACAACGTCAAGCAGAAGAACCGGCTGCTCCGTGAGATCTACGACGCCGAGAGCTTCACCGTCGACGGGATCCTGAGCGCCTACCTGCGCTACGCGGGCTGGCTCGCGCCCTACATCACGGATACGGCGCTCCTGCTCCACAACTGGATGGAGGCGGGGTCTTCCGTGCTCTTCGAAGGCGCGCAGGGGACCATGCTCGACATCGACCACGGCACCTACCCCTTCATCACGTCGTCCAGCACGACGGCGGGCGGCGCCTGCACGGGCTCGGGCGTGCCGCCGACTCGGATCAACGGCGTCATCGGCATCTCGAAGGCCTACTGCACGCGCGTGGGTGAAGGCCCGTTCCTCACGGAGCTGCACGGTGAGACCGCCGACCTCCTGCGCGCCCGCGGCAACGAGTTCGGCTCGGTCACGGGCCGGCCGCGGCGCTGCGGGTGGGTGGACGCCATCGGGCTCCGCTACGCCGCCCGCATCAACGGCCTTGACACCCTCGCAATCACCAAGCTCGATGTCCTCGACGCCTGCGACACCATCAAGATCTGCGTCGGCTACAAGTACGAGGACGAGGTGCTGACGGACTTCCCCGAGGAGGAGCGCATCTGGCACGAGGCGGAGCCCGTCTACGAGGAGCTCTCGGGATGGAAGTCCTCGACGGCGGGGCTGCGCGACTACGAGGACCTGCCGACCAAAGCCCGCGAGTACCTGGCGCGGCTCTCGGAGCTCTGCGGCGTGAGCATCTCCCTCGTCTCGACGGGCCCGGTGCGCGACGAGACCATACTCGTCAACGATTCGACGCTCACCCGGTGGATCCCGAGCCTGCGCTCCTCGCTGCCGCCCCACTAGTCGCGCGAGGGGTCCCGCTCCCGGGTATGATAGCCGCGTGAGCCGTTAGCTCAGTTGGCAGAGCACCTGACTTTTAATCAGGGGGTCGGTGGTTCGATCCCACCACGGCTCACCATTCACTTTGCTTATTCTTTTGGGTGTTTCACGCTTACCTCTCTTGTTCTTGTCCGGCCTCGAAGATTCCCAGGTGCTAATCACGGTGCTACCACGTTCGGAAGTAGCGCGGCCCGCTGCGCGGCGGGGTACGGGGAGAGACTGTGCACGACCGAATGCGCCGCGCGGAAGACGATCTGCTCGAGCGCCTTGTCGGTCACCGGCCCCGCCCGCGCCTGGATGCGGTAGGCGTCGAGCATGTCGCGCACGCTCGCGCTGATGATTCGGTGAAGCTCCTGCGCCTCGGACTCATCCCATCACTTAGCCTCAATCCGAAAATAACTCAGGCGGCGAGGCGATGATCGATCTTCGCATAGAGGGCCTCGGTGGCAGGGTTATGGGCCATGCGCAGGACGTGGCGACCACCGATGCGAGTCAGGCGGCCGGCCCGGGCGACGAGCAGGAAGCGCAGGGTGCGCATGCTGCGGATCAAGTACGTATAGGTGCGTTTGCGGGAGCGCGGTTTGGGCACCGGGAGGGTGTCGAGTTGGAAGCTGCGGATGAGGTTGTGGGCGAGGACGCTGAGTTGCTGCCAGGCACTGTTGGCGCCGTAGTGGCGCGTGGGAATGACGTCCAGGGCGAACTCGCCCTTGAGCTCGGCAATCGTCTTCTCCTGCGCGCCGCGGCCGCAGATGAAGGCGTAGAGGGCCGGCAGGTCCAGGGCCAGGTTCGTGGCGACGGCGGCGTACTCGAAGTGCCCGTCGTCGGGGGTGAAGAGATCGAGTTGGAAGTTCTTCGGACTCT
>WNFT01000248.1_pt1 | contig 41989 bp, 33 predicted proteins | sample 5400191 | NCBI WGS metagenome assembly WNFT01 (sample SAMN13153359, study PRJNA577476) | soil metagenome | isolation source: 80 cm saprolite under Madrone tree | place: USA:California | collected 2016-06-14 | reverse complement strand
ACTCGGCGTCTCGACCGCCGTCGGCATGATCGCCGGTATCTATCCGGCCTTCAAGGCCTAGCGACTCGACCCGATCATCGCGTTGACACGCACCTGAATCCTTATGAAGTTGAGACTGCCTGGTTTCATCCCGCGCGAAACGCTTTTGATGGCGCTCGACAGCGTTCGTGCGCACAAGTTCCGGAGCGCGCTTACGGTGCTCGGGATCGTCATTGGCGTGCTGGTGGCGATCGTGGTTGCATCGATTCTCACGGGTCTCCGAGCCAACATCGTCAAGATGGTCGAGGAGTACGGCACGAATAATATTTACGCTTTCCACCTGACTACGGGACCGCAAGTGGGGGAGCGCGACCAATCCGAGCGCGCGCGAAAGCCCCTGACCCCGGAAGATGCCGAAGCAATCGCCGAGCAGGCCTCAGCGGTAGAGGCGATGGCCCTCGAGTCTACGAACATTGGCTGTGGGGGCTGCGGCTTTGACGACACGATCAAGATCAACAATAGGACTTACCGGCGTGGCAATACCAAGGGAGTCACTGCTAACCACGCTGACATTCACAACGCATCGCTGAAGGAAGGCCGTTTCATCTCGGAGCAGGACGATCTGAACCGCCGCAATGTGATGGTGATTGGCGTCAATGCCGCGACGGCTCTCTTTCCCGACCAGGATGGGGGCATCGTCGGAACGCGCGTGAGGATGGGCGGCTATGTGTGGGAGATCGTCGGCGTGCTGGCGAAGCGCCAGACTACAGTCTTTGGTGAGAACGAAGAGGATAATGCCGTCTTCGTTCCATTTCGCACCGGACTCCAGATCGCTCCCGGACGCAAGTATCTGATCATTATTGCGCGGGCGAAATCAGGGCAGTTACAGGAGGCAGTCAATCAGGTCGAAGAGATTTTGCGCACGCGCCGGCAGGTTAAGTTTTCTGATCCAAACAACTTCGACGTAAAGACTGCGAACGCTTTCATCACGCAGTTCGATAGCATCTTCGGTATGATCGGCATCATCGCCATTGCGATCTCATCGGTCGGCTTGATGGTTGGCGGCATCGGTGTCATGAATATCATGTTGGTGAGCGTTACTGAGCGCACGGCAGAAATCGGCATTCGCAAGGCGCTCGGTGCGCGCCGCCGCGACATTACTAATCAATTCCTGTTCGAAGCGATGACCCTGACGTTTCTTGGGGGAGTCATCGGCGTGCTTGCGGCCGTCGGGATCAGCAAACTCATAATGCTCCTGATACCCAGCCTGCCCGCCTCGATTCCAACCTGGGCTGTTACTACAGGACTAACGGTCAGCGTCGCCGTCGGACTAATCTTCGGCGTCTGGCCCGCGCGCAAAGCTGCACGTTTGGATCCGATTGAGTGCTTGCGGTATGAATAGAAAGACAGGATTAACAAGATGGACAAGTTTAGAAGGTTGATGACTCGCCTTTCTCAGGTTCCAAATCTTGTAAATCATGTAAATCCTGTCCAAATCAATTCCGCCCTCCGTTGCATTTCTTTCAACGTCTCTGGAATCAACGACGTGATGTGATGAGTGGCGCTTTGGCCGTCGGCGTATGTCTGATAGAGCATGAAGTCGGGCAGTGACAGGCAGGACAGCGGCGAGTGCAGGTTGTAGCCCGTATCGATGCCGATCGCGCTGTGGAAGATATAGATGCCGTGATGGCCCAGGCGGCCACGCAAGGGCAAGAAAGCTGTCGGCGTGTGGCCGAAGACACAGGGCTTGCCGCGATAGCTTTTGTAGAAATCCATGTCGCGCGTCCAAAGCAAAGCTTGGGGTGAACTGTCGCGCGGATGCTTTCCCTGCTGCAAACCCGCATGAACGTAGAGGGCAAAATCGTCTTCGTGATACAGAGGCAACTGACGAAAGAACTCGATTTGATTCGCGGGAATCTTGGCGGCGAATAGCTTGCGGGCAATTTCAAAGTCAGCCTCGGTCTGAAGGCGGAGAGGCGTTTGAGTGTACTGTTCAAATGTGCGGTCGCCGCCCGTGTCGGCGTCGATCCACGTCAGGTTTTTCCCATCGACAAAATCCAACAGCATCTGCTCGTGATTTCCGCGCAGGCAGATGACCCTCTCGGGATTGGCACCGCACAGGTCCAGGACGTGCTCGACGCATCCGGGCACATGCGATCCTCGATCGATCAAGTCGCCGAGGAAGATCAACTTGTCGGTTGATTCGTCGCGCGGCAGCAGATCGAGCAGGTGGTGAAGCTGCGCGCAGCGTCCGTGGATGTCGCCAATGACGAAGGTTTTCATGAAGGTTATCTTGAGACTAAAGTAAACCGCTCTTTCAGGCCTTGAGATGTTAGTGATTGAGAGATCTGTTGAGGATCTCTCAGGTTAGGAAGGGCGGTTTACCCCCGCCTTTCAGAGCCAATAAGATCAAGCGGGGGCAAGCCACCCTTCCTGACCCTGAGATTGCTTAGAATTTTGTCTATCTCCAAGAGTTGCGCTACTAGTCAAGATTCTCTGACGCCGGCGTGTTGATTGAACCAATGATCCGTTGGTACTCAGGAGCGTCCCGCAGCGAATCCCAGTTCTTATCTTGTTCGAACCATTGCTTGTTTTCATTTCCCAAAGCGATGGCGCGCCGCAACCACTTCAGAGCCTCGTCGCGCTCGCCTTCCATCGCGTAGGCCGAGGCCAGCCAATAAGCCACGTCATGATCGGTGTCAGCGGTTTTCTTTACTTCATCTGTCAGTTGGGCGCGCGCCTCGTCGCTAAAGCCCAGCGCGCTCAGGAACGTCGCGTAGATCGGGCGAATGCCGTCGAGCTGCGGTTGCTGTTCGAGGACTTGCTCAAGAATTTCCGCGGCCTTCACCGGTTCCCCGTGATAGTAGAGCGTGCGGGCGCGGAAGGTCTTGATCAGCGGGTGATCGGGTTCGAGCGCAGCGCCCTGATCAAGTTCGGCGAACGCTTCATCGTATCGGCCCTGATATCTGAAAATGCGCGCCCGATTGTAGCTGGCGACAACTCGCTCGGCGGGATTTAGCCGTGCCATGCGCTCATAACTACGCAGCGCTTTCTCGTAATCGCCATCAAGCCGGGCCAGTACACCGCGCACAAAGTGGACTCCGACGTCGTTGGGCGCTTCGCGTCTCAATTGATCAGCAGCGTCGCGGGCCTTCTTTTTCTCGCCGCGCGAAAGATAGATTAAAACCATGTGCATGCGCGCTTCCAGCAGATGCGGATCAAGTGCGAGAGCTTTATCGAATGCTTCCTGGGCGCTGGCATGATCGCCCGTTTCGCCGAGCCCTTTTATGACCCGATTCGCATAGGCGCTGCCGAGCGCAGAAAGCGCCAAGGCGAATGAGGGATCGAGATAGGCGGCTCGTTCGAAATGCTCGATTGCTTCGTCAATGTCTTTGCGGGCGATGCTGTGATAGATGAAGCGACCCATACAATCGCGGCCGCGCAAATACTCCTCATAAGCTTCGGCGTTCGCCGTCTTGCCCCGTTCCAGGCGATCCTTTTCATCAGAAGTCAGCTCCAGCCGCAAGCCGTCGCAAATCTCCTGGGTGATTGTGTCCTGCACGTTGATGATGTCGGTGGCGTCGGCGTCGATGCGATCGCTCCAAAGCAGATCGCCGGAGTTCACGTCAACCAGTTGCGCCGTGACGCGGATGCGATCGCCGGCGCGCAGGAAGCCGGCGGACAGGACCGCAGAGACACTCATCTCGCGTCCGGCTTGTCGGGGGTCGACTTGAATGTTTTGATACTTAACGATCTCCGACGAAGGGCGCACGACCAGGGCGCGCACGCGGGCAAGTTCGGTGATCACGGCGTCAGCGAGCGAAAACTCGTAAAAGCTGGATTGCGGATCGTTGCTGACATTTCTGAAAGGAAGAATGGCAATGCTCTTGCGCTCACGATCGCCGAGACTGGTTGCCGGCGTATCGTGCATCGGACGGTCGGAGGTTGAGAGGCGCTGCAGTGAGGTTCGCTCGCCGCTTTTCCCACGCAACCAACGTAGCGCGCGCCCCATGCGGCCCGTGCCGGCGAGATGCCGCGGCGCCACCGGCGAGATCGGCTCGAAGCTTTGGGGTCCGCCCGTCTCGATCTCACGCAAAACGGCGCGCAAGTCATCGCGAAGCTCGTTGACCTTCTGATAACGCTGCTTTGGATCTTTTGCGAGCGCGCGATCGAGAATCGCTTGCAATTGCTGCGGCGCGCCGCCTGGTCGCGCTTCGTAGAGCGCCGGTGGTTCATCATGCAGCACGGCATGACGCACATCGACGCTGGTCTTTCCCGTAAACGGCCACATCCCCGTCAGCATTTCGTAGAGCAACACTCCGGTAGAAAAAATGTCCGCGCGCGCATCGACGCGTTCGCCGCGGGCTTGTTCGGGCGCCGCGTACGTTGCGGTCCCATACGGAATGCCAACCTCGGTTAAGTCGGTCTGATGAATGCCGCCGCCTTCGTGATCCAACAGTTTTGCCAATCCAAAGTCGAGAATCTTAACCTGTCCCGCCGGCGTCACCATGACGTTGCCCGCTTTGATGTCGCGATGGATAATCCCGCGCGAATGCGCCGCGGCCAGAGCGTCGGCAACTTGAATCGCAATCGAGAGCGCACTGCGCAGATCGAGCGGCCGGCCACTGACCAATTCGCGAACGTTCTTGCCTTCGACGTACTGCATGGCGATGAAGTGCACGCCGCCAATTTCATTCAAATCGAAAATGGTACAGATATTCGGATGGTCGAGCGCCGACGCCAGCCGCGCTTCGCGCTCGAATCGTTTGAGGTTGGCTTCTTTGAGAGTTAACTCCGGCGGTAAAACTTTGATGACGATCGCACGTCCCAACTTCGTGTCGGTCGCTTTATAAACTGTTCCCTGTCCGCCGGCGCCAATCTTTTCGAGGATTCGGTAATTCCCTAATTTTGCGCCGATCATTTTTCAGCTATATTAAACTCTCACCGCGCGACGACTGCAACCAGCGGGCTTTGGAGCGGCGCGCCGGCAGAAGTGTAACGGGGACTGGAGCGCAAGCGTCCTCGCTTGCAACCTCAAACTCTCGCCAGTTGCGCTCATTGCAAGCGAGGACGCTTGCGCTCCAGTCCTCGCCGCTCTCGGTCCGCGCACTGCTATTTCCTTCCCTGCGCAATCTTCGTTGCCTCGGGCAGACGACGCAGACGCAGCATAGAAATCACTCCAAACAGCGGCCCGGGCGCGAGAATCATAAAAGCGTATCGCCAGCCCACGAGCCGTTCGATGCGCGGAATCAACTCGATCGAAATCGTCGTCAACAGAAATCCCAGACACGTCTGAATCGTCAAGGCGGTACCGATGTATTGAGGATCGCCAAGTTCGGTGACGCAGGCCGAGAATTGTGCTGAATCGGCGACGACGCTCGCGCCCCAAATTGCAGCGACAATCAGGAGTGCGATGGGATTTGCGCCGAACAGCAGGCCAATAAGCAGACAGCAACTGCCGCTAATCACCATCGCCCAGGAGGTCACGATCGTGCGCCCGATGCGATCGGCAATCAAGCCCGCGACGACGCAGCCGATTGCGCCACAACCAATCACCAGAAACGAAGCAACCTCGGCGAGCGCGGGGTGGCTTCCATGAAGTGACAGGCTGGCCCGAATCATAAATGGAATCCACGTCCACATCGCATACAGTTCCCACATGTGTCCCAAGTAGCCGAGGTTTGCCAGGCGCACGCCGCGATTGCGAAAGACTCGGCCGGCTTGCTTCCAATCAAAACGTGCCGCCGGCAAAGCAAATGGGCCGTCACTAATAGAGAACAGAACCAGCAATCCTCCAACGATTGCCAGCAACGAAACGAAGACTATATTGTGTCGCCAGTTGTGGCTGCCGATGCCACTGACCAGATAAGGCGTCGCTTTGCCGAGCGTAAGGGCGCCAACCAGAATTCCGAGCGCCAGGCCGCGACCATGACGAAACCACGTGGCCAGAATTTTCATTGCCGGCGGATAGACGCCGGCTAGAAACATGCCCGTCAGAAATCGCAGCAGAATACCCATTGACGCATCGTGCGCAAACAATCCGAAAATGGCGTTGACAAGTGCGCCCGCGATTGCCGTCAGCGCAAAAAGATGACGGGGACTGATGATGTCAGGAAGGTTCGCCAGCGCACTCAAAAGAGTTCCGGCGACGAAACCAAGTTGCACCGAGAGCGTGAGCCAACTTGCCGCTGCTTCCCCAAGATTCCATTCCTTCGTCAGCGCCGGCACGACAGCCGAACCGCTGAACCAAAGCGACATACCGAGCAATTCGGCAATCGCCAGCACTGCCAGCGTGCGCCAGCGTGAAATCGGCGCTTGGTCTGATGAAGATCGGCCGAAGTTCTGCAAGCGGGAGATTGTACAGGTAAGCCTCAGCAGGTAGCGAGCCAATGATGCGTCGTACCCAGCGTGCGCCAGGGTTTAGGGGAAGTAAACCCCCTCTCCCTTTGGGAGAGGGCTGGGGTGAGGGCTTAGCAAAGTAACAAGAAAGGAAAACTCTTCTCCATCCTTTCTCCGATAAGAAAGGAGAAAGAAGTATTTTGGGTTTCGTCGCTAGGCCCTCACCCCGGCCCTCTCCCAAAGGGAGAGGGAGTTACCTACAAATTCCTGCCGTGCCGAATCGGCACGATAGAGAAGACACATCCTTAGGTCTTGTGCTACCTTGAAACTTTCGTTCTCCAGCCAACGTAGAATCGAAGCAATCACACGATGAGCGCAGTAATTTCTTTAGCAAAACCGGGTGCGCTGGCCGATGGCGAACTGGTCGTCAGCGCGCTGTCGGGTCGCGAAGCTTGCTTCGAGGAATTGGTGCGCCGTTATCAGCGCCCCATTGCGGCCTACGTCTATCGTATGGTGGGCAATTACGATGCGGCGCTGGATTTGACGCAGGAAGTTTTTATTAAGGTTTACAACTCGCTTTCGCGCTATAGATCCGAATTTAAGTTTTCGACGTGGATTTACAAGATTGCGCACAACGCCGCAATCGATCATTTGCGACGACACACGGTGCGCGAGCAAACCCTTGCCACCGGACCCGAAAGCGAACGGCGCGAGATTTCAATCGAGTGCCGGCGGCTCACGCCCGAACAGGAGAGCGAGCGAAAAGAGCGACGGTCGGAAATCGAAGCCGTGGTGCAGTCACTACCCACTGCATATCGTGAATTGATCGTGTTGAGACATTCGCAGGATTTGAGTTATGACGAGATCGCCGAGGTCACAGGCCTGCCGTTGGGCACGGTAAAGAACCGTCTATTCCGCGCCCGCGAAGTCATGCGCGATCAGTTGCTTGAGCGGGGTATTACCAGTCCCTGATGTCCGACAAACTTCAGTTTGTCGTTGATCTCAACGGGCGTTTAATTAGAGGTACGACGAACTGAAGTTTGTCGGAGAAGAAAGTTTCATGAACCATTCGACCATCACAAGCAACGGCTGCGATCGTGAAGATATCGCCGCCTATCTTGATGGCGAGTTGGCAGGTGCGGAGCTAACGAGTTTCGAGACTCACTTGAAATCATGCGTCGCTTGTGCCGCGGACCTGCGCACGCAACGCCAGTTGCTTTGCACGCTCGACATGGCCTTTAACGAGTCTCGCGGGTTTGAGTTGCCTCGCGACTTTACGCGCGTGGTTGCGGTGCACGCTGAAAGTAATCTGAGCGGAATGGGTAAGCAGAATGAGCGCCGGCGGGCTGTGAAAATATGTGTGGTGCTGGCCCTGTTATCATTCGCGTTGTTGGGTGCGGCTGCGCGAGCGCTGGTTTTTGAACCTGCTCGATCTTTTCTGCGAGTCGCTGAGAGTTTTTTGGATCTTGCCTGGCGAACCATCTACGACGCCGGAACGGGCTTGGCTGTAATCGTTCGTGTCCTCGGCCACGCGATTGTTTCAGCGCCACACGGTTTGGGACTATTATTCCTATTGGTCTTCATTATCTCTATTTCACTACTGCCTTTGCTAATCGCTAGATATCATCGCGCGCAAATCTGATCATTTTCCGTTTGTCATTTGACATTTTCCATTTGCCATTTAGGAAAGAACTTCCGTTTAGATAGCGGACTTGTCCGCTCTGCGCGTAGGGAACAAGTCCCCGTTCTAAACGCGAGGATGTTTCGAGTGATAAATGACAAATGGAAAATGATCCGGTCGCTACCGCTCGCGGTTCTGAAACGAGTCGGATTGTTGGGCGTTTTGCCTCTCCTCTTTGTCGCTATCCAAGCCCAGCCCCCATCCGACGAACATCCAGGCGATCCCGACGCGCGGGTGATTGAAGGCGTTAGCAACACCACTGTTTTCGGTCTCGGACAATCAATAAAAATTACGGGTACAGTGAAGGAAGGCGCCATAGCTTTTGGTGGTGACGTCATTGTCGAAGGCTCTGTCAATGGAGACGTGGCGGCGATTGGCGGCTCCGTAATTCAGCGCGAAGGTTCGCGGATCGGGGGCGACGTGATCGTGCTCGGCGGCATATATCATCACGGTAAGGCGGCGCCGGGCCGCGATCCGCAAAGCGTGACGATCATGTATGCGGGGTATGAAAATGAATTGCGCCACGTCATGCGCGAACCCTTCAGCTTACTGCATCCGAGACTGACACCGGCGTTTCTGGGCATGCGTTTGCTGGCAGTACTCTTCTGGTTGATCATCTCGCTTGCCCTCACTGCGGTCATGCCTAGTACAGTTAGCCGCGCAGTCGCCCGTTTGCAATTAACGAGTTTACGAGTGGCGCTGATTGGCCTGCTGGGCTCGATCGCAATAACTATTGGAGTGGTTGGTTGCCTGTTGGTATTTCCCGAAATTGTCGGCGCAGTGATTTCCATCCTGGGATTGCTGCTGGTGTTGGTCGCGACACTTTTCGGACGCGTCGTCATTTTTGTAGCGACTGGACGATGGCTGCAGCGTCGATTCTTGCCGCGCGTGCGATCCGAATCGATAATGTTATTGCTGGGCGTGGCGTTTTGGGTCGCTCTCGCTTCCCTGCCTTATATCTGGCCGTTCATTATTGCCGGCTTGCTTGTTATTAGTCTGGGTTTGGCGCTGACTGCGCGCTACCGCATCAGTTGGAAAAAACGGTCGTTCCTTGAAGCTTGATCGCTAGCCTCGAGGTTGTCTTGAACCGATCGCCGAAAGACAATAGAAAATTGTGGAACAACAGACAGATGACGTGCTGGTCGCCGGCGTCAACGCAGGCGATGAATTAGCGTTTGAAGAATTATTCAAACGCTACCGCCGTCATGTGGCCTACATTGCCAGTCGCTTCTTTGCTCACCGCGAACAGATTGAAGAAATCATCCAGGACACTTTTACCAAGGCTTATTTTGCCCTCAACAGTTATCATGGCACGCATGAGAAGTCGTTCAAGGCGTGGCTAACCCAGATCGCGGTTAACTCGAGTTACGATGAACTACGTCGCGCGCGCCGTCGCCCAGAGCAAACCCTGAGTGATATCAACGATACCGAGAATCATGAAATAGCGCTGCAATTACGCTCCGCGGCAAAAGATATCGAAAGCGCGCTTGTTTCACGAGACCTGGCCGTCAAGCTGCTGGCACGCTTGAGCGCGGAGGATCGCCTGGTGCTGACGCTGCTGGATGTCGAGGGCTTCTCGGTGGTAGAGATTGCGGAAATGACCAACTGGTCCGTATCGAAAGTTAAGGTCCGCGCCCACCGGGCTCGCGCCCATCTGCGCAGAGTTTTGCGGAGATATTTGTGATGTGGCGTACAACAGGCTGCCAGCCTGTTGGCCTTAATGAATTGCTTCAAGAGGGTGGCAGCCTGTCATACGGAGGGCAGATTTGTTGTAACTTCTCATGCTTTTATATCGTCTTTTGTCGGTGGGAGCGGTAAACTTTCGGCTCCCTTAACTTCGGAGGTGTTCATGGCAAATCGACAGACAAATGAACAACTCGACCGCGCCGGTCGGCTGGTTTTGCTGGGCGCCATTGGCAGCGAAGCTGAGATCGAAGCGGCTGCTTCTTCGCCATTTGTTTTTACGCGCACGCGCGCGGCGATTGGTGAAGAGCATCGTCGCTTGGATGAAACAGGTGGCTGGCTGTCATTGTTTCTTGTCGCTCGGCGCGCGGTGCCAGTGATGGTGCTGGTCGCGGTGTTGGCTGCAATCTTGACAGTGTGGTCGGCGCAACTCAGCTCCCCTTCAGCGGCGGTTCAATCTGACGAAGAAGCGCTTTTCGGGACGCCGGGAGCCGGAGTTGAACAAACAGTCCTCGCCAGCAGAAACGGTCCGTCTAAAGATGAGGTCTTCAACATTGTCGTGGATCGTAACTACGGGGAAGGCCGCTAAATGAGTATGCAGGGTCACACTAAACTTAAAATCTGGTTGGTGCTCTTGATAGTGTTTGTGCTTGGCGGAGTTACCGGAGCGGCGCTAGGCGGTTTATATCGTTCGCGCGCAAGTAGCGAGAGACCTGAGAAAGCGATGCATGATCGTTTCGAAAAGATGCGCCGCGAACTTAACCTAACTGACGAGCAAACAAAAGCCGTAAGCAACATCCTGGACGAAACGCGTAACGAGTACCGGGCGCTACATACGGAATTGAAGCCGCGCTTCGACGAGCCACGTCAGAAAGCTCGCGCTAAAATTCGCGCGCTGCTTTCAGCCGAACAGCAGGGAAAATTTGACGCGATGGTGGCTCAGCGGGACGCGCACCGCGAAGAAGAACAAAAATCCCGGCGCTGAGTTAATTACTGAGCGGTTTCAAGCGTCTTTGTATGTGGGCGCTTCAATTTTGTGAAACTAAACTCATATTTTTGCAACTAACAGGTTTAGTGGGGCGTAGATAATGCATATTTTTGAAATGAATAAGGGTAGGATTGTGCGAAGACTATTGATATTGAGCTTCTTGGTGATGGCTACGATTAGTTTGGAATGCGCGGCCTATGGGCAGACGCCGAGCGCGTCTCCGGCAACTTCAGCGGTCAGTGGTGTAATCGGCGAAGTCAAAGCGATTGATGCGACAGCCAAACAAATGGTCGTCCGCGACGACAAGGGCGTAATCTTCACCGTCAATTTTAGTGATAAGACGCAGTACAAGCGCATGGCGCCCGGCGAGAGGACATTGGCCAGCGCCACGGACATCACGCTTGCAGACGTTGGTCAGGGTGATCGTGTTTGGGCTCGCTGGAGAGCGGGTTCGGATCAAAAGACAGTGCCCACGACTCAGGTGGTCGTAATGAGCAAGGCCGATGTCGCGAAGAGACAGGAGCAGGAGAGGGCCGAGTGGCGTAAACGGGGCGTCAGTGGCATCGTCACCTCGGTCAATCCGAGCACGAAGGAGATCACAGTTTCGAGCCGCAGCCTGATGGGTGCCCCGCAAGCGGTCATTATTCCGATCACCGACAAAGTGTTGATGCGGCGCTATCCGCCCGACACGATTCCCAAGTACAGCGAAGCCAAGCCCAGCACGTTTGAAGAGGTGAAGGTTGAAGATCAATTGCGCGCCCTCGGAGACAAGAGCGCTGACGGGACGCGTCTTACGGCCGAGGAAGTTGTGTTTGGAACTTTTAAGGTCGTGGGCGGGACAGTCACCGCCATCGACGCGGCGGCAAATCAGATCAAGATTAATGATTTGAAAACCAAGAAACCGATTACGATTATGCTAAAGCCGGATTCAGTTCTCCGGCGATGGCCTGAAAATATGACCGCTATGTTCGGAGGCGGAATGGGGCCGGGAGCCAGCGGGCCCGGCAAAGCCGGCGCAGGCCCGGGACAGGGACAAAACCAGGGACAAGCACCTCAGCGACCGCAAGGCGCCGGAGGCGGTGGTCCACAAGGCGGCGGCATGCGCATGGGCGGCGGCGGAAATGTCGCCGACATACTTGAACGCCTGCCGACGATCTCGCTTAATGAAGTCAAAGTCGGCGACATGATTATCATGTCGAGCCTGCCGGGCTCAGACCCGACTCAGTTCACCGCAATCTCTCTGGTCACCGGCGTCGAGCCGCTCTTGACAATGGTCGCGGCGCGCCAGCAAACCGGTGGCGGCCAGGGTCGCCCTCAGGGCGTAGATCTCAACGGAAGTTTTGGTGGCATGTTCGGCGGCGTCGGCGTGCCGTAAACCTTTTCTCTGATCTCGCAGTTTTGAAGTCAGAGACAACCGCCTTCGGCGAAACAGTCCTTCCTTAAATCGCCGGCGGTTGTTTTTCTAAACGAAGAAGAATTTGATCATGAATATTCGAAAGCTATTTCCTTGTTTGGCGACTTTGCTTTTAGTGGTCGGGCTGTCAGCCACAGTTTTTGCGCAGGGCAGAGCGAGCTTGCGCGGTGTAGTTAGTGACGAGTTCGGCGCTTCGATTGTTGGGGCGACCGTAACGCTGACTGATGCCGCCGGCACACAAAAAGCCGCGACGACAACGGCTGATGGCACGTATTCATTCGCCGGACTCGCGCCGGGAAAATACAAAGTGCACGCGGCTGCAACCGGATTTGCGGCTTCCGAAGACACGGAAGTTGACGTGACTGCGGCGCGGCGCGAGCCAGTGAACATCACGCTAAAAATCGCGGCTATCGAAACGCAGGTAAAGGTCAACGCGGAAACACCGCTCAGCACCGACACCAACAATAACGCCAATCAGCAAGTGCTCTCGGGCAAGGACCTGGAAGCTCTGCCGGACGATCCTGATGAACTTGCCGCCGCGCTGCAAGCCCTCGCTGGTCCATCAGTAGGCCCGAGCGGCGGACAGATTTTTATCGATGGATTTTCCGGCAGTAATATGCCGCCAAAGGAATCGATCCGCGAGATTCGGATCAATCAGAATCCGTTTTCCCCCGAAAATGATCAGCCGTCCGCCCGGATAGACATTCTCACCAGACCCGGAACCGACAAGCTGCGCGGCGGTGCGAACTTGAGCTTCACCGACGAGAGCCTTGATTCGCGCAATCCTTTCGCCATCAGTTCGAGCAAGCGGGCGCCTTATCAAGTTCGGCGATTTGGCGGCAACCTCAGCGGCCCAATTGTGAAAAAGAAGGCTTCTTTCTTTTTAGAACTCAACCGTAACGAGACTGACGATAACGAACTCGTTCGCGCCACGATTCTCGACCCGGCGCTAAATATCGTTCAGTTAGGTGAGGGTTTTCTGGTGCCGCGCCGAAATACTAACTTCGGCCCGCGCGTTGACTATGCGATCAATTCGCGGAACACGCTTATCGCTCGTTACAACTATTTTCACTCGACCATCAAGAACAACGGCGTGAATGGCTTTTCCTTGCCAACTCGCGGTTACGATGTGGCGTCTACAAATCAGAATGTGCAGTTGACTGAGACTGCGGTGATCAATGCCTTCACTATCAACGAAACGCGTTTCCAGTTTTCTCATGGGCGCAGCGAATCGCTGGGTAACAGCACCATACCAATATTGAACGTAAGCGGAGCCTTCAGTGGTTGCGTAGGTTCAGCCACCGGTTGTTCGCAAGTTGGGCATGCCATCAACGAAAGAAATAACTGGGAATTGAACAACTTCACGCAGATTCAAAAAGGCATGCACACGTTTAAGTTTGGCGGACGCATTCGCGGTGTGAAGATCGATGACCTTAGCCCAAATAATTTTGGTGGGCAGTGGATCTTTACCGGAGGATTCGGACCACAACTTGACGCCAACAACAATCCGATCGCGGGAAAAAGTATTCAATTGAGCAGCATTGAGCGATATCGCCGCACGTTGCTTTTCACTCAGTTGGGAAAGACGCCGGATCAGATTCGCACGCTCGGTGGCGGCGCAGCCCAGTTCAGCATCAATACGGGCAATCCCGAGGCTTCGGTCTCGCAAACCGACGTCGGCTTTTACTGGCAGGACGATTGGCGTGTCAGACCGAATCTTACTCTGAGTTACGGCCTGCGGTACGAGAATCAAACTAACATCAGCAGCAAGTTTAATTTTGCGCCGCGCTTCGGCTTTGCCTGGTCACCAGGAGCTGCGAACGCAACCAAACCTCCGAAGACTGTGATTCGGGGCGGCGCGGGCATCTTCTACAATCGTTTTGGCGAAAACAGTATTCTGACAGCTGACCGCTTTAATGGAGTCAACGAACTTCAATTTGTGATCCCGGAGCCGCAGCCCAGCGTTTGCGTGCCTGATTCAACTCAACCTCAAGGACTCCGCTGCACGCTGAAGAATACGGCGCCGGCACAGACGGATCTCGACCTTCCGTCCGCTCGACCAATCTACAGCTTGCTGAACTTATTTCCGAACGTACCTAGCGTAAGCGGGGTCGTGGCACCCACACAGCAAACGATCTGGCGGGTGGCGCCCAATCTTCAAGCGCCTACGGTCTATCTTGCGGGTGTGCAGGTCGAACGCCAGTTACCAAAGAACATCACCGCCTTTGTTGGCGTTTACAACGTGCGAATGCTTCACGTGATTCGTCAGCGCGACATCAACGCGCCGCTGCCACAAACAATCACGACGGCAACACCGAACGGCGTCAGACCAAATCCCGCCTTGGGTGATATTGATGAATTTGAGTCGAGCGGAAAGATGCATCAGAACCGGATTTTTGTTGGGTTCAATAGCCGCCTTAATCCAGGTCTCTCGTTGCAGGGCTCGTATAGTTTCAGCAGTACAAAGAGTGACGCGGATGGCGGGTTCCCCGTTAGTTCGTATGATTTCACCGGCGAGTGGTCACGCGCGTCTTTCGACATTCGGCATTCGTTCAATCTGGTCGGAACCATAAACGCGCCCTGGTGGAAGCTGGTTTTCAGTCCCTTCATCACCGCCAGTTCTGGCCCTCCCTTTAACATCACCACGGGCCGAGATACGAATCTGGATCGAATAGCTAACGAGCGCCCGAGCTTCGCTGCCGCTAACGCTGACTGCGCCAATATCAACATCCGCTGCACGCGATTTGGAAACTTCAATCTGGTTCCCAATCCGGGCGAGCAAATCATTCCGCGAAATTTCGGACAGGGTCCGGGTTCACTATCCGTCAACCTCACCGTCAGTCGCACGTTTGGCTTTGGTGGCGAGGCTAACAGAAGTCGTGCCTCAGCGTCACCAAAAGAGGGCGATAAGACAGCGACCGACACAAGCAAGCGTGGTGGTGGCGGACCGGCTGGGCGCGGCCCAACGATCGGAGCTGCCATTCCCGGTGGTGGCGGTGCACATGGCCCGGGCGGTGGTGGCGAAGGCATGCGCGGCGGCATGATGGGAGGTTTCGGCGGAGGCGGTGGCGCAGCCAAATACAATCTGACGGTGTCGCTTAATTTCCAAAACATTCTGAATCACACGAACCTTGGTCTGCCGGTCGGCAATCTTTCTTCGACATTGTTCGGTCAATCTACCGGGGTTGGAGGCAGATTTGGCGGCTTTGGCGGATTCGGTGGAGGTGAAGGCCCCGGTGCTCCTAATCGGCGCATCTTTCTCAATCTCAGATTTACTTTCTGAACTTTCGCGGCGTTGACGCGTATTTGATACAGAACCGCGAGCGGTAGCGACCAGGATCTTTTCAGGGAATTTGTCTTTATTGATCCGGTTGCTACCGCTCGCGGTTCTGAAACCGAAAAGGAGTCCGCCATGAAAAGAAGCGCATCGACGCTTGCCGTCCTGATATTCTTGCTTAGTGCCGTAATGGCTCAAGGGCCAAACGCGGCAAAGCCAACCCCAACCACCTCAACCAGTACTATTACCGCTCCCCCTGCGATTACGGCAAACAGCACGCCGCTCGAACTCGCTCGCGCGGCCCTGGCTGCACAAGGCGGCGACAAATTTAAGAAACTGAAGAGTATGGTGCTCTTCGGCACCGTCGATCTGTATGGCCCGACCAGTGCGCAATCGATCCCGGGAAAGTTTGCGCTGGTGACCGTCGGTGAGCGCATGCGGCTCGAGGTGGATGCGAGTCCGATGTTTAAGTTCAAACAGATCTACGATGGACAGCAGTCATACAGCTCGATTCCGGGGGTGCAAATGCCGCCGGCGAATAAGTTCGGCTTGCCCGTGCTCACGAAATTCGATCAGCCGGGCTATACGGTTTCGGCGTTGCCCAGCGATAAGAAGTTCCTCGGCTTTCGCATTGTCGATGCAGACGGTAACACCACTGATTTTTACGTCGACCCCGCGACCGCACGCGTGATGAGATACAAGATCCCTTACAACGGATACATGTTCGGAACTGAGAACTCTAAGTTCAAGGAATTCGACGGCGTGCTGGTTGCGATGAGTTTTTCCCAGCGACTTGAGATGCCGCAGGGCGCATTCTTCGCCGAATACAAAGTGAAAGACGTAAAGCTCAATCAGCCAGTAAGTGATGACGTATTCGTGATTCAGTAGGATTCATTCATCTAATCCGTGACGTGAACCCAACGTTACCCGTGTTGTTCGGCGAGATTTGGCTTAGATTGCCAGTAAACGTCCACTTAATGTTTGTCACATTCCGATCATACCCGGAAGGTGCGCTGCCACCACCGCTTACCGGCGTATAGGTCCAGGTGCTCCCGTTGTCTATCGAATACGCCGTCGTCACGGTCAAGCCGGTCGTCCCTAATGAACTGGTCACAGATCCAACTTTGAAATCGGTATTCGCGGGAATGGGATCTGTCACGATGAGACTGGAAGCGCTCGCCGTACCGCTGTTCGTGAAGGCGATCGTATAAACGAGATCGGCGCCGGGTATCAGTTGCGCGGCAGTGTTTGGCGTGACAGATTTCTGAAGCGAAACGCTAGGCAGCAGTGCGGGTAGAGAAGTAATAGTGATGGCGTTGACTCCTACGCCAAAGTCGTTATTGTAGTGATAGCTGCTGCCTGAGAAGTCCATAATCAATGCCGAGGCCGTGGTTACACCGGTCGATAGAATTTTCACCGTGTAGGTTGAACTAATGGTCCCACCGGCTTTCCCACCGGAATAGTTCGCTGGGCCAATGCAGCTGCGGTAAGTTGCGCTCAAGGGGTTGTTGTCCCAACCGCAAGCATCGGCGTAAAACTTATCGTTGGTTGCGGCCGGCGGCGACGTATACGTGGTCGCGATTGCCTGAACCTGAAAAATCACATTAGAGAGATTAAGAAAAGCTTCGAGTTGTTCGTAGCCCTGAGTTGCGGTGGTCGCATTAACTGTGTAGGTATAAGTCTGTCCGACATAGACGGTAGTAGGCCCGACGATTGACTGTACTGAATTGCGGTTTTGCGAAATGATTTTCTCGACGTAAATCTCGCGCGGTGTCGGCGTGGTCATCGTCGAGATGCCCGTGGCGCTCACGTCGATGTGGTAGCTTCGAGTTGCGTTGTAAGCTAGTGAGCTTCGAGTGATGGTTACGGGATAGTAGAAGTCCACGCAGGCGCCGGCATTCAACGAGCTAACGTTAAGGGTGCTCGCGCCGCTCAGATTGATAAAGGCGTTGGTGCTATCCCAAATGAAAGTGCCCGCGATACTGTTGACAGCGGTTCCCCCGGTGTTACAGACGCGCGCGCCAACTTGGTATGTGTCGGGTCCTATCGTGGGGTTATTGCTGTCAAGACCGACGACGTTCCACGAAATCGGCGTAACGGCGAGCCCGGCATAAGCGCTCTGAACGCTGCACACCCCTAAGAACAGGGTCAGGGGAAACACTCGCAGGAATAGCACCCTCAAGCTAGCGCGAGATAGTTTGGAAAGTCTGGATCTCATCACAACGTTCTTCGATTGACGGTCGAACTACTTTTCCTTTTCTATGCTGCTCGGATTATCTGTCGAGCTCGCGAGTCCGGCTTTTGAAGTTCCGAAAAGATCGAAAAGATTCGACAGCTTTGAAGAGATGGTGAAATAAAAGCCACGTCGGGTTGGGAGAATCACCGCGCCGGCGGGTTCTTGCGCCGAGGTGAAATTATAGCCGGTGGCCAGTCTCATGTCCGGAAGCAGCCAGAATCCGAGTTCAGTTGCATAGGTGTGGCGTGTCGTGTGCGACGAAGGCTGAAACATCATGCGCGTTTCGACCGCCCAATCCAATCGGCGCGCCAGCAGGTATTGGGCGCGTGCTTGCGTCAATAGGCTCAGCGTCGAAACATAAGGTAGCTGAGGTTGACCGTCGGCGCTGAAGCGCAGCGCGAATCGTCCGTATAGTTCGAGTCGCTTGGTGACTTGACGGTAACCGTCGCTCGCTAGCGAATCGACGCGAGCACGGGTAGGAGTTGACGAGGTTGCATCTTGAATCAGCGAACGATGCGTGTAGCTGAAAAGGATGCCAGTACGATCGGAATCAAGCGGGCGTATCGCCAGTGCCGCGGTACCTTCGAGAGCAGAGTTTGATTTGCCGCTGAACGCGCCACGAGAAAATTGAAAACGTGAGAGTGCAGTTATGCCTTCGCTCAGTTTGCCCGCAACGCCCGCGGCGAATAGTTGTCCGAGGCCGCCGCGATCGCGGTACTCGTAACGCGCCGTGGCGCGGAGATCGGAATTCGGCTGCCAGCCAAAACCAAACGTAGCACTATCAAAACTCTGATTTGGACCCAGCAGATGGAAACCGCGTTCAAAGCCTAGATCAAGAGAAAGCTTCTTTGAGAGTGGCAGACGATCCTGCAAACCGATCACCGCAAAGCTGTCGGTTCCGTTGATTCCGTTTTCGAGTTGATAACGACCGGTCATCGAGGTGTGTTTGCCGAAACGCGTCTCGACACCGAAGGCGGTCTCTCGCCGAGACGAAGACGCTGCGAAACCGTTGGCCGTGAAATCGCCGATTGGGCTGATGGGCGCGGCGGCTAGTCTTTGCGTGAAGAAAAGTTTGGTCAAGGCATTGACCTGATAAGTCGCGCCAAGTGTCGTCTGCGTCGGATAGGTTGGATCGGCCTCATTCAAATTCTGTTCGCGCTTCACCGAGAATTGCAGTTTGGCCGTCGCCTGCACCTCCGCGCCCGCGGTGATCAGATTCGAATCGGTTGTCTTGTCGTTCAGGTTGTCACTAAAGGCGCGATGATCGAAGCCGAAATGAAAACGAATGCGGTCGTTCAGAACCTGGTCCCAGGCAGCGGAAAAAGTCAGACGGTCGTTGTCAACGTTGGCCGTTTTGTTACGTTCACTCGTGGCGCCGAAACGAAGGGTCGAATTCTTGAGGGGTTTCATTTCCAGTGTCACTTCGCCACGACGCGAGCCGGGCGTGATCGTGCCGCCGAACGGATTAAAGAAACCCGATGAGGCATTCAGGTAACGCGCCCGCACGGTGGCACTGAGGAACGGTAGTGGCTGTGCCAGCGTTAGTTGGTACGCATCGCCGTCATGCTTGTTGTCTCCGGTCGTACTCAGCACATTGCCGGTTCCCAGAATCTCACCCTCGCTGCGCGCCCATGCAAGTTGCAGCGAGCCGCCCCGAGGCAAGGTCTTTTCTGCGTCAACTCCGCCGAGCGCAAAGTCTGCCTGGTCAGGTTGCCGTTGGAGCACAGCCGAAAGTCCCAGTTTTAATCCAATTCCTTTGAAATTTCTGCGCGCGCGTGCGGTGTAGACCGCTGAGTTCAAGCTGGTTGCGCGATGTTCATAGCTGACGACTATCTGCGTGAGATTCAACACTGAATCGAACGTCGAGATGTAACGAAGCAGAAACAGGCGCCCGGTGAGCGCGTCGAGATTGTAATCAACCGATCGCGTCAGAGTCTCGCGCGAGATGATCACTTCCGGATTGCGTCTATCGCGCACTTCGAGCAAAACAACTTCCGAGCCCGGCAGAATCTCTTCATTGGAAAGCTGCATGATTCCCAGACTGCCCGCCGGGAAGATATCGCGAGCGAAGGTTGTGTCGGGACGCGCGCCCGTGATCGTGACAAAGTCGCCGCGAGAATTCTCAAGATGCGCTTTGACGCCAGTCAGCTTGCGTGCGTAGCCCATCAGCGGTGCGTTCATGTCCGTTTCAAAGTCGCCGAACATTGCGTACGAGCGTTTATGATCCACACGCAGGTAAAGTTTTGAATTCGATTGCGCCGCTTCATAACGCGTGGACGAATCGCCGAACAGCGGATAGGCGCGATCCAGCGGATCTAGCTGAAAAATCCGATCGCGGCCAGCGGTGCGGTTGATGGGGCGTTGCGAATCGTACGAAAGCGTGAGCACGTTGTTGCCAAGGACGGTACCGCTGTAAAAAAGGCTGAGACGCTTGCGGAAGTTGCCCTGCTCGCCGCGCAGGCCGACTTCGGGAATGCTGTTACCGAAACTCATCTCGGCGAAGCCGACCAGAATGCTCTTGCGCATTTCGGAGTTGATGTGAACTTCGCCTTGCGCTTCGATCTGTCCGGTCTGGGCGCGCAGTCGGGCGTCTCCCGGCGCGCCGGAACTGAACAGCCTGAGCGTTGCTTCGCCGCCTTCGAGCTGGACCACAACCTGTGAGCTTGCCGGCCCAACCGTGTCGACGAGTTTTTGCGCGACGGGCACTGAAGAAGTTTGCACCTCACTCGCCTTTTCATTGAGCCGCCGCAGTTGCCCGAGCGAGGTCTCAATACCGATCTCGCCATCGAGCGCTGGATTGCCCCACTGATCGAAAGCTTTGACGCGCACGATCGTGGAATCATTACCACCGGAGTGAATTTCAGATTTTTCAGAGACGATCTCGAGACGACGCGCCGGCCCGCGGCCCATGACGATTAACTCCCCCGTACGACCAACTACGCCGTTGGGACCAATCGAGGTGCAACGAATTCGATTTGATCCGGGCTTAACGCTGATGCCGACGAAAGTGAACGTCGCCACTTGGTTCTTGTGGTCCAAGCTGCGGACGCCTATGTTCTTGTCAGAAACTTGCTCGCCATTGACTTCCAGCTTGACTGACCAGTCCAAAGCCACACGGGCCTCGATTTGCAAACCAGGTGACATCGATACTGAGTTAGGCGCCGGCGAAATCACGCGCACCGCACCTGGTGGGACCGCTTCGACATTGTCTGTGGCCGCAACTTCGTAAGTTCCCGGTTGTCCGACAAACTTCAGTTTGTCGCCGGAGTTACTAAGCGGCGCGGGTAGTACCGAGGGCGAGGTTGGCCCACCCGCTAGAGAAGGTGGTACTGACCCAACCAGAGCGAAGTTTTGTCGTAGTAAGGCCCCGCCGCCAATCGGCGTGCGCAACAGACGTGTCCAGCTATTTCCGGATTTTCTGCCGCTGTCAGATAGTGCATAGCCGGTCGGCACCGTGACCGGATCCAGCGAGATGACCTGCGAACCATCGCTAAGCGAAGGAAAGCTGTATAGTCCCGCCGAATCGGTAATTACTGATTGGCCATTGCTCAGATACAGTCGCACTCCCGGCATCGGTCGATCACTTTGATCGAACTGTCCGTCGCCATTCGTGTCAACGAAGACGCGGCCAATCAGGACTTGGCGCGTCGAGAACACGCCGTTGGAGATGACGACGACGGCGCGGGCGGGGGCTGTCGAGACTTTTTCCCCGGAAGCAAAACCGCCCGACGCAACGGCCAGATTCTCCTGCTCGCCCTCGTGCGCATTGGCGCCCACTCTCACTCGATAGAGCACGTGCGCCGTCGCGCCATGCGGAATCTCACCGAGATGAAACCTTAAGACATCGGATTGAACTTCCGGCGCGATTGGCTGATCCGGACTTGAACCTAAACCGAACAACGCGCTCCCCTCAGCATAATTGAACGAAGGTGGCAGATGATCCTCGACGGTGACATCATTTACCGAAGTCGCGGTCGGATTGTGAACTTCGATTCGATAAGTGATCGTGTCGCCAATCTCTGCCCGCGCACGATCGGCCGATTTGACGATTTGCAGCCCACCCGGTTCGAACATCGGCACATTCAGCGCCAGCGTAGCGAGATCGGCGAGGCGAACGTCGTCACGCACCAAGTCGAAGCCGCCGGCTACAGCCAGCGGCTGATTGTCGATCGCATGAATCGTCAGATTAAAAAGTCCAGCCTGAGTCGGGCGTAGACTTAGCTGCATCAGTCGCGTCATGTAATTCTGCGCGGTCACCCGCAGGAAGTAATTGGCCGTGGCGTTCGCACTGCCCATTTCATCGGCGCCAGGTGTAAAACTGAAGTGTCCCTGGCCATCGCTCGAAAATGGATTTTGATTTTTTTCGTTTGGAGTGAAACCGGTGTCCGCCGGCAGACGCAAGAGGTTCTCGCCACCCTGGTCTTGTAATACCTCAACGCGCGCGCCGGCGATCGGCGCAGACCTGCCGGCGCGACCGGCAAAGACAAAGCCGAAAGGATCGATCACCACCATAGCCGGACTGCTCTTGACAGGAGGAGTATTGTCGGCGGTAAAGCTCGCGGTGTTTACGAGTCCGCTTCCATCGGCGACCGAACGAGCGAGACGCGCCACAAAAGAGATGCGAAAGCTCTCGCCCGGATTTACGCGAGCTATGAAGACTCGAATGTGATTGTCGCGAACCGAAGATTCGCTACCCTCGTCAGCAAGACTGCGATCGTTTAATTTTAGCGAGCCGCTGACATAATCGATTGCGGCCGGCAACTGATCGTCGACGACGACGTTAAGCGCCCGATCGTCACCGCCGTTCTTAAAAGCGATGGTGTAAGTGAACTGTGCACCGAAGCTTACCGGGATCTGGGCGAGGCCATTAACCAACTTGCTGGGAACGAGATTCGGATTGTCGGGACTAGACAGAAATGCGCCCTGACCAACGACATTGATAATCGTACCCGTGTCTTCCGCGCGACCGTTGGTAGCATTCGCCCCGTTCGAGCGTGCGGTAATCCTGATCGTGATCGTGCTTTGCGAAGCCGCGTCGTTGGTATCGATTACAGCGAGCAAACCGAGACAGCCACCGGGCGTCGATTGGGGCGAGACGGTTTCATTCAGACGGACTTGAGTATCGCCGGCGTTGACAGTTCCGCTGCCATCGTTGTCGAAGTAAAACGCGCTAATGGTTGCCGGCGCCGTGATATCGGCGTGCGTCAACGTGAAGCTGTCAGAGTAATTGCCGGTGTTGCAGACGCGAAAGAGACGAGTCACCTGAGCGTGTGGCGAGATCCTGTCGGACGGAGAAGTTTCGTCGGGCGTGACGGCAAGACTTACAACCGTCTGTACGGTCACCGTAACCGTTTCTGAGACAGTGCTAAAATTCTCACCCGCGCCATCCTGGTAGGTCGCTTCGGCGCGATTGGAAATAATCGTGCCGCCATTGGTTGAACCATCGAAAGCGCGCGCCAACAAATCTGTTGAGCTCCCAAGCAATATCGTCACCAATATGGAGACGATTGCGATTCTCTTTGATCGAGCGCTCAACATGAGAAAGGTGGACGGTTTCAAAAGGACCGACAATACTTTTACGAGTTGGTACCTAATTGATCAGAAGCGGCCCGTCGGCTTCCACTGCGATCGCAGGTCAAGAAACCGCCGCGCCGCTTCCGTTGACGATGCAGGACGCACGCTAAGCGTCGCCTTAGTTAATCGAACGCTTGAATGTGAAGATCGCGGACGCGCCTGGGGCGAGCGAAGCGACCGTATCGGTGTACTTCGTTGCGCTGACCGTGACCACCGCACCCGAACCTGAATCGCTCGGAGTGCCGCTGTTGGCTGTGTAGGTGCCCCAGTTATTTGGCGCGGCCAGTCCATCTTCGGTGATGACCAAGTTACTGACTGTCAACTTGACGCAGTTGACGTCGCCATTAGTCGTGGAAACGTTCGAATAAGTGATGTTGTACGTAATGACCGCGCCCGGAACCGGATCGGTTGCGGCGCCAACGCCAGTCGAATTGCTGACGCTCGAAGACTTGTCCAATCGAACAAAGCCGGTATACAGGCGATCAATGGTCTTGTTGAACGACGCGGGCGTGTTAGTTGAAGTTGCGCGAATCACAATGTCATAGCCGGTAAGGACGATCTGGCCCGCCGGCTCCGTGATGCGAACGTTGATATTCGCGGAAGCGCCGAAACCAACCGCGAGCGAAACTGATCCACCGCCCGACACTGTGGTATAGCTTGTGCCGCCGTTGGTAGAAACTTCGACAGTGAAGCCCGCCGGCACTGTCGGCGCGTCAATTGTAAACGTGTCGTTCGCATTGCCGGTGTTCTGAACCGTGTTGACGTAAACGAGTTGGCCGGACGCGGTCGTGACGCCGCCTGGGCCAACGCCGGCGATGCCGGTGTTGACGCTCTTATTGCTGTAGTCATCGTTGTTGTCGGTCGGGCCATTTGCGCTGGGCGCTCCGCTCGGCCCAATCAAAACCGCGCCGGTTTGCGTTAGCGTTGTTCGCCAAATGACACCGTGGCCGGGTCCGGCTACGTAGCCTTCGTCGAAGTTGGCATTGCCGTCGCCATTATTGGTTGTGTTATCGCCCGACTGATCCGTAATATTCGTGCCCAGGCTGTTCTTACCGAACACGTCACCAATTTCGTCTATCGTATTTGAGGCGTTGACGCCGGTGTCGATCGTGACGACCATATTCATGTTGACTAACGAGCTACAAGCGCCCACCGCCAGAGTCGAGCCGACTGGAAAAGCGACGCGCGACGTATTCGAAAGCGGTGATGGAGGGGCCGCGCTCCATGTCGCCGATAACGGTGCAACCGACAGCGGACTACTGGTCTTGTCGGCATAAAGCGTGCCTGCCGGGAAAGTTTGTCCCGACTTCAACACCGTGTTCACCGGTATCGGCACGATGATGTAGATCTGCGTCGAGCCGTTGAGAGTGACGCCTGAAGCTGTTTGCGAACCAGTGTTGCACACTTGCCACGTGTAGGTGATGTCGGAACCGGTAGCCACTGGTCCGGTGGGAGCGGTGAGCGTCAGTTTCAACAGCGCATCGTCACTAACTGACGCCGAAATATCGCCGCGCGCCTCGCGCTGCCCGTTTACGGAAGAAGCAGACACAGTTCGCACCTCATTCGTGTTGGGTGCGGCAACCGGTTGGTTGTCATAAGAGGGTGCGCCAGTGGCAGAGTCTCCCAGCAAGACTTGAACACTCTGGCTGGGCGTGGCGCCGGCATTCACGCTGACTTCGACCAGAACATGGATCGATCCATTCTGGGCAATGTTCGCAGAGTCCACCGCAATGCTCAGGATATCGGTATCGCCGGCGTTAATGGTGCCACTATTATCCACGTCGATAACGGCGCGCGTAATCGTGGCAGGACTTGTGCCGCTCAGGTGAGCACTTCCCGGCACAAAATGAACCTTGTCGCTAAAGTTGCCGGTGTTGGTCACGGTGAAATTGAAAATCACTCCGGTCTGTCCGGCCACGATGCCCGAATTGGTTCCGGCATCCGGCGTAATTGCCAGGCCCGAAACGTTCGAAACAGTTACCGTCACGGTGTTCGAAACCGTCGAGTAACTGTTGGTGCCGTCAGAATAGGTCGCGCTGGCCTGGTTCGAAATCGAAGTGCCGCCGGGTGTTTGCGCCACAGTCTGCGCTGAAAGCGCACCAGCAATGGCGAAAGCAATCAGTAAGCGCAAAATCGCAGGAGTAACAAGTGTTCTTCGGTTCTTCATAATAGTCCTCATTAAAAATTGCTGGGGGTAGGGTTTCGCGAGTAGGCGAGCCACAAATGATCGCCTATGAGAATCAGAGGCTGGGCTACTTAACGCGCACTTTGTAAGAAGCGGACAGCTTGCCGCCCGGCGCGAGCGGATCGGCCCACTCGTAGCGAACGTCGGTGTAAATCGAAACGGGCGCGGGCACACGCTTGCTGGATCCGTCGGCCTGCTTCTCTTCAATCATGGGCTGGCGTGAATAAGACTTGCCGCTGTCGATGCTGTAAAGGGCCTTCGCGCCATCAGCTTTTGCGCTGTCAGCGACGAAGGTTGTGCCGCGCGGAATATGGGCGACGGCTTTATACTCGACTGCAGCACCGTTGCCGTCATTCTCGGAGGTGATGCTCCAATCCAGCATGTCGCCGGAACTGACGACCGTGTCCTTTGATAACGGCACCGCGCCTGACTCGCGCTCGACCGCAGCGGAGAGTTGCATCTTCACCTCGGGACGCACCACATTCGAAAGCATGAAATGGCGCTGCGCGAAACCTGCGGCGCCGGCAACCAATAATGTCAGCGCAGCCATTAGGGACACGCTAAATCGTTTCTTCGACTTGATCATCGTCTTCTCCTTAAAGGCCATTGGAACGTGAGAATCTCCGAGTTGGTCGGGGATTCGCTGATTGATGGCAGACAATCAACTACACCGCCTGCTTTACAAGCACCGTGCCATGCCCTTGGTTTGATTGATTCGAGCAGTTAAAGTGAAGAAGCCGCGAGGCTTTGCTCTAGCTTGGCAAAGAATCGAGAACTCGAGAGCATGGCAGCGCCTGACAGAGGCGCGGACGTTTTGTCAGCGGGAATGACAATTTGTCAGCGTAAGCGGATGATTGCGTGAAACGCTTGCAGCACAACTTTGCCCGGATTGAGATCTTTGTCACAGAGTCAATGGGTAAGGCATTGACATCTTTCAATTGAAGTAGTACAAGGCTGCGGAATTTAGTCATAGACTTATAACCAATTTTCTTCCAAATTACGCAATCTTCTGGATTCGCATTTTTCCATAGCTGCTCAAAACGAGAGATACCCATGTCCCTCCATTTTCGTGGGCCGTCAGCCGTTATCTGTCATTCCTTTGTTGCCTACTACTGGCTGCTTGTGGGTTTTGGCTGCTTGACTGTTCTGACCCGTAAGGCCGGAGCAGGTTTGGCCACGCGAAGCTTATCGACGGCAGACAGGGGGTACATTTCAACGATAATGTGAAGTCTTAATTCAAACTGCTTACCGGGTGTCAGGATGGAGTAATTAGTAGTCACCAGATCCCCGTTTTAGCACTTAGCGAGAACTTCTTAACTTGCCTTTCCTGCGGAGGTCCAGACTTGCTCTCCAAGCAATTAGCTCCGACAATTAGACTTCTGTAAGCTTATCCTGCGGGCCGGCAAGTTCAAGAATTTCTCAACCAACGTGGCAGTAGAGAGAGTTTGGCATAATGTACGCCAAGAGTTCCTCAACTCCTTTTTATCACCTGCTTATGGAGAGCAAGGATCGTACGCTGTGTGGTCGAAGCGTGGTGCCAATCGTGATTGATCGCCCGGCCAAGACGTCATCGCTCCATCTCACATCCGACCGGCCGACTGATCGTGAGTTGTGTAAGGAGTGCTCCAGAATCGACCAGGACCAACTGAGTGGTGAGACATTAGGCTAAGCGCCATCATCCGACGCCAACCCTTTTAGCCTTCCGTGGCCAACCCATCCGATCGAGTTTGTGTTTCGTATTCACGCAGCTTGCGATAGAGCGTTCGCGAAGAAATGGCGAGGATGGCGGCGGCGCGTTCGCGATTTCCGTCGCTCTCTTTGAGTATGCGCAGGATGTGCTCTCGTTCAAGTTGTTCGAGTGTAACCGGAGCGGGCTGCGGCACGGCAGCGACGGCCCGCCAGGAGGGACTTTCGATGACTCCGGTTTTCTCAACGCCTGACAGAATTTGACTAGCTTCGATCATGTCACCCTGAGAGAGCGCCGCCGCGCGTTCCAGGCAATTCCGCAATTCGCGCACATTGCCCGGCCAGGAGTGGCTTTGCAGAAGCTGCCGAGCTTCGCTGGCTAGATCGAGATTAGGCCGATTGAAGCGTTGTCGATAAATTCCCAAAAAATATTCGATCAGTTTGGGAATGTCTTCTGAACGCTCACGTAATGGCGGCACCTGTAAGGACAAAACGTTCAATCGATAATAAAGGTCGGCGCGAAATCGTTGGTGGTCAATCTCGTCAGCAAGACTTCGATTGGTTGCAGCGATCACGCGCACGTCAGCATTCTGATCGCGGGTCGAGCCTACGCGCCGAAAACGTCCCTGCTCGAGAAAGTGCAAGAGCTTGACCTGCATCACCAACGGCATGTCGCCAATCTCATCCAGGAAAAGCGTCGAACCATCAGAGGCTTCAAGCAACCCGCGCCGCAAAGAACTGGCGCCGGTGAAAGCGCCGCGTTCGTGGCCGAAAAATTCCGATTCAAAGAGCGTCTCGGGAAACGCGCCACAGTTGACGGTGAGCATCGGCATGCTCTGCCGGGCGCTCTTTGAGTGAATGAAGCGTGCCAGCACGTCCTTGCCTGTGCCGGACTCGCCGGTAAGCAAAATCGTCGAATCAGTTCGCGCCGCGGTTTCAGCCTGGGCAACGACAGCAGCCATCCTGGAGTTCTCATGAATGATCGGAAGTATTTCGTCACCGCTGCTCGTGGGCCGTGCCACCGAACGCAACGACGCGTTCTGCTTTATCAACCGCCGCTTTTCATCGGCCTTGCGAATTACTGCTTCGGTTTCGTCAAGGGTCGCCGGCTTGGTCAGATAATCATAAGCGCCATGACGCATCGCCTCGAGGCCCGTAGCCAGCGATGTGTCCGCGGTAAGCATGATGACTTCGGGCGGGTCCTCTAACTTGCGAATCTCGCGGAGCGCGTCGAGGCCGGAGAGGCCGGCCATCATGATGTCCATTAGCACCACGTCAAAATCTGACTCACCCAAAATCTTTAATGCTTCGTTGCCGCTGGCTGCCGGCGCCGCATCAAATTCGGCGCGAGAAAGCTGCTCAGTCAGCAGCTTGCGCAAGAGGCTGTCATCGTCGACGACCAGTACGCGAATTTTTCTGTTCATGATCTCTTTGTTTCTCTCCCCTCTGCCACCTGGGAGAGGGAGCTTAGTTCTCAAATTCTTGGCATACTACAAAGTCTGTGCTACTCCTCGGGAGCGCGACGCGGAATCCAGAGACGAAAGCGGCTGCCCTTACCTTCCTTCGATTCCACGGTAATGGCTGCACCCAGAGATTCGGCTAGCGTTGAACAGATCGCCAGACCAAGACCATAACCTTTTCCCGGCCCCTTCAAGCTGAAAAACGGATCGAAGATTCGCGCCAACGAATCAGCAGGAATACCACATCCGGTGTCGGCCACTTCAATCATCAAGCGGTCCCCGTCGCGCTTCGTTAAGACATGTATCTTGCCTTCATTCTCTCCCAGCGCATCGATGGCATTGCTCAAAAGGTTGTCGAGTATCTGTCGCAGCATCGCAGCATCGCTCGCAACTTCACCGATGTCTTGATCGAGTTCAATCGCGAATTCGACCGCGGAACCTGCCCGTTGCAAAGCGACTTTGGCGCACTGTCTCGTAATTAAGTTGATGTCACACTTCGCTCGCTGGGCCTGGCGCTGCCGGGTAAGATCCAGCAGACCGCGGGTGATCTCTTTGCAGCGAAGCGATTGCCGCACTATCTCTTCGAGATAGTAGTTCCATTGATGACTCTCTGCCAGTGCCTGAGTCTCGCTGTCTTGGCGCAGATCACGCATTGTGGCCTCGGCGCAGGTCGTGATAGCCGCGAGCGGGTTATTGATTTCGTGAGCGACGCCCGCCGCCAATTGACCGACACTGGCTAACCTCCGCGAGCGTCCCAGTTGTTCCTGCACTTCCGACAGACGAGTGACGTCATTCAAAGTCACCACGCTGATTGAGTCTCCGTCGGGCTCTTCAACTGAAAAGATAGAGACCAGGTTCCTTCGTCCGCTCTCGGTTCTAACCTCAAATGCCGCGGGGGTCTCGCGCTCCTTTGCGAGGTAATACCCGGCGGCCTGTTTGCCAAATAAGCGCGCGAAAGCATCAGTGAATGAGAGTCCAATCACTTCGGCCGGCTGCATTTCCATCATCTCGGCGGTGCGCATGTTACAACGCACGATGCGCATGCGGCGATCGTAAACGAGGATGCCTTCGCCGATGGCGTCGAAAGTCTCCTCCCAGATTTGTTTGCCCCGCCAGGCGCGCTTTTCACTGGCGCGCAGCGCATCTTCGGCGCGCCGGCGCTCGGTGATATCTCTGGCGATGCCTTGTACTCCAACCGTCTCGCCGTTCTTCGTGACCAAACGGCTGCTGATTTCGAGCATCAGCACTCGTCCCTCCTTCGACTTAATCTGAATTTCGTAATTGGTTCTTTCCTGGCCAGAAAGCTTTCGTTCGAGCATTGCGCGAGATGATTGCACCGAGCTAGGAAGGAGCAACTCGCTCAAGTTCATCTTCATCAATTCTTCACGCGAATAGCCAGTTAGTCGCTCTCCTGCTTTGTTGATTGAAGTGACGTTACCTTCAAGGTCGAGGGTATACATGATGTCGTTGGCGTTTTCGAAGAGCTCCCTGTAGCGCTCTTCACTTTGGCGCAGCGCATCTTCGGCGCCCCTGCGCTCGGTGATATCGCGCAGAATCACTGTGAACAGCCTTTGACCATCAACTTCTGAGTGCGAGATCGACGCTTCGATGGGGAACTCTTCACCATTGGCACGGACGCCGCTCAGAGCACCCATCGCGCCCATGCGCCGCGCCGTGACTCCCATTTGGCCAAAGTTCTCGATGTGATCGCGACGTTGGTCCCAGAAGCGCATGGGGATGAATCTGTCAAGCGAACTGCCGAGCGCCTCCATAGCGGCGCAGCCAAACATGCGCTCAGCGGCTGGGTTGAAAAGCATGACGCGTTGCTCCGCATCTACCGAGATAACCGCATCCAAGGCCGAGTTTATAAGGCCGGCCATGCCCGCCTGACTCTTGCTTGTCGTCTCCAGGAGCCGCGCATTATCGAGTGCCAGCGCCGCCAATTCTGCCAAATCTTGCAGCAGCTTTTTCTCTTCGGCAGTGAAATGGTGAGGAGTGCGGTAACCCGCGACCAGCCCGCCAAGCGTTTGGTCTCCGGCCTTCAAAGGCGCGACTGCCAGATCACGAATCCCCTCAGCCGTGTGGACGGGAAATTCATCAGCCGGCAACTCGTCCCGCACTCCGATGCCTTCGAGAACCAGAACTGAATCGGCGTTCGCGGCGCGTTGCGCAAGCTCGCTGGTGATCGGCTGGACCAGTGTCTGAGTATCATCGATAGCGTGCGCTCGAAACCCGCTAACAGCTCTCCAGGTGATGATTTTGTCGGCCACCGAAAAACTGACCACGCTGGCCACGTCGGCGTGCGTGATCCGCCGGACCAATTCGACGATGGTGCGCAGCGTGGCGGCGCTTTCCGATTGCGAGGTTTGGGGGTTGTTTACGTCAATAGATACGGCCATGAGCTGGGATCCACCGGGGGCAGTTAAAATCCGCAAAGTCGTCGGGGCGCTCGGAAATCTTCTACGCGGAAATCATCGCAGGGTCAAGTGCTGAACTGCTTCGCCCTCTCCCATTGCGAGAGGGCCGGGGTGAGGGTCCGAGCGACGGCCTAGCCTTTTAGTTCTTCTCTGAGCACATCCTGAGAATGAGAAGGGAGGGAGTCACCAACTTCTCGGCGCACTCGAAAAACGCCGTGTCTGTGCTAACTTCGAACCGGCGATGTCCCAAATAAAGATCTCAACTCGCGGCGCGAAGCGGATTCGAAAGGGCCACCTCTGGGTGTATCGGAGTGATGTGCGCGATGTAATGGACGCGAAGGCCGGTGAGATCGTCGAGGTGATTGACGATACGGGTAACTTCGTCGGGCAAGCCTTCCACAGCGACCTTTCAGAGATCGCTTTGCGCTTTCTAACGACGCACGAGGAAACGATCGACCGCGAATGGTGGCGCGCGCGTTTGCGCAGGTGCGCCGAGCGCCGCCAGGCCATTGCACGCGAAACGAATGCCTACCGATTGGTTTACTCAGAAGGCGATCTGATGCCCTCGCTGATCGTCGATGTCTATGATCAAGTCTTCGTAATGCAGACGTTATCTCAGGGTGCGGAACGGTTGAAGAGTACTTTGGTTGATTTGCTGATGGAAGAGTTTAAGCCGGAGATAGTTGTCGAGCGCAACGATGGGCGCGTGCGCGAATTTGAAGGACTGGAATTGCGCACCGGCGTGCTTTATGAGCGCGTTACAGGACCGCGAGCGATAGCGATCGGGACGTACCATTTCGGATCTAGAACAGACGAGGAGTTCATCAATCCGCAATCCGAAATTCGCAATCCGAAATCGTCTGGTCCGGGCGCTACCGCTCGCGGTGCTGTAACTTCCGGCATCGAGATAAATCAACATGGGATTCGCTTTTCTGTCTCGCCGCTGAGCGGGCAAAAGACCGGCGCGTTCCTCGATCAACGCGAAAATTATCTGGCCGCGCGTAGTCTCGCTCATGGGCGCGCGCTTGATTGTTTCACCTTCAATGGTGGTTTCGCGCTGCACATCGCATCGGCCTGCGATGGCGTGCTCGGCATAGATATCTCGGCTGACGCCATCGCTGCCGCGCAACGCAACGCTGAACTCAACCACGCACGCAACGTTGAATTTCGCGCGGCTAATGTGTTCGATGCGTTGCGCGAAATGGAGTCGGCCGGTGAAAACTTTGACACGATCGTTCTCGATCCGCCGGCCTTTGCCAAAAATCGGTCGAGTGTAACCGCAGCTGCCCGCGGCTATAAAGAAATCAACCTTCGCGCGTTAAAGCTTCTCAACCCCGGTGGGATCCTGGTCACCTGCACCTGTTCCTATCACCTGAGCGAGGCAATGTTCCTCGACATTATCGCCGAAGCCGCGCTTGATGCTCGTCGTCGCGTGCAAGTCATCGAGCAGCGCGGACAATCAGGCGATCATCCAGTGCTGCTAGGCGTGCCCGAGACGCATTATCTAAAATGCGTGATTGCGCGGGCGATCAGTTAAAGTAAGGACGCCCCCTCTCTGTAATCAGTGATTTTGACAGTCTCAGTGAGTTACAATCCCGTATTGGAGACAGATTATGAGTAAAGAATATGTTTCTAAAACTAATGGGGCATATCGTCTGATGGGAACGCGAGTTTCTCTAGACTCAGTCGTTTACGCCTGGCATAACGGCCTTTCGCCCGAAAGCATTGTTGATGAGTTTCCTGTGCTCACGTTGGAACAGGTCCATGGTGCGCTTGCCTTTTACTTAGCCCATCAGGACGAGATCGATGAATACCTGCGTTTGAGCGAAGCCGAATACGAAGTGTTGCGCCAGAAGCATATTGAACAACTGCGGGCCACAAAGCCGCAACTCTACGAGAAGCTAATGGCCCACAAGCAGCGTCGAGCCGAGCCCGCGATCAATTTGAAATCAGACTAAATGAGAATCAGATTTCAGGCTGACGCGGATTTGAATCAACGAATTGTGCGGGCTGTACGGAGAGGGCAGCCCGCAATTGATTTTCAAACGGCAGATGAAGCGCAAATCCGCACTCTTAACGATCCTGAGGTCTTGGCGACTGCGGCTGCCGAAGGACGTATTGTAGTAACACACGACCGCACTACTATGCCGGTTCACTTCGCCACTTTTATAGGCAGGCAAGAAAGCCCTGGGGTGTTTGTGCTCTCACAGTTCTTGCCGCTCAAGTTAGCAGCCGAGGAATTAATAATGATCTGGGAAGCATCTGAAGCTGAAGAATGGACGAACATCCTTCAGTTTCTTCCGCCGTGAGATGAACGCTGAGTGGCGAAGAATTATTAAGACAAAGGCCCGCCGCCTGAAGCGCTGCGGGCCTTTAAAATGATCGTCACACGAAACTAAGGCGTCATTCCCGGATCGGTCTCCACTACAACTTTCGTCGCGTAGTCCTTTCCGTTCACCGACAACTTCACGTTGTAAGCCCCCGGGTCAATAACGGGGCCGAGGTTGAAGAAGCCGCCGAAGCCACCACCGCCGCCTCCGCCACCTCCAAATCCAGGTGGCAGGTTGGCCGGGCGTGGCGGAGGATCACCGCGCAAGTTCCACTGCACGCGATTGATGCCAACGTCTTTCGTCCCCACGAGGTTGCGAATCACTTTGCCTGAATAATCAGAGATCGTGATCTTCACGTCGGCTGAGGGCGCGGACTTTAGATAGTAACTAATTGCGGTGCCCGGTTGGGGGTTGGTGCCCCGGAACAGCTTAGAGCCGCCACTGTAGCGACTCAAACGGATGTCATTCATCCACTGCGTGCCCGGGCGAACTTCGAACAGAAACGCGTCCGCATCCGTAACCTTGCTCGAAAGCGTCTGCAACGGTGTGATGTCGTCCAGAATGTAGATGCCGCGGCCATGCGTGCCGATAATCAGATCGTTGTCGCGCGGATGCACCAGAATATCGTCAACCCGAATCCTTGGCAGGCCCGACATGAATACCTTCCACTCTTTGCCGCCGTCAAGCGAAATAAAGAGGCCGAATTCCGTACCTGCATAAAGCAGTTCCTTGTTCTTCGGATCTTCGCGAATCACATTGACGTTGCCCAACGCAGGCAGATTGCTAACGATCGAGGTCCAGGTAGCGCCGTAGTCGCGGGTTACAAATAAATAAGGCTTCAGATCGTCGAAGCGATGCCCGTCGACCGCGAGATAGGCTGTACCGGCATCGTAATGCGATGGCTCGATGCGAGTGATGTGATAAAGCTCACGCGCCTTATCAGCGAGCACCGAAACGTTCTTCGCGACGTTTGTCCAGGTCGCGCCGCTGTCGTGACTAACTTGCACATTTCCGTCATCCGTTCCGGCCCACAAGATGCCGGGAACCATCGGCGACTCGGCGACTGTGACTACATATCCGTAGCTGGTATAGCCGTCGTTCTTCGAAGCCATCGGCGCGCTGCCTTTAACGCCCATAATCGAAAGGGTGTTGCGATCGATGTGCTTCGTCAGATCCATCGTGGCTGTCCAGGTGTCGCCTCGGTCGAGCGATTTGAAAAGCCGATTACCTCCGGCATAGAGCAGTCGCGGATTATGCGGCGACACCACGAGCGGCGTGTTCCAATAGAAGCGATATTGTTCGTTTTCAGCCGGCGCGGGGACGACGTTTGATGTCGCGAGGTTCGCACCGCCAAAACCGCCGAACCCACCACCACCTGCGGCGATGAGTGCTGCCAGTGCCGCTTGCGGATCTTGAGCTGAGGCGTTGGCCGTATCAGCCGCTGCCGGTGCATCTCCGCCACCGCGTCGACCACCACCGCCTTGACCGCGCCCTCCGCCGGCTCCACGGCGTTGGGCCGTGCGCGGTCGAATGCTTTGCGAGCGCCCGGTGCGCAGATCGATGCGATTCATCGCGCCGTTCTGCGACTCGGAATAAAGAATGTAAGGATCAGAAGGATCTGCCTGAGCATAGAAGCCATCGCCACCGCCGATGCGGAACCAGTCAGCGTTGGTGATGCCGGCTTGTTGATTACGTGTCTGGCTGGGACCGCCCCACGAACCATTATCCTGTAAGCCGCCGTAAACGTAATAAGGCTTCCGCATGTCGGCAGCAACTGCATAGAACTGGGCCGCCGGAATCGTGTTCACGAATTCCCACGTGTCACCCTGGTCATAACTCACGTCCAGGCCGCCATCGTTTCCGATGCGGAGGTGTTTGCCGTTCTTTGGATCGATCCAGACCGCGTGATGATCGCTGTGCGCGATTCCCGGTTGCAGCGATTTGAAAGTCTTGCCGCCATCCGTTGACCTGCTAAAGTTGAGCCCACCAACGAAGACGTTCTCAGGATTGCTGGGATCGACGCGAATCTGGCTGTAATACATGGGGCGATTGTTCTCGGTGCAGTTGTTCGCGTTGAAGCAACTGGCCACCACGCGCCAAGTCTTTCCCTTATCGTCCGAGCGCCAGACGCCTGACTTCTTCGGATCGGGCTGAGTGGGCGTAGGTGAAGCGGTGGCAGCCGCGCCCGGAGAAGGCGTGGGCGTCGGGCTTGCTCCCCCCTGGCCTCCACCGACTACCGGTTCTTCGCCGCCGGTGCCGGTACTGGCGCCAACTTCAATCTGCGCATACACAACATTCGGATTAGACTGGCAGACATCGATCCCGATGCGACCCAGAAGGCCTTCCGGCAATCCGTTTCCTTGGAGCTTGGTCCATGTCTTACCAGCATCTATGGTTTTCCAGATTCCGGATCCGAGCCCGCCACCATTGAAGCCCCAGGAAGTTCGCCGCCGCTGATAAGAAGCAGCGTAGAGCGTCTTACTGTCGGACCGATCCATTACCAGATCGGTAAAGCCGGTATCTTCGTCGATGAATTTGGCTTGGTTCCAGGTCTTGCCTCCGTCCGTGGTCTTGTAGATGCCTCGCTCTTTGTTGGGCCCAAACAGATGGCCGAGTACAGCGACGTAAACTACATTCGGATCTTTCGGATCTATGACGATACGGGCTATCGTCTGCGAATTATCGAGACCCATCTTGGTAAAGCTCTTGCCCGCATCAGTCGATTTGTAAATCCCATCGCCAAAGCTGGCGCTCTGGCGATTGTTGGCTTCGCCGGTTCCGACCCAAACGATGTCCGGGTTTGATGGCGCAATAGCTATATCGCCAATCGAGGCAGTCGAATAAGTTTCGAAAACCGGCGTGAAGGTGGTGCCGTTATTCGTCGTCTTCCAGACCCCGCCCGTAGCCAATCCCACGTAATAAATGTATGGATTGCCCTCGACCGCGGCGATGTCATCAATACGCCCACCCATGCTCGCCGGACCGATGCCGCGAAACACGAAGCGTTTGAGCATCGAATCCTCCGACCAATTGACTGGAGTAGGGGTCGGACTTGGCGCCGGAGTCGGCGCTCTTTGGGTCTGTGGCGCCGGAGTCTGTGGCGCCGGAGTTTGCGAAGCGTTTGGATCTTGGGCGTGCGCGCCGAGCGTCCCGAGAACCAGGGCACACGCTCCGACCAATAACCACTTCCATTCGCGAATAGCACGAAACGTTTCTCTCATTGGGGAACTTCCTTTCGGTTGAGTTGTTTTGCTAAAGAAACCGCAGACGCGTGGACTGCTGATGTGAATACTTAGAATTACGAAAACGCACGAACTGTCTAGTTGGTTACAACAGACCGCAAAAACTGTCGGGACTATAGCGAAGTCTTTTAACGCATCGAGTGAGGTTTAGTCAATTCGACCCCTGATGATTCCCGGAACCAAGCGATCCTATTTCGTGATCCAAATCACTACTGATTACCAAGATTGCTTGACGGGTGATCGATGCGAGATTAGAATTGCTCGCGTTAAGAAGATCCTCGCAAGGTTCTTTCGAGTGAGAAAGTAAATGCTGCCGCGAACTCAACGCCAGAAAGAAGTCCTCGATTACATCACCCGTTTTCTCGCGAAGCACGGACACGAACCTTCGTATGCGCAGATCGCGCGTTACTTCGGGGTCAGTTCCAAAGCCACCATCGCCAAACACATCTCGGCGCTGGAGAAGCGTGGTCTAATCAAGCGCGAACACGAGCCTGGCCGTTTCACGCTGGCGGTGAGAGTCGAAGAAGCTGCGCCTGATGCAGTTTGCGAAGTCACTCTGTTAGGCCGTATCGCCGCCGGGGCGCCGATTGAAGCGATTGAAGATATTGAATTGATCTGTGTGCCGCGCTTTCTGCTCGGACGGGTACGGCCAGAGCGAGTCTACGCACTCCGCGTGAAAGGCGATTCGATGATCGACGAGCATATCTGTGACGGCGATATAGCGCTAATCGAAAATCGCATCGAGGCACGAGACGGCGAGATTGTGGTGGCTTTGATCGATTGCGTGCGAGCTACTTTGAAGCGCCTGTTCCGTTTTGGTGAAGAAGTGGAGTTGAGACCATCGAACGCGCAATTGGAACCCATCCGCGTGCATGCCTCGCGCGTCGAGATTCAAGGCATCTTCCGCGGACTTATGCGACCCAACGCGTAATCCAAAAGTCTTCAAAAACATTCTGAAAAACGCCGAGTTGTAACTCGGATTACAGTTCGGCTCCCTCTCCCTTGGGAGAGGGCCGGAGTGAGGGCTTAGCGAAAACAAACAAGAAGGTGAGTACTCCTTTCCTCTCACGCCCCTCACCCTAACCCTCTCCCAAAGAGAGAGGGAATAAACCCAGGCATGTTCAGCGGCGCTTGCCAACCACTTTCTCGGTATCACGCTCAACTTCGAACCGGCACTCCGCTGGCTTTTTGTCCGCGCGCAAACCAAGGAATATTGGTTGGCGCATGCGCTGGTCCGCGGTCCATTCCGAGAACTTCACTTCGGCAATCAGCTTCGGCTTGATCCATTGAACGGACTCGTTGGTCTTCGGCTGGACGACAAATGGACACCGGCCCGTTTTCAGCGGCTGCATGAGTTTGTAGATCTTCGCCAGCGTCTTCTGATCGAAGCCGCCGCCCGTGTGTCCGACGTAGTGGAGGTCGCTCCCGCGATACAGACCAACCACGAGCGCGCCAAAGTATGCGCGCGATCCGCGCGGTTGCGTGTAGCCGCCAATCACTACTTCCGACCGCTTCACGGTCTTTATCTTCAGCCAGTCAGAACTACGTTTTTGCACGTAATGACCGGCAGCGCGCTTAGCGATCATTCCTTCAAGATGAAATTTCTCGATCTGTTCAAAGAACTCTTCACCATCACCCACGATGTGATCGGATAATTTGATGAAGCCGGTGGGACTCAGAATTTCTTCGAGCGCTGCCTTGCGCTCGATCAATGGACATGACATCAAATCGTATCCATCGCGATAGAGCAGATCGAAAGCGTAATAGACGATGTGTCCTTTGCCGCGCAACGCTTCGACGCCGCCCTTGCGGCCCCCGCGTGGCTGCAAAAGTTGAAATCGCGGCATGCCATCTTTGTCGAGCGCGACAATCTCGCCGTCGAGAATCGCCTCTTTCGCTTCAATCTGCTTTGCGACCGGAGCCAGTTCGGGATACTGCGCCGTCATTTCCAGTTGATTGCGCGACACAAAGCGTGCCTTGCCGTGACGGATAAAACAGATCGAGCGAAAACCGTCCCACTTGGTCTCAAAGATCCATTCAGGATTTGAAAACGGCTCATCGACGAGCGTCGCCAGCATTGGGTGAACGACTTCAGGCATGATTGCGCGCCGCGCGCTACTGCACCGCGACCCTGACATCGCGCTGGACGCCCTTTGTGATTTACGTGGCTTGTTTTGCTTCCTCTGAGTCACAGTTGAGAAAAGAATATCAGCGAACGATCCACGAAAGAACACGAAACAAGACCAAATTGAATTCGAGTGATTTCGCTGTGTTTCGTGTCATTTCATGGATCGCATTTGCGCTTACCCGTCCATTCGGAGAACGCACTTCCTCAAAAAAGAAATGTATGGTTGATTTCAGCCTTGATTTCGATTCCCATCTACTCTAAAAGCATGAGCAGTGGCAAGCAACCGTTCGCCAAGATTAAACGAAGAGCCTTTCAAGCCGACCAAGAAACAACTGGCCGAAGCCAAAGGGAAAACTCTTCCCGACGTGATTGCGAAAAACCTGCGCGTGCTTTTCTGCGGCATCAATCCCGGGTTGTACACCGCCGCCGCCGGCCATCATTTCGCGCGACCGGGAAATCGTTTTTGGCCGGCGCTGTACAAATCCGGATTCACCGATCGGTTGCTATCGCCATTTGATGAGCGCGAATTATTGAAAGCCAACTTAGGCATCACCAATGTCGTCTCGCACGCGACCGCATCAGCCTCTGAAGTGACTAAGGAAGATTTCGTCAGAGGAGGCCGCACCTTAAGAAGAAAAGTGCGCCGCTACCGTCCGCGCATCGTTGCAATCCTGGGCATCGAAGCCTATCGCAAAGCGTTTGGCCAATTGGAAGTCGAAATCGGTGAGCAGGATGAAACCATCGGCGAGGCGAGGCTTTGGGTGCTTCCCAACCCCAGCGGTTTGAATGCCAACTATCAACTGAAGGATTTCACGCGCCTGTTTCGCAAGCTACGCAAGGCTGCGGAATAGAGGTCACTTGATTCCAGTGTGCCAAGATTTTGAAGTAAACGCCCTCTCCCTTTGGGAGAGGGTTGGGGTGAGGGCCTAGCGACGAAACCCAAAATACTTTTTTCTCCTTTTTTATCGGAGCGGACAGGAAAAGGATGGAGGAGAGTTTTCTTTTCTTGTTTACTCAGCTACGCCCTCACCCCGGCCCTCTCCCAAAGGGAGAGGGAGGTACCTACAAATTCTTGGCACACTAGTTAATTCGCAACCATTGGCTTCTCCAATCAGTTCGTCGTATGTTTTCCAGGTTATGAATAACAACACTTGGCCTTCGCTGGTTCTCGGGGAATGGCAAGACACGCTCGCCACGCTGCATATGTGGACGCAGATCGTCGGCAAGATTCGACTCAAGCTGACCCCGCTCGTCAATCATTGGTGGAACGCACCGCTGTATGTTTCGGCGCGCGGAATGACGACTTCGCCAATGACTTACGAAGATCGCATCTTTGAGATCGAATTCGATTTCATCGATCACCAACTGCGCGTCGAGTGCAGCGACGGGGCGCTAACCACGCTTTCTCTGCGCCCACAATCAGTCGCGGATTTTTATCAAGAGCTTATGACGGCGCTTCATGATTTGGATATAGACGTAAAGATTTGGCCCATGCCGGTCGAGATTCCAAATCCGATTCGTTTCGATCAAGATCATACCCACAAGTCTTACGATGCCGAGTATGTCAATCGATTCTGGCACGCGCTCGTTAACATCGACGAAGTCTTCAAGGAGTTTCGCGCGCGTTTCATCGGCAAAGTCAGCCCGGTGCATTTCTGGTGGGGCAGTTTCGATCATGCGGTCACGCGCTTCTCCGGCCGGCCCGCGCCGCCCCGCGAAGGCGCCGACAAGATGACGCAAGAGGCTTACTCACACGAAGTGATCAGCCACGGCTTCTGGCTGGGCGGCAACGGCGTCGAAGCCATGTTCTATGCCTATTCGGCGCCGGAACCCGCGGGCTTTAGCGAATCAAGGATCAAACCTGCTGAAGCTTTCTACAGTCAGGACATGAAAGAATTCTTCTTGCCCTATGATGCTGTTCGACAGTCTGCTTTGCCAGAGGCCAACCTGATGGATTTTCTTCAGAGTACTTATGAAGCAGGCGCGAATCTGGCCAAATGGGACCGAAAGGCGTTGGAGCGTTAAGCGGCAACGAGCCAATGAGCGCATGCAACGATTGGTTTGTTATAATCCGGCCGATGAGTACAAACAGAGAACAATTTGTCGTAGATGAAAGCGGCAACAGGACGGCAGTCCTTCTTGGTATCGAGCGATATTCGGAGCTGCTTGAGGCGCAGGAAGAACTGGAATCAATTCGAGCCTACGACGAAGCCAAGGCCTCAAACGACGAGGCCATTCCATTCGCTGAGGCGATCAAAGAGATCGAGGGCGCGTAATTTGGACTACGAAGTCTTCATCCTTCGTCGTGCTCAAAAACAACTCGCCGGCCTGCCCAAACAAAACTACTCGCGCATTCGAGACTTATTAGTTTTCAAAGAGAGCACCAAGTCATGAAACACGACGCTTTGATTGTGCCGCCGGGAAAAAAGATTCGTCTGAAAGACCTCGATCCCGGCTACACCGGAAAGTACCAGAGCAAAGACGAAGGGTGCGAGAAGCTCGAAGCGGACATCTGTCGTCTGGCTGAATATCAGGACGTTCTTTACGCGCAGAACACTTATGCGTTGCTGATCATTTTTCAAGCTATGGACGCTGCCGGCAAAGATGGAACGATTAAGCACGTGATGTCAGGCGTCAATCCGCAAGGCACGCAGGTCTTTTCCTTCAAAGCGCCTTCAGCCGAAGAGTTGGACCACGACTACCTCTGGCGATATCACAAGGCCGTTCCCGAACGCGGGCGCATCGGCATCTTCAATCGCTCTTACTACGAGGAACTTTTGGTAGTGCGAGTTCATCCGGAGTTTCTGCGCACCCAGCAGTTACCTTCCGAAACCGTGAAGAAGGACATTTGGCAGCGACGCTTCGCAGAGATTAACGACTTCGAGCGTTACCTGGTCCACAACGGCGTCGAGGTGCTCAAGTTTTTTCTCAACGTCTCGCGCGAAGAGCAGCGCCGGCGTTTCCTGGCCCGCCTGAATACGCCGGAAAAGAACTGGAAATTTTCCGCGAACGATGCGAAGGAACGAGCGTGCTGGAACGATTATCAACAGGCGTTCGAAAACGTCTTCAGCCACACGAGCACCAAGTGGGCGCCATGGTATGTCATCCCCGCCGATCACAAATGGTTCACACACATCGCTGTCGCCGACATCATCATCTCAAAACTCAAATCGCTGCGTTTGAAATATCCAACCGTGGATAAAGAGCGCATGCAGGAATTAGAGAAAGCGAAGCAACTGTTGGAGAATGAAGGCTGAACTGCGGCTCGACTTAGCAGTTACAGAACCGCGAGCCGTAGCAACCGGCTCTTCTGCACGCCAACGGCGTGAAATCTAATAGCGTGTGCAACGCCCTGGACAACATCAAACCA
>WNFT01000245.1_pt1 | contig 42123 bp, 39 predicted proteins | sample 5400191 | NCBI WGS metagenome assembly WNFT01 (sample SAMN13153359, study PRJNA577476) | soil metagenome | isolation source: 80 cm saprolite under Madrone tree | place: USA:California | collected 2016-06-14 | reverse complement strand
TACTCTTAATCAGCGGGTCCACGGTTCGAGTCCGTGACGGCCCACCAAATGAATCGGCCACTTCGGGATCCCCGGGGTGGCCGATTTCGCTACTCGGCGCGTCGGCGCTCTGTCCTCCGCCGGCGATGGAGGCGCACGGTGAGCGAGAACCTCTTGCGATTCGGCAGCGACCGCGACGTCCGGCGCAGCGAAGACGGCCCGCTCCTCACCGGGCGCGGGTGCTTCACCGACGACGTGAGCGTGCCCGGCCAGGCGCACGCCGCCTTTGTGCGTGCGCAGGTCGGCCACGCCGAGCTGCACGGCGTGGATGTTTCCCGGGCTCTGAAGATGTCCGGCGTGCTCGGCATCTTCACGGGCAAGGACCTCGCCGCCGACGGGCTGGGCGCGATTCCACCCGCCGTGGCGTTGCCCGGGCGCGGCGGCCGGCCGATGTTCGGCGCGGCCATGCCACCGCTGGCGGTGGGGCGCGTGCGCTACGTCGGCGAGCCGGTGGCGATCGTCGTCGCCGAGACCGCGGCGCAGGCGCGCGACGCGGCGGACGCGGTGGCCGTCGACGAGGCCGAGCTGTCCGCGGCCTCCGACGTCGAGCGGGCGCTGGCACCGGGGGCGCCGGTCATCTGGCCGGAGGCGCCGGACAACGTCGCCCTCGACTGGACGGACGGCGACGCGGCCGCGGTGGAGATGGCGTGCGCCCGCGCCGCGCACGTGGAGCGCGTCCGCTTGCTCGACACGCGCCTAGCCCCGGCTGCGCTGGAGCCACGGGCGGCCATCGGCCAGTGGGACGCGGTGAGCGGGCGCTACACACTCATTGCCGGTACGCAGGGCGTGGCCGTCGTGCGCCGGATGCTCGCGGAGTTCGTCTTCAAGGTGCCGGCGCCGCAGATCCGCGTGCTCACCTACGACGTCGGGGGCGGCTTCGGCATGAAGACGCAACCCTACGCTGAGTACGCGGCGCTCCTCTACGCAGCGCGGCACGTCGGCCGGCCCGTGAGGTGGTGCGCGAGCCGGCTCGAGAGCTTCCTCGGCGACACCGCGGGCCGGGACGGCGTGCTGGAAGGCGAGCTGGCGCTGGACGCCGGGGGCCGGATCCTGGCCCTCCGTGTCCGCACATTCGTGGGCATCGGCGCGTACACCTCGACGTTCTCCGCGATCTTCGCGACCAACAACACGAAGAACTGCCTGTCGAGCGTCTACGAGGTCCCGCTGATCCAGATCGACGTGAAGATGGTCCTCACCAACGCCGCGCCGCTCGGGCCGTACCGCGGCGCCGGCCGGCCGGAGGCGCTCTACCTCATCGAGCGGTTGCTGGATGGCGCGGCGCGGGCGACGGGGATCGACCGCGTCGAGCTACGGCGGCGGAACTTCATCGCGCCCTCGGCGATGCCCTACCGCGCGGCGAACGGCCAGGTCTACGACAGCGGCGAGTTCGAGGCGGTCCTGGACAAGGCGCTGGCGCTCGCGGACTGGAAGGGCTTCCCGGCGCGGCGCGCCGCCTCCGAGCGGGCAGGCCGGCTGCGCGGGATCGGTGTCGCCTGCTTCCTCGAGGTCGCCGGCGGCATCCTCGACGAGACGGTGGACCTGCGATTCGAGGCCGACGCCGTGACGCTGCGTACTGGCGTGCAGGCGATGGGGCAGGGGCACCTGTCGACCTATCCGCGGCTCATCGCCGCACGGCTCGGCGTGGACCCGAGCGCCGTGCGGCTGATCCAGGGCGACAGCGACGAGGTGCCGGTCGGCACCCCCAGCGTCGCCTCACGCTCGCTCATGATGGCAGGCAGCGCCGCCGTGCTGGCGTGCGACGCCGCGATCGACAAGGGCCGCCGGCTCGCGGCGCGCCTCTTCGAGGCCGCGTCCTTCGACGTCGAGTTCAGCGACGGCCGTTTCCACGTGAAGGGCACCGACCGCGCGATCGGCATCCTGGATCTCGCCCGGCGCGACGACCTCGCCGGCGGCCTCGACAGCACGGCGAGGTTCGTCTCGCCGCAGATGACGTTCCCCAATGGCTGCCACGTCACCGAGGTGGAGATCGAGCCGGAGACGGGCGCCGTCCGCGTGGTCGGCTACGCGGCGGTGGACGACGTCGGGCGGCTCGCGCACCCCGTCATCGTCGAGGGTCAGATCCACGGCGGCGTCGCGCAGGGGCTCGGCCAGGTGCTCGGCGAGCAGGTGGTCTACGGCGAGACGGGCCAACTCCTGACCGCGTCGTTCATGGACTACATGCTCCCGCGCGCGGCGGACCTGCCCGATCTGCGCGTCGGCCACCACGTCGTGCCCTGCACGACGAACCCGCTCGGCGTGAAGGGCGCCGGCGAGTCGGGCGTGGCGGGCTCGTTGCCCTCGGCGGTCAACGCGGTGCTCGACGCGCTCGCCTCGCGCGGCGTCACCCACCTCGACTTGCCGATGACGCCCGCGCGCATCTGGGCGGCGCTCAGAACGGGCGCGTCGTTCTGAATGACCGCCCGGCCATCTCCCGCGGCAGCCAGCACGCAATCGAATCAGCGGTCCTGACCCCACAGCCAAGCGCCCGTTGCGCTTGGTCACCCCTCGAGCAGCGCTTTCGGCGCTCTCAGGTCTCGCTCCACCCATTCGGCGTCTCGCGCGAATGTCTCGTCGGTCGTGTCGGGGAGTCGGAACAGGGTGAATAACACCTCGCTGCCGGCGCCGTTGGCGATGACGCGCATCGGGATGTAGATCTCGACGCCCGGACGGAGCGCGATGTGGTGGTCGAGGATGCCGAAGTCGTTCGGCTCGGTGAACCGGACCTTGACCCGTCCCTCCGGGGTGTCCGCGATCCACTCCCCGTTCACCTTCTTCAGCGACCGGGCGAGCCCGGAGGCCCAGCGCGGGAAATTCTCCGGGACCGAGGCGAAGTCATAGACCTCATGCTGGGGCCGGGCAATGCGAACGGTGATGGTCCGGGATTCGAATGGCTCAGCCAAGGTTCCTCCCGTCGACCTCGCGCAGCCGCCGCTCGAGAAATCGGCGCTCGGCGTCATTGGTGACCAGCGCGAGCGCTCGCGCGTAGCTCTTCGCCGCTTCCGCCGAGGATCCGATGCGGCGCAGCAGGTCGGCGCGCGCGGCATGGAGCAGGTGATAGCGGTCGAGGTCGCCGGCGGCGGCCAGCGCCTCGATGAGGGCGAGCGCCGGTTGAGGGCCGACCACCATGGCGACCGCCGCTGCGCGGTTCAGGGAGACGATGGGGGAGGGCTGCAGGCGCTCGAGCACATCGTAGAGCCGGACGATCTGCGGCCAGTCCGTGTCTTCGGCCCGCGCCGCCTGACAATGGAGCGCCGCGATCGCCGCCTGGAGCGCGAAGGGACCCGGGCCGCCGCGCAGGGCCTCCTCGACCAGGGGCAGCGCTTCGGTGATCTGCGCGTGATTCCAGCGGGAACGATCCTGCGCTTCGAGCAGGATCAGGTCGCCAGCAGCGTCGAGACGGGCGTCGCGCCGAGAATCGTGCAGCAGCATGAGGGCGAGGAGGGCGGTGGCTTCCGCCGGCGGCTGCGGCGCCATCAGGGTCCTCACGAGGCGTGCGAGCCGGATCGCCTCGACGCAGAGGTCGGGCCTCACGAGCGCCTCGCCTCGCGTGGGCAGGTAGCCTTCGTTGAACACGAGGTAGATCACCGTCAGGACCGCGTCGAGCCGGGCCGGCATGTCCTTCATGTCGGGGACCGTGTACGGAATGCCCGCGTCGCGAATCTTGCCCTTCGCCCGCACGAGCCGCTGCGCCATCGTCGTGGTCGGCACGAGGAACGCGCGCGCGATCGCGTCCGTCTCGAGGCCGCCCAGCGTGCGGAGCGTGAGCGCGACCTGGGCCTCGGGCGCCAGCGCCGGGTGACAGCAGGTGAAGATCAGGCGAAGGCGATCGTCGGGGATGTCGCCCGGATCGAACTCCGGCGCCTCGACGGTCAGGCTCGCCCCGGCCGCGGTGTAGGCGTCCAGCTTCTCCGCGAACCGGGTCTGGCGGCGGATGCGGTCGATGGCCTTGTGCCGAGCCGTCTGGATGATCCAGGCGCGCGGGAACTCGGGGACGCCGGAGGCCCGCCACTGGTCGACCGCGACCGCAAAGGCCTCTTGCGCCGCCTCTTCCGCGACGTCGAAGTCCCGAACGAGCCGGATCAGGGTGGCGACGATCCGGCCCCACTCGGAGCGATAGACCGCGTCGACGGCAGCGTTTGCATCCGGGGGCATATACCATGTTAGATAATTTCGTGGAAGGTGTCGATTCAGGCCCCGGCCGTTCGACCTCCTGATGGAGGGCCCCGTGAAATACATGCTGCTGATTTGCCGCGACGAGCAGGCCTGGGACAGGCTCAGCGTGACCGAGCGACAGCAGATCTATGGGGAGAGCATGGAGCTCGCGCAAGAGCTGACGTCGCGCGGGCAGTATCTGGGCGGCTCTCCGCTGCACCCGTCGTCTTCGGCGACCAGCGTCAGGGTGCGCGACGGCAAGCGGCTCGTGACCGACGGTCCGTTCGCGGAGACCCGCGAGCAGCTCGGCGGCTACATGCTCATCGACGTCAAGGATCTCGACGAAGCCATCGCCATCGCCGCACGAATTCCGTTGGCCCGTACGAGCACCGTCGAAGTCCGGCCCGTGCGGGAGGGCCCGCCGAAATAGCGTCGGCGCGGCGCGCTCAAGACTGTGCCAGGCAACGAGGAGATGGTGAAGGCCGGCGTTCTGCTCGCGGGCGAGGGGATCCAACCGAGCTCGAAGGGCGCGCGCGTCAGGTTCTCGCGAGGAGCACCCACCGTGACCGACGGGCCGTTCCCCGCGAAGGAGCTGATCGCCGGGTTCTGGATGATCCAGGTGAAGTCGAAGGTTTCCCTCCCGAGGTCCTGTCTCATGGAGCCTGAGCCACCATGCTCATAAAGATCCTCGTCGCACTCGCAGTGATCGTGCTCGGATTCGTCGGCGTCGTCGCCATGCGGCCATCCGAGTACCGCGTCGCGCGGACGGCGACCATCGCCGCCCCGGCGCCGGCGGTCTTTGCGCAGGTGAACGACTTCCACAAGTGGGAAGCATGGAACCCGTGGGCGAAGCTCGATCCGGCGATGAAGCAAGCGTACGAGGGCGCGCCAGCCGGGATCGGCGCTATCTATACCTGGTCCGGCAACAACGAGGTCGGCGAAGGACGCATGACGCTCACGGAGAGCCGCCCCAGCGATCTGGTCAGGATCAGGCTCGAATTCTTGAAGCCCTTCGCGACCACCAGCAGCGCGGAGTTCAGCTTCAAACCCGAGGGCGATCACACCGTCGTGACGTGGAGCATGGCCGGCAAGGTCAATTTCATGGCCAAAGTCGTCCACCTGTTCATGGACATGGACCGGATGATCGGGGGCAATTTCGAGAAGGGGCTGGCGCAATTGAAATCGGTGGTGGAAGCAGCGCCCAAGCCGTGATGAGGAGCGGAGGGTGGTCCAGGGCGCGGCTCGGCCGCATGCACGACATCATGGCCGCCTATGTCGAGCGTGGCGACGTGCCCGGGATCGTCACGCTGGTGAGCCGGCGCGGCGAGGTGCAGGTCGATGCGATCGGCACGAAGGCGGTGGGCGGCGGCGATCCGATGCGGCGCGACACGATCTTCCGCATCGCCTCGTTGACCAAGCCGATCACGGCCGCGGCGACGATGATCCTCGTGGAGGAATGCCGGCTGCGGCTGGACGAGCCGGTGCATCGGCTGCTGCCCGAGCTGGCGCACCGCAAGGTCCTCAAGCGGCTCGACGGCCCGCTCGACGACACCGTGCCGGCGAACCGACCGATCACCGTGCGCGACCTCCTCACCTTCCGCATGGGCTACGGCATCGTCATGGCACCGCCGGGCACGTATCCGATCCAAACGGCGATGAGCGAGCGGCTCCTCGGCCAGGGACCGCCGAAGCCGCAGACGCCGCCGGCGCCGGATGAGTGGATCCGCCGGCTCGGGACGCTGCCGCTCATGCACCAGCCGGGTGAGAAGTGGATGTACCACACGGCGTCGGACGTGCTGGGCGTGCTGATCGCGCGCGCCTCGGGCCAGCCGCTCGAGGCGTTCCTCCGAGAACGCATCTTCGGGCCGCTCGGCATGAGGGACACCGGGTTCAGCGTGGCGGCGACCAAGATCGACCGGCTGGCCACCAGCTACCAGGTCGATCCGAACACCGGGGCGCTCGAGCTCTATGACGAGGCCAAGGGGGGCGAATGGAGCCGCCCGCCTGCATTTCCGTCGGGCGGCGGGGGGCTGGTCTCCACCATCGACGACTATCTGGCCTTCGGCGAGATGCTGCTGAGCATGGGCAAACACGGGAACGGGCGTCTCCTGTCCAGGCCTTCCGTCGAGACCATGACGACCGACCAGCTGACGCCCGAGCAGAAAGCGGCGTCCGGTCTGATCCCCGGCTACTTCGACAGTCACGGTTGGGGGTTCGGCTTGTCCATGATCACCCGGCGCGAGGACGTGGCCGGGTCCCTCGGAACGTTCGGCTGGGATGGCGGCCTGGGCACCTCGTGGCGTTCGGACCCCAAGGAGGGCATGGTCGGGATCCTGATGACCCAGCGCGCCTGGACGTCCCCCAGTCCTCCGGATGTCTGTCTCGACTTCTGGACCTCGGCCTACCAGGCGATCGACGACTGAGCGAGACGTCCGGCTGTCGATCCGGGCCTCGCCCGATCGACGTAGAGAGTGAAGGAGGCGCCCATGTGTCCGAGACAACTCGCTTCGCAAAAGGATGGGTGATGCCAAATCACACGATCGTGTCGCGAGAGGAATGGCTCGAGGCGCGCCGGGCGCATCTGGCAAGGGAAAAGGAATTCACGCGGCTGCGCGACCAGCTGAGCGCCGAGCGGCGCGCGATGCCGTGGGTGAGGGTGGACAAGCCCTACGTGTTCGAGAGGCCGGAGGGCAAGGCGACGCTGGCCGACCTCTTCGACGGCCGTCGCCAGCTGATCGCGTACCACTTCATGTTCGGCCCGGGGTGGGAGGAGGGGTGCCCGAGCTGCTCCTTCCTGGCCGACCATATCGACGGCGCCGCCGTGCACCTCGCGCAGCGCGACGTGACGCTGCTGGCGGTGTCGCGGGCGCCCCTCCGCCAGATCGAGGCGTTCAAGAAGCGCATGGGCTGGCGCTTCACGTGGGTGTCATCGTATGGGACCGACTTCAACGTCGACTATCACGTGTCGTTCCCGAAAGACGAGATGGCCAAGGGCGCGGTGTACTACAATTTCGAACCGCGCGAATTCCCGAGCGAGGAGGCCCCCGGCATCAGCGTCTTCTACGCGGACGAGCACGGTGAGGTGTTCCACACGTATTCGAGTTACGCGCGCGGACTCGACCTGTTGGTCGGCGCGTACAACTACCTCGACCTCGCGCCGAAGGGCCGCGACGAAGACGGCCTGGCCTTCACGATGGCGTGGGTGCGCCACCACGATCGGTACTGAGGCGATGAAGCTCTTCTACGGCTGGATCATCGTTGGCGTGGGGATCGTCGTGACCTGCGTCGGGTTCGGCGCGATGGCCTCGCTCACCGTGTTCCTGCAGCCCATGGCCACATCGATGGGCTGGTCGCGCACCGGGATCTCGACGGCCGCGCTCATCAACTGGCTCTGCATGGGCGTCGGAGCACTCGTCTGGGGCGCGCTGTCCGACCGGTTCGGCACGCGCGCCGTCGTGCTGTCCGGCGGCGTCCTGCTCGGCCTCGGCCTGGTGACGGCGAGCCAGGCGGCCAGCCTCGGCCAGTTCCAGCTCGTCTTCGGGATGATCGTCGGTCTGGCGGCGGGCAGCTTCTACACGCCGATGACCGCGACGACCACCCGGTGGTTCACGCGGCACCGCAGTCTCGCGGTCGCGCTCGTCTCGGCGGGCCTCAGCGTCGGCTCGGCGATCATCGGGCCGCTCACGCGCTGGCTCATCACCACCTATGACTGGCGCTTCGCCATGCTGGTGATCGGCGACATTGTGTGGCTCGTCATCATTCCCGCTGCCTTCCTCGTGCGCGACCCCCCGGCGTCCACGACCGCCGCCGTTCCGGGAGCGACGGCCGGCGCCGATGGCCCCGAGCTCACGATGGCGCAGGCGCTGCGCACGCCGCAGTTCGCCGCCATCGCGCTCACGTACTTCGCCTGCTGCGCGGCGCACTCGGGCCCGATCTTCCACATGGTCACCCACGCGATCGACCACGGCGTGCCGGCGATGGCCGCCGCCACCGTGCTCAGCGTCGCGAGCCTGGCTTCCCTGAGCGGCAAGATCGTCTGCGGCCTCGTGGCCGACCGCGTCGGCGCGACGCGCACGCTGGTCGCCGGGCTGGCCCTCCAGGCGGTTGCGGTGAGCCTCTACGTCTTCACCCGCGACCTCGCGAGCTTCTACGCGCTCGCGGTGATGTTCGGCTTCGCCTACGGCGGCGTGATGCCGCTCTACGCGATCCTCGTACGCGAATATTTTGGCGCCCGGATCATGGGCACCACGTTCGGCGCGGTCGCCTTCGTGTCGACGCTGGGCATGGCGCTCGGGCCGTGGGCCGGCGGCTGGCTGTACGACGCGTTCGGCAGCTACTTCTGGCTGTTCATCGGCTCGTTCGGTATCGGCCTCGGGGCCGTGGCCATCGCGGTCACGTTCCGCCCGCCCCGCCGGCTTCCGGCCGCGCTGTCGACTGCGAGCCTGGCCCGCTGATCACATCTGACACCTGCGAAGACCGCGCGAAGCCCAGGAAGGAGGAAGGAATGAGCAGGGTACGGGTCCTGGTCGGTACACGGAAGGGCGCGTTCGTCCTGACGTCGGACGCAACGCGCGAACGGTGGGACATCGGTGGCCCCCACTTCGGGGGCTGGGAGATCTACCACCTGAAGGGATCTCCCGCTGACCCGAATCGGCTGTATGCGTCGCAGTCCAGCGGCTGGTTCGGGCAACTGATCCAGCGCTCCAACGACGGTGGCAAGACGTGGGAGGCGGTGGGGAACAAGTTCGTCTACGACGGCGTCCCCGGCACTCACCTGTGGTACGACGGCACGTCGCGCCCCTGGGAGTTCGCGCGCGTCTGGCATCTCGAACCGTCGCTGACCGATCCGGACATGGTCTACGCCGGGGTTCAAGACGCCGCCTTGTTCCGCTCGATGGATGGCGGCCAGACGTGGCAGGAGCTCCCCGGACTCCGCCGCCACGACTCCGCGCCGTCCTGGCAGCCGGGCGCCGGTGGGATGTGTCTGCACACGATCCTCGTGGATCCAAGCCACCCCGGGCGGATCTTCATCGCCATCTCGGCGGCCGGCGTGTTCCGGACCGACGACGGAGGCAAGACGTGGCGGCCGATCAACCGCGGCCTGCGGTCGGAACAGATCCCCGACCCGACTGCCGAGGTGGGTCACTGCGTGCACCGCATCGCGATGCACCCGTCGCGTCCCCGCGTGCTGTTCATGCAGAAGCACTGGGACGTCATGCGCAGCGACGACGCCGGCGAGTCGTGGCAAGAGATCAGCGGGAACCTGCCGACCGATTTTGGATTTCCGATCGACGTGCACGCGCACGAGCCCGAGACCATCTACGTCGTTCCGATCAAGAGTGACTCGGAGCACTTTCTGCCCGACGGCAGGCTGCGGGTGTACCGCAGCCGGACGGGCGGACACGAGTGGGAGGCGCTCACGAGGGGTCTGCCGCAGCGCGACTGCTACGTCAACGTGTTGCGCGACGCGATGGCCGTCGATTCGCTCGATCCGTGTGGCGTGTACTTCGGTACCACGGGCGGGCAGGTGTACGCATCGGCCGACGCCGGGGACAGCTGGGCGCCCATCGTCCGAGACCTGCCGTCCGTGGTGTCCGTCGAAGTCCAAACGCTGTCATGATCCGGGTCGTGCTCCCGGCACATCTGCGGACGCTCGCGCGCGTCGACGGCGAGGCGAAGCTCCACGTCGAGGGTCAGGCCACGCAGCGCTCGGTCCTCGACGCGCTCGAGGCCGCCTATCCGATGCTGCGTGGGACGATCCGCGACCAGGTCACGCAACAGCGCCGAGCGTTCGTGAGGTTCTTCGCCTGCGAACAGGATCTGTCCCACGAACCGCCGGACGCCCCGCTGCCCGACGCGGTCCTGACGGGGGCCGAGCCCCTGCTGGTCGTGGGGGCCATGGCCGGCGGTGGCTAGGGGCCAGCAGAAGCTCCGGTGCGCTCCGAGGCAGCGGAGAGAAAGGACTGACGCCGATGGAACCGATCATCGAGGACCGCGTCATCCCGCCCGGGGAGGTCTGGGCCCGTGTGGTCGCGTCGGGCCAGGTGCTGCGCATCGTGGACCTCGAAGGCAAGCAGGCAGTCGACTTCCTCTGCTATCACGCCGCGAACCCCGAGGAGCGCTACAACGCCGCGGACACGATGAAGTACGCGGGGACGATCTTCCTCACCAGGGGCCACGGCATCTACTCGGACATGGGGCGGCGGCTCTTCACGGTCGTGGAGGACACCTGCGGCCGCCACGACACCATCGGCGGGTGCTGTAGCGCAGAGAGCAACGAGCTCCGCTACGGCGTCAAGGACACGCCCAACTGCCGCAGCAACTTCCTGCGCGCCCTGGCGCCCTTCGGGCTCGGCAAGAAGGACATCGTCACCAACATCAACTGGTTCATGAACGTGCCCGTCCATCCTGACGGCGCGATGGCGATCGTGGAGGGGGTGTCGCGGCCGGGTGACCACGTCGACCTCCGCGCCGAGATGGACACGCTCGCGGTCATCTCGAACTGCCCGCAGACACGGAACCCCTGTAACGGATTCAAGCCTACGCCGATCCGCGTCCTGGTGCGGCCACCGCACGCCACCTGACTCACCGCCTCGTCGGGGATGACCGGCAGCGGCCGGTCGGCTCCCGGCCCCCGCCCGTGTGATGGCGCCCAGCGTGCGCCGTCGCACCGAGCGGCGCTCCACATAACTTTACATGCCAGAGAAACACGCTTTACCGGACTCGCCCAGACTTGGGTGCGACGCGAGAGGTTTCACACACATCCCTGAAAGGGAGCAGCCATGAGTGACACGATCCAGACCCCGCAGCCTTCCACGTCCGGTGAGGAGAATCCGCGCCGCCGCTTCTTCAGGCGTGCGGCGATCGCCACCGTCGTTGCCGGCCTGGCGTCCGGCATCGGCCTCAAGGTCTTCGCCCAAGGCGGAGGCCACGGCGGATGGTATCGCGGCGGCTTCATGGGCGCACCGCTCGATCCGGCGACGCTCGATGAGCACCTCGATCGGATGCTCAAGCACCTGTACGTTGAGATCGACGCCACCGACGCCCAGAAGCAGCAGCTCGCCCCGATCGTGAAGGGCGCGGCCCGCGAGCTGTTGCCGTTGCGCGCCAAGATGCACGACGCGCGCCGACAGGCCGTCGAGCTGTTGTCGGGCGAGAGCATCGACCGGGCCGCGCTCGAGACCCTGCGGGCCGATCAGCTCACGCTGGCCGAGCAGGCATCGAGGCGCTTCGTCCAGGCGCTCGCCGACGTCGCCGACGCGCTCACGCCCGAGCAGAGAAAGCAGCTCGCCGAGCGGATCGGCCGCTGGCACGGGCGCCGCGGGTAAACTGGAGGTGTGGCGCCCCGGATCCTGCTCGTCGATGACGATCCCCGCCTCGCCGGGATGGTGTCCGAATACCTCGGCGAGGCGGGCTTTCGCGTCGCCATCGCCGCGACGGGCCGGGCCGGGCTGGAGCGTCTGGACCGCGAGCCGTACGATGCGCTGGTGCTCGACCTCATGCTGCCCGACATCGACGGGCTCGAGGTGTGCCGGCGGCTGCGAGCGAAGTCCGACACCCCGGTGCTGATGCTGACCGCGCGCGGCGACGCGATGGACCGCGTCGTCGGCCTGGAACTGGGCGCCGACGACTACCTGCCCAAGCCGTTCGAGCCGCGCGAGCTGCTGGCGCGGTTGCGCGCGATCCTCCGCCGGCGCCAGTCCGGCCGCGCATCGGACGTGCTGCGCTTTGGCCGGCTCGAGATCGATCGCGACGCCCGCACCGTGCGGGTGGACGGAGTGGAAAGGAGCCTCACCGGCTACCAGTTCACGTTGCTCGTCGCCCTCGCCGAGAAGGCGGGCCGCGTGCTCTCGCGGGACACCCTCATGGATCTCGTCAGGGGCGAGGCGCTCGAGGCCTTCGACCGCTCGATCGACGTCCACGTCTCGCGCATCCGCGCGGCCATCGAGGACGACCCGAAGAGGCCGCGTCGCATCCTCACGGTCCGCGGCGCCGGCTACGTCTTCGCCAAGCAGCAAGACTGATGCGCAAGCTCTATCTGCGTATCTATCTCGCCGTGCTCGCGAGCCTGGCGGTGTTCGCGCTCGCCTCGGGCGTGCTGTGGCGCCAGCTCGGCGACGCTGGCCCGGCGGGCCACGCGTTCGACGTTGCCGGGACGCTCGCACAGAACGTGCTGCCACCGGCCGGGGCGCCGACTGCCGAGCAGCAGGCGGCGCTGGACAGGCTCGCCGCCAATTTGCGCGCGGACGTCGCGCTGTTCGCCGCCGATCGGACGCGACTTGGTGCCGTCGGCGCGCCCCTGCCCGCGCCGGAGACGGGCCGCGACCGGGGCGGCTGGTTGCGCCACTGGGGCGTCCCGCCGGCCGGAGCGATCCGTCTGCCCGACGGCAGGTGGCTGGTCGCGCGGATGCCGCACGACCGCCGGCATCCTGGCTTGGGCCTGTTCTTCACGCTGGCACTGATCGCCCTCGCCGTCGGGGTCGGTGCCTATCCCGTGGTGCGCCGCCTGACCGGACGGCTGGAGCGTCTGCAGGCAGGCGTCGAGTCGCTCGGCGCCGGGGACCTCTCGGCCCGGGTGAAGGTCGAAGGTCACGATGAGGTGGCGCGGCTCGCCCGGAGCTTCAATCGCGCCGCCGGCCGCATCGAGGAGCTGGTCGCCGCCCACAAGTCGCTCCTGGCCAACGCCTCGCACGAGCTGCGCACGCCGCTCGCCCGCATCCGCATGGCCGTGGAGCTGATGAAACAGAACGCCGACCCCAAGCGCAAGCGCGACCTCGAGCAGGACATCGCCGAGCTCGATGCGCTGATCGACGAGATTCTGCTCGCCAGTCGGCTGGACGCGGTGAAGGGTCGGGAAGCGGACGAGGAGGTGGATGTGCTCGCGCTCGCGACCGAGGAGTCCGCGCGCTACGCGGAGGTCGAGCTCGACGGTCAGCCGGTCACGGTGCGCGGCGACCCGCGCCTGCTACGCCGGATGGTCAGGAACCTCCTGGAGAACGCGACGCGCCACGGCGCACCGCCCATCGAAGTGCGCGTGAGCCGCACCGAGGGCAAGGCGGAGCTCTCCGTCAGCGACCATGGGCCGGGCATTCCGGACGCGGAGCGCGAGGGTGTGTTCCGGCCGTTCTACCGGTTCGCGGGCGGTGGGGGGCGCGCAGGGGCGGGATTGGGGCTGGCCCTGGTGCGCCAGATCGCGCGCCGACACGGCGGCGACGCGCGCTACCTGGGACGCGAGCAGCCCGGGAGCTGCTTCGTCGTGACCCTCGAGGCGTCAACTCAGGGTGGCGTGAGCTGACCGGTCACGGTCGGTCGTCGCGAGCCCTCAGGCGCCTCCTCCCGTACGTAACACCTCGTCGAGGAGCGCCAGGAGCTGGCGAACGTCCAGGGGCTTGGTGAGGTAGGCTCGCACCCCCGCCGCGAGCAGCCGTTGAATCTGCCCTGGCGTGGCGTCGGCACTCAAGACGACCACCGGCGTCTGTCGCAGCCCGGGATCGCCCTGCAGCTCACGCAACACCTGTTCGCCCGAGATATCCGGCAAGTGCAGGTCCAACAGAATCAGGTCCGGCCGATGCTGTTGCGCCAGCGCGAGGCCGAGCCGCCCCTGCATCGCGGGAATGAGCTTGACGCCTGGCCGGAGGGCGAGCGTGCGCTCCACCAGGCGGAGGTTCGACAGGTTGTCTTCGATGTAGAGCACGGTGCCGTCCCGCTCGGCGGGAGCGGCGAGCACCGCCGGGCTCGGCTCGGTCCGAGCCAGACGGTCGATCGGGCTTTCGGCGCGGAGAAACTCGACCCAGAACGTACTCCCTGCGCTCGGGACGCTCTCCACACCGATCGTGCCGCCCATCGCTTCGACGAGCCGCTTGGACAGCGCCAGACCGAGGCCCGTCCCCTCGACGCCGTGCTGCTCCGCCCCGAGCCGGTCGAACGGCTGGAACAGGCGCTCGCGCAAGGCCGGAGCGATGCCTGGCCCCGTGTCCTTCACACTGATCCGAATCCGGTCGGCCTCGGCCGCGTCGCACGCCACGGTGAGCCTGCCCGCGTCCCGGTTGTACTTGATCCCGTTCGACACTAAATTCAGGAGCACCTGCTGGAGCCGTTGCTGGTCCGCCCACACATGCTCCGGGTGCAGCGCCGCCCCGCCGGTTTCGAGCTCGATGCGGCGCGTGGCGGCCAGCGGCCGCGTGAGGTCCAAGACCCGTTGAATCGCGTCCCCCACGCGGACCGGCTCGGGCGACAGCGGCAGTTGGCCGGCCTCGATCCGCGCGATGTCGAGGATCTCGTTGATGAGGGTCAGGAGGTGTCGCCCCCCCTTGGCGATCTGCTCGACGCTCTCGCGATCCGCCGGCCGTTCGACTTCGAGCTCCAGGAGCTGGGCGAATCCGAGAATCGCGTTGAGCGGGGTCCGGAGCTCGTGGCTCATCCGGGAGAGGAACTCGCTCTTGGCCCGATTCGCACGATCGGCGTCCGCCTCCGCCCGTTGCCGCTCCGCGACCTCACGCTGGAGCTGCTCGTTGGCCGTGCTCAGCTCGCGCGTTCGTTCCTGCACCCGCTGCTCGAGCTCCTCCGCCTGACGCTTCACGCGCTCGTGGAGCCGTGCCTGAGCCAGAGCGATCGCGAGCTGGGCGGCCACTTCCTGCGCGATGCCGATCTGCTCGGGGGAAAACTCGCCAGGCGCTCCGCCGAAGCTCAGCCCGCCGATGAGCTCGCCGCCGGCGATCATGGGCACGACCATGTAGGTGTGGACGCCCGAGGCGAGCAGGGCCTCCGCCTCGGGGCCGCGGGGGAGCGCGGCGACGTCGATCACCTGCGGCTCCCCCCGCCGCAAGGCCTCCACGTCGCCCATCAGCGACAGCGGAAAACGGACGCCGGGGCCGAGACGGATGCGGCGGCGCCCCGCCGCCGCCAGCCACTCCACCTCGCCGGTCGCCAGGTCGAACAGGTTCACGATGGCCCGCGGGACCCCGAGCAGGTCCCGCAACCGCCGGAGCACCGCCTCCGCGATCGCCACCGGCGCCTCCGCCGCGATGAGCGCTCGGTCGATCTCGTGCAGGATCCGCAGGCGTTCGGTGGACTTCGCGAGCGATGCCTGCGTCTGCCTGAGCTCCGTGACGTCGATGGCCACGACCAGCGCCGCACGCCGACCGGCGAAGTCGATGGCGTGCGAAACGATATCGACCTCTCTGATCCGACCATCCTTCAGTCGATGCGTCCAGGTCCCCGCGTGTCGTCGAACCGCGGGGTCCGCCTCCGCCCCAAATCCGGTCAGGATCGCCTCGAGGCGTGGCACCTCCTCGGGCGGTCGGATGTCGGTGATGCGCATGGCGAGAAACTCTTCGCGTGAGTAGCCGTAGTGCGCGACCGCCGCGGCGTTGACCTCCAGAAAGGCCATCGTCGCGACGTCATACACCCACATCGGCAGCGGATTGCTCGTGAACAGGAGGCGGAAGCTCGCCTCGCTCTGCCGGCGAGCCTCCTCCGCCCGCTTCGCCTCGGTGATGTCACGCAAAAACGCGCTGAAGAGGACGGTCTTTCCCGACCGCATCGGCGTGATCGCGAGCTCCACCGGAAACTCGGTGCCGTTTCGATGCAAGCCGGTCAGCTCGATCCGCCGGCCGAGCACCGGGCCTTCGCCGGTGGCCCGAAATCGCGCCAGGCCTCGCTCGTGGGCTTCGCGGTAGGTCGGGGGGATGATCGTTTCGGAGAGGAGTCGACCGAGGACCTCCGCCTGAGCCCAGCCAAAGAGGCGCTCCGCCTGCGGGTTCCAGCTCGTGATCCGGCCCTGGATGTCGATCGTGATGACGGCATCCAGCGCATGGGCGACGAGGAGGCGGAAGCGCTCCTCGCTCTGTCGCAACGCCTCCTGGGTTCGCCGGCCCTGGCCGACCTGCTTCTTCATCGCTGCGGCCAGGTTACCTCGATCGACGCGGCGGCCCGGTGGTGACACGGACGCCACCGCGGTGCCCGATGTGGATTTCGCCGCTGGCCTGGTGGCCGAGCCTCAGGAGGCGCGCGCCGTGCTGGTCGGGTGGCAGGAACTGGCCGGGGGCCAGTGAAGGAGGACGTGGGCATACCGGCTCGGATCCATGTCGGCCTCGGCCCGTCGGAAGTACGCTTGCCAGAACCGGCCGATGTTCTCCGCGACCTCGGCCGACTTCGCGGACGCCCCCGACACGTAGATGCACACGCCCGAGAGCTTGGGGATGAGCCCCTTGGCATCCAGCTCGGAGAGGGTCTTCGTGATCGTCGCGGGGCTCCAGGACATTCGCTCGAAGTCGTATGGCGGATTGTCCTCGATCATGTCGGACATCAAGACGAGCACTTTCCGTCGCGGCTCGTCGTAGAACAGCTTCTGGGCGATGAGAAGCGAGCTGAAGATGTCGGTTTGCGGGCTCACGTAGCGCTTTGCGAAGACGTGAGCGACCTCCGCCGAAATCTTCTCCTTGAGATGGAGGGACTGGGCCTCGATCTCTTTGGCCTGGCGGTTGAATTTCAACACGTTGTTGAGCCATCCGTTGAAGTCTGGCTTGGCCGGCAGGGTGGCGTCGACGAGCGGACGGAAGTCGGTCAGGGTCTTGTCGTGGATCGGGGCGATCAAGAGTCTGTCTCCGGGCGCGAGCGACGAGAGGATCTCGCTCTCGATCTCCCGTCGGAAGGACACGCGGTCTTGACCCGAGATGCTCCCGGAGAAGTCGATGAAGACGACGACGGCCGTCGCGTGTCGGACCGCGGCCGGCACAGACGGCGTACAGCCGGTCGTCAGGAGCAGGACCGGTGTCGTCAGGGCCAGGAGCCAGAGCATCAGCCCGCGTCGGGACTCAACGACCATCCTGCGCCTCGTTCTCGCCGTTCACCGAGACCTCCGGCCACAACTTCAGTGCCGGGAACTCGGGATTCTTCCTGAAGGAGAACGGTGGCAAGAGTCGACGGAAGCGAATGTTGGTCTGCCGGTACATGGCGACCCGCTGGCTGGTCAGCGCCCTGACCTGGTCGATCTGGCTCTTGGCCGCTCGGATCTCCCCGTTGATGGGGTTGCTGAGCCCGAAGAGCTTCTCGCGGATGGCGTTCCGCTTCCGGTCCAGCGATTTGAGCGACCTGTGGAACTGGTCGAGCTTCTCGTCCGGATCATGGGCGAAGTACGAGGCGGCCATCGCGCCGAAGAAGACCAGGCTGTTGAGCGCGAACAAGGCCCAGGCCATCGCCGACTGGTCGGCAGCCGCCGGGGCTCCCTCGGAGAACGAAGAGGCGATGTAAACGTTCCTGAGCAGGCTCACCGCGTAGAGAGCCCCCCCCACCACAATCGGAGTCAGGGCTCCCATCACAATGTTGCCGGCCAGGCGTGGAAGCGAGTGCCGCATGTGGATGCCGATGAACACACCGATCAGCGGGATCATGATCGCGAGGGTGGACGCCATGACGTACGTCAGGTACTCGGCCTCGCCGAAGAGGCGAAACACGACCGTGTTGAGGGGGAACTCCCCGATGCCGAGGAAGAGGATGACGCCCCAGTGCAGCACGGACGGGAAGGGAATCGTGACGTCCCGCCCGAGCTCCTTGACCCTGGCCTTGTAGCGGTCGGCGATCGGCTGGATCCGGTGGTCGAGGTCCTCCAGGCGCCGCATCAGCGCCTGGAACATCGGTTGGAGCTTGGCGATCCGGTGCGAGGCTGACTCGTAGATCCGTTGAACCTCTTGTTCCCCGTGAGCGATCAGCGCCTGCTCGAACGGCGCGGGCTGGTACGAGCCCATCTCGGGGATGTTTCGCTCACCGTCCTTCTGGCCTTCGGCCTGAATGCGCTCCTCTGTGAAGGGAGTCGCTTGCTCCTCGGACCGCATGCGAGGCAGGGGCATCATGGCTACGCCTCGTGCTTCTTCAGGACCGAGCTCAGCTCGTCGATGAGGAACTTCATGTTGTCCAGGACGGTGTCCTCGGTGCCGTAGAGGTCCGTCATCCGCTTCATGACCGCCTGATAGTCGACTTTCAGCTGGGCCAGCGTCGCGTGGAGGGAGTCGACGCTCCCGCGGAGCTGCTCTCGCTCCTGCCGCAGAGAAAACCAGCGCTTCTGCAGCGACTCGAGCTGGTCGCGCATCTCGCTGGACTGCTGGATCAGCTCCCGGTACTCGGTGATCGCCTCGACGATTTTCTTTACTTCAGTGTCGTTCAGCACTGCTCGACTCCTTTCTCATGGTCTAGAGGTAGCCACTCCGCCGCTGGCGTTGCCGTGCTACGAATTCGTGGTGTGCGTGCGGGGACTGCTGGTCTGCCTGGAACCCCTGCTCCCATTCTCGGCGCCCGTCGCCCCTCCCGATCGGCTACCGGAAATAGGGTTCACTGCTTGTCCTCCCTCGGAGCCCTCGCGGCGCACTCCCGAGCTCCTGTCATCTTGTCCGGCCTCCGTATTATCAAGGAACGTGCCACGGCTAACCCCGCGGATATCCGCTTCTTCATGGCGTCAGACGAGGCGATGTGGCACGACACTGTCGGGTTGTCTAGGAGCGTGTCGGCTCGGCGGGAACGACGGCCGATTTCCGGGATCGCGGCGGTGCTCGAGGGCGTCTCGCGCCGCTCAGGGCCACTCGAAGCCGTAGCGGCGGCGCATCAGGGCCTCCCACTCGGCGTCGGTCGCCGCGCTCGCGTCCGCGACGAATTCCTCGTCGCTGATCCGCCTGCGGCCGGCGACGAGTCGTTGCGCGTCGTCGCCGACGAGCCACCGAAGCCTCGGCGTCGGGGTCGTCACGGCCTCCTCGATCGTCTCCGCGACCCTCTCAGGCGGCGTCGGATTCGTGAGCTGCCTCTGGTACATGAGCAGCAGTCGCCTGAGGTGATGCGCGTACGGCGAATCCGGCGCGACGAAGCGTTTCGCCTTCGAGAAGATCGGCGTCACGATGACGCCCGGCTCGATGATGACGACGCGAAGACCGAGCGGCGTCACCTCGAGCGCCAGCGCCTCGCTGGCGGCCTCGAGGGCGTGTTTCACGGCGGCGTAGTGGCCGTGCCCGGCGGGAACGTAGCGGCCGGCGACGGAGCTGATGTTGACGATGACGCCGCTCCCTCGGGCGCGCATGCCGGGGAGCACGGCCTGGATCATGCGGATCGCACCGAAGTAGTTCGTCTCGAACAGCGTCTTCGCCCAGTCGATCGGCACGTCCTCGATCGGCCCGCCCCCGCCCAGGCCCGCGTTGTTCACGAGCACGTCGACACGTCCGCTCTTCGCGAGGACCTCGTCCACCCCGCGGCGCACTGAAGACGCGTCGTCGACGTCGATCGTCACGCGCGTGATCGGCAACGGCTCCTTTACCATCGCCTCGGCGAGCGCCCCCGCGGTGGTCGGGTTGCGGACGGCCGCGTAGACGTCGTGGCGCTTGCGCGCGAGGTGGACGGCGGTGGCCAGACCGATGCCGCTGCTGGTCCCGGTAATCAGGATCACCGACATACGCGCTCCTTTCGCGTCACGCGAGGCGGCGAAGCGCCTCCTCGGTGGCGCGGTCGGCGGCGAAGAAGCACTCGATCCGGAGCTCGTGCCGCGTGATGTCGTAGGGTGTTCCGAGGAAGCTCAGGTGACGGGTCGAGATCTCGGCCTCCACGGCCAGGTCGAGCTGGCTCCGCCTTCACGCCCGCCAATATACGCGGACGCCGTCCGCCCGCCAATGACCTCCGAGGTAATTGATTCGCCGCCCGACCACGCGGAGAATGCCGCCATGCTTCGGGTCGCCTTCGCCGGAACCTTCGCAGAGAATATCCGCCGGGCCGCGCGGGGCGAGCCTCCGGCGAATCTGATTCGTTGACACTGCCCTTCTTCTACGGCTGGGTCATCGTGGCCGTCGCCTTCGTCACGATGGGCGTGGGGGTCAACGCGCGCACCGCCTTCTCGCTGCTCTTCCCGCCGATCCTCGACGAGTTCGGCTGGGAGCGGGGCGTAACGGCCGGTGCATTCTCCTTCGGCTTTCTCGTCTCCGCCGTTCTGAGCCCCTCCCTTGGCCGCCTGATGGATCGCCGTGGGCCGCGAGTCGTGATCGAGCTGGGCGTGGGGCTCATGGCCGCCGGGTTGCTGCTGGCCCCGCTGGTGCGCCAGCCGTGGCATCTCTACGCCACGCTCGGCGTTCTCGTCGGCGGGGGCAGCGTCTGTCTGGGCTATACCGGTCACGCGCTCTTCCTCCCCAACTGGTTCGTCCGACGGCGGGGCCTGGCCATCAGCGTGGCCTATTCTGGCGTCGGCGTGGGCTCGATCATCCTGCTGCCCTGGCTGCAGGACCTCATCGGACGCGCCGGCTGGCGCGCCTCCTGCTGGGCGCTGGGCATCTTGATCCTGGCGCTGCTGGCGCCGCTCAACCTCCTCTTGAGGCGCCGGCCCGAGGATCTCGGGCTCGAGCCCGACGGCGATGACACCCCGCCCGGCTCCCCGGCCGCCAATCGGACGGCGAACGTGGTGGACCTGGCCTGGGCCGCCGTCGACTGGACCCTCGGCCGCGCGATGCGCACGGCCCGCTTCTGGTGGATCATGGTCGGATATTTCTGCGGGCTCTTCGCCTGGTACGCGGTGCAAGTCCATCAGACGAAGTACCTGGTCGAGATCGGGTTCAGCCCGACCGACGCCGCCTGGGCGCTGGGCTTCGTGAGCCTGGCGGGCATCCCCGGCCAGATCGCGCTCGGCCATCTCTCGGACCGGATCGGGCGCGAGTGGGTGTGGACGGTGGGCAGCCTGGGCTTCGCGCTCTGCTACGTGGCCCTGCTCCTCCTGCGCCACGCCCCGACGCCGACCCTGCTCTACCTCATGGTCGTCTCGCAGGGCATGCTCGGCTATGGCCTCACCTCGGTCGTCGGCGCCATCCCCGCCGAGATTTTCCAGGGCCGGCACTACGGCACCATCTTCGGCACGCTGATGCTGGCGTCCATCGTGGGCGGGGCTGCGGGGCCGTGGGTGACGGGCGCGCTCTACGACGCCACCGGCAGCTACACACTGGCGTTCTCCCTCGCGATCGGCGCGAGCGTGCTCTCGGCCGTGGCCATCTGGCTCGCCGCCCCACGCGCGGTGCGGGCCGTCGCCGGACGCGTCCCGCGTCCGACGTAGAGACCGGCGCTCACAAAGTACTTGTTCGAGTCGAGCGCCTTGCCCGGGCCGATGAGGAAGTCGAGGCACTCCACCTGTCAAACAACCGGGATGTGGGAGGACCGGGGCGAGAAGCGGGTGCTAGGCGCGCGGCAGGAGCACGGTGAAGCGGCTCCCCTTCCCTTCGCGCGACTCGGCGGTCACCCGCCCGCCGTGGGCGTCCACGATGCCGCGCACGATCGCCAGGCCCAGGCCCGTGCCGCCCCGCTCGCGGTGGGCCTGGCGGTAGGGGTCGAAGATGTGCGGCAACGCGTCGGCGGGGATGCCGACGCCCGTGTCCTCGACCTGGAGCTCGAGCTCCGGGCCCGTGTCGATCAGCCGCACGACGACGTGCCCCCCGCGCGGGGTGAAGCGGATCGCGTTGGCGCCGAGGTTGACCACCACCTGGTGGAGCCGCTCCGTGTCGCCGAGGTACGCGAAGTGCGACCCGAACCGCTCGTGCTCAAGGGTGACGCCCGCCTCCTCGGCCTGCGGGTGGATCTCCTCGACGGCGCGGTCCACGAGCCATGCGAAGTCGAGTGGTCCGCGGTCGAGCTCCACGAGCCCCGCCCGCAGGCGCGACATCTCGAGGATCTGATTGACGAGCCGGAGCAGCCGCTCGGAGCTCAGCCCGATGATGTCCGTGAGGCGTCTCTGTCTCTCCGTGAGCGGTCCGGGGGCGCCTTCGCGGAGAAGCTCGATCGAGCCGTGGATCGACGTGAGCGGCGACCGGAGCTCGTGCGAGACGCTCGCGAAGAACTCGGCTTTCGTCTCCTCCATCCGGCGGAGCTGGCTCGCCATCGAGTTGAACGATCGCGCGAGCGCTCCGATCTCGTCACGGCTCTCGATCGCGATGGGCTCACGGAACGCGCCCGCGGCGACCTCCGCGGTCGCCGAGGACAGGAGGGCGAGCGAGCGGGTCATCCGCTGGGCGACGAGGGCGGTGCCGAGCAGGGCCAGGCAGACTGCGGCACCGAGCGCGACCAGGACCGCGGTCCACGTGCGCGCCTCGAGCCGCGCGGCCTCGGCCTGGGCCGCGAGGACCCGCGTGTGGGTCGCCGCCATCAGCGCGTCGAGGCTCTCCTGGACCTCCTCGGCGAACGCCCGCCCGTCGGTGTCGATCAGACGCAGGGCCTGCCCGCGCTCGCCGCGCTGGAGGAGCGCCCCTTCCGTGGCGACGATGCGCCGGTACCCCTCGAACGCCACGCTCGCCTCACGGAGGTGCAGGGCCTCCCACTGGCTCACCGCGTACTCGGAGAGGCGCCGGAGATCCCGGGAGACCTGTCCCGCCCGCTCGGTCCACGCCTTCGCGTAGCGCGCGTCGCCCAGTACGAGCGCGCGCGCCTCGAGCCACGCGAGCGGCGCGATCGCCTCGCGGGTGGACGCGGTGAGGCGGAGCGCGGGGACGGCCTGGGTCGCGATCTCGCGATTGACGAAGACGAGACGATCCACGGCAAGGAGGCTCAGAACACCGACGCTCGCGAGCACGACGATCACCAGCGCGGAGGTCAGGAAGAGCTTCGAGCCGAGCCGCATGGTCTCCTCGGTCCTACGACGCTTCCGATGCCATTAGATCTTGCGCTCACGCTGGCCCGCGTCTGAGGTCTTTGCGTTGTCCCGATCGAGGCGACGTAAGATGCGCTTCACGTACTGGCGCGTTTCCCGATACGGCGGAACCCCCCGGTGGCCGATCACCGCGCGCTCACCGGCGTTGTAGGCGGCGAGGACGAGCGGCAGGTTGCCGTCGAATCGGTCCATCAGGCTCCGAAGGTGCCGCACGCCGGCCTCGATGTTTTCGCGTGGATCGAAGGGATCACTCACGCCGAGGATGGCCGCCGTCTGGGGCATGAGCTGCATCAGCCCGCGGGCGCCCGTGCGGGAGACGGCGCGCGGGTTGAACTCCGACTCGGCTTCGATGATCGCCGCGATGAGGTCGACCGACACCCCGTGCCGGGTGGCGACGGCCCTGATGAGGGCGTCGATGTCCAGACTGCTCGCCGCGCTCTCGAGCTCTTCCTGGAAGTCGGCGGGGGCGTGGGTGACGTGCGGTGTGGCCTGCGCGCCGGTCGTGCGGGACGCCACGTACCCTGGAACCATCGTGAGGAGGAGAACCCCCACGCCGAGCAGTTGCCGAGTGACGAACGGGCGCGCTTCGGCCGCCGATGGGGGTCCCGCGACCGCGAGGAGCGGCGTACCGAGCGCCGCCCGCGCCAGCACGAGCGGACAGAAGCTCGCCGACGCTCCTGGGCACCCCGGGGGCACGGCGGCCCAGCCCGTCGCGCGCAAGAGCCCGTCGATCGTCGTGGGCGAGCGTCGATCGCCCCGGCGCCGGTCGGTCACCGAGGGCCCAGACCGCCGCCGCCGTTCGGCGGCGCGCCGATCCAGGAGCACGTGAACGGTGTCGTCGTAGGCGAAGGCTCGCTGGAAGAGCTCGTAGAGGCGCGCGCGATCGTCCGCGACGATGATGAGCTGCGGGTCGTCGTGGGGCTCCCGCTGAGAGTGACTCTCGCCGCCACAGGCCGGGCACGTCGCGCGGCTCGGGCTCTGGCCTCCGGAATTCGGGCCTTCCATGGCAGGACTGCAGGGCAAATCTGATACCGGAGTGGAACTTCCAGAAACATCAATCACTTGCGCGATCCTGGCCAGGAGGGGGCCTGGTGAGTCTCTGGCCAGACAGATCAGTCTCGAGCCATGGCCCGCGCCCCGACGGCGGACCGGCCGCGCATCAAGCCGACCTTGACAGGTGTCGCGCTGAACGTGACAATGGGCCCGTGCCGCGTCGGACCACCCAAGCGCCCGGCGAGTCGGTTCCCGTCGGTGCGGCGGAGATCGCCGCGCGCCTTGGCGTGAGGCCGCAAACCGTGCACACGTGGCGTCACCGCAAGCTCATGCCGGAGCCGCGCTGGACCGTGTCCGGCCAGCCGGCGTGGGACTGGCCGGAGATCGAGGCCTGGGCGCGACGCACCGGCCGACTTCGCGAGGGGGACGCCCACGCGGCGCTCCTCGAGCTCGAGGGAGTCGGCTGGGAGGGCAACCTCGACGAGCTACGGAGCCACCGCGCGTCCCGGCGGTGATGCTCGTCGACACGTCGGCCTGGATCGAGCTGCTCCGTGCCACCGGGCATCCGGCTCACGTCACCCTCAGGTACCATCTCGAGCGACGCTCGCCCATCGCCACGACCGAGCCGATCATCATGGAGCTCCTTGCCGGGACGCGGAGCGGCGGTGAGCGCGCGAGGCTACGCGCGAGGCTGATCGCGCTCCCCCGCTTGACGCTGCGAGGGCTGGCCGACTTCGAGTCGGCCGCCGAGCTGTATCGCATCTGCCGCAGCCGGGGCGCCACCGTCCGAAAGCTGATGGATTGTCTGATCGCCGCCGTCGCCATCCGGGAGAAGGTGACGGTCCTCCACAACGACCTCGATTACGAGGTGCTCGCCAGGTACACGCGACTGCGGACGGAGCGGTATCGGGCCCTGCGCATCGTCCCGTCGCGCTGACCCGGCGATCAGCGCGCTTGCGCCGCGCGGATGGCGCGCCAGACGCGCTCCGGGGTCGCCGGCATCTCGATGTGCTCCACGCCCAGCTCGGCCAGCGCGTCGACGATCGCGTTGACGACGGCGCCGAGCGCCGGCGTCGTACCGCCCTCGCCCCCGCCCCGGAGGCCGAGCGGGTTCGACGTCGAGGGCACCTCGCTGATCTCGGTCGTGAAGCTCGGGAGCCGATCGGCGCGCGGCACGACGTAGTCCATGAGGGTCGCCGACTGCGGCTGCCCCGTCGCCGGGTCGTACACACACTGCTCCCACAGCGCCTGCCCCACGCCCGCCGCGATCCCGCCGTGCGTCTGGCCGTGGAGGATCATCGGATTGACGGCGCGGCCGCAATCGTCGACCGACGTGTACCGCGGGACTTCCACCACGCCGGTCTCGGGATCGACCTCGACCTCGCACACGGCGCAGCCGTAGGGAAAGGAGGGCACGCTCACCGTCTCGTCGCTCACGCCCGCGAGCGGCCCGCGCAGCCCCTCGGGAACGTCGTCGCGTAGGGCGGCCGCCGCGACCGCGAACAGGTCGAGGGAGCGGTCGGTGCCCGTGACGCGGAACCGACGCGGCGTGAACTCGATGTCCGCCTCCGCCGCCTCGAGGAGCCACGCCGCGATCCGCTTGCCGCGGTCGACGATCGCGTCCGACGCCTTCGCGAGCACGACGGCGCCGAGGCGCATCGAGCGGCCGGAGTGCGAGCCTCCGCCGACGGACGCCACGTCGGTGTCCCCGGTGATCAGGCGCACCTGGTCCAGCTCGACGCCGAGCCACTCGGCGAGGAGCTGCGCGAAGCTCGTCTCGTGGCCCTGGCCGGCCGATAGCGTGCCCATCACGACGTCGACGCGGCCCTGGGGCCGCACGGTGATCTCCGCGCGCTCGTGCGGCATGCCGGTGTTGAGCTCGAGGTAGTTGGCCAGGCCGATGCCGCGATAACGACCGCGCCGGTGGGCCTCGGCCCGCCGCGCCTCGAACCCCGCCCAGTCCGCGAGCGCGAGTGCGCGGTCCTGCGCCGCCACGTAGTCGCCGCTGTCGTGGAGGAGCCCGAGCGGGTTGCGGTACGGCATCGCGCTCGGCGGCACGAGATTGCGCCGCCGGAGCTCCACGCGATCGAACCCATGGCGGCGCGCGGCGAGGTCGATCAGGCGCTCGATCACGTACATGACCTCGGGCCGGCCGGCGCTGCGGTACGGGTACGTGGGCGCCGTGTGACTGAGCGCCGCGCGGCCGCGCAGGGACGCGGCGGGAATGCGGTAGAGGCTCGGCAGCACCGCGACACCCTTGGCGAGCGGGATGAACGAAACGGCGTACGCGCCGACGTTGCTCGTGTTGGTGCCGCGGAGCGCGAGGAAGGTGCCGTCAGCCTCGAGCGCGAGCTCGACCTCGGAGACGAGATCGCGCGCCTGGTAGTCGGTGAGGAATGCTTCGGTCCGGTGACACGTCCACTTGACCGGGCGGCGCAGGCGCTTCGCCGCCCAGGCGACCAGCGCGAACTCGGGGTAGGAGGCGTTCCGGGTTCCGTAGTTGCCGCCGACCTCACGCGCGACGACACGGACCGCGCGCTCCGGCACGCCGAGCGTCGCGGCGAGATCGCTCTTGATGCGCACCGAGCCGCCGGAGCCCGCGTAGAGCGTGTAGCGGCCGCTCGCCTCGTCCCAGACGCCCAGGGCGGCGCGCGGCTCCATCGGCACGCCGGTGACGCGGTTGATCCGCGTCTCGAGCCGCACCACGTGCGCGGCGCGCCCGAAGGCGGCGTCCGTGGCGGCCCGATCGCCGGCCTCGGAGTCGACACAGACGTTCGACGCGGTCTCCTTCCACACGAGCGGCGCCCCCGTTGCGACCGCATCGCCGGTGGCGGTCACCGCCGGCAGGGGCTCGTAGTCCACCACCACGCGCTCGGCGCCGTCCCGCGCGGCCGCGGGCGTCTCGGCGATCACCATGGCCACGGCGTCACCGACGAAGCGGGTCGTGTCGGCGGGCAACGGCGCGTGCGGCGCGATGAAGAACTCGGCGCCCGCGCGGCTCCGGAGCGGGACCTCGTGCGGGTTCGTCGGCACCGGGCGGTGCGGGATGGGGCGCAGGCCATCGGCGGCGGCGTCGGCGCCCGTGAGCACCGCGATCACCCCCGGCACCGTCAGGGCGCCCGCGCCGTCGATGCGTCGGAGGCGCGCGTGCGCGTGCGGCGAACGGACCAGGCTCGCGTAGGCCTGGCCGGGGACGTTGACGTCGTCGCTGTAGCACCCCGTGCCCGTGATGAGGCGCGCGTCTTCGCGGCGGCGGACGGGCTTGCCGAAGCCCTCACGGGCCGAGCGGGTGCGGGAGTCGAGGAGCGACGTCACCAGATCCGCTTGTGGACGAACTCGACGATCTTCTCCGCCGCCCGCGTGGCGGCCGGCGACGTCGGGTTCCTGACGACGAACCCTTCGGCCTCGCCCTCGAACAGTTCCAGCTCGACCTCGCCCCCTGCGGCGCGGTATCGCGCAACGAACCGGTCGAGGTCCGCGCGGGGGTGCGCCTGGTCGCGGGTGCCTTGGATGTAGAGCACGGGCGGCAACGCGACCCGCTCGCCGCGCTCCAGCGCCTGCACCGGGCTGCCCTCGGCCATCGCCTCCTCGGTCTGCCAGAACCGGTCGTGGCAGGGCAGCACACGGTCCACGACCTCCGGGTACGGCGGGCCGCTCGCCCTGAGCCTCTTGGCGTAGTGGTAGCGCGCGAGCGGATCGATGACGGGCCAGCACAGGACGGCGCACCGCACGCTGGCATCGACGGCCGGCAGACCCGCCGGGAGCGGGACCGCCGCGTACCGGCGATCGTGCGGTCTCATCCCGCCCAGCATGGCCTGGTGGGCACCGCTCGAGGTCCCGAGGACGCCGACCAGATCCGGGCGGCTGCCCAGGGCCGTGGCCCGCGTCTTGAGCCAGCGGATCGCGTAGTTGATATCGGCGAGCGACGCGGGGTAGGGTGCCTCGGGCGGCATGCGGAAATCCAGGGCCGCCACCACCACGCCGCTCTTCGCGAGCGGCTCGTTGATGGCGGTGTCGTTCAGGCGGTCGCCCCGGCACCAGGCGCCGCCGTGTAGCTCGACGACGAGCGGGAACGGCCCTGAGCCGCGCGGCTTGAAGAGGCGCGCCAGCAGGGGCTTGTCCCCGTGGCGGACATACTCGACGTCTTCGATGCGAATGTCGTACACCATGTGCTCCTCCCTCTGGAGGTCGATGAGCTGTGCCGGGGGCGATACTGCTCCCGCGACGGCGCCACCGTCAAGCCGCGGCCGCGCCGCTTGACCCGGCGGCGGGGCCAGCGCACTATCGCCCCCGGTGCGCGAGCCGCGGCAGCGCGGCAGAGCCTCGAGGAGGAGACTGACATGCGCTTCGGCCTGTTCACGAGCATGGGCGCCCAGACCTGGTCCGGCGTGCTGGACCTGTGGCGACACATCGAGGCCACGGGATGGGACATCGGCTGCGTGACCGACCACTTCATGCCGAACACGAAGGAGCGCGAGGGGGCCATGCTCGAATCGTGGAGCACGCTCAGCGCGCTGGCCGCTCTGGTGCCCCGCGTCCGCGTGGGCACCATCGTGCTGGGCAACACCTACCGCCACCCGGCGGTGGTCGCGAAGATGGCCGCGCAGGTCGACATCATCTCGGGCGGCCGGCTCCTCCTGGGGCTCGGCGCGGGCTGGCAGCAGAACGAGCACGAGGCCTACGGCATCCCGTTCGGGACGATGCGCGAGCGGTTGGAGCGTCTGGACGAGGCGTGCCAGGTGATGAAGGCCTTGTGGTCCCAGCGCCGCAGCGACTTCAAGGGGCGCTACTACCAGCTCGCGGATGCTCCGCTCGATCCCAAGCCCGTGCAGACGCCCCATCCCGAGCTGATGATCGGCGGCGGCGGCGAGCGCGTCACCCTGCGCATCGTGGCCAAGCACGCCGACCACTGGAATATCTGGGGGGGCCCGGGGGTCCTGGCCCGGAAGGGAGCGGTCCTCGACGCGCATTGCGCGGCCGTCGGCCGCGATCCGAAGACCATCACGCGCTCGGCCAACATGGTGCTGCTCATCACCGACCGGAAGGACGAGGTCGAGCGTCTGGCCGAGACGATCGCCACGCGCCTCGGCCGCCACGCCGCCGACGCGCGCGACACCTGCCTGGCGGGCACTCCGGACGAGATCCGCGACCGGCTCCACCAGCTCCGCGAGGCCGGGGCGGGGGTGCTGTTCATCCCGAGCCTGTTCCGTCCCCTGGCCGAGCTGCGCCGCGACCTGGATCGGTTTATTGCCGAGATCGCCCCGGCGTTCCGGTAGGCGCGCCGACGGCTCCGTGGGGCAGGCCCCGGCGCCGCTCTCGCGGCGAGCCGCGCTCCGCCTGATGGCGGCGGCGGCCGGCGCGCGGCCTCGAGGCACCGAGGCGGCGGCCACGATGCGCCTGCGTCCCATCCCGCAGGGTGGCGAGACGATCCCGGCGGTCGGTCTCGGGACGTGGCGCACCTTCGACGTCAGCGCGTCAGCGGCTCCGCGCGAGCCGCTCAGGGAAGTCCTGCAGCGCTTTTTCGAGCTGGGCGGGCGTGTGATCGATTCGTCGCCGATGTACGGGGCGGCCGAAGGCGTGGTGGGCGACCTCGGGGCGGAGCTTGGGATCCTCGACGCACTCTTTCTCGCCACCAAGGTCTGGACGACCGGGCGCGACGCCGGTGTCGCCCAGATGGAGCAGTCGCTGCGGCGCCTCCGGCGCAGGCGCCTCGACCTGATGCAGATCCACAACCTGCTCGACTGGCGAACCCACCTCCGCACCCTGCGGGACTGGAAGGAGGCCGGCCGCATCCGCTACCTCGGCGTCACCCATTACGCGGCGAGCGCCTACGACGAGCTGGAGCGGGTGCTGCGGAGCGAGCCGCTCGATTTCGTTCAGGTCAACTACTCACTGGGCGAGCGCGCGGCCGACCGGCGCATCCTGCCACTCGCCCGCGACCGCGGCATCGCCGTGCTGGTGAACCGCCCCTTCTCGGAGGGCGACCTGTTCCGGCGAGTGCGCGGGCGACCGCTTCCGTCGTGGGCCGCCGAGTTCGACTGCGCGAGCTGGGCCCAGTTCTTCCTGAAGTGGATCCTGGCCCACCCGGCCGTCACCTGCGTGATCCCCGCCACGAGCCAGCCGCAGCACCTCGTCGACAATATGAAGGCAGGCGTGGGGGCGCTGCCGGATCCGGCGATCCGGGAGCGCATGGGCGCGCTCGCCGACTAGCCGCGGGCCGCCGCGTCGGCCTTCTTGAAGTCGGCCTCCGTGAAGCCGTAGAGGTGCGCGCCCCCCATGAGGATCTGCGCGGCGATCGCCCGCGGGACGTTCTTCAGGAGGTTCTCGGCGACGTGGGGGAAGTTCGAGTCGAAGTGCGGGTAGTCCGTCGAGACGCACATCCGGTCGGCGCCGAGCAGGCCGGCCGTCGCCTCGATCTCGGGCTCGCTGCCCTCGACCGCGGCCCAGCAGTTGCGCCGGAAGTACTCTCTCGGGGTGAGGCTGAGGTACGGGGCGTGCGAGTCCCGGTACTGGGGATAGTCCCACTCGATGCGGGACAGGAGTCCGGGCACCCAGGAGTTCTGGGCTTCGAGGAATCCGACGCGGAGCTTCGGGTGGAACTCGAACACGCCGCCGATGACCATCGCGATCATCGCCTGCTGCATCTCGATCCAGTGGCTCGCGACGTGGCGGTAGAACCGGTTCTCGCCGTAGAGCTCGATCATGCGTGAGTACAGGGCGCTCACACCCTCGTGGAATCCCCAGGTCACGTCGAGCTCTTCGTGCAGGCGGTAGAGCGGCTCCCAGTAGTTCGAGTGCCAGTAGCGGCCGTTGACGAGGTTCGGCCGGATGAAGGACCCGACGGCGCCGAGCTCCCTCACGCACCGAACCAGCTCCTGACACGCCAGGTGCACGTCGTGCACGGGCAGCATCGCCACGAACTTCAGGCGGTCGGGACTGTACTGGCAGAACTCGTGGATCCAGTTGTTGTACGCCTGGCAGAGGGCCAGCGAGAGCCGGGGATCCATCTCGTTGCGGCCGAGGAGCGCCAGGCCGCTGGTGGGGTAGAGCACGGCGATGTCGACGCCCTCCATCTCCATGCCCATCACCTGGGCCTCGGCGTTGTAGTCGCGCTCGACCGCGAAATCCAGCCGACCCGTGTCGAAGATCCGCGAGCCCGAGAGTGGCTGGCTGCTCTGCGTCGAGCCGGAACGGTGCCGCTTCCGGTACTGCTGCAGGTCGGCGTCCGAGATCGGCACCCCGTCGACGATGATCAAGCCGGCAGCCCAGCCCCGAGTCGGTCGGCCGTCGGCTCCCACCGGTACGCTGACGCGGTCCTTGAACTTCGGGTCCAGGTAGCGCTCGAAGAGGTCGGGCGGTTCCATGATGTGCATGTCGGAGTCGACGAAGCGGAGACTGTCTTTCATGGGATCCCCCTCGACGTAGAACTATGTGGCCCGGGATTATACTCGCTAGAGTCTCGTCTCGTCGACGGGGAGTCCCAGCCAGTGTCGCCCGACCAGCTCGTAGTGGGAGAGGCGCCCCTGCAGGTGCTGGCTGATCACGTGAATGTCCTGGAAATGGCGCTGGAGCAGGTGACTCTCGTAGACCGCCGTGGCACCGGCGGCGTTGTAGGCGGCGTCGACGACCTTGACCGCCAGCCGAATCGCGTGCGTCGTGGCGAGGCGCAGGGCCGCGCGCTGGTCCAGGCTGATCGTGTTCGTGGCGCTCACCTCCGCCCAGACGTCGCGGACCGTTTCGGTCAGGAGCGCCCGGCCGGCGCGGAGGTCGGCTTCGGCATGGCCGACGTCCGCCTGGACCATCGGCTGGTCGCGTAGCAGCCCCGCCATCGCCCGCGGTGTCTTCACGCCGGCCAGCTCGAAGAACGCGTCCAGGCAGGCGCGGGCCATTCCCACGGCAACCGCGGCATCGCCCGAGGCGAACAGCAGTGTCCGGGGAATCTGGTAGAGCGGCCTGGCCTCCAGCAACGGTGCCGTGGCGGACAGAACCGTGCGGTCCGCGGGGACGAAGACATCGTTCACGGCAAAGTGGTGGGTCCCCGTGCCGCGCATGCCCCGGACGTGCCAGGTGTCGAGGAGCTCGGCTTCGGCGACCGGGACGAAGAAGTAGCGCCGCTCCGGTTGGCCGTCCGACTCCAGTCTGAGCCGGCCGTTGTCGACGACCTGGGCGTGCGCCGCCACCCATGCCGCGTGTCGGCACCCGGTGCTGAAGCCCTGGCGGCCCGTGACCCGGTAACCGCCGGGGACCACGACGGCCGTGGCGCTCGGGGCCGGGCTGTTGGCGACGACGCCGCGCGGCGTGTCGATCCAGATCGAGCGGGCGACATCGCGCGGCATCCGCGCCGCGTAGGTGGCGAAGATGGCGCCCTGGTTGACCGCCCAGGCCGTGCTCGCGTCGGCCTTGCCGAGCTCCTCGATCACCTGGATGTAGGTCGGCAGGTCGAGCTCCGGGCAGCCGAGGGCGCGCGGAACGGCCAGGTGGAACAACCCGGCGTCCGCCAGCGCCTCGAAGAGCGGTCGCGGGAGCTCCCGCGCGGCCTCGATCGCGTCGGCGCAGGCCCGGATCTGGGGAGCCAGCTTGCGGGCCGCATCGAGCGGGGACTGGGCCTCGGCGGCGGTCATAGGCCTGTCCAGGGTACACCGTGTATCATGCTGTCTTCATGAGCATGCGCATCGAGATCATCTGCACGGGCGACGAAGTCCTGACCGGTAAGATCGTCAACACCAACTTCAGCTACATGAGTCAGAAGCTGGAGGACGTCGGGCTCTCGGTCCAGTGGGAGACGACGGTCGGCGACGACCGCGAGAGCCTGCTGCGGGCGTTTCAGCTGGCCGGCGAGCGCGCCGACGCGGTCATCGTCAACGGGGGCCTGGGGCCCACCGTCGACGACCTGTCCCAGGACGTTGCGGCCCAGGCCGCCGGCGTCGCGCTCGTCCTCAACGAGGAGTGGCTCGGCCGGATGGAAGAGTTCTTCCGTCGGCGGAGCCGCGTCATGCCGCCCAACAACCAGAAGCAGGCCATGCTGCCCGCCACCGCGGAGCTGATCGACAATCCGATCGGGACCGCGTGCGGCTTCGCGCTCGATATCGGTCGCGCCCGCTTCTTCTTCACCCCCGGGGTGCCGCGCGAGCTCCGTCGCATGCTCGAGGCGGAGATCATCCCGCGCCTCCTCGCGAAGAGCGGCCTGCAGCCGGCGATCCATCTGAAGCGGTTCCATTCGTACGGGCTCGGCGAATCGCACGTCGACGCCCTGCTGAGGGGCGTGGAGGAGCTCGTGCCCGATGGCGGCGTGAAGCTCGGCTTCCGGGCCCACTACCCGCAGCTCGAGACCAAGCTGACGGTGCGCGGCACGGACATGGAGGACGTCCGCCGGAAGCTCGCGCCGGTCGAGCGTGAGGTACGCAAGCGCCTCGGCAACTTCATCCTCAGTGAGGACGATGCGACGCTGGAGGGGATCGTCCTGGGCGAGCTCGCGAGTCGGCTGGCCTCGCTCTCGATCGTCGAGACGTTCACGAGCGGCGCGATCGCGGCGCGCGTCGCCCACCTCCCGGGGGCGGAGCGGGTCTTTCGCCGCGGCCTCGTCGCCCGCGACCTCGGCGAGGTGTGCGCGGCCGTCGGGCTCGACGGCGCCGGAGGCGCGGGCGAGCTCACGCGCGAGACGGCCGAGGCGGTCGCGCGCGCGGCGCGACGTCAGACCGGCGCCACGCACGCGCTGGCGGTCCTGATCGATCTCGACGCCGGCGCGGACCGGATCGACCTCGGCGGGACCATCTGTCTGGCGATCGCGACTTCGCTGGAGGCCGCTTCACGGCGCAGTCGCATCCTCGGCGGTCGCGAGTGGGTCCGCCTGGGAGCGGTCGAGATGGGGCTCGACTGCCTTCGCCGGTACCTCCAGGGGCTCCCCGTGTACGAGCGGATCGACTTCGAGAAGGCGTGAGGCGCAGCCATGATCGACAAGTTCGCCACGGTGTACGCCGGCCACGTGGATTTGCCCGACATGGGGCAGGGCGCCACGCCGGCCAACGAGCGGCGCTATCCCAACGAGCACCTCGCGACGGTCTTCGAGAAGACGGAGGCCGTGGCGCGGGCCATGGACGACCTCGGCTATCACGCGATCTGGCTGGCCGAGCACCATTTCCAGCACGAGGGGTACGAGTGCCTGCCGAACATCCTCATGACGGCGGTGCATCTGGCCCACGTGACGGCGCGGATCCGCATCGGCTGCGCGTTCAACATCGCGCCGATGTGGCACCCCCTGCGCCTGGCCGAGGACTTCGCCACCGCCGACATCCTGACGCGCGGCCGGGTGATCTTCGGCGTGGGCCGCGGCTACCACACCCGCGAGGTCGAGACCTTCGGCGCCCCGATGCTCGACGCCGAGGCCAACCGCGAGCTGTTCGAGGAGCAGGTCGAGATCATCCTCAGGGCGTTCAACGAGGAGTCGTTCGCGCATCACGGCAAGCACTACACGCTGCCCCCGGCCGTCCCGTATCGCGGCTACGAGCTGCGCGAGCTCACGCTGGTCCCGCGCCCCGTCCACCGGCCCGTGGAGTGCTGGCAGCCCATCGTGAGCGCGAGTCGGCGCGGGCTCGACTTCATGGTGCGTCACGGGATCAAGGGCACGATCGGCGGCGGCGCCGCGACCATGGCCGAGGGCCCGATCCACGCTTACCGCGAGGCCGCGGCCAGGGCCGGCCGGAATCTCGCCCTCGGGGAGGACCTCTGCCTCGGCATCTTCTTCTACCTCGCCGAGACCCGCGAGAAGGCGATCCGCGAGATCACGCCCTTCTACGAGGAGCACGTGAAGATGTTCGCGCCCCTGGGCTTCGTGCCGGGGATCACGCCGACCCAGGTCGAGGCGGCGGCGCGTCGTGGCGGCTGGGGCGCCGCCGGCGTCCCCACCGTCGAGCACTACATGAAGACGGGCGCGTGGTTCGCCGGCCCGCCCGAGGAGCTCGTCGCTTACCTCAAGGACCTCGAGGCCCGGTTCCCGGGGCTCGAGCACGTCAACATGAGCATCAGCATGGGCACGCCGAAGGCGGTGATGGTCGAGCAGCTCCGCTGGTTCGCCGAGGAGGTCATGCCGAAGTTCAGCGCAGCACGGCCTGGAGGGCAACGCAGAACGTGAGTGGAGGTGATCCGTGAGCGACAATCGTGCCGTCGTCGTCGACCCTGAGGCGCCGGGTCGGCTCGTCATCAGCCCGGTCGCGGCGCCCGTCCCCGATCGTGGTGAAGCGGTGGTGCGCGTGCGAGCGATCTCCCTCAACCGCGGCGAGGTCAGGCGCGCGGGCATGGCCGCGGCCGGCTGGCGTCCGGGCTGGGACCTGGCCGGTGAGGTCGAGCGCGCCGCCGCCGACGGTTCGGGGCCGCGCGTCGGGGCGCGCGTCGTCGGGCTCCTGCCCGAAGCGGCGTGGGCGGAGCGCGTGGCGGTGCCGACGCACGCCCTCGCCGAGCTGCCGGAGAAGGTGACGCTCTCCCAGGCCGCGACCCTCCCCGTGGCCGGGCTCACCGCGCTCTACGCGCTCGCGAAGCGAGGGCTGCTCCTCGGTCGTCGGGTGCTCGTCACGGGCGCCACGGGCGGGGTCGGCGACTTCGCCGTGCAGCTCGCGCGGCTCGTCGGCGCTCACGTGACGGTGAGCGTCCGACGGGCCGACCAGGGCCCGACGCTGCGCCAGCTCGGCGCCCACGAGGTCGTGGTGGGTGAGGACATTCCGCCCTCGCCCAAGTACGACCTCATCATCGAGTCCGTCGGCGGGCGCACCCTCGGCACGGCGCTCGCCGCTCTCGAGCGTGGCGGCGTGTGCGTCACCCTCGGAGTGTCCGCCGCCGCCGAGGTCACCTTCGACGCGCGGCAGTTCTTCGTCGCCGGACGCACGACGCTCTACGGCTTCTACATCTTCACGGAGCTCGCGAGCGCGCCGGCGTCGGTGGGCCTGCGCCGCCTCGCCGACCTCGTCGCGGCGGGGCAGCTCGCGCCCCACATCAGTCTCGAGCGGCCATGGACGGAGATCGCCCGGGTCGCGCAGGACCTGATCGCGCGACGCTTCCCGGGCAAGGCCGTGCTGACGCTCGACTGACGAGAGTCACCACCACCGGTGGCGATGACCGAGCGTCTCTTTCAACGGGACAGCTATCTGAAGACCTTCGACGCGCGCGTGACAGCCGTGCGGCCGGAGGGCGTGCGCCTGGACCGCACCGCGTTCTTTCCCACCGGCGGGGGCGTCCTGGGCGATACCGGCACGCTGACAGGTCCCTCCGGACTGTCACGTGTCGTCGAGACCATGGAGGACGAGGGCGGCGTGCTCCACAGGCTCGAGCGCGCCGGACTCGCCGTGGACGATGCCGTGCAGGGCGAGCTGGAATGGGCCCGCCGATACCTGCTGATGCGCTACCACACGGCCACGCACGTCCTCACCGGCGTGATGTTCAACGACTTCCACGTTCGCGTCACCGGCAATCAGCTCACGCCCGACAAGGGGCGCGTGGACTTTGCCTTCGAGCAGTTCGACCGTGACGTGCTGGAGGAGGGCTTTCGCCGCGCCAACGCCATCGTGGCCCAGGACCTCGCCGTGCGCGTCTCCTTCGTCCCCGCCGCTCGGGCCCGGGCCCAGGCCGAGCTCTTCAAGCTGGAGACGGCCTTCCGCCACGACCTCCCGGAGCTGCGGCTGGTCGAGATCGTCGGCTTCGACACGCAGGCCGACGGCGGCTGCCACGTCGCCACGCTGAGCGAGATCGGCCGCCTCGTCCTCACGAAGACCGAGAACAAGGGGAAGGCCAACCGCCGCGTCTATTTCGTGCTGGAGTAGAAGGGAGACGCTCATGGCTTCGCTGCGCTGCCGACTCTCGCTGATTCTCCTCGGCCTCGTCCTGGTGCCGCTCGCGACCGGGCCCGCGTCCTCTCAGACGCCGGCACGCGGTCACGGCGCCGAGGCTCACGACATGGAGCTGGTTGGCCACGACGACCTGCAGGGCCGGTCGGCCTACCAGCCGACGATCCACCAGCAGCGGGGGCGCTTCGTCGCTTACGTCGGCCATCACGGCGGGCGCGCTCCTAACCCGCTCACCGGCGCCGACGAAGACAACGGGACGTCGATCGTCGATGTGACCGACCCCGCGCGGCCGCGTTACCTCGCCCACATCCCGGGGATGCCCGGTGGCCCCGAGCAGGGCGGGGCGCAGATGGCGCGCGTGTGCGACCGGCAGGGCAAGAGCTACCTCTTGCGGACGTTCGGCAACTCGGGGCCCGGCGCGGGCCACGAGGTGTGGGACGTCACCGACCCGGCGAGACCACAAAAGGTGAGCACGGTGGTCTCGGGGCTCACGGCGACGCACAAGAACTGGTGGGAATGTGACACCGGAATCGCCTACCTGATCTCGGGCGACCTCGCCAAGGCGGAGCCGCCGGAGCTCGGTCCATCGGGCTGGCGCACGTGGCGCATGACGAAGATCTACGACCTCAGCGACCCCGCGAAACCCGTGTTCGTCCGCGACTTCGGACTGGCCGGCCAGGAGCCCGGCTCGACCGGACCGGTCACGATCGCCCACGGCGCCCATGGGCCCATCGCCGTCGGCAACCGCGTGTACTTCGCGCACGGCACCAGCGCTGACGGCGCGCTCCAGATCGTCGACCGGCAGAAGCTGCTCACCGGTCCCAAGGAGCCGACCGCGGCGAACCTCAACTATCCCGAGATCAGCCGGCTCTACACGTCGCCCAACTGGGGCGGCCACACGGCGTTCCCCGTGCTGGGCATGGCGATCGCCGACTGGGCGACCAACGCCAAGGGGCGTGTGCGCGACTTCGTCGTCCTCGTCTCCGAGGCCACCGCCAACGAGTGCCGCGAGTTCCGGCACGCCACGTTCATGGTCGACGTCACCACCGACACCAGGCCGTTCTCGGTGGCCACCTTCCTGGTCCCGGAGTCCCAAGGCGGCTTCTGCCGACGGGGCGGCCGTTTCGGCCCCCACTCGTCGAGCGAGTCGTTCGCGCCCCTGTTCTACAAGAAGCTCGTGTTCGTCGCCTACTTCAACGCCGGCGTGCGAGCCGTGGACATCCGCAATCCCTATGCGCCGCGCGAGGCCGCGTTCTACATTCCGGCGACGACCGAGCGGACCGCCGAGCGCTGCGTGACGAACGGGACGCGGAGCTGCAAGGTGGCGATCCAGACAAACAACGTCGAGGCGGACGAGCGCGGATTCGTCTACCTCGCCGACCGGGCCAACACGGGACTCCACATCGTGCGGCTCACCGGCGAGGCCGCGAGAATCGCCGGCGGCCACTGAGTCCGTCAGCGCATCAGGCTCGGCAGCCAGAGCGAGATCGCGGGAAACGCGACCAGGATGGCGAGGCGGATGACGTCCGCCCACATGAACGGCATCACGCCGCTGAACACGGTCCCCGTGGACACCTCGGGCAGCAGGGTCTTGAGCACGAACATGTTCATCCCGACCGGGGGGCTGATCAACCCGATCTCGACGACACAGACGATGATGATGCCGAACCAGACCGGGTCGAACCCGAGTTGCACGATGACCGGGAAGAACACCGGCATGGTGAGCAGGACCATCGACAGCTCCTCCATCGCCGTGCCGAGCACCACGTAGATCGCGCAGATCGCCGCCACCACCATGATGGGGGAGAGGCCCAGGCGCCCGACGAAGGCCCTGAGGTCGGTCGGCATCGTCGTGATGTTGACGAACTCCGCGAACATCAAGGCGCCGATCAGGATCAGGAACAGCATCGCCGTGGTGCGGGCGCTCTCGAGGAGCGCGGCGTAGAGGGTCTTCAACGTGAGCGCGCCGCGCCCCAGCGCGAAGGCCATGGCGCCGGCGGCGCCCATGCCCGCGCCCTCGGTGGCGGTGAAGAGACCGCCGTAGATGCCGCCCATCACGAACAGGAAGAGCGCCGCCACGCCCCACACGTCCTTGAGGGCGAGTCCGCGCTCGCGCCAGGTCGAGCGCGGGCCGGGCGGGCCCGAGCCCGGCTCGCGCCAAGTCATGTACACGATGGCGAGGCAGAGCAGGAGGGCGCCGAGGATGCCGGGCAGGATCCCGGCCATGAAGAGCTTGCCGATGTTCGTCTCGGTGAAGACACCGTAGATCACCATGATGGTCGAAGGCGGGATCATGATGCCGAGCGTGCCCGCCGAGGCGACGGTGCCCGCAGCCAGCTTGTCGGAGTAGCCGAACCGCTTCATCGAGGGATAGGCGACCTTCGCCATGGTGGCCGCGGTGGCGATGGAGGAGCCGCAGATCCCGCCGAAGCCGGCCGAGGCCCAGACGGTGGCCATCGCGAGCCCGCCGCGCAGGTGGCCGATGAAGGCGTAGGCGGCGCGGAAGAGCTCCCGCGACATGCCGGCGCGCGTCACGAAGTTGCCCATCAGGATGAAGAGCGGCACCACCGAGAGCGTGTAGCTGCGACCAGTCTCGTAGAGCTTCGTCTGGGTCATCGCGAACGCGACGGCCCAGTTCCAGTCACGCATGTAGGCGTAGCCGACGACGCCGACGATGCCCATGGCGTAGGCGATGGGTATGCGCAGGAAGGCGAGCGCCATCATCACCGTGAGTCCGACCACCCCTTCGATCACCGGCGCTCCGCCACCTTGTAGAGGTGGATCAGGCCCGAGAGGCCGAGCATGACCGCCATGAAGTAGACGAAGGGGCCGTACACGATGCGCAGCACGTCGGTGGCGTCGCGGTACGCCCAGATCCGGTCGGCCTTGAGCCACATGAGCCAGGTGAGCAGGAACATGACGGCCGCGCACACCAGCTGCACCGCGCGCTCCAGCCCGCGCTGAGCGCGGGCGCCGAGGAGCCGATCGACGAAATCCATGAGCGCGTGCTCGTCCGCCCACGACACGAGCGGCAGCCCGGCGAAGATCAACACCACCAGCATGAGCTCGGTGACCTCGAACGCGCCCCTCACCGGCCGGTTGAAGACGTACCGCGCCACCACGTCCGCGAACGTGAGGAGCATCATGGCCAGGAGGATGGCGGAGGCGGCGACGCCGAGAATCGCGTCGGTGCGCCGCTCCCACCCGCGCTCGGGAGCGCTCACCGGCCCGCGGCGACTTTCTTCAGCTCTTCGCGGAACTCGGCGAGGATCTTGGCGGCGTCCACGCCCTTGGCGCTGGCCTTCTGGATCCAGTCGTCGATGATCGGCGCGGACCGCTTCTTCACCTCCGCCACGAGGGCGGCGTCGGCGTTGACGATCTTGACGCCCGACTTCTTGAGCGCGTCGAAGCCCTTCTGGTCGGCGTCGTCCCAGGACCGCCCGGCGTGCCGCGCGATCCACTCGCCGGAGATCCTCTCGATCGCCTCCTGGTCCTGCTTCGGGAGCTTGTTCCACTTGTCCTCGTTCATGAAGAAGCCGAACGCCGAGCTGTACATCCCGCCCGGGAACAGTGTCGCCTGCTCGAGCACGGTGTCGAGCTTGAACGAGATGATGGACTCCATCGGGAAGAACACGCCGTCGGCGACGCCCGATTTCAGCAGCTCGTAGGACTCGGGCGCTGGCTTCACGAACGCCGAGGCGCCGAGGGCCTTGGCCACCGCCTCGGCCACGCCGCCCCCGGTGCGGATCTTGAGGCCCTGGATATCGTTGATGCTGTTGACCGGCCGCTTGGTAAACAGCTGGCCAGGGCCGTGGGTGAACACCCCCAGCAGCTTCACGCCGTTGTATTCGCCGACTTTGTGGAAGTGCCTCCAGTAGACCCGCGAGTAGGCGACCGAGTTGACGAGCGAGGTCTCGCCCGCGCCGGGGAGCTCCGCGATCATCGGCAGGATGTGCCGCGCCGGCGTGTAGCTCGCAGTGACGTACGAAAGGTCGACGAGGCCGTCCCGGACGGCGTCGAAGGTCCCCGGCGGCGCCGAGGGGTGCTTCGGCAGCATCTGGAACTTGACGCGGCCGTTCGTCGCCTTTTCCGCCTCGGTCGCCCAACCCTGCAGCACGACGGCGGTGATGTGGTGCGTCGGTGACACCCACGACGACATCGTGAGCGTGGTTTGGGCGAGCGCGGGCTGGGCGGCGGCGAGGACGCTGCCGGCCAGCGCGGCGAGGACGAATCTCCTCACGTTCGACATGGTCTCCTCCAATCGGGGGGCGACGATCCGCTGCCGGCGGGTAGTGTATAACGATTGGGGACTGTCGATTCCCGGGCTCGATCGGCGTCGTCATGGTGAGGGAAGGAGGTCCCCATGCGTTACATGCTGCTGATCTGCTCCGACGACAAGAACGCCCCCCCGGCGCCAAGGGCCGAGATGGAGGCCATCATCCAGGGCCACCGGCGCTTCAGCGACGAGCTCCAGGCCGCCGGCAAGATGGTCGTGGGGGAGCGCCTGCGCCCGGACGGCGACGCCAGTCGCATCCGCCTCAAGGCCGGGCAGCGCCAGGTCATGGACGGCCCCTTCACCGAGACGAAGGAGGCCCTGGGCGGCTTCTACCTGGTCGAGTGCGACACCAGGCAGGAAGCGGTCGAGTGGGCGAAGAAGATCCCGCTTCGCGAGGGGAGCTTCGTCGAGGTGCGGCCGATCTGGCACATGTAGCCTGACGGGCGCCGGCTCCGGCGCACGGAGGACGGCCGGCGCATCGGGTAACATCTCTGCCCGTGGGATCGACCGACCGCGGGCAGGCGCCGGACGGCGTGCACGCGCGCGTGGCGGAGGCGTTCCGCCTGGAGTATGGGCGTGTGGTCGCCTCCGTGCTCCGGATCGTGCGCGACATGGACGCGGCGGAGGAGATCGTCCAGGAGGCGTTTGCGCAGGCGCTCGATCACTGGCCCGCGAACGAAACGCCGGACCGCCCGGGCGCCTGGCTCCTCACGACGGCACGGCGGCGCGCGCTGGATCGCCTGCGCCGCGCCCGGCGGGCCGGGGCGCGCGCCGACGCGCTCGCCTACGAGGCCGCGCTCGGCCGGATGGACGAGAGCCCTGACGTGACCGATCCCGAGGCGATCCCCGACGACCGGCTCCGGCTGATCTTCACCTGCTGTCATCCGGGCCTGCCCGCCGACAGCCGCGTCGCGCTCACCCTCCGGCTGGTCGGCGGCCTCTCGACGCCGGAGATCGCGCGGGCCTTCCTCGTGCCCGAGCCCACGATCGCCCAGCGGCTCGTGCGCGCCAAGCGAACGATCCGCGACCGCGGCTTGACCTACGAGGTGCCCGAGGGGGTCGAGCTGTCCGCGCGCCTGCCCGCCGTGCTCGCGGTGGTCTATCTGATCTTCAACGAGGGCTATGCCGCCTACACCGGCGACGCTCTCGTGCGCCACGCCCTCTGCCAGGAGGCCCTCCGCCTC